>ERZ1292640.2017-Hain-H43-02um-R1-2017-length-16606-cov-7_pt1 | contig 16606 bp, 15 predicted proteins | sample MGYA00564404_ERZ1292640 | MGnify/ENA primary metagenome ERZ1292640 (study PRJEB36523, sample SAMEA6512636) | groundwater metagenome | collected 2019-01-08 | study: AquaDiva: Metagenomics assemblies of 32 groundwater samples
GTAAGCACTTGGGCGCCAGGGCTGTCAGTCGAAGTTGGCCCGCATTATATGCCAATACCATTGACCGACACCTTTCCGGAACCAATTGGATTTAACGAGAGGTATGGTCTGACCCCTTCTTTATTTGTACTCCGTGGCGTGCCTGGCAACCCACTCGTAATCACTCCCAGGCCGAGCGGATACAAGGTACTTCCACCCCTGATATTCAACAAATTTCACGGCAGGTTTGGTCGAGAGGTCGGTCCATTTTTTTCTATAGGCGTGGCCATCCGCCGCCACCATGGTCGCTCCTCCGTTATGCAGGCTGCTAGGCAACTCGACCCAACCCGTCTCGGTTTTGCCTTTAATTAATACGTCATGGGCGGAGAAATCGAATTCGCCATCGCCTCCGTTGTCTGGGTGCTCGTCCAGTATCACGAAGATAGCGGAAGGATCGGAAAAATCGGTCGTTTTTTCAAATATTTTCAGTCCGGAGAGGCCCTTTTTTTTACCAGCGTTCATACCTCCGCCGACATGCATGTTCATGGAGACACTTCGCACCCGAGAAGTCCAACCTGCCTTGCGCTGGACGGGGCTTAGATAGTTATCTTCCGTGCAGCGATAGACATTCACATTCTTCCCAGTATAAGCGGCCAGGCGCGAGACGCGTGGGTCAGTCAAGGCGGTGGTATTGGTGTTCGATGAACGTAAATTCCAGGTGAGATAGCCATAAACCCAGTAATTGGCGGACCATTCATACTCTGGAACCCAGTCCTCATACCAGCGGGAGGAATTCTCCAGCAATAGATCATTGTGATCAGTGGCATACAAATGCCAGGAGAGGATCAGTTGCCGTTTGTTATTGAGACAGGAAGCGACCCTGGCTTGCGCCTTCGCCCGGCCCAAAGCCGGAAGCAACAAGGAGGCCAGGATCGCTATAATGGCGATGACAACCAGCAGTTCGATCAGGGTAAATCCTCCGGGCTTGAATGCGAGGAGGGGACCAGACCTAAGGCTATGACGGGAACGGTTCAAGGAGAGTATGCGAATAGCGTAACAGTATTAGCGCCTGGAACGCCTAGGATCACACCACGAAAGTAGGTTTGAGAAAAGGCGCCCACGGTATAGCCCGTGAGGTGACTGGGACCTATGTCGGACATCGCCCAATCAGCATTAGATGGGATTCCGTTCGAGCCGAGTCCGCTGCTGCTCCCATCCCAGACGAAGGCGCGGCCATCATCCGTATTGGTGAAATCATAGTAGGGCGCTCCCGCTATGATGCTGGAAATCCCGTCAACGTCGTAATCACCGGCTGTGGCCACACTGAAACCGAGCTTCGCCCCTGCCTGGTTGCTTTCGGCTGTCCAAGCCGCTGATGTCCCTATCCCGGTTGATGAACCATGATATACGGAAATCCTTCCTTCATTTGATTGCCCATTGTCGTAAGAAGGCGCGCCCACTATGATATCATCGTAACCATCGTCGTTGACATCTCCCGCGGTTGACACTGACCAGCCAAAATCCGATGCCAGTTGGGAATCCGAGAGCGTCCGGTCTGGGGAACTGCCCAAACCCGAGGCGCTGCCATACCAAATTTTGACCTGGCCATAGCTGCCATTGGCCGTAGGGGCTCCAACCATTAGTTCGTGGTCCCCGTCGAAGTTTACATCGCCTGCATCAGCGACGCTCCAACCGAAAAATTCGTAAAGAGCGCTTCCCGTGGCCGTCCAATCGGCGGTTGTCCCTATTCCATTGACGGTTCCGTAAAAGAGATAAACTTTTCCTGTGTAATAGTTGGAGTTATAATCGTAATAGGGGGAGCCAACGGCCAGGGAATCGTAATCATCGGCCCGGAGGCTAGGAACTCCAGCCACGGAATAACCGAACTGCCAATTGTTCTGTTCTCCATAGGCGCTCCAATCGGCGTTGCTTGGTGTTCCATCGGAGCCGAACCCACTACTGGAGCCGTGCCAGATAAAAACAGCCCCATCGTCGTATGTCCCATAAAGAGGCGCGCCAACGGCAAAGTCCATGTAATTATCACTGTTTGCGTCGAGCGCGGCCACGCTCCAGCCAAAATGAGCAGAAGCCTGATTGCTCTCGGCTGTCCAATCCGGGCTGGAGGAAAAGCCTCCAGAGCAGGTATCGTGATAAACGAACACCCTGCCTTCATCGGTCTGGCCATTGTCGTAATAGGGCGCGCCGATGATCAAATGACTGCCTCCACAACTCTGAAATCGTTGGGCGACGCTGAAGCCGAATTTGCACCCGGATTGGGTCTGGGAATAATTCCTGTGCGGAGTTTGCGACAGCGGGTCCACGGTGATCGGATAGGCTGCGTTAGCGTCATCCACCGCGATGGTGAATTCGGCGGCGCTGAGGGCCTGGAATTGCGCTGGCAAAACTCGCCCGGTGGAATCCCAAACGTTCAGATCCAAATATCCAAACTCGGGCTCTCCTGTGACCAGGTTATCGAACCACACCTCCTTGCCGGCAGCGTCCACGCTCATGATTAAGCCCTCCAACTCGACAGTAAAGGACAGCACAAGTCCGGGCTGTGGTGTGGGCTTTCGATCGAGGATGAAGTTTTGTCTCATGCCGTCCGCGTCGTTAATGTACTCGATGGTCAGGGAATCGTGTTTGATCATAGCTTGCTTTTTTTGCGAAGCCAGAACGGCGTGTGGATCCGGCGCAAATCCTCTTCTTTGCCCGAGCCCCGTAAGGAAAATGCCCGCTGACCATAGGTCGGTATCCTCGACGGGAGCGCGCCTGGCAGCTTGGAAACCTGTTGGAAGATAGGTGAAGCGGAGGTTATTGGCTCGATTTGGGGATTGTAATGCTCCCGCTGATTCCTGCCATCTTATCTCGTACTCCGAATCTTGAATCCCTCCGAACAGACTGCTCATAAAGTTGGTCGGTCCCTGGCCGGAATATATCAGGCCTCGCTCGGATTCAGCGGAATAAACCGCTGGGATAATTCCGAGCGGGAAAGCAAACAACAGAGCCGAAGTGAGTAATGAGTTACGACAAGTTTGCAGGCTGGCCCGACTGAATAGTTTCTTTAGTTTAGAGTTCAGCGTTTTCATATTGGCCCCATTCTGAATTTGAGCCCGCCGTTGTCAAGGATTACGTTGTCAAGGATTATAAAGTAAAGGGGTGTTGATTTGATATTGATACATGAGGCGGGATGGGTCATTCTCGCGTCACGCCCCGCAAGCTGAGAGTCGAGTATCACGGTGCGATTCTCCACGTCATGAATCGCAGCGAGCGGCGCGAACCGATCTTCCTGGACGAGGCGGAAAGGTGTCCTCACCATTGACGCAAATGGTTCTGGCGAACTGGCTTAAGTTGTCAGCGAGGCGCCTCTCTGGGCGCAAAATAACACTCTTGCCGCTGGCCTCGCCGCCGGCCCTTGTTGAATCCGATGGCCAATTCCGTCAAAGCCATGCTCGAAGGCAGACTGGCTGGCCAAAGGCGGATTGGCATTGAGGGTGTAAATCCGTCCAGCGTCGCGCCGCTGCAGGCCTCAGCCAGCGCCTGGCCGCGGTCGTTTTGATCAGGGACAAGGTGGAACTTGTCCCTCCCGCTTGGATGCTGGTTCGACGCCCGCGCCGGTTTGAGGCGCCGGAGGCCATTTACCGTCAACGGAACGTCAAATTGTTCAATGCTTCACGTTCGTTGTGGTTTATTGTTTTTCCTTTCCGCTGTCCATACTGTCTGTTGGGCCGCGCGGCTCAGCGTGAGCGTTGCCGAGAAAGAGCGCTTGCGGCTTATCCCATTTCGGCTAAGCTTTGGCTCATGAGTATCGCCGAACTTCGCAAGCTTCCGCCGACAGAGAAGCTCAAAATCATCGAAGCGCTTTGGAATGATCTCGCCGGCGACGAAGAATCATTGGCCAGCCCTGCCTGGCATGAGGATGCACTTCGTCAGACCGAGGCGGAGTTTGCCGCTGGACGCACGGAGGTTTTGGATTGGGAAGCTGCGAAGAAGGAGTTGCGCAAGCGCTTTGAATGAAGGTCAGGGTACTTCGCCCCGCCTTCGATGATCTGGCGGCTGGCCGGCGCTTTTACGATCGCCAGGAAGAAGGGGTTGGTGATTACTTTTTCGATAGCCTGTTCTCAGAGATTGACTCGCTCGTGCTGTATGCGGGCCTTCACCCGATTCGGTTTGGATTTCATCGGCTACTCGCAAAGCGGTTTCCGTATGCGGTTTACTATCGAGTCATCGCAGGCGAGGCCGTGGTGTTTCGTGTCCTTGATTGCCGTCGCGACCCAAGGTGGATTCGAAATGCACTCGCAGATGAGGGCTAACTGCGCAGTTCTTGATATTGATATATGAGGCGGGATGGGTCATTCTCGCGTCACGCTCCGCAAGCTGAGAGTCGAGTATCCCGGTGCGCTTCTCCACGTCATGAATCGCAGCGAGCGGCGCGAACCGATCTTCCTGGATGGGACCATGGCGGAAAGGTGTCCTCACCATTAACGCAAATGGTTCTGGCGAACTGGCTTAGGCCCGGCGACGCGTGCGTCTCAGCTTGCAGGTCCTGGGAGTGCGGGACCGGGCGAGTGACGGCACCAAGCCGGGACTCCAAGGGCCGTTCAGAACCGATAATCCCTCGCTTCTTTTCGTGACGCCGGGGCGATTTGGGCGTTCAATAGCCCAAGAACCAATATGAAGACGACCTTTGATTTCTTGGCTATCTCCATCCTGCTGGGCCTGACCGCTGCGGCGGCGGGCGAAGGGCCGCGCCCGACGTTGGCCGCCGTGCCGTTCAATGACGTCAAAGTCGAGGACACCTTTTGGGCGCCGCGCATCCAGCTCAACCGCGAAAAAGTCCTGCCGCACAATTTCAAGTATTGCGAGACCACGGGCCGGATTAATAACTTCGCCAAAGCCGCCGGCCAGATGCCGGGGCCGTTCCAGGGCATCTATTTCGACGACTCGGACGTGTACAAAGTGATCGAAGGCGCCGCCTATTCCCTGGCCCAACAGCGGGACGCCGCCCTGGAAAAGACGGTCGATGGCGTGATCGCCAAGATCGCCGCCGCGCAACTGCCGGACGGCTACCTCTACACTTTTTACACCGTGAACAAGGAGTTGGACAAACGCTGGTCGAATGAGAAAGACATGCACGAAACCTACTGCGCCGGGCACTTGATCGAGGCCGCCGTCGCTTATTTCCAGGCGACCGGCAAACGCACGCTGCTCGAGGTCGCCCTCCGCTTGGCCGACCACCTTGACTCGGTGTTCGGCCCGGCCAAAAAGCACGAGGTACCGGGCCATCAGGAGATCGAACTGGCTTTGGTCAAATTGTGGCGCGTCACCGGGCAGGAGCGATACCTGAAGCTGGCCCAGTTCTTCATCGAAGAGCGCGGGCGTTATTGCGGGCGCAAAATCCATGGCGACTACAACCAGGACCATCTTCCTGTGGCCGAGCAGCGCGAAATCACGGGTCACGCCGTCCGCGCCATGTATCTCTACGCCGGCGTGGCGGACCTCGCGGCCATCACCGGCAACCCGGATTACATCACCACCATGGACCACATCTGGCGCGATGTGACGCAACGCAAGATGTATATCACGGGCGGCATCGGACCTTCGGCCCACAACGAAGGGTTCACCGTCCCTTACGATCTGCCGAACGACTCGGCTTACGCGGAAACGTGCGCCTCCATCGGCATGGCGCTATGGAACCAGCGCATGGCGTTGCTCCACGCCGATGCCAAATACGCCGATGTCGTCGAGCGCGTGATTTACAACGGCGCGCTCTCCGGCGTGTCGCTGGACGGCGAAAAATTCTTCTACGTCAACCCGCTGGCCAGCCGGGGGCGTCATCATCGCCAGTCCTGGTTTGGCTGCGCCTGTTGCCCGGTCAATGTCGTGCGGTTCCTGCCAACGGTCGGCGGTTACGCCTATGCGTATGACAACCAAGGCATTTATGTGAACCAATACCTGGCCAGCCGCGGCACTGTTGCGCTGAAGGGCCAGAAAATCCTGCTCACACAGGAAACACGCTATCCGTGGGAAGGCGCAGTGAAACTCACACTCGATCCGGCTGAGACCGCTGACTTCACGCTCCACCTGCGCATTCCCGGCTGGCTCCAAGGCGCGCCGTCGCCGGAAGATTTGTATGTGAGCGAAGGCCAGCCGGAGAGCGGAGCGATGACGCTGAAAGTGAACGGCCAGGCCGTCCGCAATATCGAGGTCGAAAAAGGTTATGCGCGCCTCAATCGGGCCTGGAAAAAGGGAGATCAGGTGGAATTGGAAATGCCGATGTCCATCCAGCGCATCAAGGCCAACCCGAAGGTGAAGGCTGACATCGGACGCGTGGCCCTGCAGCGCGGGCCGGTCGTCTATTGCCTGGAAGGTGTCGATAACGAGAACAACGTCCGGAGCCTGGCTTTGCCGCCGGAGGCCAAACTGACCGCCGAATTCCGCTCGGATTTATTGGGCGGAGTGAGTGTGATCAAAGGCACGGCGCTGGCTTGCTCCAAAGGCGCCGACGCACCCAAGCCTTTCCAGTTTGCGGCCGTGCCGTACTATGCCTGGGACAACCGCCAGCCAGGCGAGATGGTGGTGTGGCTGCCGGAAGACCCGGCTTTGGCCGAGCCGAAGCCTCTGCCAACCGTGGCCGGCCAGAGTACGGTGTCCGCTTCTCACAAGCATGGCCCCGACGTCTTGGAAGCGTTGAACGACCAGGTCGAGCCGGCCAATTCGCACGACCACGGCATCCCGCGCTTCACTTGGTGGGACCACCGGGGGACGACTGAATGGGTGCAATACGATTTCGGCACGGCGAAGAAGATAGCGGGCGTGGAGGTGTATTGGTTCGAGGACGCGGGCACGGGCCAGTGCCGGGTGCCCAAGTCCTGGCGACTGTCGTACAAAGACGGCAGCGACTGGAAGCCAGTCCAAGCGCGTTCGGACTATGCCGCCAAGGTCGATCAGTTCAATCGCGTTACTTTTGAGCCGGTGCAGGCTTCCGCTGTGCGTCTGGAGGTAGAATTGCAGCCGGGCTTCTCGGGCGGCGTTTTGGAGTGGCGCGTGCTGGAATAAGCCAAAGTCAGCCGCTCCGGGCAAAGCCGGCCCCGAATTCGGTTGCGCCGGACGCCGGAAAGACGTTATGACGCGGCAACAAACTGAGTTTATGAAACCGAACATTCATCCTGGAAAAAGCAGTTGCAACCACGAAATACACGAAAAACACGAAATGGGAAATACTTGGAACCAGCGGATCATTCACCCGGCAGGTGAGAAAGAGCCTTTGCCTAAGCCGTTCTGTTTTCGTGTGTTTCGTGTATTTCGTGGTTTAAACTCAGGATTTAAGGTTCATCTTTCACGACGGCAATTCCTGACGAGTGCGGCCTGGGCGGGCGCCACGCTGGCGCTTTGGCCCTCTCAAAGTTGCCTTAACCGGGCCGCAACGCGCTCGACCTGGCCCATCGGTGTGTTCAGCAAGGTCTATCAGGAGTTGAAGCTCAACTTTGAGGAGTCCGCCGAGGTTACGGCCGAAGCCGGCCTGGATGGCATTGATTGCCCGGTTCGGCCCGGCGGACAAATCCTGCCCGAGCGGGCGACCGGGGACTTGCCGCGCCTGGCGGAAGCGCTGCGCAAACGCGGCAAGAAAGTCCTGCTGCTGACCACCGCCATCCAGAGCGCCTCGTCTCCTCACGCCGAAAACATTTTGCAGACTGCCAGGAAATTGGGCGTGAAATATTATCGGCTGGGATATTGGAGGTATGAGGCCGGCACGCCCGTCGAGGCGCAACTGAACAACATCAAGGCGCAACTCAAAGACCTGGCCGCGCTCAACAAGGAATTGGGAACGTGCGGCATCCTGCAAAACCACGCCGGCACGAATCTCGTCGGCGCGAAGGTCTGGGATCTTTATGAAATCGCCAAAGCGTTCGACCCGGACCAGGTGGCGATTGCGTTCGATCTCAGCCATGCCCTGAACGAGCTGGCTCAAGACTGGACGGCGGAGTTTCAGAAACTGCAGTCGCATTTTCGCGTGGCTTACATCAAAGACTGGAAGCGCGGCGCCGGTTTTGTTCCCTTTGGCCAGGGTGAACTGGGTTCCAGCGGCTTCTTCCAACTCCTCAAGAAATCGGCTTGCAATGCGCCCCTCTCCATGCACACCGAATATGACTGGGCCGGAAAAGGCCGGGAGCTGACGAAAGCCAAGCTGATCAAAGCGCTGCAAGACGACCTGCGCACGTTGAATAGCTGGCTGGAAACGGCCTGAGCCACTTATCGCATGGAAACCAGGCAAACTCAGGACAAGGCGCTGACCAGCGGCCAATGGCTGGTTTTGCTGGCCGCGTTTCTCGGCTGGCTGTTTGACGGCTATGAAATCGGTCTGTTCCCCGTGGTGGCGCGGCCGGCGCTGAAGAACCTGCTGGGGGACGCCGGTGACGCCAGCATCGGCCAATGGATGGGTGTTATCACCGCCTGTTTCCTCATCGGTGCCGCGCTGGGAGGGCTGGTGTTTGGCTGGCTGGGGGACCGCATTGGGCGCGTGAAGGCCATGGCCTTCAGCATCCTCACCTACTCGTTGGTGACCGGTTTTGGTTATTTCGCACAGAATCCAACCCAGCTAGGAGTGGTGCGGTTTATCTCGGCGCTGGGCATGGGCGGGCAATGGTCGCTGGGTGTGGCGCTGGTCATGGAGTGCTGGCCGGAGAAATGGCGTCCGATGCTGGCAGGGGCCATGGGCGCGGCGGCCAATGTCGGCTTTCTGCTGGTCGGTCTCACGGCCCGGATGCACCAGGTCACACCGGAATCGTGGCGGTGGATGATGCTGGTGGCGGCCACGCCGGCGTTCCTGGTCGTGTTCATCATGTTTTTTGTGCCGGAGTCCGAGCGGTGGAAGCAATCAGTCGGCACGGGCAAGAGCCGGCCTTTGCACGAAGTCTTCGCTCCCGCCTTGCGCAAACGCAGCATCCTGGCGATCGCGTTTGCATCGGTGGCGCTCATCGGGACGTGGGGATCGGTCCAATGGCTGCCGCTATGGGCCAACCAGATGGTCTCGGAAAAGGGCTTCCAGGAATTGAAAGTTCAGCAGCCGAATTGGTATGTAGCGAACGGCAGCGCGCTGCCGGAGGCGGCAGCGGGCCAGAAGAAAGAGGCCGAAACCGAGGTCAAGAAGCTGGCCGGCAAGGCGACTGCGAACATGCAAATGATCCAGGGCTTCGGCGCCATCATCGGGACGTTGCTGGCGCCGCTGATGGGGGCCCGGCTGGGCCGGCGCCCGGCCTATTTCCTGTTGTGCCTGAGTTCGCTGATTGTTTGCGGGATCACTTTCAGGACCATTTCCGCCTACAGCGATGCCTTCCTCGCCTTGGCTTTCGCGATGAGCCTGACGACGGCTTCGTTTTACGGCTGGTTTCCGCTCTACTTTCCGGAACTGTTTCCGACCCGCGTCCGCGCCACCGGCCAGGGAATCAGTTACAATTTCGGCAGAATCTTCGCCGCGGCCGGCGCGCTGACCCAAGGACAATTGGTGTCGTACTTTGGCGGGAGCTATGCCCAGGCCGGAGCCATCGTCACGCTGGTCTATCTGTTGGGCATGGCGCTGATCTGGCTCGCGCCGGAGACCAAAGGCAAGCCCTTGCCGGATTAGTCAGGGGTCAGTTCCCAGTTTCTACAACTTTGACTTTGGCAGTGGGGCACTCTCTCTGTATCCTCTGACGCAAGGTCCGCTTGAACAAGCGACTGTATGAGCAGCATAGAACCGGTGAGAGTGTGCCGTGTTGAACAAACTAGGGATCGCTTGGATCAACTTCAGTCATTGCACCCGGATGCCGTACGGAGAACCGGCGCCGGCATCCTGGTATCGCTGGATTTTCCGTGATTTCCACAGCGGACCCTTCGCGGACTACCTGGTGAGAAAGAATGTGGCCTGGTGGGTGAAGGGACCGGCGGCGGCCATTACCGCTCCCGACAATTGCGCCACCTTCACGGCGCCTGCCTCGGTGCGTTTGACCGCCTCCGCAACCGACAACAACGGGACCATAGCCAAAGTCGAGTTCCACAACGGCGCGACAAAACTGGGCGAAACGGCGGCCGCCCCGTATTCGTTCACCTGGAACAATGTCGCGGTCGGTTCTTACTCGATCACCGCAAAGGCGGTTAACCAAGCGGGCGCGACCTCCACGTCGTATCCGGTGAAGTTCACGGTCCTGGCCCCGGGCTTGGCCAAGGCGACGATTGTGGATTCAAGCGCCGGGGCGCAGCAGAAAGGGAACATCAAGGAAAGAGCCTCTGATGGGAAGATCAACACGCGCTGGGCGAATGACGGAACGCCGGCCACGGCCTGGACAGACCTTCGATGTGAAAGATACCACCAGGCGATACGTCAAAATCACCATGACCGGTAACAACAGCCACGACAAGGCCTGGCTCGGCATCTACGAGGCCGAGATCTACCTCAACACAAGCGGACGCTAAGTAGGCGTCCACAACTGCGATACCATGCAAACAACCGCACGTTTTATGCACCGACGAGAATTCCTCCAAATCGTGAAGACTGGCGGCAAGCACCAGCATCACGACCAGTGCTTTGGCGACTTTCTCGGCACCGCCGGCATTCCGCGGCAGGGCGCCTTGACCGAAGCTGTGGCCCGCCAGGCTGCCGCCGACTTCAACAAGTTCGGCGAGGCGCTCGCGAAGCACGGCCTCAAGTTTTTCTATCACAACCACGGGTTCGAGTTCGTCCCGCACGGCGACGGCACCCTCTTCGATCTGCTGGTGCAGGAGACCAAGCCTGAGTTGGTAACGTTCGAGAGGGACATCTTCTGGACCGTCCACCCCGGCCAGGATCGGGTGAAGATGCTCAAGAAATATCCGAACCGCTGGGCACTCATGCGCGTGAAAGACATGCGCAAAGGCACCAAGACCGGCCTGCTCACCGGCAGCGAAGACGTGCGCAACGACGTCGCCCTGGGCAGCGGGCAGGTTGATGTTGCCGCTGCGCTCAAGGCCGGGCAGGAAGCCGGCGTGAAACACTTCATCATCGAAGATGAATCGCCCACGGTCTTGCACCAGATCCCGCAGAGCCTGCGCTATCTCGAATCCCTGGCGTGGTGAATCCCATCCCACCTGAAAGATGTCTCCCAATGAATTCAAAGCGTTCACGAAACCAGAAATGGAATTCTTCGAACCGTTCTGAATTCCTTGGGTATCTGTTCCTGCTGATCGGCGCCATCGGGCTTCCGGCGGAGGAGCCGATGCACTTCCCCGGTCGCCAGTGGGACGTGGTGGCGCCCGAGGCAGAAGGACTCGACTCCACAAGATTGCAGGCGGCGGTGGAGTTTCTCCGGGCCAACGCCGGGCGCGATGGCGTGCGCGAGTTGGTCATCGCGCGCAACGGCCGCATCGTTTGGGAAGGGGACCGCGCGACGAACGTCCACGGCGTTTGGTCGGTCACCAAGTCCTTCACGAGCACCTGCCTGGGCTTGCTCCAGGACGATGGCCGCTGTGGCCTCGACACCCGCGCGGCCTCCCTGGTGCCGGCGTTGACCGCCCATTACGCCGACGTCACGCTCCGGCATTTCACCACGATGACCTCCGGCTATCGCGCCGTGGGAGATGAGTCCCGGGCCGATGGTTACTCGCACGGGCCGAGCGCGACTCCATTCGAACCGGCTCCGGAACCACTGTTCGCGCCCGGCGCGGCTTACGCCTACTGGGATTCCGCCATGAACCTGTTCGCTCTGGCACTGACCCGCGCCGCGGGCGAACCGCTGGATGAACTCTTCCGGCGGCGCATCGCCGAACCCATCGGTATGGACCCGGCGGGCTGGCGCTGGGGCGACTTCGGCGAAGTGAGCGGCCATCGCGTCAATGGTGGCTCCGGCAACAACAACCGGCATGTGTTCATCAACGCCCGCGAACTGGCGCGGCTCGGCCACCTTTTCCTCAACCATGGCCGATGGAACGGCCGGCATCTGGTCAGCTCCAACTGGGTTCACGCCGCCACGTCCGTGCAGGTGTCCACGACGCTGAGCAACGCCTGGACTCGCAGCGGAATCGATGGACCGGGGATCTACGGCTTCAACTGGTGGTGCAACGGGCTTCAGCCCGACGGGAAACGTCCCTGGCCGGCGGTGCCCCTGGAAACATTCGCCAGCTCTCGGCTGCTGTTCATCACCCAACGCGAGCCCGACGATTTGCCGGATACCCTGTGGTACCTCGGCGCGGAGAACGGCGGCGCGATCACCGCGACCAACGGCCTGATCGTCTTCGGCCTGGGCCGCGGGCCGAACACCACGGCGCACTTTCGCGGGACGGGCCACGCATTTGTGCTCGGATTTCTGGAGGGCGCTGCCAAGGACACGGCTGCTCATCAGAGGCTTGCCACCACGATTCAACGAACCCTTTCAGACAAACCATGAAACACCTCTGCATCGTTACCCACCTCCTGGCCAGCAATCTCCCAAGGAATTCAAAGCGTCCACGAAGGGATTCGCTTTCATCCATGAACGCTTTGAATTCCTTGGGAATCCTGGATGACCGGCTCAAAGGGGCAGCGCGCGAAATCCTTTGGGGGAGCATCCTCACGCTTGCCTTCTTGGTCGGGACGAGGGCCGCAGCCGCCGCGCCGGCTTGGGAGGCTCCGCCGAGCCACCAGAAGCAAGGCCAGTTCTGGCGCTACCATTGGTACGAGCGCGGGCTGACCAACGCCAACCCGGCCTACGAAGGACGCTTCCGCGTCAACGCTCCTGAAATCAGTCTGCACCCGACCTTCGGCCATCGCGTGGAACCGCGCGAGAACGGCATGATGCTGATCAAGGCCGAGGAGGATTTGTTCCTGCTTACCGCCGCCGAGTTCTACTGCGAGGCCTGGGGCGGCCATCCGGGCACGGCCAACAAACGCATTACCGTCAACGGCCGCAGCACCTACCCCTTGCCGCGCGTCGGCACTGAGGATGGCCACTGCACTTACTTCTATCCGGCGGTCCTGCTGAAAATCACCGACCTGGTGAACGGCTACGACGCGGTGCAGTTCGCGCTCGATCAGGGCACCACCTTCTGGGGGCACATGCTCGTGGACAACGCCGCCATCCGTGTGGCGCTCACGAACGGCCATCCCGACTTGGTCAAGCTCGGACTCGCGGAGTTCGCAGCGACCGTCCAGGCCGAACCGCTCGCGGGAAAGGAAGGCTTCGCACTCAAGCTGGACTGTCCGCCGGAGGCGGCGCAAATCGCCGGCGTGGATTTCCAAGGCTGGTATTACGGCTACGACGAGAACGGAAATCTCCAGCGCCAGGACTGGCACGGTTACACCAAACACCGAATACCCGTCGCGACCTTGGGGGTCGTGACCTCGGCCCCATTTGCCCTGGCTTGGGAGACACGAATGCTGCCTGCCCAGCGGGATCTCGCAGTGCGGGCAGCGCTCCGGTTCAAGGCCGACACCAACCTCGTCTTCCTCACGGCGGCTACGTCCGGCCTTGCCATCGCACCGAGGTCCGGAGTCGAGGTCACCCTTTTTGCGCCGCACGATCTCCCTGGCCACTTCTGGTCGCGCGCCAAGCAACTCAAAACCTGCCATCTCGATCTCGACCTCGACCCCGCTCGGATCGAGAAGGCCGAACTGAACATCGTCACCTGGACCGGCGGGCCGGGCAACGTGAAGGAATATTTCAAGCTCAACGGCGTTCACTATCCGGTGGCCGAGGGCGCCCGGCATGAGCTCGTTTACAGCCGCCTCCCCGTCAATCCGCAGACCCTGAAGCGCGGCCTCAACCGCATCGAACTCCTGTCCGACACGGAACATCACGGCATTGAGGTCATCTACCCTGGCCCGTTGCTCGTGGTGCGTTACCGTGCGAATGGGCCCTGATCTCCCGCTCTGGGAACGCTGGCGGGGACCGGCCTTCGAACTCGCTCTGAGCGGCATGAAACCATGACTTGGCACATCCCGGGGCTCGCGTGTCTGGGTTTTCGAGCTGACACGGCTCCTGCCGGGGAGACACCCAGCAAGTCGAGTCGGTCCCCATCACCAACCAGGCGTTTGCCAAAGCCTCCTGCACGCCACCGACGGACGGAAGCCGTCCGCCAGACCGAACATCGTGCTCACTTTGCCGGTGACATGAGATTACTGGACTTCGGCTGAGGACAGAACAGCGAAGCTGCGGCTTGTCGCCTGCCCCGCGCCCGAATAAAATTACCGCCGTGAGATCATTCTTGTCGCCGATCATCCCATCTCTTCTCTTCGCTGGCGTTGCCCTGTCAGCCCCGGCGCCAACGCCGGTGGTTTCCCAGGTGCATGTCCTCTCCATCCATGTGCCGGATCATGCGGCCTTCGATGCCGTCTTCTTTTTCTTTCGGGACGTGGTCCAGTTGCCGCCGGTCTATGGCGAACCGAGCCAGCCAGGGAACAAGGAGAAGCGGCTCTACGCCGGCTTCTCGGTGGGCAACGCCTACCTTGAGCCTTGCGGTCCCTATCCGAGCGATGCGCCATTCAGCTCGAACCGGCCCGCGCGTTTTCACGGGCTGACGTTCAGTCCGGCCACAACGCTCGCTGAGAATGCACAAGATCTGACGCGCCGGGGCATTTCCCACTCGGGGGTGTTCGGAGGTGGAAGCGGACCCCGCTTTGTCAATTGCAGCGATGCCTCGCTGTCCGGAAAACAGTTGTCGGTCGGATTCTGGGAGATTCAGGACAAGAAGGATCGCGTGAACCTCGGCTTCGTGGGTTCGTTGCTGCAGCAGGCCAAAGGTGGCGCGCTGGGCGTGAAACGCCTCGCCGAAGTGCGGATTGGCTATTCTGGCCAGGCGAGCCTGGAGCAATGGGCCAACTTTCTAGCCCCCGCCAGGCACGAGGGCGCTGTTTGGTTCGTCGGGAACGGCCCCGCGCTCCGCCTGGTTTCGTCCCAAGAGAACCAGATCGAGTCCATCGTCTTGAAAGTGGAATCCCTGGAAAAGGCCAAGGCAGTGCTGGCTCAGAGGAATTTGCTTGGCAAGCTCACTCCCGACGGCATCGAGTTGGACCCGACCAGGACATTCGGGCTGCGCATTCTTTTGAAAGAGAAATAACCCTCGCGCCAACACTCTGCAATCTATGAATCGTGTCCTCCTGTGTCGGCTCGTCGTTCTGCTTAACGGCACGGCTTGGGCTGACCGACAGCGCGTGTTCGTGTTGACCGATATTTCCAACGAGCCCGACGACGAGGAGTCGCTGGTGCGGTTCCTCGTCTATGCGAACGAATACGACGTGGAGGGATTGGCGGCCACGACTTCGACGTGGCTGAAGAACAAGACGCGCGAAGATCTCATCCGCCGGCAGCTCGAGGCCTACGGTCAGGTCCGGGACAACCTGGCGAAACACGCGCCGGGATTTCCGACGAAGGAACAACTCCTCGCCGTCACCTGCACGGGCCAGACGAATTACGGCATGGCCGCGGTGGGCGATGGCAAGGCGACCGCTGGCTCGCGGCATCTGCTTGCCACGGCTGACCGGGCCGACGCGCGTCCCCTGTGGGTGAGCGTCTGGGGCGGTGCCAATACTCTCGCGCAAGCCTTGCACGATGCGCGCCGCGAGCGCTCGCCCGAGAACCTCCAGAAGCTCGTCGCGCGCCTCCGTGTTTACACCATCTCCGACCAGGACGACGCCGGGCCGTGGCTGCGCCGCGAATTCCCCGGCTTGTTTTACATCGTGTCGCCGAGCAGCGCCGACTGGAAGGAATACTGGCGCGCGACCTGGACCGGCATCAGCGGCGACCGGCATTACAGGAACGGTCCGCTACACAAGTTCGATTTGGTGGACAAACCGTGGCTCGAGCAGAACGTCATCAAGAACCACGGACCGTTGGGTGCGCTTTACCCGAAGCTGGCCTACATCATCTACATCATGGAGGGCGACACGCCGTCATTTCTCGGTTTGGTGGACAACGGCCTCGGCTGGTCTGATAACCCCGGTTACGGCGGTTGGGGTGGACGCTACGCGCTCTATCAAGCCTCTGGAGAAACCCGGCCCATCTGGACGAACAACCAGGACAGCCGCGACACTGTGACCGCCGACAGCGGGCAGACCGTCTGTTCCGACCCGGCCACGATCTGGCGCTGGCGCGGCCATTTTCAACACGACTTCGCCGCGCGCATGGACTGGTGCGTGGCCGACGATTTCAAGAAAGCGAACCACAATCCGGTGGCCGTCTTGAATGGCGACACCAGCAAGCGGGTGTTGGAACTGAAAGCCCGACCCGGCGAAACCGTGACCCTCTCGGCGGCCGGCTCGAAAGACCCGGATGGCAACGCGCTGACGACGACGTGGTTCGTGTATCCCGAGGCCGGCACGTTTGTCGGCGAAGTGAAGCTCACCGCCACGAGCGCCGATACGACCCGCTTGGTCTTTCCACCCCGCGACGCCAAGACGCCGAAGTCCGCCACCGTGCATGTCATTCTTCAGGTGCAGGACAACGGCCAACCCAGCCTCTGCAGCTACCGGCGCGCGGTTGTCACGCTCATCCCTTGAAGCACTTGAAACCCACTTCTCATCTGGCAACCGTTGGCCTGGTCTGGCTGACCCGCACCTCATGGCGGGGGACCCCAACGACGATGCATGCACTACCTTCCAAGAATGGGTGGCGGACACGAATCCCACCAATTCCCTGTCCTGTTT
>ERZ1292640.2018-Hain-H43-02um-R1-2018-length-16606-cov-5_pt1 | contig 16606 bp, 10 predicted proteins | sample MGYA00564404_ERZ1292640 | MGnify/ENA primary metagenome ERZ1292640 (study PRJEB36523, sample SAMEA6512636) | groundwater metagenome | collected 2019-01-08 | study: AquaDiva: Metagenomics assemblies of 32 groundwater samples
ATAATATTCACGATCCTTTGATGTCTTGGCTTGATTAAAATACACGAGGTTCTCAAAATACATCGCTTCGCGCGCGGCAAGACCCAATGCCTCGACGAATCTGCGCAACGTATGTGGCGTGAGACTGCGTTTTCCTTCTATGACAAGCTTGAGATAACCACGTGAATTCTGCCCGAGGCCGGCCTTACGCGCGAAAGTACTCATCGAGTAATGTGTATTGGCGTCCTTCTTGGCTTCATAAAATGTTTTCAGATATGCCCTATAGTCCGTGAACTCAAACACGCTTACGCGTGCTGGTGCTATCCCATCTTGTACACCTGGCATGCCTGGTTGCTCCCCCTTGAGAGGGGGGACGGCAAAAGAGCCTAATCCTAAGCTCCTTTGCCGTGTGGGGGATGAGGTATTTGTAGTTTCAATACTCTGTGTCATTGCGTCGCTATTAATATACTGGTTACTAATGCTGTGCAATATGATTTTGACACTAAGCAGTAATTATGTTACTTATTGTCTACAAATTAGGAAGGTAGTTATAGTTCAAAGCAAAGGCATTGATTAGTAATATGTTGAAAATATTATATAAATTTTATATAAAATTTCTTATACTGCGATTAATTGCTATATATATTGGCATTCTTGGTTCGGCTTTTAGTCTACATATATATACATATGCCTCAGATATTTTGTTGCATGATATTACAATACACTTAAACAGTGCCACTAATAAGCTGTCTACAAAACATAAGCAAATAGCGAGTACAATCCCATCCATTATTAAGAACAAAATAGCACCTATACTGCCAGATGATTTGCGTAAAACAGTGACTAGCAGACAAATCACAGTAGAAATCACGGATCAGTGTCCAAACGATGGACACTTCTTTGACCCGGATGATTTATCTGGCCTGATTAAAATTTGTATCCAGCCAAAAATGCTTGATACGGCTGACCTGCTACGATTACTGATGCATGAATATTTTCATGTCATCCATTATATACTGCACCCGAATGAGGAACCATGGCTCAGGGAAGGACTGGCACAGTGGTTTGAGTTCAAAGCCATCGGGCGCTTTAACAGCACGAACGTGGGCGAGGCATTTCTAAAACCCACCACTCCGCTTAAAGGGAGTTACGAAAGATTTAAAATAAACAATGCACAATACGGCCACGATTTTCTCTATATATATTATTTATGGTCACAATGCGGAGGCGATCAGCTAATCTGGTCGATTATACAAGGTGAAGACGGCATATTCGGCGAACAAAACATCACTAACGCATTAAAAGCAGCGACAACAAAACAACAAACAAAACTGCAGAGCAAAGCCGCTTTAGACCAATGCAGTGATTTCGCCTCAAGCGCCAGGGCATTCGAGATCGCCAAGATACTGAACCATACGGTGCCAGACAGCGCGAACCCGAAAAAATTTTTCTTAACCTCGACTACCCTGCCAAAAGCCGAACCAAGAACAGAGATTTCAACAGAAGAGCTATCCAAGCTGCCACGTCTGGCGCCCGTGGTGCTTCAATTGGACAGTGTCATCCCAACAATCAGCCTGGAAAGCGGCACTAAAAATTCTTCTGGAATTATTTTCTGGGTTCATACCATATATCCTTATGAAGTCCTCGAAACCAAACCACCATCGCCGAATCCTTCGTGGATACAGATCTTCTTTAAAGAGTAAGCCATATCCCTGTTGACAACTGCACACACAAAATGCCCTCGACACTACATCTTCTATTGCTGTGCGTTACATTATGAATTATATCTCCTTCGTGTTTAAAAAACTTTGGAGGTAATAAAAATGAATAACAAACTTGTAAAAAAAACAGCAATCGCATGGATGTTCCTATGTTCATGCATTTTTAGTTTAAGCGGATATGCCGCAGATCAGATCAGCACAAACTTCACAAACCCATCACCATCAATGCACCAAGGCGACAGAATCGCCTCATGGTGCAACCAAGTTCTAGCCAGATTAAGGCAAGCTAGAAACGAAGCCATACAAGCCAGAAATCTCGGCTATATGAGCGACGCGGTCACAAGACTCGTTAATGGTCTTACTGATGCCAACAACATGGATCAGGCATTTAAAAATGGCCCGCTAACGTCACGCGCTTTATCAAGAGGCGTGTTCATGGCAAATACCGTCGCCACTGCTATACAGGGCGAACACAACGCCGACATGACCATGCTGCGCTTACTGTTTCGCTACTACTCTTTCATTGAACACGTGACTAGCGATCTGGATCTGCCTCTTTTCATTCCATATTACAGCTGTGGTTACTGCTCGGAGCGCGGTCCAGCGAATAATAATTTATTCGAGCAACGATTCTTGCGCTATGCCCGCGAGCAGGTGGAAATGGTCCTTGAGGCATTGGCACAGGAGATCCGCCAACCAGGCCTTCCTCCGGTGGTGCCTGCCGGTGCACCGGCAGCTTTTCTTACTGCTGTTTCACTGAGTTCAGCCTCTGCAGCAATGGATCTCAGAGAATCGGTGCAATCAGCAAGATTCGCCTGCGTGATACAAGGGCTTGAGACATTGAGCAACAGAATCAGCAACTCTGGATATTACAATGACGTGCAAGCAGTAAATGACGCTTTTTTTGAGGCGAGGCACTGGGTTTCACAACTTAACGTACAGGGTTGTGGATCTAGTGGCATAGTCTATCTGCCCGGGCCATTCCCAGGTCCAGACAGAGACCAAGGCCCAAACAAAAATGATGTGCCACAAACCGTATCGCTGATTGGCAGCACACTTACATTGCGTCATCAGGGTGATATTGAAGTGGTCAGATTGCCCTATGGCCCACGCTTCGTCCATCGACTCATTATGCAAGTCGAGGCAGTAGGCCGCGACGCTTCCATCATGATAATCGCGAACGGAGCTGAATTCATCATACCAATACCCGCTAAAGATCCGCCTGCTCTTTTGACAATAGATAAAGAAGCTAGTTCCATCGAAATTATCCACCTAAGCGGCGGCAAGGTGTACATACGCGATCTTAAAGCAACTATGAATTAACCGCGCGCTTATCCCGCAGGAGGCGGTGATAATTCAAGGCAAACCGGTGTGCTTCGTCACGGATATGGATGAGCAACCGGTATATAGCAGTGTGCGGATAGAGCGGGATATGATTTTTTCTGTTAGGAATAAAAATTCGCTCTATCGAACTCTTCACCTCAGTGGCCTTAAAATCCCGTTCAACACGCGCCTTGGCCAAAGCCGCAACCCCGATATGCTGGATCTCAAGCTCATCTAGAATCGCCACCGCCTGCGAAAGCTGGCCCTTTCCACCATCAACAACAATCAGATCAGGAAGGTTCTCAGACTGATCAGGCTTAAACCGCCTTAGCAGCACCTCGCGCATCATCAGATAATCATTCGCACCATCAACCGTCTTGATCTTATACCTGCGATAAAGATCCTTTGCTGGCGCTCCATCCAAAAAAACCACGCGCGACGCTACGGCATCACAACCCTGTATATTAGATATGTCGTAACACTCTATCCTGCATGGCAGACACGCCAGACCGAGTTTGCGCTGTACTTCATCAAGCGCATCAGCGCCGCTGTCCTTGCGCCTTGCCGCTGATTGTTCAATCGCGTACGAAGCATTCGCCTTGGCCACGCTCAAGAGCTGCATATCTACTTCATTCTCGGCCATCATGGGTGAAATTCCGCTCACCCGCTCGAACAAGTCGAGATCCTCGGGTAAAAAAGGAAGCAATAACTCCTGCGCGTGACCGCCGCTATCCATCTCCTGGACATCTTCCTTGCTACCCCTGCCGCTTTTAAGCAGATAGTACTGGGCTAAAAATTCAAACATGACCTCGGCGTCGGTCAACTCCTCATGGCTATTCTTGAGCTCGAAGTGCTGGACTGAAACAAGCTTTCCACACCTGATTTTCAGAATAGTCCCATGTGCGTCTGGGCCAAGCCGCGCCAGACCAGCAACATCGCGGTTACGCTGCGATCCAGCTTCTGTAACCCCCTGTGTCTCTGTGATAAGCTCGAGATTCCTTATCTGGTCGCGATACTCAGCGGCCTTTTCGTACTCCTGCCGGGAGGACGCGTCTTCCATTCCTTTTTTCAACGAACATATGAGCGGTTCAATCTTCCCACCAAGCGCATCCACCACGCCTTGGATGGACTCCCGGTACATTGATTCGTTGACAAGACCCACGCACGGCCCACTACACATCCCCATCTGATTCAAAATGCATGGTCGGCTACGATGCCTGAATGTGTTGTCGCTGCAGTCTCTAAGCTTAAAAGTCTCATTTAGAAGCTTCATCACTTGTCTTGCAACCCAGGAGGAAGGGAACGGCCCAAAATATCTGGCGCCATCCTTAGGCGTCCGCCTTGTCCACTCAATCCGCGGGAACCGGTCGTTAACTTGGATTTTCAGATATGGATACGCTTTATCATCCTTAAGCCTGATATTGAATTTTGGTTTATGTTTCTTGATGAGCGTACACTCAAGGATCAGGGCCTCGGCTTCTGTTTCGGTCAATATGACGTCAAAACTGGCGATATTGCAGACAAGCATCTCGATCCTTGCCGAATGTTTATTAGAATCACCAAATGAATCACAAGACTGAAAATAAGTGCTCAACCGATTTCGAAGGTTTTTAGCCTTTCCAATGTAAATGATCTCGCCTCCAAGGCCCTTCATCAGGTAAACCCCTGGCGATACCGGTGCCTCCTGCACTTGGTCAAAAAGAGCTGATCGGCTAATAATAGGTTTAGAAGCTTGATTTTCCATTCAACTTCACTGTAAATCTCTTTCTAGAGGAACTTTCATATGAGTCGTTCGACGGATGTAGCCAAAGAAATCATGTCATACTGTACCAGCTGTAAGATGGATCTCAACCACGTAATTGTCGCGATGAAAGGTGACCGCGCGGCAAAAGTCCAGTGCCTTACTTGTAAAAAAGAGCATGCCTACCGGATACCAAAGGGCATCACCGAGCCGCCGGCAAAGAAAACCCCGTCCAGACGCAAAACAAAAGACAAAGCCGGCTCTGGAGAGGTGGTATCAATCCAAGTGGAATGGGAAAAACTCATGGCATCACATCTGGAATCACCGGTAAAGAGCTACAGCACCAAGGCCCAATTTAATATAGGAGATAAGCTAAGCCACCCAAGTTTCGGCGAAGGAATTGTCGGAAAGCTTATCTTCCCGAACAAGCTTGAAGTCATATTCCGCGACTACATGAAAACCCTGATCCATGCCGGTCCCCCGCAAGGCTGGGCCAGCCTAGAGACCAAGGTTTAACGTCTTAAGCCTCCTAAGCTTGTCTCTTAAAAGTGCGGCATCTTCAAACCGCATATCCTTGGCGGCGCTTTTCATTTCGCCTTCCATTCTGGAGATTATACCGGAGAGCTTCTCCACAGACGCGACCGCCTCGCCGGTAAGTTCACTGATTTCCGCCAGCCGCTCCTGCGGATCCATCAAGTCAAGCGCGCCCGATTCTGCCACACTCCAGATACTCCGGCCATGACCGGACCCCGCACCGGTTCGCAGAGCCTGCTTTGCCAAAGCAGCGCTGTCAGCGTGCTTCTGCGCTCCACCTTCTGGGATGGATATCGGGGCTGGGATGGATTTTTGGATTGTCCTCGGGACTATCCCATGTTCCTTGTTGTACTTTTCTTGAAGTTCCCGGCGGCGCGCCGTCTCATCAAGAGCCTTGCGCATGCTTCCTGTCACCAAATCAGCATAGAGGATCACGCAGCCTTCGGCATTGCGCGCGGCACGGCCTATCGTCTGGATCAGCGAGCGATGACTGCGCAAAAAACCTTCTTTATCGGCATCCAGGATAGCCACGAGAGAGACTTCCGGCAAATCAAGACCTTCGCGAAGAAGATTGATCCCCACGAGAACGTCAAAGGTACCCATTCTTAGGTCCCTTAAAATTTCTATCCGCTCCAGTGTCTCTATATCAGAATGCAGGTACTTAACTCTTACACCTTTGTCCTGATAGAATTTTGTGAGATCTTCGGCAAGCTTCTTGGTAAGCGTAGTTATCAAAACCCGCTCATTGCGCTCCACCCGCGTCTTTATCTCAATAAGCAGATTATCAACTTGGGTCTTGGCTGACCTGACTTCCACACGCGGGTCAAGAAGTCCGGTCGGCCTGATAACTTGTTCAACTATTTCACCGCCGGTTTTCCCGAGTTCATAATCACCTGGCGTGGCTGATACATAAACTGTTTTTGAAATACTCCTCTCCCATTCTTCGAAGCTTAGCGGCCTGTTATCAAGCGCCGACGGCAATCTAAAGCCGTGCTCAACGAGCGTCAGCTTCCTGGCGCGATCGCCCCGGTACATCCCGCCTATCTGCGGAACGCTCACGTGGCTTTCATCAACGATTAGGAGCCAGTTCTTCGGAAAATAATCTATCAGCGTTGGCGGCGACTGGCCCGCCGATCTCCCAGTCAGGTGACGGGAGTAATTCTCAATACCCTGACAATAGCCAAGCTGCTCGAGCATTTCTAGGTCAAACAATGTTCTCTGGCCAAGACGCTGGGCTTCAACCATACGGCCAGCGGATTTAAGTTCTTTCAGACGCTCACGCAACTCAACGCGGACGGACTCAATTGCTGAATGCCTGCTATCAGCGGTCGTGACATAGTGGCTTGCCGGATAAATCGTCACACGCGGTATTTTCTGTATCCTCACCCCCCTAAGAGGATCCACCTCTGAAATCGCCTCTATCTCATCGCCAAAAAATTCAACCCTAATGGCGCGGTCTTCTTCATAAGGGGGGAAAATTTCCACCACATCCCCTCGCACGCGAAAAGTACCACGGTGGAAATCAACGTCATTACGCCTGTACTGGATATCAACAAGTTTTCGGAGAACGTCTTGCCGTTTGGCTTCCCGCCCGGTTTCGAGATAAAGCAAAAGTCCTTGATAGGCCTCTGGAGAACCTAGGCCATAAATACATGAGATCGACGAAACAATGATGACGTCATTGCGCTCGAGCAGCGAGCGGGTAGCCGAGTGTCTGAGCTTATCTATCTCGTCGTTGATCTGCGCATCTTTTTCAATAAATGTGTCGGTCTGTGGGATATATGCTTCAGGTTGGTAATAGTCGTAATAACTGACGAAATATTCCACAGCGTTGTCAGGGAAAAACTCCCTGAACTCGCTAAAGAGCTGGGCCGCGAGCGTCTTGTTATGGCTGAGCACAAGCGTTGGCAGGTTTGTTTGCGCGATGACGTTCGCCATCGTAAAGGTCTTTCCAGACCCGGTCACGCCAAGAAGCACTTGCGAGCGCTTCCCGGCATCAAGACCACTGACCAGCTTCTCGATCGCCTGCGGCTGGTCACCGGTCGGATTGAAAGGTGTCTTAAGCTCGAATTTTCTCTGGGTGAAAATGGCCATCAGCTCCTAGACATACTCCCACGTAGTCCCACCCGGGCCGTCCTTGATCATCACGCCGCGTGACTGGAGTTCGTTTCTAATCTGATCAGCACGCTTAAAGTCTTTAGACCTGCGTGCTTGGTTGCGCTCCTCAATAAGACTAACAATCTCTGCCTCAGGCATCCGCACAACACCTTTAGCCCCAAGACGATCCGCGCGAATCCGCGAGAGTTCAGCGAGCATAGACTTTGGCTCGGATACACAAACCCCAAGCACGCCGCCGATATCTCCTTCCATGATCGAAATCAGCTTTGCCGCACCTTCAGGCGCAGCCGCGTTGCTGCCAGCGGCGTAAGAGACTGTCTTGTTGAATTCCCTTATCAGCGTAAAGAGCACGGCCAGGGCTTCAGCCGTATTAAAATCATTTGCGAATGCTTCGTCAATTGATGCGCGCGCCCGGTCACACGCAGCGCTGAATGCGACCCAATGATTCGCACCGGCTTCGGCACCAGGGCCTTGGTCGCCACGAACAACAAGGTCCACTGCTCGCGCCTTTGCTTCATAAATCCTGTGTAACGACGTCAACGTGCTCTCAATAGCCTCATCACAAAAATCAATCGGTGCGCGGTAATGCACTGAAAGAAGCATGTATCTAGCAACTTCGCCCGGAAATTTCGTCAGGAACTCTCGTGCCGTGAATATGTTGCCGAGACTCTTTGACATTTTTTCCTTGGATTTCTCTTTGGAGATAGTTAGAAAAGCATGATGTAGCCAGTAACGTACGAAAGGCTCCTTGCCGCTGGCACCCTCACTTTGCGCGATCTCGTTCTCGTGGTGCGGAAAAATCAGATCCTCGCCGCCGTGGTGCACATCGATCTGCTCGCCGAGCCACCTGCTTGCCATCGCGGAACACTCGATATGCCAACCCGGCCTGCCGCGCCCCCAAGGGCTGTCCCAAGAAGGTTCGCCAGGTTTCGCTGGCTTCCAGAGCGTGAAATCAAGTGGGTTTTGCTTCTTCTCCCTAACGTCCACGCGCATACCGGCAACAAGCTCGTCAATATTTTTTTGCGAAAGCTTTCCATAACCAACGGATTTATTAATTGAGAATAGGACTTCACCATCCACGACGTACGCCTTGCCGTTACGGAGAATCTTCTCTATCATCGCGATGATATCAGGGATATGGCTCGTTACAGTCGTCTTATAAGTTGGTTCAAGCATGCCGGCAGCGGCAAAATCCTTTTCAACCTCGGCGGTGTATTTCGCGGAGACAGCCTCAGAAGTCGTCTTTTCCTCCGTTGCTCGCTTTATTATTTTATCATCAACATCAGTGTAATTACGCACGTACAGGACTTCATATCCTGCGCGCTTGAAGAAACGGAAAAACATGTCAGCCACGAGACCGCCTCTTAGATTTCCAATGTGTATGTAATTATAAACGGTCGGCCCGCATGAATACATCGTAAGCCTGCCTGGCTCGAGCGTCCTAAGCTGCTCTTTCTTTCCAGTAAGCGTGTTAGCAAGCCTGATAGGCCTCATCTCATCTTGTTTCATATAGTAAAATAATTAGAAGCGGACAGCTGTCAGTTTACGACAAAGACTGGACTTCAAGAAGCAAAAATCGTTTGAATCTCCTGCTCGATCACGTCTTCTTTGAGTCTCTTTGCAAGGGATATCTCCCTAACAAGCAGGTGCTTTGCCTGGTCAAGCATCTTGCGCTCACCAAATGAAAGATCCTTGTTATGCCGCAAAAGGAACAGATTCCTAAGCACTTCGGCAATCTCGAAAATCGAGCCAGTCTTGATTTTTTCCATGTACTCGCGGTACCGCCTGTTCCACGTCGTCTGGTCTATTTTAACATTGCGGTCCTTGAGAATCTCATAAACCGCCTTCACATCCTTATTGGAAATGATCTGCCGCAAGCCTACCGAAGCTATGTTGTCCATCGGGACCATTATGGTCATCTGGTTGTCTACCACTTGAAGCACGTAAAACTTCTTCTTCTTGCCTCCAACGTCCCGTTCCTCTATACGCTTGATAACGGCTACTCCATGAGCAGGATAAACTGCATTGTCTCCTACTTTAAACATCCTGTAATACCTCCGAGTGAGCTGCAAGACTTTCTGCGATGGCTCTTATGTGCGGATAAAAATTTGACTCGCAAGACCATACCACACAGAACATATTTTTGTCAATATATCCCTAACCCTATAGGATTAGTAATATATTGAAATATAAAGCTTTTTTAAACTACCTCCTGACCAGCTGCTTAATCATAGCTGTTAAGTAGACTGGCTTGAGGGCATAAGCAATGAGGATGCCCAAAGCTGCCTAAAGCTGAATGAATAATTACTAGTACCGTTCATATTAAGGAGCTTCAAACACTAGAGCCTGAACGCACCTAATATCTTAATAAGAAATCTTCAACACTAAGAACTGGAATGTGATTAGTCGATTGTACAAAAGCAAGACACTTCACTCGCTCAACCTATCAAATGGATAGTGGCCTAATTCATAGACTCTGGCAGCGATCAATTTTGCAGCATCGTCATCATTGCGATCAATGGCCTTGAAGTTGGCACGTATCCGTCTATTTGCATGCATGAAGAAGCTCTCTGCAATAGCCAATTCAAGCGCACACTTATCAGTGCTGCCGTTAAGATCTATGGCGGCCGTGACTCTGGAAAGCACTGAAGCCATCCCGTACATGTCTATCGCGATGTCGGCGATTCTCCTTTGAGCGAATTGCCTAAGGTGTATCTTCTTGCCATGGCGGCGCAAGAGGACTTCAACTTGTGTGGCGAATTCAACGGCGTATTCCTCCAATACTCCTGCCATTTTTTTAAGCGCAGGATGTGATTTGGTAATCGTCTCACCAACAATATTCTGGCGAATCTTCCTGATAGCGAAATCACTCACAAGCCCAAGCCCCTGAAGCGGGTATCTTATTGCATCTGCAAGCCCGGCCAGCTCCTGACCAGGTCCCTGCATACCAGAGAGCGCGATGAACGCACGCAGTATCTCGTTTGCTCCTTCGAAGATCCTGTTTATCCTGGCGTCCCTCAGCCAGCGCTCATAGGGATACTCCTTCATGTAACCCAGACCTGCCCAGATCTGCAGGTTCTCATCCACCGCTTCCCACAGCATCTCCGAAGCAAACACTTTTGCTATGGCGCTCTCGATTGAATAATCTATGTCCTTGCGGTCAATCAACGAAGTAGTCAGATAAACCATGCTCTCCGCGACGTAGGCATTCGTAACCATGCGAGAGATTTTTTCCTGGATCATCCCGAACTCGCCTATCTTTTTCTGGAACTGCACTCTTTCATTCGCGTGCTGAATGGAAGCCTCTATGCATTTTTTTGCGACACCAACACTTCCAGCAGCCAATCCAAGACGACCGTGGTTAAGCACGCCCATTGCTACCTTGAATCCCTGGCCAAGGCCGCCCACCACATTACCTACTGGGACTTTCACGTTATCTAGATGAATAGCATTGGTCCACGAAGCGCGGATCCCAAGCTTATGCTCAGATGGGCCGACACTGACGCCGTCGGCAGGGAGTTCAAGCACGAAGCACGTGACTTTTTCCTTCTTGACCCCTCCTTCGGTGAGTTCAGTTTTCGCGAAAACCGTCATGAAGTTGGCGATGCCGCCATTTGTGATCCAAAGCTTGTTACCGCTAATAACATAATGGTTGCCGTCGGGTGAAAGAGTAGCCTTAGTCTTAATTGAAGCAGCATCCGAGCCACTGCTTGGTTCCGTGAGGCAATAACACGCTATCAACTCGCCAGCAGCGAGTCTCGGGAGAAAGCGCCTGCGCTGTTCCTCGCTACCAAAGAGAAGAAGCGCCTTGTAACCTATACTCTGGTGCGCACCCAATGTAACCGCCAGCGAGCTATCTATGCCGGCAAGCTCCTCGAAAATCCTTGCATAACCGGATTGCGGCAGGCCGAGACCTCCTAATTCCTGTGGAACCGCGAGCCCCATCATGCCCATTTCCGCCATCATCGAAACCATCTCACGCGGCATCTCGCCTTTTTCATCCCACTCGGATGACTTCACGTTATCGCGGGCGAACTTGCTAATAGTATCAATGATCATCCGGACTGTTTCAGAAACCTCCGAGGACACCTTTGGGTATGGAAAAACAAGGTCTTCGCGGATTTCACCGAAAAAAAGCGATTTCATGAAACTGTTATTACTTGCTGGGTTCATATTCTTTTCTCCTGATTGACAATTTGTCAGTCAAACCACCTCTCATAAAACCGATTTGATGTCGTTCTGACAAAATGTCAAATGCGTCGCACTAATACCTTGAATAATTATCAAGTGTAGAATGTCTGAGAGTAAAGACAAGCTAAGATTATTCGATTTTTTTCATATCAAGCTGTCCATCGTAGTAGGCAAAAAAATCCCACCAAGCTGGCATCGCTCTTGCCTCATAAACTACCGGGGCTATGTCAAAAGAAAAAAAACTGCAAAAGATTCTTGTCTCAATATGGACTGCTATCAGGAACAAATTGCATCCTGTCTTAATCAAGTTTAAACAGGCGATCCTAAAGAAGTGGCGCGAGAGCGAGTGGGCGCAGAACTTACAGGCAAAGCTGCAAGGATTCGAAGTAACCAATATTATCGAGTGGGCAAACAAGATCTTTAAAAAACAAAATGCAGGGTTCTACGGAACCCTGCTCACAATCATACTTGCGGCGTATTTCACGGCAGATCTCACAGCCATGCTCCTAGGTAAATTCGTTCCGGAACCACCTTTGGCAAGGATGGCCAGCCCGATCGGTCAGGCACAGGCAAAAACAAAGACTTTCGAGGATTACGGCATAATATTTACAAGAAATTTATTTAATAGCCAGGGCCTGATCCCTGGCGATGATGCGCCAGCCGTGCCTGGTGTTCTTGACTTGGGTTCCCCGCCAATAAAATCAACGCTTCCGTTTAACTTGATAGGGACACTGATTTTAAAAGACGAGATACGTTCGATCGCTACAATCGAAGACAAATCCGCATCGATTGTGTACCCAGTACGCGTAAGCGATGAAATCCCGTCAAAAGCTAGAATTCTTAAGATTGAGCCGCAAAAAGTGATATTTTTGAATGTTTCCTCTGGCAGACGCGAATTCATAGAATTACCGGAGGATGCTCCATCCACGGTACCGCGGATAACTATCGGGAGTGCCCGTTCCACAGGAGCGCCGTCACTCGGAATCGAACAATCAGGGAACAACCAGTTCAATATCTCAAAAAATGAAGTGGACAAGTCGCTTGCGGATCTCAACAACATCCTGACACAAGCCAGGGCGGTTCCTAATTTTGAAAACGGCGTGGCGAATGGATACAAGTTGTTCCAAATAGTCCCAGGCAGCATATACGACAAACTTGGCCTTAAAAACGATGATGTTATAACAGGTCTCAACGGTGAAGCCATTAATGACCCAGGCAAGGCATTCGAACTGTTGTCCCAACTCAAAACATCATCGCACTTAGAGATGCAAGTTAAGAGAGGCGGAAGGGCCTCAACATTCGTCTATGACATACGATAAAAAGGAGTCACGATGACGGCCAAAGAAATCACAAAAACAGTGATGCCATGCCTGCTCGGCATTATGCTGACATGGCTGCTAACAACAACAGGCGTACTGGCGGAGGATCCAGGACCAAGAGGCGGATTCCAGCCAGGACCACGCACGTTCACAAACCCATTTGCCAATGTGCAGCCCACAAGGCCTGGTGACGTAATTGACCAGGAGGAGGAGGAAGACGAGGACATCTTTGATTTTCCGGATCAGCCGCAACAACAACCCCCCGGCTACCCCCCTCCCCAAGCAGGCGTTGACACTAGCCCTGGAGCTGCACCATCAAACAAGGGCAAAGGTATCTCACTTGGCGGCAACACAGCTGGCGGAGTTGTAACACATTCGGATGTAAAACCAATACATGTCAATTCAGAAACTGGGGAAGGCAGTAAGGATGTCGTCACGGACTTCAACTTCCCTGACGCTGACATAATGGACATCGCCAAAACACTTGGCAAGCTTACGGGGAAAAACTTCATCCTGGACAAGGACGTAAAGGGCCGGATCACTATTATTTCAAATTCAGAGATCACAGTCGGCGATGCCTGGCGAGCTTTTCTAACGGCGCTAGACATAAATGGATTCGCGATAATCCCGTCAGGCAAATACATACGTATCGCGCGCCAGAGGGACGCCCGCGACAAGCAGCTTCAGACATACACGGGGGAGCACTCCCCAGATACCGATGCGCTGATTACGCGTGTTTTCCCGCTGAAATATATTAACTCAGAGGAAGTCGCTAGAACGTTCCGGAGCTTCATGCCCGCCAACTCAAGGATAATACCGTACGATCAGACCAATACAGTCATTGTCACTGACACTGGGTCTAACATAGCCAAGCTTTCCAAAATGCTTGAAATCCTCGACATCGAAGGTTTCGACGCCGGCATTGAAGTTATTCCGGTGAAATACGCCTCAGCATCGGAGCTATCAAAACTTATAGACACACTCATACCTGGAACTGGCTCAGCCCCCGGCCAGCCATCAGCTCCCCAACGCTTCGGCACGGGTAGATTCAGCGCACGAAGGACCAAGGAAGGCGGGATAATAAACACGATAATAGCTGATGAACGGACCAATACACTTATCGTGCACGCCAACGGCAGGGGCGCAGAACAAGTCAGGGTACTGGTCACTAAACTAGACCAGAAAGTGCCAGCCCCAGCAGGCGGTGGGAAGGTCCACGTGGTTTACCTTCAATTCGCGGACGCCGAACAAATAGCCAACACGCTGAACAACATCTCATCATCATCAGCTAGACCATCAAGCATGCCTCTCGGCGGTGGGACAGGCATAAATCCAGTGGCCTCATCGTTATTTGAGGGATCAATAAAGATTTCCCCAGACAAGTCCACCAACTCGCTTGTGATAACCGCCTCGCCTGCAGACTTTGTGACCGTTCAGCGCGTGATAAACCGCCTAGATATCCCACGCGACGAAGTCTATGTCGAAGTCATCATCATGGAGGTATCACTGAACAGGGAATTTGATTTTTCAACAAATGTTATTAACCCATCATCAGGCATAGCATTCAGCCCTAGCACAGATCTGTTTGAATTCCTCGCGAACCCACTTTCACAAAAAGGAGCGCTCATAGGATTTAAATCAGGTTGTGAACAGACGTTAAGCGTGGGCTCGCAGTCATTCAAGGTGTCCAGCGTGCAAGGCCTCGTAAAGCTGATACAGGCCAACTCAAACGCGAACGTGCTGGCCACTCCACAGATCATCGCGCTTGACAACTCTGAAGCAACCTTTGAGTCAGCTGAAAAAATCCCGGTACCGACCACAACAGCCGTTCAGGGGGCAGGTGTCTCCACTTCAATAACCAAGGAATCGGTGTCACTCTCCATAAAACTAAAACCACAGATCAACAAGATAACAAATTTCGTTAAACTCGACGTGGAAGCCAAGCTAGAAGACATAAGCGGAAGGGCACCACCACCACAGGTGGCCGGCCTCGCGTTCGCCACCATCGGCCGCAGCGCCAAGACCACGGTTGTAGTCGGCGACGCTGACACCATCGTAATAGGCGGCCTTATCCGTGACAAGCAAAGCGATACTGTAACGAAAGTCCCGATACTTGGCGATATCCCACTTCTTGGTTGGCTGTTTCGCGCTAAAAATTCAAGAGCGGAGAAGACCAATCTCCTGATCTTCATGACTCCGCACATAATACGGCAGTACGAGAAAGTCCGCGCCATCTTGGATAAAAAACTCAAAGAGCGTGATGATTTCATCGAATCTAATGCCGGTGGCCACGACCCACTAAGAAGACAGCGCGACGAGATGATACGATCCCTGCCGGATATGTCGGAGCTCATGTCAGGAAAGGTCAGATCCACCGTTACGATAGACAATGAGCAAAGTGAGCCACAAACTAAATCCGATACAAGCCCGTTCACTGGAGGTGGCAAACAACCTGAAACCACACCGCCACCAGTAGCGTCGCCAGCAGCACCGCCTGAACCCGCGCCTGCACCCCCACACCAGAATCAGCCCAAGAATCAGGAGCACCATAGATGAGCGCTCATGAAGTAATCAGAGCGCGCCTCAAAGCTGCAAAAGAGCCAAGGCTCGGGGAAATCCTCCTGCAGCACACTTCGCTTAACGAGACACAACTAAACGAAGCACTGGAAATCCAGCAAAAAGAAGGAGGTATGCTAGGCGAGATCCTGATCAGGAAGAACCTGATCACGCCGCATGAGATCCTAAAGGCGCTTTGCTTCCAGATCGGGATAACTTTTATCGATGACTTAAAACCAAACGAGATAGACCCTAAACTCGTCAACGGCATCCCAATCAATTACGCCAAGTCGAAGGAAATCATCCCCATTCATTTTGAACAAACGCCCAACGGACCGCTGTTGACGGTAGCTGTTTCTGATCCATTCACTGAAACGACAATCGACGACCTTCGAGCACTGACTGGGATGACGATTAAAATAGTCGTAAGCACAAACATGCGTATCCAGGACGCCATAAACCGCGTCTATGAGCGCAACACTGCAAGCCTTGTTGAAAAAATCGAGGGAGAATTTGAAGAGGGCTACGACCTTGAAGGCCCGATAGACATCCTTGAAGCAACGGAGGACGACGCGCCGGTAATTAAATTCGTCAACTCACTTATCTTTCGCGCGGTGAAGGAAAAAGCATCTGACATACACATCGAGCCGTTTGAAAAAGAATTTGTTGTCCGCTTCCGTATTGACGGCGTGCTATACGACATCATCCGCCAACCCAAAAGGGCCCATGCCGCTATTTCATCCAGAATAAAAGTCATGGGCACGCTCGACATCGCGGAAAAAAGGCTCCCGCAAGACGGGAGAATAAAAATCAAGATAGCCGGCAAAGACATAGACATCAGGCTCTCGACCGTTCCAACGATTTATGGTGAACGTCTTGTCATGCGTATCTTGGAGCAGACCGGGACAGTTCTGGAACTCGAGCACCTTGGGTTTTCTGAAAAAAGCCGCAACATGATCGAAAAACTAATTTTCAGAAAATACGGGATAATCCTTGTCACGGGCCCCACGGGCAGCGGGAAATCCACAACCCTCTCAGCCTGTTTTGTAAAATTAAACAGTCCGGAGCGCAATATCCTCACCGTCGAGGATCTGCTTACCGTGCCGATGCGGCGGCTGCTGCGG
>ERZ1292640.523-Hain-H43-02um-R1-523-length-31211-cov-13_pt1 | contig 16579 bp, 10 predicted proteins | sample MGYA00564404_ERZ1292640 | MGnify/ENA primary metagenome ERZ1292640 (study PRJEB36523, sample SAMEA6512636) | groundwater metagenome | collected 2019-01-08 | study: AquaDiva: Metagenomics assemblies of 32 groundwater samples
ACCCGCACGACTCGCTACGCTCTTTGTGCGGGTACCGGGAATCGAACCCGGGTCACCTGCTTGGGAAGCAGGAGTTCTACCACTAAACCATACCCGCGTTAACAACAAACACTGCTTCGTTTTTTACTATTGGGAAAACCAACCTTTGATTATGTCAAAAATCGGCACAAAACCGCCATTCGTGGTGGTCGCGGTTTTGTCACTTATTTTGTTATCAACGACAATAATAACACCCTCTCCTTCTTTTACAACTCTGAATTTTTTTCTTATTTCCTCTTCAACCCCGCGGTCTGTTTTTAGTTGCTCCAAGCGAGACTCCAATTCGGTTTGTTTTGCTTTCATGCCGGCTTTTTCACGCAAGGCAATGTCGCTATTCTCGCCTGTTTCCATATATTTATTATACATACCATAAGCGGCATTGGCGAAAATAATTAAAAAAATCACTAAAACCGCCAAAATGGGACGGGAATACGCGATTCTCCGAATTTTCTTTTTTTCTTGAAATTCAAGCATTTGTTTAGTATTATACAGTAACGTGATGCCAATATACGGTAGATACACTTGACGAATAGTGCATGCGAATAACTCGAATCCAATTCGTATCATTCGTTTTTATTCGCAACCATTCGTATCGTATCATTCGTTTCAATTCGTTAACCATTTGTATTATGCTATTTAATCAAAAAAATCAAAAAAAGATTCGTGTTTTCTGGGCTATATTCAGCTTACTTGTCATTGTAAGCATGATTTTGCTCTATCTTCCGTCGTTGTGGAGATAGGGTGTGCAGCACAAATCGCGAAGTACGTAACACGTAACAAAATAATCTGTAGCATGTACCCTTAGTGATTCGTGCTACATGATTCGTGCTACGTGCTCAGCCTTTCATCACCTTCAAAAAAACCTCCTGCGGTATGTTGACTCGCCCTAGCATTTTCATTTTCTTTTTACCTTTTTTCTGTTTTTCGCGCAATTTCATTTTGCGGGTAATGTCGCCGCCGTACAAATATCCGGCTACGTCCTTTTTCATAGCCCTTACGGTACGCGACGAAATTATCCGCCCCATGGCCCGTCCTTGAATTTTCAACTCAAACATTTGCTTGGGAAGCGCGGCAAAAAGTTTTTCCACGGCTGATTCGGCCTCCTCTTCTATTCTTTTTGTCGACACCACTTTAGCGAAAGCCGGCACCGGCTCCCCCGCCACCAAAATATCCAAACGAGCGACATTGGCGCTTCTGTATTCTTTTATTTCGTAAGAAAGCGAACCGAATCCGGAAGAAACGCTTTTTAGTCTGTCAAAAAAATTACGCATCAGCTCACGAAGGGGCATTTTGGCCGAAAGGGAAATTCTGTTGTCGCCAAAAAGGTTCGAATCCCCCACTTCCGCTTCGTGCTCAAACAAAATTTGCATAATGGGGCCGACATAGGGAGGCGGAGTTATTATGGTAACATTCGCCCACGGTTCGCGCACTTCTTTGTATGCCCCATGGTCTGGAAAAAACGCCGGCGAGTAAATAGTTTTCTTCTCTCCGTTTTGATAAACCACTTCATAATTAATGGATGGTGTCGTAACGACAATGTTCAAATTAAACTCTCGGTGAAGCCGTTCCGCGATTATTTCCAAATGAAGCATGCCCAAAAATCCGCACCGAAAACCGCGACCGAGTGTGCCGGATGTTTCTTCCTCAAACGTCACCGATGAGTCGGAAAGTTTTAATTTTAAAAGCCCGTCTTTGAGCGTGTCAAAATCGTCCTGGCTTTCGGGATAAAACGAAGCCCAAACCACAGGCCGAGGCTCCATATATCCGGGCAGGGGCGGAAGCGAATTTTTAGAAAAAGTAACAGTGTCACCGACCGAGGCAATGCCGGGTTTCTTAATTCCAGTTACCATGTAACCGATTTCCCCGGCTGATAGTTCTTTGGTCGGTTTTTTGTCGGGAGAAAACATTCCCACTTCCGAAGACACGAAGCGCTCGTTCGCCTGAACGAGAACAAGCTCGTCTCCGGCTTTTAAAACCCCGTCTAATACACGAATATAAACGATAATTCCTTGGTGATTTGAGTATTCAAAATCAAAAATAAGCGCCCGCGCGTCTTTTGGATCATGATAAGTACTTTTCGGCGGAGCTATTCTTTCTATCACGGCTTCCAATAATTCCTCCACCCCCTCTCCCGTGCGTCCGGATACTTCCAACATTTCGCTCTCCGGTATTTGAAGAAGTTCCGCCACTTCTTTTTTTACCTTCAGGGTCTCGGCCAAAGGAGCGTCAATTTTTGAAACCACCGGCACAATGGTGACGCCTAGCGCCCGAGCCATGCCAAGGGTGGTCAATGTCTGGGCCTGCACCCCCTGCGTAGCATCAACGAGCAAAATTGAGCCCTCCACAGCCTGCAGGGCGCGGGATACTTCGTAGGAGAAGTCTATATGCCCTGGCGTATCAATCAAATTCAGGGTATAGGGCACAGCGTTTAGCGTATAGGCCATCCGAACAGGAGTCATCTTGATGGTTATGCCCCGCTCGCGCTCCAAATCCATCTTATCGAGCACCTGGTCGCGCATTTTACGCGCTTCTATGGTATGCGTGAGCTCAAGCATCCTGTCCGCCAAGGTAGATTTTCCATGGTCAATATGGGCGATAATTGAGAAATTTCGTATATGCTTTAAATCCATAAAATAAAGCTTATTTTAACATATATTTTAAGATGTTGACAAAAGTATTAAAATGATAGATTGTATAGCGAGTTAGTCGTCTGCTGTTTATGTGGCAGATAAGTGGTTACATTCCACCAATTACAAACGGAACAAACCGGAAAGGAGTTGCCTTATGGCATCTAAAAAACAGAGAGTTTGGAGAGTAATCCAAGGCCCTTCCAAATACGATTTTATTGAAGCGTTCTCTTTCAGAAAGGGTATGCCCCAAAAAGTGCAGATGAGGATTCGAGAAACAAAAGGGGTTGTTTCAGAGGTACGTGATATTTTAATCTGCGCCGTGAGTAAAAAGAATGACTGGTCCGACTCCTCCCCCGGAAACGAAGGCCACCTCTGGGGGTTTGTCGGAAGCATTGACTGGGACGGAACAAAAGGGACTTACGCTATTCCGATAGTCGGCGAGTACTCTACGCAAAGTAGAACCGGGCGAGTTGAAGAAACTTCCGACAATCTTGATTTACTTTTGCACGAGACCCTTTTTCGGCCATTCCCCAAAACCCAACCATAACCCGCTTTAGACAAAGAGCCGTCCTCTGTCTGGGCGGGTTTTTTGTATTTTCTCATTGTATTTCCCTAAACGCTTTACGCTAAACGCTTCCCCTACAACTCCCCCATCTCCGGCGCTAAATTCAAAAAGTATTAATTTCCAGCTATCGCTGGAAATTAATACTTTGATGCTTTTTGAGATCTTGGGCAATTTTTTATCTCTTACTTATTACCACCCATTATCTCTTACTTATTACCCACTACCCATTACTTGCCACTCGCTATTCGTTATTCGTTATCCACTTCGCCGGAGCGAGAGCAGGACGAGAAAAATATTCCTACAACTCCCCCATCTCCGGCGCGATAACATCGGTTTTCCAAAATCGTTTGTGAAGCGCGTCTCTAATGTCTTCCAATTCCCTGCTTCTCAAAAGTTTGAGCAAAATAATTCCAAGAATAATACCCAAGACCCCCGAGAAAACGCCTTGAAGCAAAATCCCAAAAAAAGTATTTATATCAAAGATGTTGTCAAAAATATTCAGAAATTGATACGAAGAAAAACCGATTAAAATGGTCGCGGCAAAACTTTCAAACATTACCCGGCTAAGCGAATACGCTTTAGCTGATATATGCCGACTCTTAAAGAATATCCACAGGGCAATGGCGTTGATTATCATGCCAAAGGAATACGAGAGGGGAAGCATCAAGATAGCCGTTCCGCCCAATCCGTCAACGCGCAAAAGAGATTCCATAAAATAACGAAACGGCAGAAATTGTTCAAAAGCATACATTGAACTAAAGGAAGAAACTATTACCAAGGCTGAGGAAGCAACGTTAACAAGAAGCGGAATTTTGGTTTCCCCGGCGGCGTAAAAACCGCGCACCAAAAGAAGGACCGCGCTTTGAGCCAAAATAGATATCGAAAAGATAGCCAAAGCGGCGGCGGTTAGTTTAGTATCAGACCAAGAAAATGAGCCTGTTCCAAGGATAACGCGAATTATCTGGGCCCTCAACACGATGAACAATCCCATGACGGGAAGCGACCAAAAGATGATGTGGCGCATAGCTGTTACAATATGTTCGGAAAATTTGTCGCGCTCCCCCCGCGAGAAAAATCCAGCCAAGGTCGGAAAAGCCGCGAGTGAATACGAAACCCCTATGATTGAAAGGGGCACCGATTGCAGGTTGAAAGCAAAATTAAAAATGGAAATTGAACCGTGATATATGGTTGAAGCAAGGGCGATAAGTACAATGAGAGACAAGTGCGACGAAGAGAGGGCTATCGTGCGGGGCAAAGACAATAAAATAACACCCCGTATGGCTTGCATATCAATGCGAAAAGAAAACCGAGGCAAAAGGCCGCTCTCGATAACCGCGGGGACCTGTATGAGCATGTGGACAAGAGCGCCTAAAACAACTCCGATGGCAAGACCGGGCAAGCCAAAAAACGGGTAGAAAAAAACGACGCCCAGAATAATGCCAACATTGTAAAGCACCGGGGAAAGAGCGTAAACAAAAAATTTCTTAAACATTTGAGTGACGCTGCCGAGCAAATTTGACACGCCCAAAAGTATCGGGGAAAGAAGAAGTATCCTAGACAAAAAAATCATATCCGATAGCTGGGAGTCGCTAAAACCGGGAGCAATAAGAGAGGCCAGTAGAGGCATAACCAAAAAGGCCAAAAAGCTTACCGCAATTATCGCCATCATAAAAATACTGAAAACGCCGCTTAAAAAATCTCTGGCTGACTTACGGGAAACTTCATCATCGCTTGAAAGATATCTGCTTAAAAAGGGTATTAGTACGGTTATGGAAACAAAGGAGGCCACGCTTATGAATATTATGTCCGGGACGCGAAAGGCCGCGTAATACACATCGAGGGTGGCGCTCGCGCCGAAAGTGTGAGCCAGAATACGGTCTCTGGCCAAAGCAAGTATTTGAGAGGCTAAAGCAAAAAAACCCAGAAGAAAGGCGGCCTCGTGAAGACCGCCCGCTTCTTTCTTCAAAATTTTTATAATACCAGTTACCATTTTAAAATTACCGGGTCACAGATACCCGCCTAAAACATTCTTTAACTTTTAATGTCTACCGCGCTTTTTTAGTCTCGTTTACCGGGGGAGATTTTTTGCTCTCGGGAGCATTATCCGGAGGAGATATCCCGGCAAACGCATCCTTGCCCCCGGTAAGATTTTTGAGTATCTTTTTTACCTCTTGGTTGTCCGAGTTAAGTTCGCCTATTCTTATAAACTGCCTTATGGCATCTCCCTTGCGTCCAACATTGTCGTAAGACAGACCCAAGAAATACATAGCATTGGCATAATCGGGGATAATCGTAGTCGCTCTTTCAAGCGCAACTATGGCTCCTTTGTAATCTTTGGCTGTGTATTTAAGTAATCCGAGTTGGAAAAATAATCCGGCATTATCAGGGTTAAGCGATGAGGCATATTCCGTCTTGGAGATAGCTTCTTTTGTATTACCTTCTCTTATTTCAATTTGCGATAGAGAAAATAGAGCTTCGGTATAATTGCTTTTTAGAGCGATGGCTTTATTAAGATATTCCCTCGCGGTTTTTGGGTTTTTGTTAGAAATCTCGAGTCTGGCCAAAACCAAATAAGTGGAAGGATTTTTGGGAGATAGCTCGATGGCTTTTTCGTAAGACTTGCGAGCTTCCTCATAAGCGCCGCCTATTCCGATGGGGACCAGGGTTTCATAAACAATCCCCAGGTTTATCCAATTTGAGTAACTCGTTTCGTCGTAACTAACCGCCTGTTTCGCGCTTTGTATGGCATTACTCATAAAATTTATGAACTGCGGTCTGGCTATTTCGGGATTCAAATCCTTTTGTTGAAGCAGGTTATTCATCTTGTAAGCGAAAAATTGCGAAAGCACTCTTTTGTATGTATCGATTGGGTTCATTGATATAGCTTTCAGAAGCGCTTTTTCCCCGGTGTCTATATCGCCCCCGCTGTTTAAAATTTCCATGGCTTTCCCAAAATAAACCGCCGCTACCGTATTTTTGACAAAAATATATCCGAGCGATACTGAAGCGACAACCAAAAAAACGGAAACTAAAATCGAGACAAGTTTGAGTTTTTGATTTTTAGGCAAAGAAAATTCGAATTTCCCGGCAGAATTATTCAAAGAAACCGCCACAAAAATCCCTGTCATGATAAATGTCAGCCCCGTAATCGTTAAACTTGGAACATAAAAGATGGAAAATGCCCAAAGATAAGCCGCCGACAAGAACGAAGACCAAATAAGATATTTGGAAATCATATTGGCGCCCGAAGAAAACATCGCGCGAATACCGCTGTAAAGGAATACCGCCAAAAAAACAATCCATAATATTCCGCCCAAAAGTCCGGTGGTTACGACAAATGTGGGTATAAACCCGATACCGGCATTAAAATCAGCTGCCCAAAAAACAGTATTGTTCAAGGCTTCCGGCCTATAAGTTTGCCACTCGTTTGAAAAGCGGTTGGGCCCGCTACCCAAAAGTAAATTCTCTTTGAGGGTATTTCTCGCAATGTCTGCTGTCGCGATCCAAGATGGGCGCACTTCTATTTGAGCTGTTTTGAAGTAGGAAGGCAGTTTGTTTCCGAGGGTGCCGGAAGTAAGAGCAAGAACGACTGACACGACAAAAACAACCAGAGGAACCCACGGAATCCCGCCACCGGAGAGAAGGTTAGCTTCTTCTGGTTTGGATCCGGCCCGCTTGAATTTGTTTAAATAAATTCGGTAACCGAAAAGGATGGCTGAGATCAGCGCCAAAACTATCCAACTCGTTGTAAAATTTATAACCGCGAGGAAAAATAGAGATACCACGAGAACCACATAAAGAAGAAACTTGTACACCTTACCAATCTGAATAATTTCAAGAGTCAAAAGCGACAATGTTAAGATAAGCCCGAAGAAAATACTAAGATTGTTCCACCCGCCAATCGGGTTGGATCGTATGTCGTTAAAAAGGCCAAAAGAAAGAACGTCTGGTCCGGCGAAAAGTCTTACGGCGTGATAACCGGCAATTAAAACAAAAGATGAAAAAAGAGCCAGGTAGAAACGGAAGATTTTATTGTTCGAATCAGCCGCCAAAGAAACGACAAATGTAAGCAAAAAAGCCACTACCATAAAAGAAGCGGTGCCAACCTCAACCCCTTGCCCAAAAAAGGAAACCATTCTAACCGGAGAAACAGCCGTCGCCACTACAACAATCAAGGACACGAGGAAAAGAGCCCCCAGGAGAAAACTTTTCGGAATTTTTACCGAACTCTTTGTAAAACAGTTGGTTATCCACAAAACAAAAGCAACCAAAGTAATTACGGAAATCAAAAACATTTTGCCGACATCAAGAGAAACACCGGTCGCCGGCAAGAAAAACATCGGCAAAAGAAACGTCAGCCCAAGAATAAGCCCGAACGAAAAGTTATCCGACAAAAAAAACCTTTTTAGTTTTTCTACGAAATTAGACATGTTTAGACAAAAGTTTTAAATTTTTCTTATAACTATAGCGAAGCATTAATTAAAAACAAGAAATTTATTTGATTATAGGGGGTATTAACCCGCAAGGCAAGGCTTTTGTTCGCTTGATTTTTAGAATAAATCGTAGTATGCTTAATTTTATCCTGAGTCGGGTGGTTGCTCTTTGATTTTTTCAAAGGGAGGAAAGTCCGAACACATACCAATTTTGCCTTGCGCAAGATTGGAAGAGTAGCGGGTAACGCCCGTCGAGAGCAATCCTAGAGGTGCGAGCAGAGACGCCTGAAGCGAAAGCCTAGGGCACCCCGGCCATAAGGCGGGGGTGAATTTCGCAGTAATGCGAGAGTGAAACGGCTAAATCCTTACTTGTGTGCAAGGCCGTGTCCCCCACCTTTGTTAAAAGGGTGGAGGAAGTGCCGCTTGAGCCGTACAGTAATGTAAGGCCCAGACAGATAACCATCGTAAGGTGGAGGTTAGAGGTTGGAAATTGGAAGTTGGACGAAACACGAATTAATCTGACTTCCGACATCCCACTTCCAACTTCCATCTTACACAGAATTCGGCTTATAGACTCAAGATAAAAAAATGAAAAACGACCGTTTAAAAGCGGTCGTTTTTCTATTGTTACCATCCTCCTATTATTAGTTATTAGTTATTAGTTATTAGTTATTAGTTATTAGTTATTAGTTATTAGTTATCTATTATGTTATATCTCACAAACACCAGCTACGCAAGCAAGCTCGGCTTTATTTTCTGTTTCATCAACTTTTTCGTAAGATACTATTTTTGAGAAATCTATGTGTTCCCATTTCTTGGCAAGCTCGTTGTATGTTTTTTCGTTAATTTCCTCATAAGGGGCCAATTGATAAACATGGTTGTCGCGGGGAAGAAAAGACAGCCCGCCAACAATATCCCAATTCTTGTAGACCCAGTGCCCCACATCAATCCATTCGCTCTCTCCGACTGAAATTGTGGTTGAAGGATTGTGGTGCGTGTAATGCTCTTTAAACATTTTCCAATATTCGAGTTGTTCCAATGCCGATAAATCATTTTTGAATACGGAAGACCTTGGCGCCCTTACCGGAAAATCAATCACATAAGTTGTGGCCGAGTCGGCCGTCTGTCCGACTTCCGGATGGAACGTTACTCCTTGATCTTTAAGCATTTTGAAAAGCGCGTCGGTAGATGCTATGCGAACGCGGCGAATATAAAACGGGGAATGCCTCGGATGCATGCCGGAAGAAGAGTCCACTGTCTGCGAAAGATTCCCCGACGGCTTAACGCAGGTAATGGAAGTCGATTGATTAATTCCGAATCGTTTGGCATATTCTTTGTTCACCCTTACTGTTTCTTCTCTCAACTTATCAAGCACTTCGGTTTTGCGAACGGCCGGACAATCCCACTGCCCGGTAATCGAAACTCCGAGCAATCTTTCTTCGTCGCAATTTTCTTTCCATTCCTTGGAGAGATACGGAAAATTTGTCAGCGTAGATTGGTATGTGCCGATAATCGTGGCGATGCGCACTTTTCGCAAAAGTGTCTCTAGGGTATCCCCCGGGCGGGCTATTATTTCGGAAAGGTTGCAAAACTGTTTTGACTGAAGAATTATTTCGCCGCACGGGTTGGAGCCGACCAGACCGGTCATTCTTCCGTTTGTTATATATTTAGCCAAATGTTTCTGTCTGATTTTAGGCATTGTCTTCGAAAGAGAGCCTCTGTTGAATATGCCCCGTTCACCCGACTTTGATTTAACCAGAGCAACCCATTCGTCTAAAAACTCTTCCGGAGTCGGTTTTTCAACATACACCGCCGAGTTGTTGGCGAGCGACCTCTGCGGATCCGTGAAGTAAAACGGGCCTTTTTTGGAATCGCGCATCTCCACATCTCCCAAATCAGAAAGTGAAATAAGGGCGCTTCTGCGAACTCCGCCGGCAACTACGGCTTCGCCTATTTTGCAAATGACATCGTGGGCATCAAGGGGGGAAAGTTTCCGACCTTGTTTTTTGAGCATACGCTCGCGGGTAAAATTAATGATATCGCGAATCGGATCCGGACCGGAAGATTTGCCGCCCATAGTCTTGAGCCGCGCCCCGGCGGGACGGAGCAAGGAATAATTAAAGTCAATATCTTTTCCTTCAGACCAAGTTTTCATTCCCAAAACCAAAGCGTCCGCCCAACCTTCCCTACTGTCTTTTACAAAATAAGTGGGAACTTTTTTCCCTGTTTGATATTTTATGGATGGGAGTTGGTCAATGTTTTGATTCTCCACCGCGAACCCCACGCCGGTACCGCACATCAGTATGTACATTATCTCGCCAAAATCTTGCCACTTGGTTGGAGCAACGAAAGAACAGTTGTAAGCGCAAATATTTGTGGAACGGGTCGCGCGCCCGGCAAATTGAAAAAGTCTCATCGACGGCATTGCTTCCTGTTTTAAAATCGCTTCACGAATTTCTTTGCATTCCGAATCTTTCAGCTTGTTGCCAAGATTCTCTTTCATGAAATCAACATACCGGTCAACTGTCTCAATCCATGTCTCTCTCCTGTTTTCATTTTCTATCCATCTGGAATAAGTTCTGTAATAAATAAACTCACTCAAAATATTTCTGAAATATTTTTTGCTTTGCTCGGTAAGCTTGCGGACATTTTCCGGTATCTCACCCATTTCTTTTCTGATGCGGGAGCGTTCCTCGCGATAAAGAATGTAAGCTTTCGCGGTTTTCACAAAATCTTCCAAAATAAGCTCTTTTTCAACAATATCTTGAATGGCCTCAACTGTCGGTATAAAGTTTTTAACCAATTTTGACACCCGAACAAGTTCGGACTGAACTTTTCTGGCGATATAATCGGACTCTTTGCGTTCACCTTCGCTTGTCGCGGACATGGCTTTGTAAACGGCGTTTGAAATTCTTCCTAAGTCAAAATCAACGATAGAACCGTTTCTCTTTTGAACTTTTTTTATGGGAGAAAACGACTTGGGCTGGGCACCGGCTGTTGATTTTGATTTAGGAGACATAGACGTAAATGAACTTAATAAAATTAATGATAAACGCGATGATTAAACTTTCGTAAAATGTTTCGCTCCCTAATTTTACTCCATCTGCCTCCAAAAATGCTAGTTGATAAGTCAAAAACTTTGCACATAAAAATAAGAAAGCGGGAGTGTAAACCCGCACACTAAATATGCCCTTGTTTTGCTTGATGAAACAGGGGCTTAAAAAGTAAATTCTCAAAATGTGAAAAAACTCTTTGCTTTAAGACGGTCTTGTTACAAAATTACCATCGTATCCCCTATTTCCACATCTTTTTTTTCGACAAAACCCGCCGGAACTTCCAAAACATACTTGACCGGATCGGGCGGAGAAAAAGTCAACGGATATGACTCGGGTTCGGCTCTCTCGGTTATAAAAATTACCTTGCCAGACTGGTTAATCCAAATTATGTCTATCGGGAAACTCATGTCCTTCATCCAAAACTTCGGTTTTGTGGGTGTTTCAAAAACAAATACCAGGCCTTCGTTCTCGGCAAGGGCTAAATGCCCCGACAATCCCGCTTCTCTCTCTTTTGGAGTATCGGCAATTTCGGCATAAATCGTTATCCCGCTTACAATAACTTTTGTTTTCCGCGGATAAGGACCTGCTTTGTCTTTAACTAGCGCGTTTATGGCAATAACAACCATAAAGGACAAAGCTAGAATGGCGATAAATTTTATTTTTTTCATGTATGTCCTTTATAAATTTCTATCGGACAAAAAATAACTGATAACTTATAACTAATAACTAATAACTAATAACAATTATACCCTGTATTTTGTGTTACTTGTTATCGTTATTTGTTACTTGTTATTTGTTTCTATTTGCCTTGGCGCGTTCGTTTTCGGTAAGATATTTCTTTCGCAATCTGACGGACTCCGGAGTAATTTCCAGATATTCATCTTCTGCCATCACTTCAAGCCCGCGTTCTATTGAAAGTTTCCATGCTGGCGTCAAGAAAATTGATTCGTCCGAACCGGAAGCGCGCATGTTGGTCAGTTGTTTCCCCTTGGTCGGATTGACCGAAAGATCGTTTCCTTTGGAAACATTCCCTATTACCATCCCCTCGTACACTTCCGTTGTCGGTTCTATGTAAACCACTCCTCTGTCCTGCAAATTCCACAGAGCGAAAGCGAGGGCTTTGCCGGAGGCCATTGAAATCATTGAACCGGTATCTTTCTTTTGGATTTCTCCGGCATGCGGACGAAATTCCAAAAATCGGCTGCACAATATTCCTTCGCCTTTGGTATCCACGACGAAATCACTTCTGTATCCCAAAAGCCCGCGCGTGGGAACATTGAATAATATCCGAGTATTCCCGTTTTTCTCCGTCATTCCGGTCATAATCCCGCGTCGCCGGCTTAATTTATCAATAACTGAACCGGAAAAAACGCTTGGCGTATCAATAGTAACTTCCTCGTATGGTTCAAATTTTACGCCATTTTCTTCCTTTATTATGACCTTCGGCTGGGACACCTGAAGCTCATACCCTTCACGGCGCATGTTTTCAAGCAAAATGGCTATGTGGAGCTCTCCCCGTCCGTACACGGTAAAGAGATCTTTGGACAAGTCCGCGTAAGGAGTATTTTCTCTTTCGTCGGAAACCTTGAGGCCGACATTTATTTCAAGTTCTTTTTCCAAACGGTCGCGAATTTGCCTGCCGGTAACAAATTTGCCCTCTCTGCCGGCAAAAGGAGAGTCATTAACCAAAAAACGAAGAGAGATGGTCGGCTCGTCAACGTGGATAGCCGTAAGCGGAGCGCTTGTTTCATTGTCGGAAATAGTTTCGCCGATAAAAATGTCCGGAATGCCGGCAATCATCACAATGTCTCCGGCATAAGCCTCTTTTGTTTCTTTGCGGGACATTCCTTCAAATGTGAAAAGTTTTGTCAGTTTCCCTTTGCGCACAGAGCCGTTAGCTTTTTTCACAAAAACCTGCGCGCCGTTCTTTAGTGTGCCGCTATAAATGCGAGCCACCGCCATGCGACCGAGGAAATTGTCGTAACCCAAATTAAAAACCTGCGCCGTAAGTTCATCGGCCTCTTTCCCCGCCCCGGCTTCCGGCACTTCTTTCAAGATAACGTCAAGAAGAGGAGTGAGGTCTTTTGACTCATCGGATATATTTAATTTAGCGATACCCTGTTTGCCTATGGTGTAGACCGTTGTAAAATTCGCCTGCTCGTCGCTTGCCCCAAGTTCCATAAAAAGTTCCAGCACTTCGTCAATCACTTCTTTTGGCCGCGCCGCCGGTTTATCTATTTTGTTGATAACGACAATAGGCTTAAGCCCTATCTCAAGGGATTTTTTGAGCACGAACCTGGTTTGAGGCATCGGCCCTTCTTGGGCGTCAACCACAAGCAAAACCGAATCAATGGAACGAAGCACCCGCTCAACTTCCGAACCAAAATCGGCATGTCCCGGCGTATCCACAATATTTATTTTTGTAGGGACTCGTCCCGAATTCACCTGCTCAGAGTCAGTCGAATGGACCGATGGATAAAAAAGAGATGTGTTTTTGGCGTAAATAGTAATACCCCGCTCTTGTTCCAGAGCGTTAGTGTCCATAGTAAACCCCTCTTCAACCATTCCCGTTTGTTTGAGCAGGGCGTCAGTCAAAGTGGTCTTGCCGTGGTCTACGTGAGCAATAATGGCTATATTTCTGATTTGCATAATAGATAAAATATAAAGGTTCCTCGGAGCAAGCTCCGAGGTATTGTCGGAGCTCCCCGCCATCTGGCGGGTCGCACAATTTCGCAGCAAGCTCTAAGGTATTAACCTTTAATTCGTCTTCGCTCGGACATCGTGAAAGTGATTACACTTTCACGCGCTCCTCGCTCGACGAAATAAGAAACTAAAAACTGTAATACTGATTCGCGCCCCGTAGCAAGTAATCTTTGCTACTGAGGTGAGCAATAATGGCTATGTTACGAATTTGCATATATTTCTCGTTTAATTCCAAGTGTCGTTTCTCGCCCCGCATTAGATTTCATAAAGGTCTGACCTTTTGAATTCCCAAGGTCAGACCTTGGAATCCGTGAAATCTAATGCGGGGCGAGAAGTAAACTTAATCGTTTTACTATCGGGAATTATGATTTACGCAATATATTTTTCTTTTTCTTGACTAAAGAAAAAAGCTGGCTCACCAGCAAATGTCCTTTGACTGTATAACAGAAAAACTCCCACAAGGCAACACTTGGGCATAGCTAGCCTTACCAGAAATATTTTTTGAAGAATGAATACTCTAAAGAGACAAAAGAAAACGCCGTCTCTGGTCTTTAAAGAAAGACCGGGGACGGCGTGATTTTGCGGAAGTTGCTTATATTTCCACCAATCCCCCTGCGTTCAACGGGTTGATACTCCCGATAATTGACAGGTGGAGAGCGTTGACTTCCGAACTGGAAACCGCGTCTAAAACCGATATTTGCCCTTCGTTCGTGGTTTTACTTACCCAGTAGTCCCTGTCCGGTCCGGTTATTCCATATCCTAAAATATTATGGGATAACTGGTCAATAAACGCGCCGGCATTTTGCGCTCCCGGAGTGGAAAGAAACAGCGGGCTACTCAACAGCGACGCCCCCACTTCATGAAGCGACGTCCCCCTTCCCATACTTTGAACCCAAGAATTGAGTTCGGAGGTGGTCGGAAGGCGGTTGAACAGGCTGTCAAAAAGCAGACTTATTTGGAATGAAGGTACTGTCACAGCAAGCGCGTAGGCGTTGCTAAGTGTTAAACTACCGGACAACTGTCCTGCCCAGTAGGTTAGTTCGCTTGCTGCCGGTTCATGCCCAAAACCAACCTCGAATATTTTAGTCACGTTGGCCTTGTTCACCGCATCAGCGACCACGGTGTCGTCGGAAGTCATCCAGCCTCTGATTTTTAGAGCAGATTGAGGAGAAATGTCCGCCGCCACCGCATAACTCGGCCTCCCTCCGGAAATTATCCCCACCAGTTCAGGTTCTCCGCGGGTGTCTATCCAAACCGGACCGCCGGAATATCCTGGCCCGATAGTAGCCGGCGTTATGCCCCCCACGACGCCGGCGTTAACCACCGATATTTCATTGTAGGACCCGGCAAGTTCCCTGTACTCTCCTTCTTGGGGGTACCCCGCAAGGCGCACTGGGCCCGAAGTAACTCCGCTATTTAAATCAAACCAGCCGGTACTCAATCCCAGCGGAGTATTCAGGCTAATGGCCGCGTAGTCTTGGCCGCTTTGCCCAAGCGAAAGGTTCTCAACGGTACGCCAATCCGCCGGCGATACGTTGGTATGGATCGCGCCCGCCCCGACGGTTTCAATTCTCTCTCCGCCATCAAGCAACACGGAAACCGAGCTCGCAAGCGCACCGTTACGGACAACAACGTGTTCCGCGGTGAAAATCGTGTTGGCGTCTCCCATAACTCCGCTACCTCTCCCCGAAAAACCGTCGGGAAAAGTAACGTATATTTTAACCACTGCGTCACGCGCCCTCGCCGTCATGAAAACCTCCTAGTCGTAAATGGAAAAGATGACTGTTTGACAAAATTCTTTTTACCTGTTTCTATACTATCACATAAGATAGCAACTTGTCAATTCCCTGTAACAGTTCAATTCCTCTGTGTCTTTCCCCGGTTTGTCAAATCTCCTGAAACAGCGGGTTTATCACCTTAACCCTGATGGTCTTTGAATCCGCCCCATTCCTCTGGTTGGAGCAGGAGAGAGTGAAGTCGGTGTCTTCGGTTAATTTGGGGCTCATGGTACTGCCGGAAGAACCTCCGCTGAAAGAGTAGAACTGCTGTCCATTAGACGCTTTTTTGCCGACGATGGAGCAGGCGGTCGCCCCTTGAGCAAACCAAGAGAGAGTGACTGCCTTGTTAACTGTTACTGTCCCCGGTAGGGCGGTAAACCCGACGGAACCTATCGTGACCGGAAGATCCCCGCAGTCGGCCGGACAATTATTCTCGTTTTCTCCTGATTCGCATACTCCGTTTTGATTGCAAACGGGAGCCGGGTTGTTGTTGCGATTATTATTATTGTTACCACCTGTGCCTTGATTGCCGTTGACATTACCGTCACCAGCATTACCCCTAATACGACTGTCGCCAGTAGCGCCCCTTGTCGTTGCTTCGTTTGTGTTGTTATTTGCATCGTTTACTCCACCTGACCCAGGAGGACCGCCACCGCCATTGCCATTGGTTACGGGTAAAAATGTGCTGGACGTAGAGATGCTGATAGTCGTATTTTGATTATTTACACATCCATACGAAATACTGCCGTCTGAGTTTGCCCTAACTGTAATTGCTTGTTGGGTTCCGGAACTCTCAGCGACTATTGCTCGATTCGCAAAGTCAAATGCCGACTGCATGGCCGCTTCATTCCCAGCATTAACTGCGGTAACATAAGCATATCCCGATACAAACATACTAAGCTGATAAGAGTACGAATGAGTGTCAATGACAGCGGACACCGACCCTCCACCGGACACATTTTGAGTTACTGTTGCCCCCACAAGGTCCGTTAAATTCCCGGTCCACCCGCTTTCCGCAGTGATTTCTCCATTGCCTAAGTTCACTTTCCCAGAGACTCCTCCGCCGGTAAAAGCCCCTGTGTCTTCATCTATGACATATGTTTGCCCTGCGTAACTCACAGTCAGGGGTGCACTATCCGCTATGGCCAGCGCTTCAGGCGACCCTGCAATATCCTGCCTGATTTGATCTAGACTAGCTCCAGAATTCAACTGGTTAACAAAGAAATCAAAACCGGCTGGGTCGGAATTTCTTCCTAAAAGTTCTTGATAGAGGCCCTCAACATCTTTAGCTGCGTCCGCATGAACAACATTCACACTTGTAAAAAAGAGCCCGAAAACAAGAATCCCGAGAACTCCGACTGGCCACATTTTGTTT
>ERZ1292640.622-Hain-H43-02um-R1-622-length-28861-cov-45_pt2 | contig 16570 bp, 11 predicted proteins | sample MGYA00564404_ERZ1292640 | MGnify/ENA primary metagenome ERZ1292640 (study PRJEB36523, sample SAMEA6512636) | groundwater metagenome | collected 2019-01-08 | study: AquaDiva: Metagenomics assemblies of 32 groundwater samples
CCGCCTCCTCGGCGCACCGCAGCGCCTCCTCCCATCGGCCGAGGTTGTTGAGCGCGACCGCTTGGTAGGTCCACAACGCGGCAGTCGGTTTGCCCACCTCGGCCGCCTTGCGGAACGCCTCCAGCGCGCGCTCGAGGTGGCCGAGATTGCCTGCAGCAATCCCAAGCTGTTCCCAGGCGGGGGCGATGCCGGTATCGAGGGCGACCGCTTCCTCGGCGCACCGCAGCGCTTCCTCCCATCGGCCCGTCTGCAAATGAATCGCCACCTGGATTCCGTAGGCTGCGGTCACACCCGGCTTGTCGTCCCGCCTGAGGGATTCCGCGGCGAAATACTGGGCTTCTTCTTCCGCCCAGCGAAACTCCCCGATTCTCACGAGGCTTGCCACGCGGGTAAGTAAAGCGCCATAGCGGATCTCGCCCTCGCCGGCTGCCTGAAAATAGAACAGCTCCTCGATATGGCGGACGATGTCCTCGCGCGGCGCTTCCGGCGTTCCGCGGAGATACTGTGCATGGTGTGCGTAAAGGGCGCGAATTTCTTCCGGCGTGAAGTAAAGCTTGAGGAAGTCGGCCAGGAAACGGAACCTCTGGCGCCCGGCCACGGTGGCAGTCTGCCGCCAGATCCTGAAAAGGCGCTCGGTGATGTCATAGCAGGTTGACCGTTGACGCCGGAGTTTAATCGGGCGAACGTAATGGCCCTCCTTCAGGCGCTTCAACTGCGCGTTCACCAAAGGCGGCGCCAGTCTGGACGCCTCGGCAATCTCCTTCGGAGTGGCAGGCCCGGGCATCTGCGCGATGGTGTCGAGGACCTTTCTAGCCTGGTCCGGCAGCTCGTCAAAGCGGCGGACGAAGTACTCGCGCACCTCCTCCAGGAGATTCCGCAGCGCAACCTCGATGTCCAGGAACGCCGATCGGGTGGCGATCTGGTAAAGGAAAAGCACCAGACGGGGGTTCCCCCCAGCGAGCACCTGGATTGCCGGGATCTTCTTCGACAGCTCCTCTCGCCGCCGCTCGAATTCGCTCTGGCGTCCATCTTCCTCAAACCGCCGCGATAGAAGCTCCAGGACCTCTTCGTTGCTCAGTTCAGATAGGATGCGGATTTCGAAGAAATCGTGAAACGCCGCTTTCTGGTCCATCACCTGCCGGAACACGCTTGGCGCCGAGCCGAGGATGACCAGAAGATTGTTGCGGGAGAGGAAGCTCCGGAGCCGTTGGTGTTCCTCTTCGGGCCATTGCTGAAGGACCTTTTGGAGGTTGTCGATTACCAGCAGGATTCTCTTGTTCTTCTCACGGTGAAAACGCTCCAGCCGCTCCAGGCAGCAGTCTATGACAGCGCCATCTGCCTGACGGTGGAGATCTGCCGGCAGGTTCCACAGCGGTTCGAGCGGCAGCGCCTCGATCAGCTTAGTGAACAGCGTGAGAAGAAGGTTCGCCAGGGAGTTCTGACCCGCGTACTCCTCTTCGGCAAAGAGCACACAAACCCAGGCTTCGGACGGGCCTGTCCAGTCCGCCGGAATTGGCAGGCGGCCGGAAACGTATCGCTCCAACAAACAAAGCACGTGACTCTTGCCGATCCCGCGAGCGCCAACGACCAGCACATGGTTGGCAGATCCTCCCCGTTCGACGCCTTGCAGTCTGGCGAGAAAGTCCCGGACGATATCATGGTGTCCTACAAGCGTCCGTGCGAGCTGCTCTGAGCCGGCCAGCCACGGTGAGAAATGCGGGTGAAAGCCCGGGTGGTTACGGCCTGGAGCCATGGTAGGTTCTCCACCAGTCCCTCATCCAACGGCTCTTGAAGTGCACGCGCCCTTCGCCGGTCTCCTCCACGTAAAAGTCGTCCGAAAGCCAGGTCAGCAGGAGGTCGAACTTGAATGCGTCAGCCGCTGGCCCGAGCTCCCGCTGATATATGCCGAGGAGAGTGGATTTCGCCTGCGGACCATCCGCGATCGCCAGCTCGCGCAGCAGGATTCTGGCGACGCGGGCTTCCTCGGGGGAGTAATACCGGTTCAGCCGTTCGTAGTAGTCTTCGAAGGACAAGCGGAACTCGGGACCCAGCGCTCGCTGTTCGTAACATTCCCGGATCAGCTCGGCGTTCGCAGGCTGCTTGCGCCTGCGCACCTCGGAGGCCACGACGGAAGCCATGATCTGAATGAAGATCGGGAGCAGGGTGCCGATCTGGTCGAGGAATGTTTCCATGACACCGTCTTCCAGCGCGACATCGCGTGACTTCAGCAGGAGCGTGGCCAGCTCCTTCGCCTTGGGGCGTTCCAGAGCGCCGACCTCGATTGGCCGCAGATCGGCGATCTTGTGCGAGGATCCCGTCAGGGACGCAATCCTTGTAAGCCCGATTGAACCTCCCACGAGTTGCCGGACCTGCTGGAAGAACTCGGGCGCCTGCCGGAGATGCCGCAGCCAGTCCAGGAGGTCCTGCGCGGCGACCTTCCCCGAATCGCCGCGGTTCGTGATCAGCTTGTGGAGCAGCATCGGCAGCTCGTCGATCACAATAAGCAGTTTCGTGTCGGGTTTCAGGGCGTCCCGAACAACCGTCTCGCCGTGCAGACGCCAAGAGCCTGAGAGCTGCTCACGGAGCTTCAGCTTCAACTGCCAAACCTCCAGTTCCTCGACCTTGGCCGCAATGCCCAGGAGCTTGCCGACGAACCCATTCAGGTTGCTCCGCAGTTTGGCGGCCTTGATGGCCAGATCGGCCACCAGGTCTTCCGGGGTATCGTAGTCCTGCCCATCGAGCCACAGCACTTCAAAACCGGCTTGTGGTTCGGAGAAGAGCTTCAGCATCAGGCTGGATTTCCCAACACGCCGGGGAGCGGCCAGTAGGACGCTGTGGTGCTGAAGGGCATACCACAGATTCTCAATGACTTCTTCCCTATTGAAGAAGTCCTCATCCACGACTGGCGGCCCAACTGTGATGTTCATAACGAATTCACTATATAACAATTTCGTTACATAACGCAAGTATCTCGTTAGCCGTGCTAGCGTGCTAGGAACCGGCAGAGTCCACCCACCGCCTCAGTTCCTCCGGCAGCGGCGACTCCACCGTAACTGGCTCACCCGTCGAGGGTTGCAGGAACCGGATGCGATGGGCGTGCAGGAAGAAGCGGGCCGGGGCCGGCGGGCCGGCCACTCCGGCCGGTGCCCCGTAGAGGCGGTCCCCGGCCACCGGGTGGCCGAGGTCGGCCAGGTGCACCCGGACCTGGTGCGTCCGCCCGGTCCGGATGCGCACTTCCAGCAGGGTGAAGCCGGCGAGGCGCCGCAGCACGCGGTACTCGGTTGTGGCCGCGCGCCCCCCGCTCAATCGGGCGCTCATGCGCACGCGCGCACGCCGGTCGCGCGCGATGGGCTTCTCGATCCGTCCTTGCTCCTGCCTGACGCTGCCGTGCACCAGGGCCAGGTAGACCTTCTCGACCTGGCGCCCGGCGAACTGCGCCGCCAGGCGGCGGTGGGCGGCGTCGTTGCGCGCCACCAGCAGCACGCCGCTGGTCTGGCGGTCGAGGCGGTGCACGATGCCGGGCCGCTCCTCGCCACCCACTCGCGAGAGGGCGCCGAAACGGTGCAGCAGCGCATTGACCAGCGTGCCCGTGCGCCGGCCCGCCCCGGCGTGCACCACCATGCCGGCGGGCTTATCGACCGCAATCACGTCGTCGTCTTCGTAGAGGATGCGGAGGGGGATGTCCTCCGGCGTGGCCCGCAGCGGGGGCAATTCGGCCGGCTCGACCTCGATGACCTCTCCTCCGCGCAGGCGGCGGGAGGCGCGCTCGGCGGCGCCGTTCACCCGCACGCGGCCGGCCTTGATCCACTCCTGCAAGCGCGCCCGGCTGTATTGGGGAAGCTGCTCCTGGAGAAAGCGGTCAAGCCGCTGGCCGGCCTCGGAGCCGGCGGCCGCAAGCACTATCGGCGCCTGTGGTGGCTGCACGCTGGTATCAGTGTCGTATATTCAAAGGGTGATCCGCAGCGCGATCGTCCCCGTGGCCGGCATCGGTACCCGTTTGTTGCCGGCCACCAAGTCCCAACCCAAGGAGATGCTGCCGGTGGCCCGCAAGCCCATCGTCCAGTACGTGGCCGAAGAGCTGGTGGCCAACGGCGTCGAGCAGATCCTGTTCATTACCGGGCGCAACAAGAGCTCCATCGAGAACCACTTCGATCACGACCCCGAGCTGGTCCGGCTGCTGGGCGCGGCCAACAAGCAGGACCTGCTGGAGGAGCTGGCCGGCCTGGAGCTGCCGGCCAAGTTCTTCTACACGCGGCAGCGGATGCAGCGCGGGCTGGGCGACGCGGTGCTCTGCGGCGAGAACTTCGCAGGCGAGGAGCCGTTCGTCGTCGCCCTTGGCGACTCGATCATCGGCCTGCACGCCGATTCCAAGGCCCTCGCCCGCATGGCTGAGCTGTTCCAGGCCAAGCGGGCCAGTTGTGTAATCGCGGTCGAGCAGGTGCCGCGGGCGGAGACCCTCCATTACGGCATCGTCGAGCCGGCAGACAACGAGGGCGACGTCTTCCGCGTTGCCAACCTGGTGGAGAAGCCGGCGCCGGAACAGGCCCCGAGCAACCTGGCCATCGCCGGGCGCTACGTCTTCTCGCCGCTCATCTTCGATTTGATCCGGCGCGTGAAGCCGGATGCCAACGGGGAAATCCAGCTCACTGACGCCATCCAGTTGATGTGCGAAGAGGGCAAGCGCGTATTGGCGCTGAAGCTGCCGCCGGGCGAGCGGCGCTACGACATCGGCAATTTCCCCAGTTACTTCGAGACCTTCGTCGAGTTCGCGCTGGCCGATCCCCTCTACGGCGATTCCTTTCGGGCGGCGCTGGAACGGCTGCTGCGCAAACCCTGAATGACCGCGCCGCGCCTGTTCGCGCTACTGCTCCTGGGCCTGCTGGCGGCGCGCCTCTGTCACGTCGGCATCTTGTGGGAGGGAGGATCTCTCCCGCTGGCGGCGGCGGTCCAGATGCTGGACGGGAAGACGCTCTACCGTGACGTGTGGTACGACAAGCCGCCGCTGGCGCCCGCGGTGTGCCTGCTGTGGGGCGCGCGCGCGGGCTGGCCGCTGCGGCTGGCCGGCACGCTGTTCGTGCTGCTGGCGTGCTATCTCCTCTACCGCTTCGCGCGCGAACTGTGGAGCGAGCGGGAAGGCATGCTGGCGGCCGCGCTGCTGGCCTTCTTTCTCACCTTCGGGATCCCGGCGGCGGTGATCCCGCTGGCGCCCGACCTGCTGATGGTGGTCCCGCACATTGCCGCCGTCTACCTGGCCTGGCGCCGGCGGCCGTTTTGGAGCGGCCTGGCGGCCGGCGTCGCGCTGCTCGTCAACACCAAGGCGGTGTTCGTGCTGGGCGCCTGCCTGCTGTGGGGCAGGCCTCTGGCTTGCCTGGCCGGCTTCGCCGTTCCGGTCGCGGCCGCGGCGGCCTGGTTGGCCGCCCAGGGTTCGCTCGGCGCCTGGTATCGGCAGGTCTGGCAACTGGGCGCCTTGTACGCGCGCCACACTTTCCTGGAACACCCGGTGCGCGAGGGCCTGATCCGCACGCTGAACTGGGCCGGCTTTCACGCCGCGCTCATCCTCGCCGCCGCCTGGTTCTGGCGCCAGGACCGCGCTGCCCCACGGCTGCGACTGGCCGCCTGGACCTTGCTTTCCCTGGCGGCGGTCACCGCCGGCTGGCGCTTCTTCCCGCGCTACTACCTCGCGCTGCTGCCGGTGATGACACTGGCGGCTGCCCGAGGCATTCGGCTGATGGGCCGCTGGCGCGCCGTCGTCCTGCTGGCGTTGCTAGTGCCGCTCGCACGCTTCGGTCCCCGCTACGTCCTGCTGGCGCAGGACCTGTTCGCGGGACGCGAGCACGCCTGGAGGGACGTGGTGATGGGCCAGGACAGCCGCGCTGCCGCCCGGCTGGTTCTCGAGCAGGCACGGCCTGGGGATACGCTGTTCGTCTGGGGCTACCGGCCGGACATTTTCGTCTACACCCGAATGCCGGCGGCCACGCGGTTCCTGGAATCCCAGCCGCTGACCGGGGTCTTCGCCGATCGCCACCTGTCGCAGTCCGGTTCGGTTGCCGATGAGCTGGCCCGCAAGAACCGCCAGGAACTGATCCGCCACCGCCCCACGTTTGTGCTCGACGGCCTGAGCGCTTTCAATCCTAAGCTCGCGATGGAAACCTACGCGGAGCTGCGGCCCTGGCTGGCTGACTACCGGGTAGTGGGCAGGACGCGGTTCACCGTCATCTACCGCTCCAGCACGCCGGCCGCTTCTGGAGAAAAGCCGCCATCCCCTCCTGCGCATCCGCGGCCAGCGCGTTCCGCGTCATGACCTCTTTTGTGTGAGCGTAGGCACGCGCCTGGTCGAGTTCGATCTGCTCGTAGAAGGCGCTCTTGCCAAGGCTCACGACCATTGCGCTGGCTTCGGCGATGCGGGCGGCGAGCTTGCGCGTTTCGGCTTCGAGGTCGGCGGCCGGCGCCGCGCGGTTGATCAAGCCCCACTCGGCGGCGGTGCGCGCGTCGATCATCTCGCCGGTGGTCAGCATCTCAAAGGCCCGCTTGCGCCCGATGGCTCGCGTGAGCGCCACCATCGGCGTGCTGCAGAACAGGCCGATGCGCACGCCCGGGGTGGCGAACCGCGCCTCCTCGGAGGCGATGGCCAGGTCGCAGGTGGCCACAAGCTGGCAGCCGGCCGCGGTGGCCACGCCCTGTACCTCGGCGATCACCGGCTGCGGGATCGCCTGGATCTTCGTCATCAGCTCCGTGCACACGTCGAAGATGCGGCGGTATTCCTCCAGGCTGCGGCCCACCATTTCGCTAAGGTCGTGCCCGGAGCAGAAGGCCCCGCCAGCCGCGGCCAGAATGACCGCGCGCACTTCGGTGTCGCGTCCGGTCCGCTCCAGGCAATCGATCAGCTCCAGCATCAGCTCCAGCGACAGCGCGTTGCGCCGCTCGGGCCGGTTGAGCGTGATCACTGCCACCGGGCCTTCTCGCACGTAAGCGAGATTTCTGTACGCCACTGATTCCCCCTCCGTCTTCTCACTATAGCCGGTGTGTGCGCGGGTCATAGCAGGCCGAGGCGCTCAAAGTCTGTCTCGGCCCAGCGGGCTTGATCCTGGATGATCCGTCGGAGAGTCTTGGGCGGGAAAGTGTCCCCAGGATGGTGGAAAGTCACCGTGACTCTTCTGCCGTCCGGGTGGCGATAACGCTGGTGACTGCCGAACTGGGAACGGAGGAAGAAACCATCACTGATACGAGCGGCTCCTCGGAAACCTGAACGTCCTCAGGGATGGGTTCGCCGTCCTCGGCGAGTTCTTCCATGACCACCTGCACCACTTCGTGGATGTGCTTCAAGGCTTCCCCTGCCGTCCTTCCCCAGGTGGCCGCTCCCTGTTGAAGGAGCGCTGGGCAGTACGCGTGCCACCGGTCTTCATCGGGCTCCACGAACACCTTGAAGATGTAGGTTTTCATGCCAGTCCACGCTCGTGTCTCTTCCCACTATATCCGCTGGGCGGCGGCTCGGTGTTACCATAGCCGCTCATGGCTGAACCCCGCTACCTGCCGCCGTGGCAGCAGGGCGAGCTGACCGAGGCGCCGGTGTTTCACTGGCGCCGGTGGACCATGCTCATCGGCCCCGGCCTGATGATGGTCGGCGCCAACATCGGCGGCGGCGAGTGGCTGTTCGGGCCGGTGGTCACGGCGCAGTACGGCGGCCGGGTGATGTGGCTGGCCACGCTCGCCATCCTGATGCAGGTCTTCTACAACCTCTCGGTGATGCGCTACGCGCTTTACTGCGGCGAGCCGGTCTTCGTCGGCTTCTTCCGCACGCCACCCGGGCCGCGCTTCTGGACCTTCTTCTACATCTTTGCCGACCTGGGCGGGCTGTGGCCCTACCTTTCCTCGAACGCGGCCGTGCCGCTGGCCACCGTGATCCTGGGCCGGCTGCCGACGGCGGCCGACGACGCGCTGACCCGCTCGCTCAGCTACGCCATCTTCCTCTCCTGCTTCGTGCCGCTCATCTTCGGCGGCAAGATCTACAACGCGCTGGAGAAGGTCATGGTGACCAAGTTGGTGCTGGTGCTGGGCTATCTCGGCCTGATCGCGGTGGTGCTGGTGAGCTGGCGCACCTGGTGGGAGATCTGGTCCGGCCTCTTTCGCTTCGGCGCGCTGCCCGAAGGCGATTTCGACTGGTCGTTGCTGGCCGCCTTCGCGGCCATCGCCGGGGCCGGCGGACTCACCAACAGCTATTTCTCCAATTACGCCCGCGACAAGGGCTGGGGGATGGGCGCCAAGGTGGGCGCGCTGCCGAGTGCCATCGGCGGCCGCATGATCAAGCTCTCTCACACCGGCCAGGTCTTTGAGCTTTCGGCAGAGATGCTCACCAGGTGGAGAGGCTGGCTGCGGCACATCGCCCGCGACCAGTGGCTGCTCTGGGCGCCCGGCTGCGTGATCGGCATGGCTCTGCCCTCGATGTTCTCCTACGAATTCATTCGCGGCGCCAAAGTGGAAGGCCACGCCGCCGCCGCCATGACCGCCCAGGCGATCGCCGCTCACCACGGCGCCATCTTCTGGTACCTGACCCTGCTGTGCGGCCTGCTGATCATGGCCCCCACGCAGGTCAGCCAGATCGACGGCATGTGCCGCCGCTGGACCGACGTCATCTGGATTGGCGTGCGCTCCCTGCACCGCCTCGAAGGCAACAAGGTGAAGTACGTCTACTACACCATCCTCGTGCTGTACGGGGCGTGGGGGCTGACGGCGCTGCGGCTGACGCCCAACCCGCTGGTGCTGGCCATCGCCAGCGGGGTGATGATGAACTTCGCCCTGGGCTTCTCTGCCCTGCACACCCTCTACGTGAACCTGGTGCTGCTGCCGCCGGCGCTGCGCCCGCGCTGGCCGCAGCGCATCGGGCTGGTCGCCTGCGCCGTCTTCTACTTCGGCATCTCCGGCATCGCCTTGCACCAGCAGTGGCCCAAGGTGGCCGCCTGGCTGGGGATCTAAGCAGGTAGCGAACCCGCGTTCGACTCGCTCCGCGACTCAGAGTAAACTGAAGGAGGTGGCAGAAAGCGGTATCCAGTACGTGTCGGACGAGAACGGTCAGACCATCAGCGTGATCGTGCCGATCGAATTGTGGCGGGAGCTCGAGTCCGAAATCGAAACGGCGCACCTGTTGAAAAGCCCGGTCATGAAACAGCGTTTGCTGGAGGCCAAGGAGCGTCAAGGCGGCGTCCCGTTCGAGGAAGCGCTTAAGAACCTTGGAATTTGACCCCGCGGCCTTCGAGGACCTCGCATGGTGGGTTGAGCAGGACCGCTCACGGGCGCTCCGGATCATACGATTGATTCGCGAGGTCCAGCGGGAGCCTTTCAGCGGTCTCGGGAAGCCGGAACCCCTGAAGCGTGAACTGAGCGGTTGTTGGTCGCGCCGCATCGACCGTGAGCACCGGATAGTCTATCAGGTGCTCGAAAACAGAATCCGCATCCTGGCCTGCCGTTACCACTACTGACCTCTAAAGCGCGTACGGCTGTTTCAAGCGCCTGCGCCCGCCCAACCCGCTGGTGCTGGCCATCGCCAGCGGGGTGATGATGAACTTCGCCCTGGGCTTCTCTGCCCTGCACACCCTCTACGTGAACCTGGTGCTGCTGCCGCCGGCGCTGCGCCCGCGCTGGCCGCAGCGCATCGGGCTGGTCGCCTGCGCCGTCTTCTACTTCGGCATCTCCGGCATCGCCTTCCATCAGCAGTGGCCCAAGGTAGCCGCCTGGCTGGGGATCTGAGCAGATTGCGCCGCCAACCGCCTACCAGCTCAGCCGGAGCCCTAATCGTACCTGCCGCTGATCGAGGTTGGCGGAAGTCACCACCAGGAAGTTTGAGCCGCTGATATTCGAGCTCGGATTGGCGAAGTGCGGCGTGTTGGAGGAGTTAGCGGCTTCGACGCGGAACTCCAACGTGCAGGCCTCCCGAATCGGAATCTTCCGGAAAAGCCCGAGGTCCAGGTTGACCGCGCCCGGACCGCGCAGAATGTTGCGGCCCGAACTTCCGAACCGCACGCCCGTCGGCGCCGCAAACGCGGCGGGATCGTAAAACGGCTGCCCTGCTCCAATGCCGCCCGGTTTCTCGACCACCGGCTTGACCTGGTCCGCGGTCTGCGAATTCCCCGGAGCGTTCAGCGCTCCTTGAGCGGCGCTGACCGTGAACGGCCGTCCTTGATAGGACGCGAAGACACCGTTTACCTGCCAGTCGCCCAGCAGCCAGCGCGCCGGGCCGGTAGTGGCGAATTTCTTGCCTCTCCCCGCCGGCAGCTCGTAGACGAAGCCGGTCTGGAAAATATGCGGGATGTCGTAGCCGGCTCGCGCCCGGTTGCGGGGGAAAACCGGCTGCCAATTCCACATGATCGTTCCCGTCCAGCCATCCTCATCGGTCCAGTTGATCGCCTTGGACCAGGTATAGGCGCCCTTGAGCAGCAGCCCGTCCGCCGCGCGCCGGTTGAACGCCACTTGCAGCGCGTGGTAATTCGCGCCCAGGTAGCCGTTCCACGCCCACGTGTCCACACTGCGCCCGAACCGCGCGTTGAGCGGCCGTCCGGCGGTGCCGGCGCCGGGGGCGGCCGCATTGATCTCGAAGTCCGCGAAGCTCCGCACGGTCGCGGTGCCGACATAACCAACCGAGGCGGTGACTTGTCCCGGCAACTGCCGCTCGATGGTGAAGTTCCACGATTGCACGTAGCCGCGGTTCAACTTGTCCCCGGAGATGAAGCGCATGGCCGCCGTCGCCGGCAACGGCACCCGGCCGGAGCTCAAGTCCGGCAAAACGATGGCGGAGATGCCCTGCTCGATCCTCCCCACCGGCTGGAACGAATTCGGCGAATTGAAGGTCGCGGAAAAAGTCAGCGGGAAGAACCCGCGCAGCGGCCGCGCGAGCGGCATCGGATTGTAGGTGATTCCATAGCCGCTCCGAATCACCGTCGAGTTGTTCAGCCGGTAGGCAAGACCGAAACGAGGCGCGAACAGCTTGTGGCTGGTCGTGATGCCCAGCCCTTTCGCCACTCCGGCGAGGCCCCCCACCGAGACCAGGTTGGTCGTAGCATCGTAGCCCTCGATGCCGCCGCGACCGGCTCGTGTCTGCAAAGGGAACAACTCGTAGCGCATTCCGAGCGAAAGGGTTAGTTTGCGGCTCACTTGCCAGCGGTCCCGTACGTACCAAGCCAATTGCCAGTTGTAGGCGGTCATCACCTCGAACTGGGCCGAGCGCCTGATTGTTTGCGGCAAGCCCAGAAGATACGCCGCGTAAGAATTGAACTGCGTCAGGGTCGCGCCGGGTGTGGACGTGATCCCCTGGGCGAAGTCGAAGCGGCCCATCGGCCCGCCGAAGCCGCCGCCATCGGGGTTGTAGTGGTTGAGGACGTGGCGAATCGCCTCGAAACCGAAGCGGATGTCGTGCCTCGTCCGGGTCAGCGAAAAGTTCTGCTGCGTCGTCCACGACGTGTCATGCGTGAGGAACGGCCGCGTATCGGTGTCGTTCAGGAAGTTCGTGTACCCGGAGAGGGTGATTATCGGGGCGCCGCTGTCACGGATGTCTCTGCCGTCCCCGTTCACGCCTGGAATGCCCAGGTCGCGGCCGATGTAATTGCCGTAGTCGAAGCCCGTGATCGCCTGGCCTTGCCTGGTCCATCCGAGCAAGCCGTCCCAGAGGAAGGTCGGCGAGAATATGTAGGTGCTACCGATGGTGGAAACCTGGGTCCTCAGGGTGCCGTCGCCGATACTGCTGCCGGCAGGGCACAGCGCCGCGCCTCCGCCGCGGCCGAACGCCGCGTCGCAGCCCACCTTCGCCCGCATGATCGCATACTTGCCCCAAATGGTGTTGCTTGCATTGCGGTTCCAGTTGATCTTGGTGTCGAAGTTGTCCTTAGTGAGCCGTTGCGAACCGCCGCCCAGAAAATTCGAGCCGACGCCGGACTGATTCGGCAACGGGATCAGGTCCTGAATCTTGCGCGCAATAGCGCTCTGGCGGCTCAAAGGGACGGAATTTCCGGCGAAGGGTGTGCGCCCGGCGCCGCTCGCGGTTCCGGTATTCGGGTCGTAGATCGTCGCGTTATACAGCGAGAAGTCGCCCTGCCGCTGGTCGGCTGTCGGCACGCTGAGGATGGTTGTGGCTCCCTGACGCTCGCGGACGCCTTCCCATCCGAAGAAGAAGAACACCTTATTCCTCCGGATCGGCCCGCCCAGCGTCGCGCCGTCCACGTTGTTGATATTCTTCGGCTTGGCGCCCCGGTTGAAGAAATTCCTGGCTTGCAGTCTGGCGTTGTCGTTGAACGCCCAGGCCGAGCCGTGAAGATCGTTGGCCCCGGACTTGGTGATGACGGTGATCGCGGCCCCGCCAGCCAGGCCCTGTTCGGCATCGAAGTTGTTGGTCGCGATGTTCACGGCCTCGATGGTCTCCGCAGGCGGGATATAGGCGGTGTGATGCGGGAGCCACAGGAACACGCTCAAGGCGCCGTCGATGCGGGTGGCGTTATTGTTTCGGTTGACGCCATTCACGTTCGTGGACAAGGCGCGGGCCGGGGCCGCCTGGATTGAGTTCTGATAAATGCCAGGGGTGGCGCCTGGAACCAGGTTGATTAGGCTCTGATAGTTCCGGTACCGCGGTAGCGGCATGCTGATCAGCTCCGTCGAGCCCAGTTCCGTGTGCACGTCCGCGGTGTCGGTCTGAAGCGTGACCTGGCCGGCCTTGACGGTGACGCTCTCGGTGATCTGGCCGATCTCGAGCGTCAGGTCCTCGCGGCGCACGACGTTCACGGTGACCACGATGTCGCGCTGCGTCAACGTACGGAACCCGGTGGCGCTGATCGTCAGCTCGTAAGTCCCGGGCGGCAGGCTCGAGAACGTGTAACTGCCGACGTCGTTGGTCTGAGTGGCAAACTCCTGCGCGGTTCCCGGGTTCCGCACCTTCACGGAAGCGCCCGGGATCACCGCGCCGGCGGCGTCATGGATAATTCCGGTCAGAGAACCGTAGAGCACCTGGGCCGCGGCGGGAGCGCCGGCAGCCAGGGAAAACGTGAGAGCGATGATCAGCCTCTTCATGCGGACCACCTCGGCGGCTGAGATTTCGGAGTAACCCCTAACGGCATGATTTTACTTCGCTGCTGGCCGGAAGTCAATCGACCCAATTGTGCGGTGCGAATTTGCGCCAATATTGTCCGAAATCGCTCATCGCGAGGATCATGCTTCGTCCATCCCCCGGCCTCTCCCGTATGCTAGAATGCCGTTCCATGCAAACCGAACAGGCGCCGGTCGAAACTCTGGGGCCGCCCGTCGAAGGGGAGCGCCGGAAATCCTCCACCCAGCGGTTCTTGCCGCTGGACGCCTACCGCGGGTTGATCATGATCCTGCTGGTCTCGGACGGCTTGGGGTTCCGCGCCCTTGCCAAACATCCGCTCTACCAGGGCATCGCGGCGCAGTTCGACCACGTGCCTTGGGTGGGAACTCACTTCTATGACCTGATTGCACCCGCCTTCCTGTTCATGGTTGGAATGTCGATGCCCTTTGCGCTAGGCCGCCGCACCGCCCAGGGCGCCACGTTCCGGCAAAATCTGCGGCACGTGGCCATGCGCTCCTCGCGGCTGATGCTGGTCAGCCAGATTCTCATTTCCATCCAGGCCAACCGGCTGCACTTCCAGATGCATAATATCCTCACGCACATCGCCGTGGCGTATTTCCTCTGCTTCCTGATCATGCAGTGCAAGTTCCGCTACCAGGTGCTGGCGGAAGCCGTGCTCCTGGGCTTCCATTCCATGTTGTTCTTCCTGTTTCCGGCGGCGGATGGACCATTCACGAAGAGCGGCAACATCGGCGCGGTGCTCGATCGCGCCATCATGGGATATAACTACGCCTCGTGGACCACGAACCTCAACATGATCAGCACCACCGCAAGCGCGCTCTTCGGGGTCTGGGCAGGCAACCTGCTCCGCGGCAACCGCTCGCGCTCCGCCCAGATCAAAATACTTGCCTGGGCCATGGTGGGCGCCTTCGCGGGCGGGCTTGCGCTTTCGACCTTCATCCCGATCATCAGGAGAATCTGGACGGCCTCCCTCGTCGTGTACAGCGCGGGCTGGGTTCTGTTAATGTTCTTGGTTCTCTATTTGCTGATCGACGTTGCCGGATATCGCAAGATCGCTTTTCCGCTGACCATTGTCGGATCCAACGCGATCTTCATCTACTCCCTGGACCTGATTCTGCGCGGCTGGCTCGACAAAGCCCTGGCTGTGTTCACCTTTAGGTTCGCATTTGTGGGGACCTTCGCCCCGGTGGCGCAGAGTTGTGCAGTTCTGTTCGTGATGTGGTCGCTGTGTTACTGGCTCTACCACCACAAGATCTTCCTGAGGCTGTGATACAGCTCCTGGCGCCTGGCGAGACGGAAGCGGCCCGGGGATCCACAAAATCGGGCAAAAAGGGCAAAATAGCGCGAAATTCGAGCATTGACACGGGCCGTGGCGGACGCCATAATATCTTTTAGCAAGGGGGATCAGAACCCATATGGCGTCTGCCCGGTTCACCCGGTGCGTGTGGGTTCTCGCTGGGTAGTGGCTGGTGTCCGCTCTCCCTGCCCGCCCGCAGGCTGTAACTGATCCTGTACTTTACCCCGGACGCGAGGCAGTACCGGAGTGGGCGCAGCAAGGGAAGTACCGGTTCGCGCGGCTCGACGGAAGCAGCCTCGCTCGGGGCAGCTTGTCGCTCGCCGTGGAGGGCGCGCCGCACGTGCTCGGAAACCTGACGCGGCTGGGCTCAGGGAAAGCCCTGGCCGTCCATCTCCTCAATTACGCCCCGGAGCCTGTTTCCGGGGTGCTGGTGAGAGTGAATCTCGACCGGGAGTTCGGATCGTTGGCCGGCGCCCAGCCGCGCCTGCTCACCCCTGATTCCAAGACCGGGGCCGTCGTGGGCATGCGCCGCAGCCGCTCCGCCGTCGAGTTCACGCTCCAAACCTTGGACACTTACGGCGTCGTGCTACTCGAATGAATGTGACCCAGGAGGCATCCGCCATGAAGCGACTGTTCTCACTGCTGTCTTTCGGCACTGCTCTCGTTTCGATACTGGCAGTCGGAGTAAACGCACAGGAGACCCGCGGCCAGATTCTGGACCGGGTCACAGACCCGTCCGGGGCGGTCGTAGTCGGGGCAGCGGTGAAGGCCGTCAACACCGCCACGAACGTCGTGACCAGCACCACGACGAACGAGAGCGGCGACTACGCCCTGCCGTTCCTGATCTCCAGCACCTACAACATCACCGCCGAAATGGCGGGTTTCAAGAACTTCTCGCAGGAGGGCGTGGTTGTCCGCGTGGCGGACAAGCCCACCTTGAACATCGTTCTCCAGGTCGGGCAGGCCAGCGAGCGCGTGGTGGTGGTGGGTGAGGCGCCGCTGATCGAAACCTCGACCGCCTCCCTGGGCCAGGTGGTCGACAACCGCCGTATCTCCGAACTGCCCTTGAAAGACGGCAACCCCATCATGCTCTCCAGCCTCGCGCCCGGCGTGCTGAATCTGAGCACGGGCGGCTGGTCGCGGCCCTTCGACAACAGTTCGCCCTCCAGCATCGCGGTGAACGGTGGCCGCACCGGCACCAACGAGTTCACCTTGGACGGCGCGCCCAACACGCAACGGGGAAGCGTGGCCTACATTCCTCCCTCCGAGGCGGTGCAGGAGTTCAAGATCCAGACCGCGACCTTCGATGCCAGCATGGGCTACACGGCCACCGCGGTGGTGAACCTGAGCCTGAAATCGGGCACGAATGCGGTGCACGGCGCCGGCTGGGAGTTCCTGCAAAACACCGCGCTCAACGCGAACGACTTCTTCAGCAACCTGAACGGGCTGCCCAGGACGCAACTGCGGCTGAACCGCTGGGGCGCCAGCGCCAGCGGCCCCGTCTGGCTGGGCCGGCTCTACGACGGGCGCAACCGCACCTTCTGGACCTACGCGTATGAAGGCATCCACGACGTGGCGCCCGATGCGGCTTATTCCTTCGCCATGCCGACCGCCAGGCAACGCACGGGCGATTTTTCCGATCTGCTGAAGATCGGCCCGCAATACCAGATCTACGATCCCTCGACCACCGCGCCGGCGCCGAACGGACGATTCAGCCGCCAGCCGTTCTCCAACAACATCATCCCCGCCAGCCGCATCAACGCTGCCGGGAAGGGCATCATGGGCTTCTTGCCGCTGCCCAACCAGGCCGGCAGCGCGGACGGAACCGACAACTGGTACACCCCCGGTCCTTCCGGCGACACTTTTTATTCGCACCTGTTCCGCGTCGACCACAACATCAGCCAGAGACACCGGTTCTTCGTGCGCGGCGACATCAATCACCGCATCCAGGACTACGTGCGCTGGTACAACAACGATGCGAACGGGGCTTTGTTCTACCGTCGCAACCGCGGCCTCAACCTGGACGACGTCTACGTCTGCAGCCCTTCCTTCCTGATGAACGTGCGCTACAGCTACACGCGGTTCTACCAGGGCGACGATCCCATTACGCGGCGAGCCGACCTGCCGGGCCTGGGCTTCTCGCAGAACTTCAAGAATCAAATGGGTGTGGCTACTTTAGGACGACGGCTAAC
>ERZ1292640.2021-Hain-H43-02um-R1-2021-length-16564-cov-7_pt1 | contig 16564 bp, 8 predicted proteins | sample MGYA00564404_ERZ1292640 | MGnify/ENA primary metagenome ERZ1292640 (study PRJEB36523, sample SAMEA6512636) | groundwater metagenome | collected 2019-01-08 | study: AquaDiva: Metagenomics assemblies of 32 groundwater samples
CGACCACCAAGTCCGGAAATCTTGAGCGTTTGGAGTTCCGCGTTTACGCGGTCGGCGGTTGCACGCCGCACAAACCGCGTGAACGCGGAACTCCAAACGCCCGGAACTTGCAGTCTTGGCGGCAGTGCCCGGCTGCGCCCTCTTGCTCGCCAACTTTCTCATAGTTGATCACCACCGCGCTGGGCCGATCGTTCAATACGACGGGTACACCGACATCCATCAACTGCCGGCCCGTGATGACGTCGGCCTCCGGTGAGTCCAGACGCCACACCCAGAACCGCAAGTTCGAGCAGATGCCCGAGCTGTTTTGTTTCGGCCTCTTGGAAGCCTTCGACATCGAACAATTGCGGGCGCTGGTGGCACCCCGGCCCGTGGTGGCAGGCGAGGCCGCAACCGCGAATCGCTGAGGCAGAGGCGGAAGTGGACTGCTCGCCGCGAACTCCGGTTCTCCTGCCGCCGCAGGCTGACCGCGCACTTTCCGTTTCCGATCCAGACCTCACGCCGTCACTTGCCACTTCCTGGCCTGAGAGGCTGTTTGAAAACCCGCCCGGTGAGGGCACCGGGCCTACAACCGGGGCCAAATTCGTCCGTTTCCTGTAGGCTGCGTGCCCCCACGCGGCGCTGCGGTGGAGTGTTCAAACAGGCTTTGAGCCGTGGACGCCGGCGTCAAGCGGGATTGGTGCGGTGTCCGCGGGTCACCCCGGAAGCAAGAATGTGCCCCGTCAGTTCACCACACCGACGCGGTAAAAGAGCCGGGGCGCGGTGGCGGCGTTCGTGTCCGTGTAGGTCGTCGTGCCGGGCTGGCCGGGGAGGTTCGGGGACAGCAGGGTGAAGGGCGGGCTGGCCCACAGATTCGTGCTGCGCTCCAGGAAATAGTTCACGCCCGCAACGCTCTGCCAACTCACGGTCACGTTGGTGCCGGCGCGCGTCGCCGACAGCAGGCGCAACACGGAGAGCGCGTTGGTGGGATCGGTCAGGCAGCGTCACTCCTGCCAGGTATTGTGACCGTCGGCGTCAGGATCCGTGGCATCCGCCGAGAAGTTCACGGTTTAGGACGAGCCAGCAGCCAGTCAATGACCCGGGCCGAAAACTCGGAGGAGTTGGTGCCACTGTGGAGCGTCGGGAGATGGCCGCCACCATTGATCGTCCACAGTTCGACCGCGCCGCCGGGCGGGTAGTTCGTATAGCGCGTGACGACGGTGTCCAGCCCCGGCAGAGCCAGATCGAAATCCATCGTCGGCGCCGGGTCCGTGACTGGGTCGCGGGCCCCGTTGTACCCGGCCCAAATCTGGGCGGTCCGCACCGCGCCGGGATACGAGGGCGAATGGGTCACGGGCGAAGGGAGCCCCCAAGTGCCACCCCAGTAATTACTGTACTCGTCGAGGGTGCCGCAGATGCAAAGGACATGGACACGCTCAGAGGGTTGGCAGCGGCTGGGATCCAGAAAGGTATTGCCCGCCACACCGGCGATGCCAGCGAGGAGATCAGCCAACTGGCAGGCCGCCGAATAGACCATGTCGCCACCGGTCGAATGTCCAATCAAATAGACCCGCTTCCGGTCCATGGCGAACTGCCGGCCAATCTGTTCGATCACCGCCCTCAGATACCCGGCGTCATCCACGCCGGCGCTCCAGAAATCGTTACAGTCAATGGCGTTCCAGTATCGTAGATTGCTACGGTCGAGCGTGCCCTCGGGGTAGCAGTAGAGAAATCCTCGCGCCTCCGCCACGGGCTGGAACTGCATCCAGCTTTCGTACCACGCGCCGCTGCTCGGCAGCGAGACAGGAATGTATCCATGCAGCAGGATCACAAGGGGCAGTTCCGTTTGACCGTTGTAGCTCGACGGGACAAAGAGGTTGACCGACCGGGGGCGCGTGACCCGGTAAAACGAAGTCGGGATTGGTGACTGAACGGTGCATGGATTGGTGGCCGTCAGTAGCGTCTGCCAGGGCCCCGTCACTCGGTCCGCCCGTTGCAGTTGACCGCCGCTGGCCCAAGTGAGGATGTTGACGCCCCAATCCCGGCGGATCGTCAGCGCGGTTTCAAACGGAGGCGCCAGCGTGAAGTAGTCGCCCACAATATTCACGGTGGTGGCGGATGTCCCAAGCGTGGCTCCGCCCGTCGGATTGCTCAACGTCACCCGGAAGCGCTTGGTCCCCGCCGCCGCTCTGGGGCGGAGGAGCGGAATTGACAGGCTCTTGACCGTTTCGTTTTCCTGGAACGTCAACGTGTCCGAAACCGCCTGATAATCGACGCCGTTGGTCGCCGTCAGGTCGCTGGTCGCGTAATCAACACTGATCGGTCCCAAAGCGCCATCGTTGCCGCGCAACACGGTCACGGCGAAGTCGCCCGCCTGGCCCCAGGCATTCGTGTAGTTGGTGAGTTCAAATCCGACCCCAGGATCATTATCTGCGATCCAAACGGTCGTAGTCGTCGGAGTTCCGAGCACCGCGCCCCCGGTCGGATTGCTCTGGGTCAGGCGGAAGTACTTGTTCACTTCCTTGACCCCGTCGTTGAGGATGGGGATCGGAACCAGCTTGAGCCGCTCGCCCGGCGCAAACGCGAGCGTGTTGGTGAGGCCGGTGTAATCCAGTCCGCCGAGCGCCGTCCCGTTGGCGGTGGTATAGTCCACCGTAACGGCGGAGTTCGTGTCATCGGTGCCCCGCCGCACGCCGATCAAGGCCACGCCCGCGTCTTCGGCCACGTAGTACGCGGCGGACTCGACGGCAAAACCCAGGTCGTTGTCCATGATCGTAACCGTAGTTATCTTCGTGGTGCCCAGCGACACGCCGACCGGGTTGGCCAGCGTCACGCGGAAGGTTTTGTTAGCCTCCTTCACGCTGTCGTTGAGGATCGGGATCGGGACGAACTTGAGCCGCTCCTGCGGCGCGAACGTGAGCGTGTTCGTCACGCTGGTGTAGTCCAGCCCGCTGGTGGCGGTCAGGTCGGTGGTGAAATAGTCCACGCTGACGGGGATATTCACGTCGTCGCCTCGCACGACGCCGATCCGCACCGCGCCCGCATCTTCCGGCAAGGGGTTGAAGGTCGCGGTGGAGTAGCTGGCGAACTGGAACTGAACGCCCACGTCCACGTTGAAGATGGACACCGTGTTCGTGGCGCGCGCGCCCAGCACGGCGTTGGTGGGGTTGCTCAAGATGACCCGGAAGGTCTTGGTGCCCTCCACCAAGCCTTCAGTGTAGTCCAAGAGCTGCACGACGATCGTCTTGTTGGTTTCGCCGGCTGCGAAGACCAGCGTTCCGTTGGTCGCGGCGTACTTCAGTCCGTTGGTGGCCGTGCCGTCGGCGGTGGCGTAGTCCACGCTCACGGTCGTGTGGATGTCGTTCGTCCGCTGGACGGCGAGGCGGGCGGGGCTGGCGTAATCGGGCACGGCGGTGCTGGTCGCCCAATCGGGCACGAAAGAGCTGTTCGTGGCGAATTGGATCGTGGACTGGGCAAAGCCCGTGGCGACAGCGGTCAGGAAGAAGCCCGCCATCAGGAGTGCGATTCTAGTTTTCATTGAGTTCTTTAGCTTTCCAGGAAGAACGTCTCTACAGGGACGGCTTCCTCTCCGTACTGCGGGAACGGCGGTGAAAAGTTGCGGAAAATTTTTCAGCTTGTAGCGGCGCCTCGTCAGAGCGCCGCATTTTGAACGGGCAATGGTCGGCGGCTGGTCCGTCATTGGACTCTTCATATTCTGATCTTTCGCTTTCCCAGGCCTTGAGCGCCTGGCTTGTTGATGTTTGTCTTTGGAAGCATCGTTCCCACGAACGCCTTCCACTTCGTACAGAGGAAAAGTCGGAAGTTTGTTACAAAGTTTCTGCGGAGCCGAAGGTTGATGCGAAGAATTCCGGAATGTGGAGGCTCTTTCAAAACTTGTGCAAACGCCGCGTGGGGGCACGCGGCCTACAGGAATTCAGCCCAAAACATCCTGCTTGTAGGCCCGCCGCCCTCCGCGGGCGGGGTTTTGAAAGAGCCTCTGTTGTCAGGGAGTTTTGGTTGACGTGACGGTCAGGACGGCGGGGAAACCGTCACCAGCCAGCGCCCGTCCGGGTTGAACGGCGGCGTGCGGCGCTGGACTTTATTTTCGTGCTCCACCAGGCCCGTCCGCAGCGTCGCCCTTCGCTTCGTCCGTTGGGTGGACGCCCAGCAACCTGGCCGCCTCGGTGCGGAAACGGACGTACACTTCGTCTGCCGGGTGAATCTTTTCGATCCAGGCCGCCGCCTTGTCGTACCACTGCCGGGCTTGCTGGCGGTCCGCTTTTTGCCAGTAGCTCATGGCCAGAAAGAGCCATTGCTGCGCGTCGCCGCCGTTGGCCAGTTCCATTGACTTGTTGAGTGATTCGATCGCCGCGGCAGGATCCCCCGCCCGATACTGGGCGATCCCCAGAAGGCTCCAGTGCTGGGCCGAATCCGCTTCGCTTTGCATGGACTGTTTCGCCAGCGTTACGGCGCGTTGCGGGTTGCGGAACTCAATCGCAGGACAGGTGACGAGCATCCGGGCCAGACGGCGTTCGCACGACCGCGTCTTGGGGGACGGAGCCACAAGCTGTTCCCAGATGGCAAGGGCCTTGCGAAAGACTTCCGCCGCTTCGCCGGACCGGCCGGTCGTTTCCAGCAACACGCCCAGATAGCGGTAACTCTCCGCCAGATCATCGCTATGCACGGACACGCTCGGAATATCGGCGACGAGCTTTTCGCGAATTGCCACGCTGCGCCGGAACGCGGCTTCGGCCTCTTGCGGACGGCCCAGGGCCACAAGCACCTTGCCGAAGAATTCGTAATCCACACCCGCGCGCCGACGGTAATCACCCACGTCGGGGAAATCCTCCAGCAGCTTTTCGTCGAGCGCGACAGCGCGTTGCAACAGCTCCCCGGCTTCTTCCAACCGGCCAGTCTTCATCAGCAGTTCGGCCAGGTATTGTTTGATGTGCGCCAACAAGTGTTTCAACCGGGCATTGTTCGGCTGCTCGGCCACCAGTCGTTCCCGCAGGTCGTGCGATGCGCGGTATTGTCGCTCGGCCGCTTCCAATTGGCCGATGTTGTTCAGCGACGCGCCCAGCCAGTGATGGATATGTGCGAGCAGCACTCGGTCCTCGGGCGCGTCAGGGAAGTCGGCGCGGTGTTTTTCGTACAACTTGAGCGCCTGCTGGAACTGATCAATGGCCTCGTTCGGCCGGTTCGCTGTTTTCAGCGTGTTGCCGAGACCACATTGAGACTCGGCGATCGCCAGCGGATACGCTGGCACCGTGGGGAATTCACGCTGCAAGTCTTCATATAACGCCAGCGCCGTTCGATGGTGGGCAATGGCAAGCTCGGTGTCGCCAAGCCTATCATTGGCGACGCCCAGGCAGCGATGTGCACGGGCCATTTCCGCGCGGTCGCGTGCCTCGACCAGGTGGCGCTTCGCAAGGTCTTCCAATATGGCGATTCCCTGGCCGAGCGGCGCCAAGCATTGGTCGTATTGCCCGAGCAGGTTGTAGATGTTTCCCACGCGCAAATAGGCGAGAGCGGCGCCGTGTCGGACGGTCGGATCCTCGCCCTTTTGTTTCAAGAAGCCTTCGTAGAACTGCAGCGCCTCCTCCAATAATTTGCGGCGGACCTGCTCCAGGCGGGGTTGATCGGCCAGTTCATCGGCCAACCGGGTGAGCATCCGGTCAATGGCCTCGCGGGCGCTTTGGAAATTGGCTTCCGCGCGTGCTCGCTGACGGGCTTCGGCCTGGGCGTTCCTTTCCGCGCGCCCGCGTTCGCGGTCAATGCGGAAGGCCGCGATGGGCGTGCCGATGGCGATGGCCAGCAGCAACAGCAGCACCGCCGTGCCCAGACCGGCCAGCGCCGGTCTGCGCCGGCACCAGCGCCAAAGCTTTTCTGCGGCGTTGACCGGTCGCGCTTGAATGGCTTCATCGTTCACGAAGCGACTGAGTTCGTCGGCGAGCGCTCGGGCGGTCGGGTAGCGCCGGGCCGGGTCTTTCTCCAGGCATTTCAGAGCAATCGTCTCCAGGTCTCGCGGCAGACCTGGAGTGAGCAAGCGGGGCGAGACGGGTTCGGATTCGAGCACTTGCTGCAGCGTCTCGGTGGGAGTTTGAGCGACGAAGGGCGGGCGTCCGGTCGTCAAGTGATAGAGCATTGCCCCCAGCGCATACACATCGCTGCGCCGGCTGACCTTGCCGCGGCCGGAGACGGCTTGTTCGGGCGGCATGTAATTCGGCGAGCCAAGCACCTGGCCGGTGAGGGTCAAGTCGCTTGGAGTCCCGGCTTCAGCCGGTTCCGGGGCACCAGCGCCGCCTGAAGGCGGGACTCCAAACCGCTTCGCCAGGCCGAAATCCGTGATGCGGGGCTGATCGAATTCGTCAATGAGCACGTTCGACGGTTTGAGGTCGCGGTGCAGGATGCCGCGCTCGTGCGCGTAGTGAACCGCCTCCGCAATGGTCTTGAGGTAAGCCGCCGCGCGTTTTGGTGGCAGCGGCTGCTGCGCTGCGAGCTTGGCGAGAGTTTGGCCGGCGACGAAGTCCATCACCAGATAATGTTCCCCCTGGTGAATGCCGACTTCGTGAATAGCGACGATGTTTGGATGTTGCAGACTGCCCGCGACCGTGGCCTCGGCCCGAAAACGCTTCACAAACTCCGGGCTGGACAGCGCGCCGAACAGCAGCCGCTTCAACGCCACGATTCGGTCCAGGCTCCGTTGCCGCGCCTTATAGACGATGCCCATCCCGCCGCAAGCGATTTCTTCCACCAACTCGTAATCGCCGAATGAACGGAGAGAGGCCGCGCTGATTTGCGGTTGAGGATTTGTGATTGGCGCTGGATCAGCGGCCACGGTGTCCGGCGCGGGAGATTTGACCACGGCCCGCGCTTCGGCAGGCAGGAGATCATGGCCAAGTTGCACGAGACACCGTGGACAAAACCCTTGCGGCGCGTCGCTCGGCAGGTCGGCGCCGCAGGACGGGCATGTTCGTGCGATGGTCATTCAGCGTGCTTGACAAATCACTTCTATTTAACAAAGAGGAAAATTCGACCAAATGTTACACAAAAACTGTGCCTCATCCGCTCAACACCCTCAAGAGGTGACGCACTTCCTCCTCAATCTCGTCCGGGCGGGCGACCGTGTGAGCGATTTCGTTGCGGAAAAGTTCGCCGTAACGTTGCCGCAGGCGATGGACCGCTACCCGTAAAGCGCCTTCCGTCATCTCCAGGCGCGCGGCAGTTTCCGCATAGGAACCCACGCCCTTTTCGTCCAGGAGGAAAACTTTGAGGTGTTCAAAGAGCGGGCGCTTGCCGGTCGCGGCAAACTCCGCTTCCAGGTGCCGCAGCACCTGATCGAGCAACGTCATGGCCCAGCGACGTTCATAAATTTTCTCCGGATTCAATTCGTCCGCTGGCTCCAGGCGGTACCGCTCTTCGGCGGTTTGCGCGTCCAGGGAAATGCAGTCGGCCCCGCCGCCGCGCTTCACGGCCCGGGCGCGGTCGCGTTGATCGGCGAGAAAGTGGCGCAACGCCGCCAGGAGGAACGAGCGGAATTTGCCTTTCTCGCGTGCGACCTGGCCGAGATAGTTTTTCTCCAGCAGCCGGGCGAAGAATTCCTGCGTCAGGTCCTGGGCATCCAGGGCGCTGGAACCTTCCCGCCGCACGTAGGCATAGAGCGGATACCAATAGGTCCGGCAAAGTTTCTCCAAGGCTTTGGCCGCCTGCGGGGTGTGCGCCGCCTGCGCCGCCAGCACGACGCTCCAGTGCGTCGTGGCGAAGGTGGCAGTCCCCAGGTTCATCGTAGTTTCTGCTGACACAGGACTCTACCGGGCAGCTTGCGCCCGCGGAAAACGCGGAGTCAAGCTAGTCTTTGAAACGAAAATCGTCGGCCGCGACAGGAAAATCGTCAGCCGGTCTTCGGTCTTCGGTCTGATTTGGGACATCACCCAACCCTGCTCCTTGCACGCATCTTCAATCCCGAAGGGATTGCGTCTTCCAGCCCAGGGTGGCGAGGGACGAGCTACCCTGGGTGATGGCCGGGATGAAATCGGCAACCCCAACGGGGTTGCGGCCTCGAAGCCCAGCGGGGACCGCCGCAACCCCGTTGGGGTTGGCCACCTCCGTCCGGTGTTCCCAGGGTAGCTCGTGCCTCGCCCCGTGAGATAAGGGTACTGCCACAGCCACCACAGTCAGCCGCAACTATCTCACGGGGCGAGCAACCCTGGGCTTTGAGCCGGAATCCCGTTGGGATTCTCCAGGGTGGTTCCCGGGGTGAGAATGCGTGTAAGGAGCAGGACCAACCCCCACTTCGCCTACTGGCCTACCTTCTCGTATTTGATCACCACCGCGCTGGGTCGCTCGTTCAACACGACGGGTACGCCGCTATCCATCAACTGTCGGCCCGTAATGACGTTGGCCTCCGGTGAATCCAGGTTTCTCACCCGGTAGCGGGCTTCAGGGTCCAGGCCGTGGAGTCGCAGGTCAGCCACCTTGTAGATACTCTCGCTCCGCCGGAAGACCTGCACCATGCCCTGGCCGAGGTCTGGCCGGTCGAACTGCCAGCCCAGCCAGGACGTGTTCTCCAGGCTGTACGGTGTCAGCGGGTAGTAATCGCCGAGATAGCAGTTGGCCACTTGACGGAACTGTTCGCACAGCCGTCGCATCAGGTCGTAGTCGGCGTCCTTGATGCGCACGTCCCAGATGCAGTTCAAGAGAGGAGTCATGTTGCTGCGAAAGTCGTAGGCGGCGTAAGTTCCTGTGCCGGTCCCGCTGAGTGGAAGCCAGAACGAAATCCCGTAGCTGTGACACTGGGTGCCGACCGGATCGAGCCGGAAATCAGTCCGCCACAACGGCACCGAGCGGCGCATCGTCTCCAGATCGTTCCGACGGCCGCCGCTTGCGCACGAGTCAATCAGCAACCCCGGGTGCCGGCGCAGCAGTTCGTCCCAATAAGCCAGGTAGCCGGTGATGTGATGATTTTCGGTGATGCCCTGGCGATCGGCGGCATCGTTCTTTCGCCACAAGTCGAGCGGGTCCATGTTGAAGTCCTGGCGGTACAGATCAATGCCCTGCGCGGTGAGCAGCTTGCTGACGTGGTCGGTCAGCCATTGGCGGGCCTCGGGATTGCCGAGGTTTAGCAGGCCGCCGTTCTTGCCGCCCAGGATCCATTCGGGGTGCTTTTCGGAAAGCCACGTGCCGGGAGCAACCCGCTCGGGCTCGAACCAGACGATGGTTTTGATGCCGTTGGAATGTGCATGATCGCTGATCGCTCGGAGGCCTCGGGGGAATCGTTTGGTATCAACCTCCCACGTGCCGGTTTTGGGCCAGTTGCCGTCGCAGAAGTACCACCCGGCGTCCATCCACCAGTAGTCGATCTTCAACCGTTCCTCGAGGTAGCGATTGATGAACTGCAGTTGATTCGCCTCGTTCGCATCCACCATCTCCGCGGTGAAATGCGAGCTGCAGCCGAAGAGCATCGGCTTGATTGGCTGGCCGCCCGGCTTGGGCACATTGTGGGCGAGCATCCAGCGGCGGAAAGTGTTCTGTGAGCGAATCCGATCGCCCTTCCAGAACTGCAAGACGATCAGCGGCGTGCGCACTTCCTCGCCGGGCAGCAATTTGAAGTGGGTCTGCTCCTGCCCCGCCCGCACCCGCAGTCCGTTGCCCTCGTCTCGCGTGAAGCTCGCCACCCACTGACCAGGCCAACCCACCACGGCAATGACGCCTTCCCCCGGCCACTCGACGTTAAAATAGGGCCAGTCGCTGTTGGACCCGCGCCCGCCGGACGTGGCGATGCGCTTGGCTGTCTTGTGGGGCAAAGCGGACCGGAGCGGTTGGTAATCGTTGGGCGCACATGGGCTCCCGACGTGATGGTTCAACACGAACTCGCCGGGCGCGGCGAATCGGGCATAGACCTCGTCCTTGTTCCGCTCGAAACGAGTGTCCAGGGCCTGGACGTCCGCGATGATGGGCGTATGCGTCGCACTGCCGTTCTTGAAGTAGAGCGTCCATTCGACCGTCGGGAAATCGTGGTACTCAATCGCCGCCCAGCGGAGCACCAACTTGGTCTTCGGGTCGGTCCAGGTCCAAGTTCGCTCCGTCCGTTGGATGTCGAGCTTCTTGACCTGGCGATCCAGCCGCCATTCCCGCAGCAGCGCTGCCGAGGACTGGCCACCGTAGCTGAACGAGAAGGGCAGATCCGTGGACATCACCGGAGGCACCTGCCCCTCAATGATCGGCAGATCACCCAGCCACAGGATGCGACCGTCGGCCAACGCGATCTTCGCATCCGCCCAGTCGGCTTGATCGCAGGCGATGCCGTCGCCGGCGTCACCGACTTCCAGCAGAAATTCCGTCGCGCCCCCGAGCTCGAGGCTGACTCGCTCGGCCGGCATCCCCTCGCACATGACGTTCGAGCGGAACGCCTCCTTCCCCGCGACCGTCACCGAGAAGACGATGCTGCCGCGCCCTCCGCGCGTCTGTGAGTTGCTGTCCACGCCGACGAAGGCCGAGAAGGTCTTGCCCGGAGCGGGCAAACGCACGGCCACCTTGCTCGTAGCGTGGCAGAATACCCCGCGCGGGTACTCCGTCTTGCCGATCGCAAGCGGCCGACCCATTCGGGTGTTCAGGCACAACTCATCAAAGTTGGCCAGCACAGCCAAGCCCCATTGGGGTGGGGCCGCTTGCCTGTCGCCGTCAAACTTCGTGGCTATCCACCGGTGGAGGTCACCCATTTCGGCGGAGGTCACGGCCACCGCGGGGACCTCGGCCGACCAACCCAGTCGGACCAGCATCGCCACCGTGATAAGTCGCGTCACCGCTCCCATCGTCGCACGCACCTGACCAGTAAGACGTTTGTCCTCGAGCACGTGGAGACACTACGTGAACGGAGGGGCAATTCAAGGGCGGAAGGGGAGGGCATCCATGCCTGGCCACTCGATGCGCCGAGGTGAAAAATCGTGTTTGTCTGCGAGAGCGCCGCGTGCAATCATCCAAGTTCATGACAAAGACTGCTTGGATAGCCCTCGGTGTTCCGCTCGCGTCTGGCATTTGCGTCTCAGCCGGTTCGGCTCCCGAGGCGGAAATCGCCAACGGCCCCATCCGCGTGCGGCTGTATCTGCCTGACGCGAACACGGGATTCTACCGCGGCACCCGGTTCGATTGGTCGGGGGTGATCGGGGGCCTTGAATACGCCGGACACAATTATTACCCACCATGGTTCCAGCGGAGCGATCCAAACGTCCACGACTTTATCTATGATGGCGCCGACATCGTCGCCGGTCCTTGTACGGCAATCACCGGTCCGGCGGAAGAGTTCGTGACCAACGGCAAAGGTCTGGGTTTCGACCAGGCCAAGGTCGGCGGGACGTTTATCAAAATTGGTGTGGGTGTGCTTCGCAGGCCGGATAGCGACAAGTACGATCCCTACCGGCTTTACCCGATCAAGGACGGCGGGAGATGGACGGTCACCCGGAGGCCTGATTCCATTGAGTTCGAACACCAGTTGGCTGATCCGTCGACGGGTTACGCCTATGAGTATCGCAAGACCGTGTCGGTTGCTGGCGACAAGCCACAGATGGTGCTCGATCATGGCTTGCGCAACACCGGAAAGCGGGTCATCCAGACCAGCGTCTATAATCACAACTTCCTCTACCTCGACCGGCAGGCACCCGGCCCCGATTTCTCGGTCACGGTTCCCTTTCGAATCCGCACCTCACCGCCGGCGGCGAGAAGCCTCGCGGAAGTCCGGGAGAACCAAATTGCCTTCTCCAAGACGCTGACCGGGGAGGACCGGGTGTATCTGGACATCCAGGGGTTTGGCGCGGATCCAAAGGACTATGACATCCGGATCGAGAACCGGAGCGTGGGAGCGGGCGTCCGGATCACGGCTGACCGACCGCTTGCCCGGGTTGCCCTGTGGGCGATACGGGCGCCGCTCTCGATTGAACCTTTCATCGACATGAGCATCGAGCCCGGTATGGAGTTCGCCTGGCGGATCAAATACGACTATTACACGATCCCAAAGAGGGGAAAATGATGAATTGGTCGCCGTGGATTTCTTTACTGTCCCGACCGCCACGTTTGGGGTGCTGTATGTCTTCCTGGTCCTGGCCCATGAACGCCGCAAAATCCTTCCTTTCAACATCACCGAAGCGCCCTCGACTCTCTGGACGGCTCAGCAAATGGTCGAAGCTTTCCCCGACACCACCCCGCCGCGTTATCTGCTCCGGGATGGGGATGGCATCTCTGGCGCGGATTTCGTCCGCCGAGCTGAGGGCATGGGCTTGAAACAAAAGCTCATCTCCCCGCAATCCCCTTGGCAGAATCCTACGGTAGAACGCTTGATTGGGGCCCTGCGCCGGGAATGCTTGGACTGCCGCATCGTTTTGAACGAGGAACATCTGCGCCGCATTCTCACGGACTACGTGAATTATTATCATTGCCATCGCACCCACAGGTGTCTGGACCAGGACTGTCAGGAACCGCGTGCGGTCGAATCGCCCGAACAGGGAAAAGTCATTGAATTGCCCTTGGTTGGCGGACTCCACCACCGCTACGCTCGTCAGGCGGCAGCTTGCGCTTAGCGCTGACGGCATTCTGCAGATTTACGGAAACGTTGGCCGTGTTGTTGTGCTGCGGTGATACAACCACAGCGGAGAGGAACGACACTCCGTCATCATCATCACTGTCGTGAGTATCGTCGCCGTCGGCGTTGGCCGTCGGTTGACCGTTGATCTCAAAGTCCGCGTTCGCTCCCAAGTGCGGACCGATATTCACGTGCCGCGCACCATCGTTCACCAACAGAGTCGGATACGTATTCGGAACCGGTCCCACACCGTCCGGAGCATCACCATAATCAAACGCACCCGCGATGAGAACGACGTCGTCACCGTCGCCACCGCGGCAGGTAATGACCGTGATCTTGCCGTTGATGCCACCCGGAATTAATGCCGCTTCAGGCAGCCCGTTGAACGTCCCGGTGACGGCGTCGGTGCCGTCATTGTTTATGAGAACAAACGTGTGTCCGTCCGGAGGTGTCAAACCGGCAAGGATATTCAGGGCCAACGTGGCATTGCTGAGGCTAACCGTCGTGCCCGTCACATTCAACTGATCGTAGTCAGCTCCTGGGTTCAGGCCGTCCAGTTCCGCTGCGAAGGTTGAACCCGAGCTGAAGGTGACGGAACCCGAGTTCAGGATGGCAGTGTTCGCAGGCAACGTGCCGGGAGCTACGGTGCCGCCGCTGGCGACAGTGACGGTGCCGTTGACAGTGCCCGTTCCGGCCAGAGTGGCTCCGTTGTTGACCGTAAAGTTGCTTGTTGCCGACGTCGACCCGGTAACCAACACCGTGCCGCCGTTGACGATGGTCGGGCCCGCATAGGTATTGATCTGAGAAAGGGTCAGCGTGCTGCTCCCTTGCATGGTCAGTCCGCCGCTGCCACTGATGCCACCGCTCTGCGTGATCGGACCTCCAGCAGTAACCGTTAGAGTTACCGCAACGGTCGAAGCCCCGAGATTCAAATCATCCGCGTCGACGAGTGTCGTGCTGCCCGTACTGGTGACAACCACCGTGCTGAAGTCGTTCGTCGCTGTATTGAGCGTTATATTCACACCGCTCAACGTGGCCGTGCCCGCTATGGTTACCGTGCCGCTGTCCGTGAGGTTGCTGGTCGCTGTTACGGCGAGGCTCCCTGCCACGTTCCCCGCACCCAGGTCGACATTGTTGGCATCCACCAGGGTTACGTTTCTGCCACTGACGATGCTCACCGCGCCCTGGAAGTCGTTCGCTTGCGACAGTGCAATATCATCCGTGGCTTGGGCCGCTAACGTCGTATTGCCGGTCACGGTAAGCGTCCCACCGGACTGCGTAATACCGCCGATGCCGCTCGAGGTGTCCACGACCGCCCATGACGCTGCCACAACTCCGTTGAAGTTGATGGCGCGGCCGGTCAAGTAAAGTCCATTCGCCGCGACCGCGCTGTTAAGGTTGATGTTCTCGCTCGTAACGGTCAGGTCACTGCCACCCGTGTTGGTGCTGCCGGAAAGGTTAACGGTATCCGTGCCGGTCCCACCGTCGATGTTCAGAGCGGCTGCGAATCCGACGCCCAATCCCGAGACGTTAACGACGTCATCGCCGCTGTTCCCCGTGTTGAGGGTGAGGTACCCAGTTGGATTCGAGAAAGTCGTCGCTACTCCGGCTGTGGACACGACGCTGGTCTGGCTCGCACCCGCACTGCTGACGGTAATCGTTTCGGACGCAGTACTGTAATTCAGTGTCACCTGGGTGGCGGCGACCGTCGAGCTGCTCGATTCCAGCCCGCTGTAGCTGATCGGCGAATTGCCAGTCAACTGAATGCTGCCAGTATCTGCGTTGGTGTCATTGAACGTGGCCTCGGCGAACGTGCCTCCACTCAGCACCAGCGAGTCTCCCGTTCCGGAGGTCGGGCTGCCGGCGTCGTAGGTGATGGCCTTCCCAAAGGCGCCCAGAGAGAAGTCGATCGTTAGGGCGTCGTCGCCAGCCCGCGTGTTGAAGAGGATCTCACTGCCATTAACCTGGCTGATCGGCACCGTTGCATGAGTCCCCGAAACGTTGACCGTCGCGCCGCTTATCGGCGTGTACCCAGGCAGAACAAACATGGTACCCAGCGTGCCGTCAGCAGCATCAAGGATGTAGTCGGTCCCATTCGTCTTAATCGTCAAGTTGTTGCCCCGTCCACCCGGGACCTCATCTTTAATGATCAGATTGCCGGACCCTCCGATCAGAATCGAAACATCGGAATCATCATTCGTAATCGTCCCGACACCCGTTCCGTCCAGGATAGTTGCTCTGGTCAAGTCCTCGCTACCTCCAAACCTCGGAGTAGACAAATTGACCTGGAACGTCTCGGACTGTTCCGGCGAGATGTCGCCGCTGACATTGACCGTGATCGATTGTGTCAGAGAACCGCCCGACAGAGTTATATTGATGTCGTTGGCAGTTCCCGAGGCGCCGATCTTCGAGCCCGCGCTATCAACTTGGAGCGTCAGGTTGTTCGCTGTGATGGCCGATGTGCTGTCCGTGATGCTGCCGACAATGGAACGCAGGTACAAGTTACCCGAGCCGACGTTGACGGTTCCCAGTCCCAGCCCATCGGCTTCGGTCAAGAAGGCATTGCCATTGGACGCATTGATGACCAGTTTCTGGACTTTCAGATTGAGCGCGTTGGCAGCGGAGACACCAATCGTCGTGGCACTGGAAACCGTGAAGGTCGCCGCCGTGATATCCGTCGTCAGATCATCACCAGCCGATTCGGAAATCGCGCCGGTGGAATTGATGGTCACATCGCTATCGGTTATAATCGCATCATTCACTTGACTCACCCCAAACGTGGTGGCCACAAACGTGAGTCCCGTGTTCTTGGTTAACGGGGCGCCGCCGGCCACGATCGTCGTCGGGCCGCGAGCGTCGGTCGTGCCAAACTGAATCGTACCACTCAGATCGCTCAGCGCCGTCAGATCGGTACGATCGATCACCAGGATACCGGCCCCGGCGTCACTGTCTGCTTCATTGATGGAACCGACGTGTATCTCGGTGCCGTTCTCGACGGCACGCAGGGTAATGGTGCCTCCCGGCCCGGACTGGATTGAGTCAGTGCCGGTGGACAGCAGAGTCATCTTGTCGGACTTTAGCGTGAGGTTGTTGCTCGAGATAATCGAGGTGGACGCACGGACGAGGAGTAAGCTGTCTTTCGCCAAGTTCAGACTGATATTCGCGCCGATGATGTCAGCGCCCAAAGACGTTGTCAGCGAACCGGGGCTCGTGATTTCAATATCCCCCGTGTCGGCCAGCACGGCGCCCACGAGCAGCGAACCGGCGGTTTGATTGAGGTAGATGCCTCCGGTCCCGGTCTGGGCCAATGCCGTTAGTACGCCGGTGACTGCAGTGTTAATCGGCGCGCCACTGGCGCCGATCGCCCCGTTGGTTCCCGTCGCGGTCAAGGTCGTCGCGCCGGCCACAATGGCCGATGTACTGTCGGTAATGTTGCCGGTGATCGCCCGCAAATCCAAGGAGTTCACACCAAGATTGACCGTTCCCAGGCCTATTCCATCCGCCTCGGTCAAGAAGGCGTTTCCGGTGGCCGTTGTGATTGTCAATTTATCGACCGACAGATTCAACCCGTCCGTGGTCGAAACGCCAATCGAGGTGGCGCTGCGAATGGTCAGGTGTGCTCCGCTAATGTCGGTGATGTCATCAGCTCCGACTACGTCCCGGATCGAACCAGGGGTCTCAAGTTCAATGTCACCCGTGCCGGCATTGATGGTTGCTACCACGATCGGATTGGAGTCGGTAATGAAGATGCCGCCGGTGCCGTTGGGAGCCGCCGCCGTCAACATTCCGCTCAGCGTCACATTGATGTCGTTGGCCGCGCCGGAGGCGCCGATCGCTGAGTCAGTCCCGCCCCCGGTCATCGTGAGGTCACCCGCCGTCAGATTGGAAGCCGCGTTGATGATCGAATCCGCACTGGCGGTGATCGTCATGACGCCCCCAGCAGCAGCGGTCAAGGAACTGACGGTGATATTGCCGGTATCCGCAATCAGGGTAAGCTTATTGTTCGCGAGCACA
>ERZ1292640.2022-Hain-H43-02um-R1-2022-length-16560-cov-22_pt1 | contig 16560 bp, 17 predicted proteins | sample MGYA00564404_ERZ1292640 | MGnify/ENA primary metagenome ERZ1292640 (study PRJEB36523, sample SAMEA6512636) | groundwater metagenome | collected 2019-01-08 | study: AquaDiva: Metagenomics assemblies of 32 groundwater samples
GCCGAGGCCCCAAATCAGTTGTCGTTGTTCACTTAACGTTGGGACACTACTGATCTGGTCTCCATCTGTACAGGGGTGGAGAAGACAATTCAGTGGCGGAGCATCGATCGCCCGGAGGCCATCGGCTGGGTTGCCAGTGGAAGATGGATCTTGGCGAAGGACAAGGACTACTTCTATCTGGTGGGACTGAAGATCGACTAGGGGACCGTCCCGCGGAGAACCTCTCCTACTCTCTCCTCCAGCAACACCGCCGCGTTCCGCACCGATACACGCTTGCTGATCCCGCGTTCCGTCAGGCCCCAGACGCCGCTGAGGCCCAGGGCCGAAACGGCCCTCGGGGGGAGCATGACGCGGCCGGCGAACGCCCACACGGGGATGCCGGAGCATCCCGCAGCGCCCTTGGCGCTGCCGGGTACGCGCACGCGCCTCGCGTGCGCCGCGACCCGGGCGACGAGCTTGCCCTGGGCCGTCTGCGCGTCGAGCGAGCCCTCGCCCGTCAGAACGAGATCGGCGTGGCGCAGGGCCGCGTCGAGACCGAGGAGCTCGAAGATCGTGTCGGCGCCGGGGACGAGCTTCGCTCCGAGCAACGCGACGAGCCCGGCCCCGAGTCCGCCCGCGGCGCCTCCTCCCGGCAGCCGGGCGACGTCGAGCCCGAGGTCGCGCCGGACGACCCGGGCGAAGTTCGCCAGCGCCCGGTCGAGGAGCCGCATCTGGGAGGGCGTCGCGCCCTTCTGGGCGGTGTAGAGGCGGGCGCCCCGGGGACCGAGCAGGGGACTGCGGACGTCGGTCGCGCCCAGCACGGTCACTCCGCGGAGCCGGCGCCGCACGGGGGACACGTCGATGCGGGCGAGGCGCAGGAGTCCGAGGCCGCCGGGCTCGATCGGCTTGCCGTCGGCATCCAGGAGCTTCGCCCCAAGCGCCGCCGCCATCCCGGAGCCGGCGTCCACGGTCGCGCTGCCCCCGACGGTGACCACGATCCGGCGGGCGCGGGCGGCGAGGGCCGCGGCGAAGAGCTCGCCGACGCCGAAGGTCGTCGCGCGCACGGGATCGCGCCGCGCGGGCGGCACGAGCAGGAGCCCGGCGGCCTGCGCCATCTCGACGACGGCGGTCCGGCGGGGGAGCAGGAGGAACCGGGCCCGGACGGGGTCGCCCAGCGGTCCCCTCACCCAACGGGCACTCAACCTTCCGCCCGCGTCCGCGAGCGCGTCGAGCGTTCCTTCGCCGCCGTCGGCGAGCGGCAGGCAGGTCACGCGCGCGTCCGGCCGGGCCGACCGGGCGCCGCGCGCCATGGCGAAGGCCGCGGCCCGCGCGGACAGACTGCCCTTGAACGAGTCGGGGCAGATCAGAATATGGAAGCGGCGGGGGAGGTTCAGCGGAGGACGGTCGGCGAGGCGGACTTGAGGACTTCCTGGACCAGGGCGTAGGCCGCTTCCGGGTACTCGGCGGGCAGGGTCCCGGGCGGAAGCACGTCCCGCTCGAGGTCGCCGAGGAGCGGATGCAGGCTGTGCGCGGCCTTGTCGGTGAAGACCTGGATGCGGCCCAGCGACCCGGCGTCCTCGAAGACGACGGCGAGGATGCCGCGTTCGCCGGCGCGCCGGAGGTAGAAGTGCTTCTTGTCCCCCTCGTGGAAGAGCACGGAGATGTCCTGGTCGCCGAGGTAGCTCGCGAGCTCGTGCGTGACGAGGAAGTTGCAGGTCAGGAGCGTCGTGAGCTCCGCGGGGTCGTTGCCCGGGATGACGCCCTGCTTGGCGATGAGGGAGCCCGACTCGTCGACCAGGAGGGCGCCCGACGCGCCCGCGCGCGACACGAGGTCCTGGAGGTGCCGCGCGATCTCGCGCACGGTCTCGGGGGTGGCGAGTAGGTGCCGGGGCATGACGGTCTAGTCTCCCATACCGTGGTAGTAGAGCCAACCCGCCACGGCGCTGAGGGCTCCGCAGGTCGTGAGGCACACGAGCGAGTACGTGCGAAGCCGCATGCTCTCGACGTACATCCCGGGGTCGGACGGGATCAGGGGCGTGAGCTGGACGGCCGCGAAGAGGTGGAGGCCGGCGGCGGCCACGAGCAGGATCGATCCCGCGAGCGGCAGGACCCAGAGTCGCCGGTGGCCGATGAGCGCCAGCAGGCTCCGGAGCACAAGCGCGTAGAGCACGAAGGCGACGGCCAAAAGGAGCAGGGCCGCCTCGTACCAGAGGACCTCGGGGGGGACCGTGTGGAGCCAGCTCACGATGGGGTCTCGTTCATGGCATCCGGTCCTGGCGCGCCCGGCGCAGGGCGAGCCGCAACAGGAGCATCCACGTGGCCGCACAGGCGTAGAGCGATCCGGCGGCGGAGACGAAGAGGGCCCCGTAGGCGATTCCCCGCTCGACCTTGAGCCCGGGCACGGCCACGCCCGCGGTCCCCGCCGACGCGAGGGTGTAGACCGTGTAGAGGAGGATGCCCGAGGGCGCCCAGAGCAGGAGCCGCCAGCCGGTCGGGGTCTCGAACGCGCGCTCGAGCCGGCGGGCGATGAGGCCGAGGAAGAAGAACGACACCCAGAGCAGTACGCCGCCCAGGACGGCCACGTAGTTCGTGAGCACGACGTAGAAGAGGTAGTCCGAGGTGGTCAGCAGTTTCGCCATGGCCTAGAGCCCCACGTCGATCAGGCGGCCCACCGCGGACCGCATGACCGTGCCCAGCTCGCCCGCCCGCCGGGCGCCGATGAGCAGGCGGCACCGGGCGCGTAGGCCGTCGGCGAGCGCGTAAAACCCGCCCTTGCGCAGGTGCCCGGGCTCCCCGAGGTCCTGCCGGCGGACCTCGAGGTCGAAGAGGTAGTCCCCGAACCCGGGGACGAACTGCTCGACCGACCGGCGCAGGGTCTCGTAGAGCTCGAGGCGCTGTACATCCAGGTCCACGGTCCGGAGCGTGTCGGCGTCCGGGCACTCCCAGATCTCGCAGCGCTCCGCCCCGGCCTCCCACGGCTCCACCGGCGCGACCCAGCGGTCGGTGTCCGGCCACCACGCGCCCACGATCGCGCCGTCCGCGGCGAAGACGTGCAGGGGCCCCTCGGGCGCGTCGATGATGGCCGCGCCCGTCACCTTGCGCTCCTGGAAGACGGCCTCGAGCGCCGCGGGGTCCGCGGGGACCTTGTCGGTCTTGAGAATTCGCACCGTGCCGTGGTGGAACGCGAGCAGGGCCCGCAGGAGGTCGTAGTCGAGCCGGCAGATCTCGAGGAAGGCCCGGTGCTTCTCCAGCCAGGCGAGGAGTTCGACCAGGGCGTCGAAGCCCTTCGTGAGCTTCTCGTTGCGCTCGAGGACGGGCGCGATGAGCTCGCCGTCGCGCAGGAACAGCACGGCCTCCGCCTCTTCCGCGACCATGCGCACGTAACCCGTGTGCGCCTCCCGGTGGAGGCTCTGGAGCACGCCGTCGAAGCGCACGTACGTGGTATCGAGGTTCCGTTGGAGGGCCTTGCCGCGGGGGAGACGAATCATGCACGTCCTCCATCGGAGGACGTGGGTCCTCCTTCCGCCGCGGCCGTGCTTTCCGACGGACCGGCCGGGGCTGACCGCTTCCGGCTCGTGGACCGCCGCAGGGCCTGGGCGAAGAGGTACCCGAGCGCGGGTTTGAGGCCCGGCGGCAGGGAGTCATCGGTGCGTGCGGCCAGGCCCGTCCGCCACCGCTCCACGAGTGCGTCACCCGCGGCGCGCCCGAGCAGCTTGTCGGTGACCCAGAGCCGGTTGAGCAGGAGGTCGAGGAAGGCCCGCGCCACCGCCTGCCGCCGCCGGTCCTTGGGCCAGCTCCGCAGGGCCGCGAGCCCGTCGTCGGGCAGGTGCCCGGCAACCGCCCGGCCGAGCACGTCCGGGTGACGGTCGACGGAATCCCGGTCCACGTTTCCGAGGATGGAGGCCGTGCGTTCCCCGAACACGTCCGCGAACGGAGCTGCCGACTGGTCGACGAGCTGGTGCCAGATCTGGACCGACACGAGGTCCTCGTCCTCGACCTTCCGTTCGGCGATGACGCCCTCGTACGCCGCCATCAGGATCCTCTCGACGTCGGCCAGGAGCTTGCGGGTCTCGGCGGCCTCGCCGGCCGAGATCGTGGTCGCCACGCGCCCGATCAGGTCGCGGGCTTCGCGCCAGGCTTTGGCCGCCGACGTCGGGACGCCGGCCTTGACGCAGTCTTCGGCGAGCGTCTTGATCCGCCAGAACTTGCGGATCAGGTCCGCGGGAGGATTCTTGACCAGCTTCGAGGGCGCGGCGGCCGCGGGCGCTTTCGGGGAGGCGGCCGGCTTGCCGGTGGCGGGGGAAGCCGGGGCTGGGGTCTGGCCGGCCCGTTCGGCCTCCGCCGGGGTCGCCGGCGTCGCCGGCGCGTCCTCGACCGTGGCCTGCAGCACGTCGGGCCCGACCACGGCGCGTGGGCACTCGTCCAGCGTGTGGCGCAGGTCGGCCTGCACCTGGCGCACGAGTACGCGGACCGGTCCCAGCCCCTGCGCCTGGTCGAACAGGACGACGAGCAGGGACTCCTCGCCGACGGCCTGGAGGTAGACGTTGAGTTCGCGCTCCCGCTGGAAGACGAGCGAGAATTCTTTCTCTCCGACCCGGTGGGCGAGAGCCCGAGTGGTAGCGAAATCCCCCGCGGCGAGGGCGGCCACGGTCGCGAGCTCGAGGTGCCCGAGCCCGCCGGCGCCCGCGATGATCTTGCCGGCCGTGTCGATCAGGAGGACGCAGGCCACACCCTCCTTCGCCGTGAGCGTCTCCAGGGTGTGCTGGAACGCGGCCTGCTGCTCCGGGCCGATGAGCAGGTTGACGTTGCCGTCGGAGAGTTCGATCATGGCGTGGCTCCCGCGCCCGAACCCTCGGCCAGCCGCCGGACCGCGAGCCCGGCGGCGGTGCGCAGGGTGTCCATGACGCCGATTCCGTGCCGCGCGATGGCCTCGTGCGACGGGGCTTCGTGCGGGTTGAACCGCTTCTGGAGGATCTCGATGGGCATCCGGTCCTTGAGGTCGCGCTTGTTGAACTGGACGACGAGAGGGATCTCCGCGGGGTCCAGCCCGATCTCCCGCAGGTCGTTCGCGATCAGGAGCTGGCTTTGTTCGTTGTCCGTCAGCCGGGCTTCCTGGGAATCCACGACGAAGACGAGGACGTCCAGACCCTTGAGGATCAGCTTGCGGCTCGCGCCGTAGTAGACCTGACCGGGCACGGTGTAGAGGTGCAGGCGCGTCGACCAGCCTGCCGCGCTCCCGAGCATGACGGGGAGGAAGTCGAAGAACATCGTCCGTTCCGTCGCGGTGTCGAGCGTCAGGATTTCCCCGTGCCGCTCCGCGGGCAGGGTATCGGCGATGACCCGAAGATTCGTGGTCTTGCCGCCGAGACCGGGCCCGTGGTACGCGATCTTGAGGACGACCTCGCGAGTGAGTTTGTTGGCAAAGGCCATGACAACCTATCGTAGCCCAAGGGAGGCGTATTGGGGGGGGCGGCCGTCCCCCGTTGTTACCAGCGCAGGGGTTGCTGGGTTTCGGCCTCGATGCGGGTCTTGGCCTTCTGGAGCTTGAGGGCGGACTCGTCCGCCAGCCGGCGGGTCTCCGGCGCGTTCCCGGACGCGAGCGCCCCGCGCGCCTGGTCCAGCAGTCCTTCGATCGCGGCGATGTCGTCCTTCACGAGCAACTGATACCCCGTCCCCTTGAGCCGGCCGAGCATGAGTTCGGCCTTCCGCACCTGTATCCCGGCCTTCGCCAGGTCGGAATCGGTCGAGATCGTCGACGACGCGGCCGCCACGGGCACGGCCGCCGTGGCGCCCACCTTCCTCGGCGCGGCGGTCTCCTCCGGAAGTTCCCAGCCTTCCGGGAACCCGTCCCGGCGCATGGCCGGCTTCGGGGGGGATTCGAACGCCTGGTCGATCGGTACATCGCGTCCTCCGGCCGTGGCGCCGAAGCCGCTCCGGACCGCGGACCGGCCCGCGCAACCGCCCAGCATGGCGCCGGCGGCGATCGCGAGGATCAGCGGGCGGGCCGGGCGGGTCGACCGGAACGGCATCACGGTATGCCCCCTTCGCCCCCGCGCCCGTCCTAGGACGCTGGCGGGCCGGACGGGGCGCTGGCGACGGAGCCGCCGGGCGCGCGGGCTTCCTTCGCGAGGCGGTCCACCATGTCGCGGTCCAGCCCCGTCGAGGGCTTGATGACGATGGCCTGTTTCTGCCCGGTTTCCTTGTCCTTGGCCGTGACGCGCAGGAGGCCGTCCGCGTTGATCTCGAAGGTCACCTCGATGCGCGGCTTGCCCGCGGCCTGGGGCTTGACCCCGACGAGCTCGAACTCGCCCAGCGGATGGTTCTGCGACGCCTTCGGCTGCTCGCCCTGGAAGATGCCGATGCGCACGAACGTCTGGCCATCCTCCGTGGTCGTGAAGGTCTCGCTCCGCCGGATCGGGATCGTCGTGTTCCGCTCGATCAGGACCTTGAACCCGTCGCCGACCGTGCGCAGGCCCAGGGAGAGAGGCGTGACGTCGAGGAGGAGGACCTCCGCGATCTCGCCGCCCATGATCGAGCCCTGGAGCGCGGCACCCGCGGCGACCACCTCGTCCGGGTTCGCGCGCACGTACGGGTCCTTGCCGAAGATCTCCTTGACCTTCGCCACGACGCGGGGCATCCGGGTCATCCCGCCGACGAGGACTATGGCGTCGACGTCCCGCGCCTGGACCCGAGCGGCCTCCAGCGCCTTGCGGCACGGGTCCTCGGTCTTGTCGACGAGGTCCTTGGTCATCGCCTCGAACTGCTCGCGCGTGAGCGAGGCTTCGAGCGACTTGTCCATGTGGATGAAGGGCAGGGCGATCGACGCGGAGTTCGCGCTCGAGAGCTCGATCTTCGCGGCCTCGGAGGCCTCCTTGAGGCGCTGCATGGCCTTGGGCTCGGCGTGCAGGTCCACGCCCTCGTTCTTCTTGAACTCGTCGATCAGCCACGACAGGATCCGCATGTCGAAGTCGTCTCCGCCGAGGTACGTGTTCCCGCTCGTCGCCTTCACCTCGAAGATGCCCTTGGCGAGCTCGAGCAGGGAGACGTCGAAGGTCCCGCCGCCCAGGTCGTAGACCGCGATGAGCATGTCCTGCTTGCCCCCGAGTCCGGAGGCGAGCGACGCCGCGGTCGGCTCGTTGATGATCCGGACCACGTCCAGCCCGGCGATCGCGCCCGCGTCCTTCGTCGCCTGCCGCTGGGAGTCGTTGAAGTAGGCCGGCACGGTCACGATGGCCTTCTCGATTGGTCCGCCCAGGTAGTGCTCGGCGTCGGCCTTGAGCTTCTTGAGGATCATGGCCGAGACCTCGGGGGGCGAGACGAGGGTGCCGCGGAGCTTGACCCGCACGTCGCCGTGCTGGGGGTCGGCGGCGAGTCCGTAGGGCAGGAGGTACTTGAGGGAGTCGATCTCGGGCTCGGAGAACTTGCGGCCCATGAGCCGCTTCACCGAATAGATGGTCTCGGCGGGGTTTATGATGGCCTGCCGCTTCGCGGGCAGGCCGACGAGGACTTCGCCGTTGTCCTTGTAGGCGACGACCGACGGCGTGGTGCGTCCGCCTTCGCGGTTGGGGATCACGTTGGACAGCGAGCCCTCCGCGACCGCCATGCACGAGTTGGTCGTCCCGAGGTCGATTCCGAGTGTTTTGGGCATCAGTGGCTTCCCGACACAGCTTCTTATGTTAGCGCGGGGATGGCCGGGAAGTCTCTCCCGGGGGGAAACGCCTTGATTTTACGCGCCTCCGGAGGCAGACTGGGCGGATGGCAGGGGAGCATCCGGTGGTGCGGTTGAATGCCGGCGCGCGCCGTCAGGCGGGCCATCCGTGGATCTTCGACGGCGAGGTGGCCTCCATCGATCCGGCGCCGGAATCCGGGGCCCTCGTGCGCGTGGTCGGGGCCCGCGGGGAGGCGGTCGGCACGGGGTTCTGGAGTCCGGGAAGCCGGGCCCGGGTCCGCCTCCTCGTGGAGGGGGCGGAGGAGGTGCCGGATCTCGAGGCGTTGTTGAGAGCCCGGCTGGCCGCCGCCGTCGCCATGCGCGCGGCGCTGGGCCGCGCGGCCCCCGATGGGGCCGCGCGGATCGTATTCGGGGAGTCGGACGGCCTGCCGGGGCTCGTGGCCGACCGGTACGGCGCCGTGGTTGTGATCCAGCTCGGGAGCGCGGGAATGGACGCCCGGCGCGATACGATCGTGGCGCTGCTCGGGGAACTCCTGGCGCCGGGGGCGATCGTCGAACGGAGCGATTCCGGAGGGCGCGAGCGGGAGGGCCTCGCCCCCGCGCGGGGGCTGCGGGCCGGGTCTCTGCCGCCCGGCGGGCTCGTGCCCTTCACGGCCGGGGGACTCGATCTCGTTGCTGACGTCCTCGCCGGCCAGAAGACCGGCTTCTACCTCGACCAGCGGGACAGTTGGGAGGCCCTGCGGCCGCTGGGAAGCGGCCGGCGGATACTCGACGCCTGCTGCTACACGGGCGCCTTCGGCCTGTCGCTGCTCAAGGGCGGAGGAGAGGCGCTGACCGGAATCGACTCCTCCCAGCGTGCCGTGGAGTTCGCGCGCGAAGCGGCCGCGCGCAACGGTCTCGCGGAGCGCTCGACGTTCCTCCACGGTGACGCGGGCGAGACGATGGCGGCGCTTCGCGCGTCCGGCGAGCGGTTCGGTTTCGTCGTGCTCGATCCCTCGGCGTTCGCGAAGGCGCGCGCGCACGCCGGGATGGCGCGCCGGGCGTACGCGACCCTGAACGAGCTCGCGCTGGGCCTCGTCTCGCCCGGGGGCTTCCTCTATTCATGCTCGTGTACGCCCTGGGTGGGCGTGTCCGGACTCGCGGGGATAGCGAATGCGGCGGCCCGTTCGGCGGGACGCCGCATACGGCTGGTCGAGGTCCGCGGCGCGTCGCGCGACCATCCTCCCCATGCGGCGATGCCCGAGACCGCCTACCTGGCCGGCACCCTCTGGTATGTCGACTGACCGGATCCCCTTTCGGCTGTACGCGATAACGGACCGCCTCCAGTTGGGCAATCGTCCGCTGGCGGAGGCGCTCGAGATGCTGGGCCGGGCGGGACTCAAGGGCGTTGAGGTGCGGGAGAAGGACCTGGACGAAGCGGCGCTCGGCGAGCTCGCGACCGCGTGCGGAACCGTCATGGACCGCTATCGCATCGCCTGGCTCGTGAACGGTCCTCCGGCGGTGGCGTTGGCCGCGGGCGCTACGGGCGTGCACGTGCCCGCGCCGGGCGACGCTGCGGCGGCCCGGGCCGCGGTGGGCCTGGAGCGGCTCGTGGCGCAGTCGGCGCACGGGGTCGCGGAAGCCAGGTCCGCCGCGCGGGCCGGCGCCGACTTCGTGGTCGTGGGCCCGATCTTCGAGACGCCGTCGAAGGCGCTGTTCGGGCCGCCGCTGGGGACCGGGGTCCTGGCCGCGGCCTGCGCGGCCGCGGCCCCGGTTCCGGTATTCGCGATCGGGGGTGTCACGCCGGAGCGCTCTCGCGCTTGCCTGGAAGCGGGCGCCGCCGGCGTGGCGGTGCTGGGGCCGCTCATGCGAGCGGCGGCGGGGACGTCGCCCGAGGGGATGGCTAGGGAAGTGTTGGCGCGGTACGCGGACGCCTTGGGGGCGCTCTGACCGGTATGGGAGGATAGAGGCATGGACGACGAGTCGGCCGATCGAGAGGCTGGTTCCGGATCGGTGAGCCGGTCGGAGCCGGCCGTCTCCACTGCTGCCGCGTCCGCGCGGACGACGGCGGCCATGATCGTCGGGGCGGTCGCTCTCGTGTCGGTCCTCGTCGTGGTCGGCTGGCGGCTCACGGTCCGGCCGAAGGCCGCCCCGCCGCCGGGGCCGGAGGCTTCGGTCGCGGACTCCATGGCGAAGGGCAGCTACAACGTGGTTCTCCAGGTCCGGGCGCAGGACCCGAGCGGCGGCATGGCGAGCGTCGGCACGACGCTCCCGGGCCGGCTCACGCTCAAGTTCCTCGACGCCGAGGGCAAGACCTACCTCGAGAAATTCGACCGCGTGGGGCTCTGGGCGATCGAGATGCTGCCCGGCACCTACTGGATTCCTCCCGCGCAGGACGGGCTGGGGGAGTGGAAGTGGAAGATCGCGGGCGAGACCCTCGTCTCCGACGGGGCGAAGGGGTGGAAGTTCACGCTGGCCGCGGGGACGATCAATCCCATGATCGAGCTCCTGCTGAAGTGAGCCGGCATGGCATAATCGGGCCGTGCTGAAGGAACTGCGGATCCGGAACCTCGCGATCATCGAGGACGTGAACCTGGAGTTCGAGCCGGGGTTGACGGTCCTCACGGGCGAGACGGGGGCCGGCAAGTCGATTCTCGTGGACGGCCTCTCGCTCGTCCTCGGCGAGCGCGCCGACCGGGACCAGGTCCGTGCCGGAGCCGCCGAGGCCCGGATCGAGGCGGTCTTCGACCTGGAGGGGCAGATGGAAGTCCACCGGCTCCTCGCGGAACTGGAGCTGCCCGACGAGGAGCCGGACCTGATCCTGCGGCGCGTGATCACGGCGGCGGGCAAGACCCGGTGCTCGGTGAACGGGTCGCCGGTGCCGCTCTCACACCTCAAGCGGATCGGCGACCTGCTCGCGGACCTGCACGGCCAGCACGAGCACCAGCTCCTGCTCGACCCGACCCAGCACCTGTTCTTCGTGGACGCCTTCGGCGGCCTCCTCCCGGCCCGCGAGGGCGTGCGGCGCGCCTGGGCGGCGTGGCAGGCGGCAAGAGTCGAGCTGGACGCCGCGCGCGCCGCCCTCCGGGGGCGGTCCGAGCGCCTCGACCTCCTGGTCTTCCAGGTCGACGAGCTGGAGCAGGCGAAGCTCGAGCCCGGCGAGGCGGACCGCCTCGCCGCCGAGCGCTCCAGGCTGGCGAACGCGCAGAAGCTCACCGAGGCCCTCACGCGTGCGCACGACTCCCTGCTCGCGGACGGCGGGGCCGGGGAGTCGCTCGGGGTGGCGATCAACGCCCTCCGGGCGGTGGCCGACTTCGACACCGAGCACATCGGCAGCGAACTCGAGTCGCTGCGCCGGCTCGTGGAGATGGTCCGGGACGAGGGGAACAACCTCCGGGGCCTGGTGGAGTCGCTCGAAGCGGACCCCCACCGGCTCGAGCAGATCGAGGAGCGGCTCGACCTCATCAGCCGGATGGAGCACAAGTACGGGGGCTCCATCGAGTCCGCGCTGGCCACGCTCGCGTCCGCCAGGGGTGAGGCGGCGGCGCTGACCTCCTCGGACGAGACGGTGGCCGCGCTCGAGGCGAAGGCCGAGTCCGCCCGGCAGCTCCTGTCGAAGCAGGCCCTCGACCTCTCGGACGACCGTTCCCGCGCGTCCGCCAAGTTCGCCGAGCTCGTGGCCCGCGAGCTCGGGGAGCTGGCAATGGGGGGTGCGGATTTCGGCGTCCGGATGTCCCAGCAGGCCGATCCCGCGGGTCCCGTCGAATCCGACGACGGACGGTACCGGGCCACGGCGGACGGCATCGACACCATCGAGTTCTACCTCGCCCCCAACGTGGGCGAGGGCACCCGCCCGCTCAAGGCGATCGCGTCGGGCGGCGAGCTCTCGCGGATCATGCTCGGCCTCAAGACCGTGCTCGCGGCCGTGGACCGGGTCGGGACCCTCGTCTTCGACGAGATCGATTCCGGGATCGGCGGACGGGTGGCGGAGGTCGTGGGCCGCAAGCTCCGCGAGATCGGTGCCGAACGCCAGGTCCTCGTCATCACCCACCTCCCGCAGATCGCGGCAAAGGCCGGGGTGCACATCCTCGTGGCCAAGATTGTGGAAGAGGGCCACACGAAGGTCGAGGCCGGCGTCGCGACCGGCAAGGCGCGGCTCAACGAGCTGGCCCGGATGCTCGCCGGCTCCGAGATCACGGCCTCGGCCCTCAAGCACGCGGAGACCCTGCTCCGGGAGGGATGACCCCGGCCCCTTCGGCCCGCCCGTTCACGGTAGAATGAACGCCTGATCATGGGACGCACGGCGGAGACGAACCGGACCAGCGAGCACGAGGCTTCCTCCCGCCACGTCACGCGCCGCGCGACCGTGCCGGCGCTGGAAGCCGTCCTCGGCCGGGCGTTCCCAGTCCTGGACCACGGGTTCGTCCGCGTCGTCGACTACCTCGGCGACGACGCCGCGATCGTGCAGGCGGCGCGCGTTTCCTACGGCCGGGGCACGAAATCGGTCTCGAACGACCGGGGCCTCATCCGCTACCTCCTGCGACACGCGCACACGACGCCCTTCGAGATGTGCGAGATCAAGTTCCACGTGAAATTGCCGATATTCGTGGCCCGGCAGTGGGTCCGGCACCGGACGGCGTCCGTGAACGAGATGTCGGGACGGTACAGCATCTTGGATCGCGAGTTCTATTCGCCCCAACCGGCTGTGCTCGGCGTGCAGGACGCGTCGGCCCGGCAAGGCCGCGGGAAAGCGCTGCCGGGCCCCCAAGCGCGACGCATCCTCTCCATATTGAAACGGGATGCCACCACCGCGTACGCGCATTACGGCGAATTCCTCGGCCCGCGCGGGACGGAGCAACCGCTGGCCAGGGAACTCGCGCGAATCGGGCTGCCTGTCAGCTTCTACACCCAGTGGTACTGGAAGATCGACCTGCATAATCTCCTGCATTTCATCGCCCTGCGGCTCACCGGCCACGCGCAATTCGAGATTCGCGCGTACGCCCAGGCCATGGCCGCGATCGTCAAGCGCTGGGTCCCGCTGGCGTGGGAAGCGTTTGACGACTACCGGATGAGCGCGGTCAGGCTTTCGCGCGTCGAGGCCGGCGTCGTGCGCGCCCTGTTGCGCGGCGGGGACGCGCGGGCGCTCGCCGCGCAGCTCTCGGCGCGCGAGCGAGATGAGCTGGCCGCGGCGCTGGGGATTGACCTGAACCGGCTCGCGTGAGGTACAATGAAAGGCGTTGTAGGCTCCGGCTCTAGGAGCAGTAGAAGTCAGCAGTCGTAGGAGTGTTGACGTGCCCAAACGAACGTTCCAGCCACATGTGATTCCCCGCAAGCGAACCCACGGGTTCCTCACACGCATGAGCTCTCCCGGCGGACGGCGCACGCTCGCGCGTCGCCGGGCCAAGGGTCGCTGGCGCATCGGCGTCGCCGGACGGCGGCACGAGTGACGGCGCGAGGGATTCCGAAGGACGGAGTCAAGACGGCCGCGAGCCGCCGGAACGGCGGCAACGGCCACGATCGAAAGAACGGAGACGGGGCGGTATTGGCCAACGCGAAGACCCAGGGATTCCCCAGCGGCGATCATCTGGCCGGGATGGACTTCCTGCGTGTCATGGCGAAAGGCGAGAAGAAATCCTGCCCGTCGTTCCATCTCTATTTCATGCCCGCCGACGAGTTCCAGGCGGGCGTCTGTGTGTCGCGCCGGCTCGGCGGTGCGGTCGTGCGTAACCGGATCAAGCGTGTTCTGCGCGAGGCGATTCGCATGACGCGGAGCGATCTGTGCAAGCCCTGTCACCTGGTCCTGGTGGCGCGGCTGGGCGCGGACCGGCTCGATTTGGAGCAGGCGCAGAGCTCGTTGACCGAGCTGTACACGTCGGCCCGCCTGCTGGCGATCGAAACCACGGTGATGTCGTGAGTGCGGACTGCGCCGTCGAGGGGCGCGTCGTGAAGGGGATTCTTTTCCTGCTGACCTCCGGGTTGCTGACGGCGCTGCGCGGCTACCGCCGCTGGATCTCGCCGATGCTCGGAAGTCACTGCCGGTTCTACCCCTCCTGTTCGGCCTACGCCGAGGAAGCGGTGGTCCTGCATGGGCTGCTGCGCGGCGTCGGGCTTGGCGTGTGGCGGCTCATGCGCTGCCATCCGTTTCATCCGGGAGGCGTCGACCCGGTGCCCCTTCGCTAGCCCCCCCGAAGCGCTGACGCGCGATACCAGGACCTCGAAGGAGGATGGGTCAACTGAGCACTGAACAGCGCCTGTTGCTGGCGATCGTCCTGTCGACCGTCATCATCATCGGCTACTCATTCCTGGCGCCACGGCTCCTGCCTCAGCCGGCGATGCCCGCCGCCACGGCCGAAACGGGCGCCGCCGTCTCGCCTTCCGCGGAACCGTCGCGCGCCCCTGCGGCACCCTTGTCCGCCAAGGAGCGGCGGCGCGCCGAGCGGGCCGCGCTCGCGGCGGTTTCGGCTGCCCGCACCACTGTCCGGTCGCCCAAGGCCGGAGTGGCCTCCGACGCCACCGGTTCCGAGGTCGAGGTCGCCACCGGCGCCGTCCACGCGAGATTCTCCACGAACGGGGGCCGTGTGCTCAGCTGGCAGCTCAAGGCCTACCGCGCGACGGGCTCTACTCTCTACGAGGAGCTCGTGAGCCTCCGGGCCGCGAAGTCCGCCGCCGGGCCGCTCTCGGTCCGGCTGTCCGACTTCCCCGATGCCGCCGCCTGGCCCGCGGTCGCCTCCCTCGCGAAGCTCGATGTCGGGAAGGCGGGCATCGAGCAGCGCCTCCCGGGCCGGGGGGGGGAGACCGTCGTGATTCCGCGTGGCCCCGCGGGGGTTCCGGCCGGCGAACTCGTCTTCACCCAGGCGCTGCCCGGCGGCCGGACGCTGGTCAAGCGCCTGCGGTTCCCGGCCACCGGGTACGAGGTCGGGGTCGAACTGGAGCTGACGGGGCCGGCACCGGAGACGCTGGACCTGGTCTGGACGCCCGGGGTGGGGCTGGCACCAGACGAGGAAGAGGCCCTCGGACGGACCTCGACCTACCAGAACGACGCCACCGCGATCATCCTGTCGGGGCAGGGCCTGGCCTCGGGCAAGCAGGATCTCCTCAAGCAATCGGACGCGAAGAAGCCGGCGGAGAAGTCCGGGGAGGCGCCCTTCTGGGCCGCGGTGCGCAACCGGTACTTCGTCGCCGCCCTCGTCCCACCGAGGATCGGCGATTGCGAGGGCGTCCTGGCCGTGACCGGTATCGCGGCGTCGGACGGACAGCCGCACGCCCTGACGGCCGCCCTCCGGTTCTCGCTCCAGCCCGGGGCGCGCCGGGTGCGCATCCCCGTGACCGCGTACCTTGGGCCGCAGGAGTTCGGAGCCCTGGGGGCGGCCGGTTCCCGGCTCGACCGCGTGCTCGATCTCGGGTGGTTCGGCTGGATCGCGCTTCCGATGCTCCAGACCCTCAAGTTCCTGGCGAAGTTCACGCGGAACTACGGGGTGGCGATCATCCTCCTCACCCTCATCGTGCGGGGTCTCCTGTGGTGGCCGAGCCAGTGGGGTCTGAACCAGATGAAGCGCATGCAGCAGGTCAAGCCGCAGATGGACTTCATCAACACGCAGTTCAAGAATGACCCGGCGCGCAAACAGGAGGAGCTCATGCGCCTCTACAAGGAGCAGAAGATCAATCCCGTGGGCGGCTGCCTGCCCCTGCTGCTCCAGATCCCCATCTTCTTCGCGTTGTACTCGGCGCTGAGCAGCGCCGTGGAGTTGCACGGTACGCCGTTCGCATTCTGGATCCAGGACCTCTCGGCGATGGATCCGTATTACATCCTGCCGGTGCTCGTCGGCGGGACGATGTTCATCCAGCAAGCCATCACGCCCGTCGTCGGTGATCCGGCGCAGGCGAAGATGATGCGGTGGATGTCGGTCGTGTTCGCTTTCATGTTCATGAAGATGCCGTCCGGGCTGATGCTCTACTGGCTGGTCCAGAACCTGTTCCAGATCGTCCAGCAGTGGCGCACCAATCGAATGACCGCCCAGACGGCCTGACTTAAAGGAGGCACCAGCGATGGATCGGATCGAGATGGAAGGTGAAACGGTCGAAGAGGCGGTGGACGCCGCGCTTCGTGAGATGGGGCGGAGCCGGGAGGACGTCGATATCGAGGTCCTCGTCGAAGGCAGCCGCGGGCTGTTCGGGCTCGGTAAGAAGGCGGCGAAGGTCGTCGTGAAGCTCAAGGAGGGCGGGCTCCTGCCGCCGGACGCGGTCGAGCGCGCGACGAAGTTCCTGATCGAGGTAGTTCGGCGGATGGGGATGGACGTCGAGGTCGAGGCCAAGCAGATCGGCAACGAGCTCTACCTCGAGGTCGACCAGGGCGCCGGCGGGATCCTGATCGGGCGGCACGGCACGACCCTGGCCGCGCTCTCGTACCTGATGGAGCGCATCGTGAGCCACAGCGAGGACGCGAACGTCAAGGTCTTCGTGGACGTGGCCGGGTACCTCGAGCGGCGGCGCCGGACGCTGGTCACATTGGCGCACGAGACGGCCGACCAGGTGAAGGCGTCGGGCCAGCCGGTCGAGCTGGACGCCATGTCGGCCTTCGAGCGCAAGGTCGTCCACACGACCCTGCACGACGATGCCACAGTGCGCACGTTCAGCCGGGGTGAGGGCGAGGAGCGCCGGGTCGTGATCGTCCCGGCGAGCACGCCAGTGAGCGACGAGGAGCGCGACGGCGGCCGGGGCGAGCGCGGTGGCCGGGGTGGCCGCTGGGGCGGCGGCGGACGCGGCGGACGCGGCCGGGGCGATCGTCAGGATCGCGGCGCGCCGCGCGACAGTGATCGCGGCGGTCGAGACGACCGCGGGGGCGACCCCGTGGCGGTCGGGCCCGAGGGGGTGCGGGACCCCGGGCCGCTGGAGGATGCCGGCGGCGGCGGGTATGGCGGCGGCGGACGCGGCGG
>ERZ1292640.2023-Hain-H43-02um-R1-2023-length-16558-cov-5_pt1 | contig 16558 bp, 14 predicted proteins | sample MGYA00564404_ERZ1292640 | MGnify/ENA primary metagenome ERZ1292640 (study PRJEB36523, sample SAMEA6512636) | groundwater metagenome | collected 2019-01-08 | study: AquaDiva: Metagenomics assemblies of 32 groundwater samples
GGTGGCCATCGGCGCCGCCGGCGGCGTCGTCGCACCGATGTTCAAAAGCTCGGCGATCGCCGAGGCCATCTTCGGGTCCTCGGTGATGAACGGCTTCAGGGCGCCGTCCAGCTCCATAGCGATCGAAAAGTTGTTCTTCTCGATCTCGCCCACGGCCTTGTTGGCCGACAGAGCGTTCATGTGCCTGGGGGAAAGAATGGCGGCCATCTGCGTGCGCAAAGCGTCGGTCATCGTAGTCTCCTTTTCCAGAGTTGCGCCTCACGGGACCATCCCGTTCGGCAACTTTCACCAGACCACCACGGTCTGGCCGTGTTGGCCCGGAACATTCCGTGTATCAAGCGAAACGCAATCATTGTATTTCACTTGACACACGGAATTTCACCACTCAATTTTAATGAACTATAAGTTATAAAAACTTCTCGCTCATTCAGAGCGAAAAAAGCAATCTTCCCGTCTAAACTTTAAGATTACTTTTTCCGTTCCGCATGGATATTTAAACAGCAAAACTCTCCTTGTGAGAGAGCTTTGTCGCTGATATTATGAATTTATGGACAATACTCTCTCTCAAGGCATTGTCTGTTAAATTGTCTTTTAAAGAACCCGATTAAATTTTAACTGACTAGCATAACATTTTTTTGCAAACTTGTCAAGCCCTTGTACAGTCTTTTTGCTATATTTTGGCTAAAATAAAAGAAAACAACCCGGCTGAAACCGGGCTATTTTTAAGCAAACTTAATACAACCTCAACAGAAAATCATTTGTTTATTCGGACACAAAGTGTTCATCCGGACGGCTTATAAATCTGACTGAACCGTCGTCAAATTGAACGCGCAACGCGTTGCTACCACTGCCTGAAGCCACAACGGCATTGTCATAAACAACTCCATCCAATTCGGCCCGGACTTTTTTGAACAGATCCGAGTTTTCAATGGATTTTCCTCCTCTAAATAACTCCTCCTCTGAACTAAGCGGGTGTTTAGAAGCGAACAAATCCACCACTTTATCCATTTTTTCTGCAGGTGGAATATTCAAATTTTCAATTTCTTGCACTTTCGCGTCAAATGCCGGATCCGTGACTTTTGCATAAGATATTTTATCCAAAAGCGTATCACCTATCCGCAACCTATCCTCCCCGGGATCTTTTACCGGGTATACTTCTTTCCATAAATTAATGCGCTGATAATAAAAATCGTGTTGAATTTGAGCGATCAACTCTGCGGGCCGCGCCTGTTCGACAGCTATTTTTGCAGCGATTAATTCCTGTTTCGGTTGCCCGTCAGGAACACTGATTGTCTTCATGCTTCCACGGCCTGTTTCTCCAACAGCTTCAACCGTTGTTCCTCCAGCGCGCCCAAAACTCACCGCGTCTTTACTTGATACCTCAAAAGTTTTGACAACGCGAGTATGAACTTTGGCCAAAGGATTTTCGCGATGTTGTTCAGCCACGCCCGCTTCAACGGTCGCGATGTGCTCGCCTTGCGCGCGCGTGAATTTTGTCGTATCAGCCGCGTACTCTCTTGCTTCTCCAGTTTCCGGGGCTTCAAATGATTTTGGACTAGATTGATCCGAAGGCATAGCGCCTTTCGCTTCTCTTATAACATCCGCATTCTCATGTATTTTTCTTTCCATCGCGGCTAGCGAGATTGTTTTTTCCGTTACCACAACCTTGCCATCGCCGCTTAAGACAGGTTCGTTATTTTTTCCAACGCCAAAATAACTTACCTTTCCGGATCTCAAACCTATTTCCATATCCTTGCCATTTTCCAGTCCGGCTTTAAACAAATCGGTCGTCTCCCTTCCCTGCATGGCCCTAAACAAACCTTTCACCATTTTGCTATCGTGAGCATTATAATTTTTCGCGAATTCAGTATATTCTTCTCCAGTTCCATTATGTATGTATCCGGACAGATGGCTCAAATGTTGTTTGCTAAACCCTTGTTCCTGTAAATATTTAGCCGCCGCCGCCGGATCAATTTTTCTGATTTCCTCAAAAACAACAAGCCTTCTTTCGCCGCCGCCTTCTTCCAGAGTGTCAATATCCCCTTTTATAAAATCAGCGTGGGAAGAGTGAACGCCCTTGCCGATTATGCTGGCATCATAAATTCGCTGAAGTGACTCTGCGTTATTTAGTTGCGGAAAGTCGTCTGTCAGTTTTTTGAGTTCATCAAATGTATTTTGGCTAAGCGGATTCTTAACTGTAAGCTGTTCAACTCCACCGCGCTGTAATTCCACAGAACCTGCTTCAGATTCATGCGCACTGCCGGCTCCAACAACCTCGTTTGCCGATCCACTGGTGACTGGCGAATATCCGGATGCTTCATGCCCGCCGGCCGCGGCCGCGCTAACGCCCGCCACAGCATGATGATTTCCGCCTCCCCAGCCAAACCAACCCTTAATTCCATTTATCGCCTTGTGCGCCAAAAAACCTCCAAAAAAATATGTCGCGGCGCCCACAGCTCCCCCGGCCACAGCGCCCGTAGTTTTCATACCCGCGCGCCGCGCCCATTTGGTAAACCGCTCCATCTTGCCTTTTTCTTCTTTTTTCGTGGACTCTGAATTAAAACTACTCATCGCAATCAAAACCGCATCCAATTTCATCGCGTCTTCCTCTTTCTCCAGCAATATTCCAGTGCTCTCCGCTTCATAAACCATTGATTCAATTTGGCCAAGCAACATTTCATCCAATTGCGGACTACCTTCAGCTGTAACTTTCACGGCGGCTGTCAATTCTTCTTTCGCGACATTGCCGTGCAAAAACCTTTTCAAATACAAAAGGTCGGTTCTAAAATGAACTTTTTGCTCGGCCGTGAAACCTTTTTTGACGTCATAATTATTCGTAAACCATTTTACATTTTTCATTTTTTCGGCTAAATTCACCTTGCCCTCTTGCGCTTCCCATTTCAGCTGTTTCATTTCCGCAAATTTCCATCCGCCATACGCGCCCATTGCCGCTCCGAAGGCTCCGCGAACCGCTCCGGAGACAGCAAAGATACTCGCCAGGCCGGCGTTAGCAGCCATCGAACCCTTTAGGCTTCCTTTTCCGGAATAATAATTAACCAATTTATCTATTATAGATGAGTATCGCCAATCTGGTTTCGCCAATTTTTGAATTTCTTCTCCTCTTCCATTCATTTCTTGAAAAACCAGAGCAAGCTTTTTTTCGTTTTCGGCGCCAATATCTTTTACATCAAGACTGGCGAGAGCGTTTTCATATCGAAGTCGCGCTGTTCCTTTTAACTCAACTTTTTCATCGCCTTCTCCCACCACCAATTTTCCGGCAGTCGCTTCTCTGATCGTTTGCGCCATTAAATTGCTGATCATCGGCATGCCATCTAAAATATTTTTATCTTCGTCTGTTAATTTTTTAAATCTGAATATTTTGCTCCAAAAACCTCTTTTTTCTTCAACCGGGGCATTGGTTGCGTTGGTCATAGCAGAACCTTTCATCATTTCTTCCACCAAATTGTCTATAATGCCACCTTTCTTTCTTTCGCCTGCTTTTTCTAATTTTTTATTACTCTTCTTTGTCCAACCGCTTTTCTCTCCCATTATTGCTCTAAAGATTCCCCATTTCAAAACTCCGGTTCCGGCCCCGCCCGCGACGACAGCCGCGTCCTGAAGCAATTGGCTGGCTTCGCTAAACAAAACACGCAAACCAAAAGATGAACCGCCAATTAACAGCGCGTTTAGACCCGCTCTCGTGGCCAACTGCCCCTTAAATGCTTTGATTTGATCCAAAGCTGTAACCGCCTCTGCGATTTTTTTCAGCAAACTTTGTTTGGCCATTTCTTCCATGCTCTTTGCCACTTCACCGGCCAGCTTGCTGTCCCACAATTTTTTAAATTCACCCCAATTTTTAATGCCGCATCTGCGGAGAGTATCAGCGTCTATTTTGGATGGCGCGCTTTCAGGCATCAATCCTCTAAAAGCAACTCCCGCGTCCCCCTCATACATTTGTTTCAACGCGACCCTCAATTTTTCCGGCTTAAGCATCAAAATTTCTTCAATTAAACCCGAACTCAAATCAACCGGACTAACCTCTGCCACTTTTTCAAATTTTTCTCCCCGACTTTGTTTTGTTTTAAGTACTAGCAATTTATATGCAAACTTTTTTAATTCACTATCTGCGTATTTTGTAAAATACTCTCGCTCTTCATTCAAGGCCTTTGCTGATTCAATTTCTGTGTCGCTGGCAGAGTGGATAAGTTCAAACTCTTTAGCTTTTTTTAATGAACTTAGCGCCTCAATAACATCTGGCAAATAATCATTTTTAAACTTAAGTAATTCTTCATAAAGAGGTAGAAATTCTTTTTTTACCGAACCCTCCTCTGACTTTGGCAAATCAGCCAATAACTTATCAAGTTCGGCGTTAATTTTTTCCACCTCAACATCAAAACCAAAAATTTCAGTTTCTGCTTGCGCGCTTTCTGCCGCGGTCTCCGGTTTTTCCCAAAGTTTAAGCACTTCGTCCAGCAACTCAAGATTGACGCGCCTTTGCTCTAATTTTTTGTAATCGCCATCTTTAATAAGCGAACTATCCGGTTCATAACTGGCTCGCTCCATTCTAAGCCCATCAATTTCCGCTTTAAAATCTTTATTGTTTTTAATAATTTTATCAATAAAATTATTTCTCGCCTCAACCTCGCCTTCTTTTTTCGCTTCTTCAGTTATTTTAGGCAACTCTTCATTTGATAATTTATTTTTTTCCTGTAGTTGTTCCCAATTTTGAACGACGGGTTCATGCTTCTGCTGTTCTTTTTCGTATTTTTGCGTCAGCTGACTAAGATCGTTGTTTGCTTTATCCAATTCCGTATAAGGTTTTTTCCATTCAACCAAAAGTTTTTCAAATACGGACAAAGTGGCGTCGGCCATTGCCGCCGGATCTTCATAATCCATATGTTGCTTGTTCAACAGCGCGTGCAGATGTTCTTTCTTGGCCTTTTCGCGGCGTCTCTGGCTTACTTCACTTAAAATTTCCGCGTTATCATTAATTAAACTAACAAAATATTCAGCTCGTTTTTCATCTTTAATCTCATTAAAAGCCTGCTGTTCACACCGCTTATTTTCCTCCGGGTTCAACTGGACATTGCCTTCTGGAAAATCAGCCGGATTTCTTCTTGCGTTACGCGGGGCATTTCTGACCCAATGATTTCTTGCGCTAACAATTTTTCTCTGCAACTCCCCCTCTTTCAACTCATCGGCCCTGTTCTTTGCTTGTCTTTCAACAAATCCCCTTACGCCCTCCAATATATTATCAGCCATCTCCGATTTTTCTTCATGCGCCTTTTTTTCGTTTTCTAATTTCACTATGAGCAACTTTGCGGTTGATTCATCAGTTTTAAATTGTCTGCTGGCTTTTTCCCATTCAGCCGTAGCCTTTTCAAATTTTTTGAGATCACCTGAAATTTTGCTTTCCAATTTGTCTTTTTTCTTCTGTTCCAATACCTGAACAATTGTTTTCTGAATTTCATCATCCAGCTGTTTTTTTAACAGCCCGGCCATTTTACTCTTTCGCTCGGCTTCCGCCTTTTCGCTCTCCACCGCCAATTTTTTTTCTTCCTTGGTTTTTAAATTTGGAACACCAACATCTTCCGGCGCGTTTTTTGCTTCAATAATTTTTGATTTTAAAGAATCAATCGCTTTTTCGGCTTTATCGTGCAAACCGCTGATTATTTTAACGACTTCCGCGACTTTTTTGTCGCTCTGACTGGCAATATCGCTAACACGCCCCGGAAGATTGCCGGCAATCTCCGCCGATATTTTTTTAAGATCTTCAACATGCTTCTTCAGCTCCTCCCGTTTGGCTCTGCTTATTTTCTTAATTTCTCCAGACAAATTCTCAATCTCTTTTTCCAATTTCGTTGTCTTATCCCATGATTTTAAAAATTCCTGCGAAACCCATTTAACTATGTCTTCGCCCGGCTCTTTAACATCAAATTCAATCGCTCCTTTTATGGTTATAAATATATTTTCCAATGTAAAATTCCGCCCCGCGTCTGTTATAGTGTCTCCATTTTTAAACTCAACAATATCCGGCAATTCTTCCAGGTGCAACGTTTCGTTGGCTGTTACAATTTTAATTTTTCCATCTTCTAAAACAGCCTGCTCTTCCAATTTTACGGCCTGCCACTTTCCTTTTATGTTCACAACCACTTCCGTTCCAGACGGATATTTTTCCCTCACATCTCCTGATTTTAAACTATCCAACTGCCTTGATGATTCAGGTCTAGACATATAGTTCCACATATAATCTCATTCGCTCAATAGTAATTAAAATTACTATATTCGCTCATTTTGATTATAGGTTATTTTATTTGTTTTCAATTGTTTTTAAAATATTTTTGATCTTCTTTTTGTCGAGCTGGCTTTTGAGTTGGCTCATCGCCACTCGCTCGTCTTTAAAAATTTTCTCCCAAGCCGCGACAAACTCATCGTGAGCAGTTCTTAGCTCGCGCAATTTTTTTTCAGCGTCTTTTTGCCTCTTTTTCAATTGTTTCTCGCTGGGCAACCCTCCCATATTCGAAATGAGTGAATTAAATAAGATTATGAGAAAATAATAAGTTTGCTTAATTATTTTTGAATAAAATTATTTATGAACGAATGAGAATATATGCGGCAAAGCCCATATGAATTTAAATTTAAATAACGGTCTTCGCGAGAGTTTGCTTGAATTCAATGATAAAACTCTGCAAAACTTTATTTACCTCTGATTCAAAATTGGGAACTTTGCTCTTCCAAAATTCCAGCATTTTCTCTGTCGGAGCGTCCTGGTCAGTTAATTGCATCAGCTCGTCAATATTTTCTTCGCCAAGCAGAGGCAGTAAAGCCATGCCAAGCCTTCTTTCCGCTTCGGCGATAAACATTGGCACATATTTCGCCCTCGTAGCTTCGGACATTTCAGCAAAACCTGTTTCGTCCAAAAGTTTGTCAACAAAACTTCTCAAAAAATCAAATTTATATTCAGCCATAGAAAATAATTAACTAAATAAATGCTTGCTGTATTTTATTATCCAATAAGACCCAATCAGCATGCCCAAAATCAATCCGGCCAGGATGTTAACAATAACATTTGGCCGGGCCGGAAACCGCGACGACAAAGGACTGCTCACAACTTTAATCGCGACATCATTGCCCAAATACTCCCAGCCTTGAGCGGCCGCGATTTGCGTAACCGCGTTGGATAAATTTTTTGCTTCCTCCGGATTATAACTATATGCCCTGATATTCATCAGCCCCGTTCCATAAACCATTGAAGCCACGACATCCTTTGTCCATTTCTTTCGCTTATTCCTTTCCGAAAGATCCGTCCACTGGCTTTTATCAAACAGATACGACTTGGTGTTCATCACCTTATTAAAAAAGTCAGAGGTCTTCATAACCTGCGCCAAATTTTCGCCAAGTCTTTCAGCCGACTTCGCTTGCGTGTACGGATCAACGCCAAGGCGATCCCTGGAAAGAATCAACACTTGGCTGTCCGCGCTATATTGCCTGGGAAAAAATAAACTTAGGCCGGCGAACACGACCCCGAGAACCACTCCCCAAATTATTAAAAGTCTGCGGCGTTTCCAAAGAAGTTTAAACATAGATTAAATTATTAATCACAAGTTTATTTCCGATGTTTTCAGTTCAAGCTCAATCTCTTTGCCGTTTCGCAAAACCTTTGTCTTGAAAGTTTTATTATTAAGAATATTATACCATAAATTTTCAGGTGTAACAACGCGGCCTTCAATCTCTAAAATCACATCGCCTTTTTTGATTAAATTTCCCTGATTTAAAACTTTCGCAACCATAAACCCGCCGATCTTTTCATCTTGACGGATTATCGGCTGTTCGTCGCTAAACCACCCTTCAACAGCCAAAGACAAATAAGATATTGTTTTTTTAGACAAAACTTGAGGCATTACATTTGTAATATACGCGCTCGGAAGAAGCAGACCGCGGCCGGAAATTAAACCAACTATTCTGCCCTGATTATTAATCGCAATGGAACCCGGCGCAAACTGCTGGTCCAGTTCAAACGCAAGTATTGGAGACGCGTCCAAATGAGGCATTGAGATCGCGGAGTACTCGCGGTTTACGACTACCGCGTGGCGCCAATAGTCTTGATAAACAAAAACATCGTCTAAATTCGCCAAATCATTTCCAAAACCAAAAATTTTAAACTGCCCGCTATCCAGTTTCAGATATAGGATGCCGGTGTATTTATCAAACACGGCGGAAACCGGCTGAAAAACAGTGCCACTTGACGACAAGGCGTTCAAATTTTTAAAATCGCCCGCGTAAGACGGAAAATAGAGAGCGAGCCAGCCGTCAGATCCGATCACAAGAGCGTCTCCAATTTTTTTTGAAAGAGAATTGACCGCGCCGCTACCAATAGTCCCCCGATGAACGGACAATATCTTTGATACGGCTTCACTGGCCACACGATCTTCCAGCTGATCTTTTGAAAATCCCGGACGCGTGTATTGCGACACCCACGCGCTCGGTTCAACGCTCGGCCAAATCCACCCTAACATCATTGCCGACCCGCTCATTCCGGCTAAAATTCCAAACACGACAACAATCCCAAGAATTTTCATTCTATGCCATCTTTTATGATTTTCTATATCGCACGACTTTGGCGGCAAATGAGGAGGCAACATATCACTTCCATCTAACTATAAAAATTAAAAAAGTTAAAAGCAAAACAACGTTTGAACCCAGAAACACGATTTGTTTTTTCCAATTAATGCCTTCCTGACTCAAATTAAACCGAGCCAGCAACCAGGTCATATACCAAAACCAAATTAACAACACGCTACTGACCAAATGTCCCAGAGGCAAAATTTGCACAACCCAGACAAGTTCAAAAGTTAAAACAAACCAGGCGCCTACCCATTTCCAAAATCTTGGGCTGAACTCAATTCCATATTCGCGCCACCACCAACCGGCGATAATTGAAGATAAAAAAGCGGTTATAAAAATCCAAACCCAAACACTGACCGTGTAAGCAATTTGAAAAGAAGTTATCGCGCCAACCGCCTGAAAAATTCCCGCCATGCCAATAACGCACATGATAAATTTCCATCGCAAATGCGGTTTCACGAAAGAAACAAACTGGACATTTGACGCGGGCAAAATCCAAAAACTAAACGCGGAAAAGAAAATAAAAGTCGCGCCAAATAATTTCCAAGCCAAATCCCATTCAATAAACAGCAGATAAGACAAAACTCCAAAACTTAAAAATAACAGGGAAACAAAATGCTTCAGCCTGCTTATCTCCGGCGTATGATAAACCAGACGCAAGGCAATCGCCCACAAAACCAGTCTAAAAAAAATCCACATGCCGATTACCAGCCAAGAGCTCGCTTGTTTTAGCCACCAAAGCAACGCTAAATTGGCAACACAATCCAAAACTGCGAGCAATTTTGGGTGGAGAGAAATATTCTTTAGCATATTTGATACAGTTAGATTATACAATAATTTTCATTGAAAAGCAACATAAATCCGATTCCCGGATTAAGATTGATAAATTTAACGATTAATGATATAATCCAACTTAATATGTCTTTAGCTGAAAACAAAAAAGCGTTTTTTGACTATGAAATCCTTGAAAAATACGAGGCTGGTTTAGTGCTGACCGGACAAGAAGTCAAATCCGTAAAAAATGGGCAAGCGAATTTAAAAGGCTCTTACATAACATTCCACAACAAAAAACCGACAGTCATTGGCATGCACATCAGTAAATACAAGCCGGCGGGCAAACTTCCGGATTATGATCCGGTTCGCACCAGAGAGGTTTTGCTCAAAAAGAAAGAAATTGCTTATCTGCAAGGAAAATCGCAGGAACAAGGCTTGACAATAGTGCCATTAAAGGTGTATGCTAGTGGTCGTCTTGTTAAGATGGAAATTGGCGTTGGTCGCGGCAAAAAATCCTACGACAAACGCGAAGCGATTAAAAAAAGAGAGCTTAAAAGAGAATTGGAAAGAGCTGGCAAAGAATAAGCCACATAAGGGGGTGCCGGGCTTCGATAGAGGCTTGCGGCTAAACTGGCATGCCGAGGCGGCTTTTGGCCTCGTAAATAGCAGAAGCAAATATAATAAGTGCCAACTTGTTATCAAAAGTGAAGGTTGCGATGGCCAACTTGTTTGGTCAGAACGCTTTCGCTCCGGCAATGGCCTAAGGGTCTCTGCCCATCGCGCCGACAATACTCGATAGTCGGTTAGCGGTGTCACTCATCGAGCGTAGTTATACAGTTTCGCCGCGCGCTGTATGGCGAAGTTCAGCGGATAGTTCGCGAGATTTTAGTTCCCTTTTATCCCGCGAATGAAATACCAAGGGACACTAAGCATGTAGAAGGTTTAGTCAGAGCTATCTAGACGCGAGTTCAACTCTCGCCACCTCCACGACGCAGGGCGTCACATAAATTATTTATGAGGATTTCCCGCAGAAAATTCAAACCGGAACCAAAAAAAATATTTTTTCATAATGAAGGAATTGCCGTTCCAGAAATTTTGGTTTTAGGAAGCAACGGAGAAAATTTGGGAGTTATGAAGACCGCGGAAGCCGTTCGGCTGGCACGAGAACAAGAAATGGATCTGGTGCTTATCAATCCAAAATCCGATCCTCCTGTGGCAAAAATCAACAACTTTGGACAATTCAGATACCAGCAGGAAAAAGAAGAGCGAAAAAAGCAGGCGCACGCTCATGTTACCGAAGTCAAAGGCGTCAGGCTTTCGCTCCGAATCGGAGTTCATGATTTGGAAATACGAAAAAACCAAGCGATGAAATTTTTAAACGGCGGAGACAAAGTAAAGATTGAAATTATTTTAAGAGGGAGAGAACTTCAGCAAAAACCTTTAGCCCGGGGAGTTGTTGAAAAATTTATGAAAGATTTAAACGCGGCTTTGCCTACTAGAATGGAGCAAGAAATAGAGTTCCAGCAAAACAAAATAACCGCGATTATCGCGAAAAAATAATTTATACAGTATGCCAAAAATGAAAACCCACAAAGCGACGGCAAAACGATACAAAGTTACCAAGACCGGCAAAATTATGAAGCGCACCTCCGGCCAAAATCATTTTAACGCGAGAGAAAACGGCAAAGTGGGCAGAAATAAAAAGTCGGATGTGGTTGTAAGCCAAACATTGAGACAAAAGATGTTGGTGGCATTACCTAACTCGTAATTTTTTTATATGGCAAGAATTAAAGGCGGCATTTTACACGCCAAAAGACGCAGAGGAATTCTAAAATACACAAAAGGTTTCCGCTGGGGCAGAAAATCAAAAATAAAAGTTGCCAAAACAGCGAAAATGAAAGCCGGCCAATACGCCTTTGTCGACAGAAGAATTAAAAAGAGAACCAACAGACGGCTCTGGCAATTAAAGATAAACGCGGCTGTGAGAGCGTACGGCTTGAGTTACAGCAGGCTTATTGACGGATTAAAGAAAAAAAGCATCGGGTTGGACAGAAAAATTCTGGCTAATTTGGCTCAAAATCATGAAGCGATATTTGCCAAAATTGTTGAGGCGGTAAAATAAAAACTCGGCAAAGATAGCCGCTCCCCTTGACAAAAATCGAAAAATAAGTAATATAGTCTTGTAAAGACAACTCTTGAAGGCCCCGAAAGTGTTTGGTAGCAGGAGGAATCGTCCCCTCCTTCGATTCCTTTCCTATTACCAAACATTGTCGGGGTCTTTTTTTGTACAAAAATTTTTCTATTGACTTTCCGCTCGGGGTTTGATAAATATATGACAAAGCTTAGCCGCTCTGGCGAGCTGAACCATGCCAATGACATGAAAGAAAGGGAGGCCTCACCTCATGAACGAGAAGAGCAACCCGATCGTTGTAGCTCTTGATGGCAAGAGCTGGGAAGAGATCCTGCCGATTGTAAGCGCACTCTCAACCACCGGGTGCATCCTCAAGGTCAACGACCTGCTGTTCCTCGAAGGCATCGGCCGCCTTCTGCCGCGGCTGTCGGCCTACGGCTCGGTCATGGCCGACCTGAAGTGCCACGACATCCCCAACACGGTGGGGAACACCGTGAAGCGCCTGCGCGCCTGCCCGCCCTGGGCAGTGACCGTGCACGCGTCCGCCGGCGAGGAGGCGCTCAAGCAGGCTGTCAAGGCACTCGAGGGCACCCCCACGAAGGTGCTGGCAATCACGGTGCTCACCTCCATCGACGAGAAGACCTGCGGCGAGATCTACTGCCGCCCGCCGATGGATCAGGTGCTCGCGCTCGCCAGCATCGCGAAGCGGGCCGGGGTTCACGGCTTCGTCTGCTCCCCCGAGGAGGTCGGGAAGCTGAAGGAGTTGTACCCGGGGATGGAGTTCGTCATCCCGGGCATTCGTTCGCCTGGCAAGAACACGAACGATCAGAGGCGCATCGCGACGCCCAAGGCGGCGATGGAAGCGGGCGCCACCAAGCTCGTCATGGGCCGGCAGATCCTCGACGCGCCGGATCCCGTCGGGGAGGTCAACAGGGTTCTGAAGGAGGAACTGGCCATCGACATCAACGTCTAGTCCCATCACCACGATGGGTCTCCGCGATCAAGCGGACGAATAGGCGGTGCTACCATCCGACTACCTACTCGCTAACGCTCAAACTTTTGAGCGCTAACGAGTAGTCGGATGTATAAATAAAAACTCCCACAATTTTGGTGGGGGTTTTTGTTTCTAAGCGTGGCGTATGCGACGAAAAATTTGTCTTGTGGCGTCAAACAAAATGGTCTATAATATCACTATAATCTATCTGTAAATTTATATGGAGCAAAACAAAAAAAGAATGCCAATATATGTAATATTTTTTATTGTGGTAGTGACATACGGCATCGTAGTTTTTGCCGGATGGATAATTGGCGGAATAATCGGAATTATATTGTTGGGTTTGATATCTTTATTATTTGCGATTCTTAGACGCTTCGTAAAACTGGACAAAGAAGGAGAAAAAATATTAACGCTTGATAAAAAGCTGCGCGAGGAACAAATGGCGGCGCAGGGTGTGAATGAGAAAAAAAATGACTGCCACTAGGCAGTCATTTTTTAATGCTGGCTGTATGGGACGAAGTGGAAACTTGACTGGTTAGAACAGAAGGTTCTATTTACATACACACTACAACTCCTTTTTGATACTTTCCCATGTAATTTCAGAAATCAATTCAATCTCTTTAAGCAAATACTTCAAAACGTCTTTTCTAAGTTTTGACGGCAGTGTTACACTTTTTTGAGTAGGTGGCCATATAATTTTATAATGACTTCCATCCCCACCACTTTTATCTATTTCAAAACCAAGGCGTATTAAGACCTTGGTGAATTTTGTTCGTTTAATTTCCCCGGGGAGCTCACTAAGCGAGGGCATACTCTCGACCCTGTTCATTAATATTGATCACCTTTGCCTCTTTTGCGTAAGAAGAAGGTACTAAAAATGCCGTAAGTATGGCATCTTTAATATTCTTATCCAAATCTGTTTCATTTTTTCCGGAAGTGATTATAGAACCATATCTAAAATTGGTGCTAACCGCTACGATAGATCCGTCTTCTTTTTCATATCTGAAATTAATGGGAGCAAAATGTCTAAAATATTCACTTAATTCAAAAAGACCTCGAGGCATTGCCGCTCTTCCTAAAAGTAGTCTGATTAATTGATCCTTAATTCTTCTAGTTATAGCCATAGATGGTTATATTATGATTTAACCATTGATTTGTCAATACCGCTAACATTATAGCATAAAAAGCTTGATGCACAAAAACAACCCCTTTAATGGGTGCTGTTTTTGTTTAAAAAAGTGTGAGCGGGTCGGACGGGACTCGGCTTCGGCTCAAAATTTCTTCCGAAATTTTGGCCTAGCCACCGCCTCGCGGCCTCGCTCACAGCAAACTCGCTCGGCTTCGCTCCAGCGTTCTCATCCCGCCGCGAGCAAAGCAGTTTGCTCGCTTCCGCCCACAAAATAAAATAAGCCCAACAGGGCTATTTTATTTCGCGGGTCGGACGGGACTCGAACCCGCAACCTCTTCCGTGACAGGGAAGCGATCTAACCAAGTTGATCTACCGACCCAATTTTAGATAAAAAAATTATACAACAAAAAAACCCTAGTGTCAATGTCTTCTGCGGCGCAAAATAAATTAATTACAGTGTTTTGTTAAGAAGAAAAAGTCTGTTGAGAAGAATAGCTGTTTTTTTATCTACTTTACCGGTCATAGGCAAGCCGTGCCGTTCTTGGAATGATTGCAGAGCCACATTAGTTTGCTCATCAAAGAGATTGCTAAGTTTGAAATCGGAAGCCAGCAACCCGGAAGAAATCAAGGTTTTCTGCAAATTTTTTACTGCAGTAGAGCTCTTTCCAACAGAAAGCCCGGTCGGAATTGGCGGCTTGGTGGTCTGACCGGCATTTATTTTGATCGGCTTAGTGCTTTTTGATTCATTGCCGGCAGTATCTACAGATCGCAGTGTGTAGTAATAGGTTTTGGGCTTCAGATTACTGTCGCTGAAATTATTTTGTATCTGCGCGTCATTCACCACACTGCCAACCGATTTGGCATTTTCAGAGCGATAAATTTTAACATGATGAAAATCAGCGGTTGGATTAGACCATTTTATTGTTGGCGCGCCATATGCCAGCACAAAAAACGCTAACTTGGTTGGCGGCGGTGGTGGAGATGTGTCGGCCGGCGCAACCAGAGCAAAACGTGTTAAATGGCGAACTTTCACTTTTACCACACGCTTTACTTTGTCAATTGTATAATTGTTAATTTTAACCCAAACATCTTTCGACGAGGGATTGGATTCTTTTTTTTCATATTCGAAATGAGTGAGTTAAGTAATATTGTGAGAAAATAACGAGCTTGCTCGATTATTTTTGAATAATATTATTGATGAGCGAATGAGAATATATGCGGCAAAGCCCATATAACGAAATGAGTGAGAGAAAAAATTATTTTTTCTCTGACACAAAAAATTCAAAATTGCTCAATATTTCATCAAAATATTTGTCACTGCCTGCTATTTCTACCATTTCACTCTTTTTGTAACCATTAGGGTAAATATCCAAAACCTTTGTCTTAAGTCCGCTAGGACTAGTTAACTCCCATGTTTTAGCTTTAAATCCTTGCCATGTAGTTGTGGATAAATTTTCAGGTGTTACTTGGTCTCTTAAAAGTGGATTAACTTCTACGCTAAATTGAAGCCCATTTTTATCATTAAACTCAACTCTATCCGGCGCATGAGATACAGACCAAAACGCTGGATAATAAAACCTGTAACTGTAAAAACCGCTTTCGTCGTATTGACTTCTCTCTTTGATTTTCTCATCTTCAAACTTTTTTTCAAGCGCCTGTCTTAGACGCGTATTCGCGATTGCCACTTCATTCACAATCGTTGCCTGCAATTCCACGCCCGATTTATTGTTTGTAGTCTGGCAAGCATAACCTCCCATTATTGTAGCCAGCCCCAACACACCAAAAATTAACAACATTTTTGTAGCCATTGCCACCTTTAACGCAGACGGCCTGACTCCAACCTTTTTTTCCATTGCCGCGATGCGCTGGCGCGTTTTTAGCACCGTATCCGGATTTAAAGAAATGCTATCTATCCCCTCTTGCACCAAAAATTCCGCGAACTCCGGATAATCGCTCGGCGCCTGCCCGCAAATACCCACTTTGCGTTTGTATTGGTGCGCGGTTTTTATAACCTGTCTGATTAGCGTCTTCACGGCCTCGTTTTTCTCATCATAAACATGGCTCACAAGCGCGGAATCCCTGTCAACTCCCAAAGTCAACTGCGTCAAATCGTTAGAACCGATGCTAAAACCGTCGAAAATTTGCGAAAATTCATTTGCTAAAATAACATTGGAAGGGATTTCACACATTACATACACTTTTAATCCGTTTTTGCCACGCTCCAAACCAAATTCTTTCATTGTTTTTAAAACTTTTTTGCCTTCTTCAACCGTGCGGCAAAACGGCACCATTATGATGACATTTTTTAACCCCCATTCCTCGCGGACTTTTTTCAACGCTTCACATTCCAATTTAAATCCGGGCTTATATTTTTCATCATAATAACGGGAGGCGCCGCGCCAGCCAAGCATTGGATTTTCTTCTTTTGGTTCATAATCATGCCCGCCAATAAGCGTGGCATATTCGTTTGTTTTGAAATCAGACAAACGGACAATGACATCGTGCGGATGAAAAGCCGAAGCGATAAAAGCAATGCCTTCCGCCAATTTGTCCACGCAAAATTTTGACTTGTCCGCGTAACCAACCGTAAGCTCATCAATTTTACGCTTAACTTCTCCTCTCTGTTTTTTATAATTTACCAAAGCCAATGGATGAATTTTTACAAAATTTGTGAAAATAAATTCTTCGCGCGCCAGCCCGACCCCGTCGTTTGGAATCGCTGAAAGCGAAAATGCGCTGTCCGGATCGCCAACATTCATCATTATTTTTGTTTTGGTCGGAGCGACTTCTTTTATTTCCGTTTTGTGGACTTCAAACGGAAGAATTCCTTTATAAACATAACCGACCTCGCCTTCGGCGCAAGAGGCTGTAATTTCTTCGTGATTTTTTATCAACTGCCGGG
>ERZ1292640.728-Hain-H43-02um-R1-728-length-27085-cov-5_pt2 | contig 16555 bp, 16 predicted proteins | sample MGYA00564404_ERZ1292640 | MGnify/ENA primary metagenome ERZ1292640 (study PRJEB36523, sample SAMEA6512636) | groundwater metagenome | collected 2019-01-08 | study: AquaDiva: Metagenomics assemblies of 32 groundwater samples
CAATAACAACCAAAACAACCAAAATAGCCCAACCATAAGTCATCAAAAACTCCATCGCCGCCTGAGCTTTAGAAGAATGAGATAGTCTTATTCCAAAAATCTTCATAACAAGTTTATGAAAAAAGGAGTATTTAAAGGTTTATTTTCATCCTAAAGGAAGGATTAACGCAAAAAGAACTGTTGACTTTATTTTCTAAGGAATAAGACAAGCCATAATTAATAATGAGTATATATTCTAAGTTATGGCCGATAGAAGTAAATCAATTCATCTTTCGCGTTTAGAAAAGATTTCTCCCCTTATTGTTTTGTTAATTGTGCTTCCCGCAGTATTATAAAAAACAGTTACAACGTACTTGAACTTCTTATTATTTGAACCAGTAAATGTGCAGGTTTCCCCTAAATCAGGAACATTAAATGTTTTCTCAGTGGCAGCAGAAACCAACACACCATTAAACCCAGCAGGACCAGTAGTAACTGCACCAGGTAAAAAATCAGCATCACAATTAGCAGATAAACCCAAACCACTAACATTCACAGTAGAAACGTAAATATCCTTCTGAAACCCATTCGAAAAAGTAAATTGAAAGGCAGGAAGTGTAACAGACGATAAGGAAGAAACAAGATAATCCGAACAAGTCAAAGCAGTAGGAAACGCACACCTATCAGGCAAAACAGTAGTAGGATCCAAAACACCAAAATAAGCCAAAGCAGCAATAACAACCAAAACAACCAAAATAGCCCAACCATAAGTCATCAAAAACTCCATGGCAGCTTGACCTTTTCTCGACATAATTCTAAAAACAATGGATAAGCTAATATTTAAAGGTTTCTATTTGGAAATTTTTGTTGGAAAATTTTGATTTGATGATTTGTTGCTTTAAAGTCTTTTTTACTCATTTTAACACGTCAAAAGAGAAACTTTTCTTAATGAATGAAGTAACTAAAAAAATATTACCGAGAATATTTACGCAAATAATCCGCCGAAAAGTGATGTTCCAATATTCGTGAAGATAAAATAAAGAATAAGTGATATAATCACAAACAGTGGAATGTACCTAACGCTTGCCCTTAGATGGCCGTGCTGGATTATTGAAATCATCATACCTGCTGAAGTTCCCGTAATAATTAATGCACCCTGAGAAAACTGCCTAAACGACTCAATATCAATGCTCGCACCGCCAATATTAAAGGCATTGCCATAAGGCGACTGACCACTTACACCCACACCTTGCGCCATTTCTAGCAGTGAAGAAAATGAGCTAAGGATATTAAAGAACTGGAAAGAAAGGGAGAACAACATTGGTGCAACAACAACAACCACAAACCCAATGAAAATCATGTAAGTCAGGTTAGTTGCCCTTATTTCGCCTTTTAATTCCTTCAATTCCTCGAGATTCTCAACAACCCTGTCAATAATGTCAGAAATTTCTCCGCCGCTTTTTGTTCCTTCAATAATGAGCTGGAAATTCCGCTTTAGAAGTTCAGAGGGGTATTTGTGCGTGAACTCGCTCAACGCTTCTTCAATATCTGAACCCGTCATGACTTTTTTTGCCGCAAGCTTCATCTCTTCTGAAAGAACGCCGAACTGCGGCCTTACCGCTGCCCACAATGCCTTCTCGAAAGACATACCGCCTTTGAGGTTCTCCGATACAAACTGAAGGTAGTCTTGGAGCTTATCCTCCATATTGGCAGTCCTTGCATGAATCCTAAGGTCAATAGCCGAGTATCCAATAAGGATTATAATGAGGATTAAAAAGCCCTGAATGGCAAGCCAAGAGAGGAAAAAACCAAAAAAAAGTTGGAAAGCATTGAGTTCGAGCGAAGCCATCCAAGGGATAACTTTCACCCAAAAAGAAACAACAGTGATGGCAGCAGTTACAAAAAATAGAATCCCAAACAGCACATACGGGACTTCATAAATTCCAGCCTTGGAAAAATGATATCGCAAATAAGGGCGAATTTGTTTGAAAACAAACGCCTTCCCGAATTCCTCAAAAAATTTTTTCCACATCATTACAAGTTCACCGCCGGGCGGGAAGACTTGATGACAAGAATGAACATTCCCTGCATAACCGCTAGAAAAAACAAGATTACGAATAGCGTGCTTTTATCGAGCTGAAGCGCAATGAAACTTGAAAAGACTACAAGCATGGTAACACCTAAAGAAGGCAGTATGCAGGCAATTATCAAGTAAAACATCATGTAAGTGTTCAATTTTTTTCCATACTCCTTGACCTCAATAATCTGCTGATATGTCAATGAGCGAAGGGTCGTCTTCAAAACAGGCGCCAGTTCTGTGCCGGTCTTCAAACCGGAAAGAATCTGGAAAAGAATCCTCTTGAACTTCTCTGACGAATTGAACTCCCACGCATCCTCCAATGCTCTTTCGATAGGCTTACCGCCAGTAATATCATCAACAATCTCCCGGATGTACTTTGCTGATGGGCCAGTTGTCTTTGAAGCGCCAATCAAAGCATTGAAAAGTGGTTCGCCCGACTCAAGCTTGACAAGAAGATACCTGCCCATGAAAAGAACTTCCTCATCAGTCTCCCTTCCTCTCTTGCGAATTGTGCCAGAGGTTGTATTAATCATGAAGAAAAAAGTAATTAAAAAAGTTACGAAAATCACAATCGGAATCCACCAAAGTTTCTCTCCGAATTTTGTTACAAAAAGGAATGAAATAAACCCGAACGTAACAGCAACATAAAAAGCAGCTATCATGCACTTCTTCACAAACCTTGAAGGAAGCTCCCTTGAGTGAGCTTTCTTAAGCTGCAGCTTGATAAGCGGGTTGCTATGAGCGTAAGTTGCAGCCCACGCGGATATCAGGTCCATGGGTTACGCCTTTATTACGTCATCAACAAGCAGCTTTCCGGCATAATACTTCGCCATCAGCATGCCGATTTGGTGAACGTCCGTGATGTTCTGCTTTACCATCCACCTGAGAATGCGAGCTTTCTGTGAAAGGTCTTTTCGGATATCCTCAACTGTCAAGCCTGTGTATAACTGCAGAGTCTCAAGCGTCCTCGTTGGCTGGTTTACAGTAACGAGCTGATCGTGGGCAACATCAAGCTGCAGCAATACTCTTGGGTCGCCGTTCTGGAGGATTTCAGCGAGCTGCAAAGTCCTGCGCAGCCCTGTCCTCCTATTTCTGTACTGGGAAAGAATTAGAGAAACTGACTCAATTATTGGCTTGGGGATATCAATTGGAGGGTTAGTAAGCCTTATGATAGTTTCCTGAACACTATTAGCGTGCAGAGTCGCGTAAACTGAGTGTCCTGTATGCATTGCTTCAAACAGAACCTCTGCCTCGGCTTTCCTTCTTATTTCCCCAACTATAATCCTATCAGGTCTCATACGCAGGGCATTGACCACAAGGTCAAGCATAGTAACTTCACCCTTTCCTTCAGGATTAGGCAGCCTTGTTTCCATGGGCACCCAGTGAAGCGTATTTGGCAAGGTGAGTTCTCTTGTGTCTTCTATCGAGATAATTCGCTGATTAGGAGGGAAAAAGTTTGCAATAGTGTTCAAGGCAGACGTTTTACCTGAACCTGTTCCTCCAGAAATGAGAAGAGAAAGCTCGTGCTGGATTGCCAGCCAAACCCATGCTGCAGCGTCAACAGAAATAGTGTTGGAATTTATGAAATCAGTTATTGACCACGGCCTTTCAGCAAACTTTCTGATCGTTATAGTGTTTCCTTTGGTGGATATCGGGCTTAATGTCGCATTGACTCTGTCACCAGTTCTCAGGTGAGCATCCATGAGAGGCCGAAGAAGAGTGATTTCCTTTCCGATGTCTCTCCCTATAATCGTTGCGTAATGTCTTATCCTTGCCTCGCTCGGAATCCTCACATTCGTCTTGAGCCAGCCATATTTCCTGTGGTAAACCCACACAGGTTCTGTCGCAGTGTTAATTGTTATTTCTTCAAGGTTCGGGTCGCGAAGAAGAATTTCAACATTTCCGAGGCCGATATTCTGAGTAATAAGATAATTGATCAGCAGTTCTGATGTTGTTTTGTCGAGCTTTGGGAGATACTTATTCAGCAAAGCCAAAATTTCTCCAGAGAATTTCTGGCGAATTGTCTCAATCGTGTTTTCCTCGCCGAGATCGTCTCCAGAAATATTGACTTTGGATACGAACTCATCACGAATCTTTGTCAGTATTACTTCAGTTGCCCTGCTGATATTCAGAATGTTAATTGCATAAGCGGGAACAGTGTCGTCAGGCAAAGAAGTTATAGAAACGTTAACTATCAGGCCGTTGACATCAAGCTTGTAATTTACTGGCTTTTCAAGGATTCTTCATCACATCGGCATCTTTACTTTAGGATATGCAAGCTGTTTAAGGCTCTCTATTTTCTCGGCAACTTGCGCAGTCTCAGGCTTTTTTGGCGGCTCACTTTGCTGTTTTGCTATTGGAAATGCAATTTGCTTAAGGTCCGCTATTTTCTCAGTAACCTTAACTGACTCAGTCTTTTTTGGCTGCTCACTTTGCTGGGCAACATTAGTTAATGTCTTCATAGTGGCATCGAGACCGGGCAGCTTGAGTGGCGCTTTCCCTCTAAGGCCAGGAGTGCGGGAGAATGAAGTTGTGACGGTAGACGTAATTGAATCGATGTAAGAGAACAATTCGTCATCAATAGGATTCTGGGTTCGGACAAGCACCATATTCTGCCTCAAGGTTTGAGAATTAATATTCGCTTTCTCAGTCTCGCCTCTTGCTCTCTCTTCAGTCAGCTCTTTTGCCTGGCCGTAAAGCTGGACTTCCCTGCCAAGAGTCATTATTTCTTGTCTTATTTTAGTGTCAGCATTGGCGATTTTAAGCGGCAGCTCGTGGAACATTTGGGTGATAAGGCTGTATGTTTGAGCTAATGATGCAAAGTTGCGCTCATGCACGTGGTCGTGGAAAGTCATTATTAGGGAGAGCAACCTCTCATAAACCTCATTTTGCCGGTCATCCAGATTTTTGACATGGTACTTATCTGCTACCTGCAGGAGGCTCCTGTAGAAACTAAGCACATGCATCCTTATTTCCCTGCGCTGGTCAGGCCCAATCACTGGAAGCCTCTTGAATAGCTCAAGCACTGAAAAGTAATGCTGCCAAGCTCCGGCAAGCTCCCCAAGTGCGAGCATTTTCCTTCCTTTCTCAAGCTCGCCTTTTATCTCTGCCTGTATTTGCATGAACTTGTTTACCATGGCCTGCGGATAATTTTTCTTGAACACATCAAAAACTGACAGGATGTCCTGCTGCAGCTCCACCTTCCGTTGCAGGTGGCCTGAAGGCATGTTGTAGAAAATTTGTTTTATTTTCTGGTAAAGGAAAGCAGCTCTCTCGTACTGGCGATTTTTCACCTGCGCTGCCATCTCAGTTAATGATGAAATTAGATCTTTTTCCATCAGCTGGAATTGCGACTCATTGTATCTAGAATAAGCCTCTGAAAGCCTTTCAAATGACTTAAGGATATCAGTCTGCAAGGCCATTTTCCTGTCGGGAAAGCTGTCGGGCAGCGACTGAAATTGCATTTTCATTTCCTTGTAAAAGTCTGCCGCCTTTTCCATATCGGACTTCTGTATTGCGCTGTCCATCTGCAATGCGAGCGCATTGATGGTTTTGGTTCGTTCTATGAAAGAATTGGAATGATATGCCCCTTTCATTGCCAGAAGCTGATTTTGAAGGCGCAAAACTTTCCCTTCCATATCTGACTTCTGTCTTGGATGAATGTCAGGCAGCTCTGCTAACAAAAGCCTCACAGTTCTCATACGTGAATCAGCAAGAGAAACTTCTTTTTTTGAGATTAGCTTCTTAATCTCATCCATGAATTCCAACATCTGCTTGCTCATTATGCCAAACTGCTCTGAGCGGTGCTTCTCGGAAACAGAGAACAAGTCCTGGTTGAGCTGCGATAGGTCGGTGTCAAACTGCAGCTCTTTCTTAAAAAAAGTCTTAGGAAAATCTAAAGCCTTCTGCTTTAGCAAAACATAAAGTGATTCAGCCTCATCGAACTTCTTATGCTCAATTAGCTCCCTAACTTTGCCCATAACCTGAATTGAATTCTCAGGCAGCATTGGAGCGTACTTCATCATCAAAGACAGAGAATGAGCTTTCTTTATGAGCTGCCTCAGCCGCAGTATTAGGTCGCCGAAAAGGTCTTGGGCAACAGAATGTTCGCCCATCTGAAGATGCTTCTTGACTTCCTCATTAACGCGAAGTGCAGAAGCAAGGTCACTTCTAAACGCGATAGAGTGGTTTAGTGGACCCTTGTCGATTATTACAACATTAGCTATCTTTGTTAGCTGGCCGAGAAATAGTGATGTTTTGTCTATCAGCTCCTGCTCTGTTAGTGTTGTCCACGCATCTGAAAGCCATGCGACTTGCTTTTCAAGGTCAGGAATGGAAAAATCTTTTGAGAGCTCAAAAGTCTCTCCCATGTTTTCTGTTATAATTGGCAGTTTTAATGGCGAACCAATAATAGATGGGGATTTTTCAGTGAGGCTTACGTAAGGAGTTGTTAGCTTATACTGGATTGAAACAAGGCCTTCCTCTTCGAGGAAAACAGAAATTGATTCGACTGTTGTTTCTGAGATTTTAAGCTTTTTAGAGAGTTCAGGAATAGATATTTCAGGTGTACTTTCAAGAATCTTAATAAGCTCGTCCGCTTCAGTTTGCACTTCGTGCGTATCGCCAGTCATTCTTTAGACCTATAAATAGGTAGCTCAATTTTGCTTTTTAAACCTTAAATAGATTTTTATTAACTGGAGAGTAGAGAAAAGACAAAGTTAAGTGAAATGAGATTGTTGATAAGAAAATCAAACTCAATAATTTTTTATAGCAGTTGAAAACGCAAATTACTATGGCACTCAAAAAACCCGACAGCATGGACGAATGCATTTACTTCACTTCTCGGTTGATTGGAGAGAAAGGCTATGCGACTGCATGGGTCTTCAAAAAAAACTGCCCGAAATGCAACAAAGCGCAAATGGGAAAGCCCAAGGACGAAAAGACAGGCAAAGCGCAAATAAGAGCCAAGATATACATCTGCCCAAGCTGCAAATATTCTGCTGAAAAACTAGCCTACGAAGAAACACTAACATGCAACATAGAATTTACCTGTCCCACATGCGCAAAGGATGGCGAGATACAGGTTCCTTACATGCGAAAAAAAGTTGAAGGTGTCGATGCAATCAAATTCGAATGTCAATTTTGCAAGGGAAGAATCCTTGTCACCAAAAAAATGAAGGAAATCAAAAAGAAAGGCAAGGAAGAAGTTGATGACGACGAATGAGCAAGTTCGTGATTTTGTAAATACCCTTTCTGGCGATATAGGCGAATTTCTTGATAAGTTACCAGAACCTAAATGTGAAAAACCAATGATTATTCGAGAAAGATTGTTAGATCCTGATTATCAAAACAACAATCAGGCATGGAATTTGTACATAATGAGAAAAGAGGGCGATTATTTCAGGCCCCCTTGGCTTGAATCATAACTTACTTCTTGAATTTCACATTAATCAAAGAAAGGCTATCCGCCGATTGAGGACAAAATTATTTTTATAAACTAAAAATATTCTTTTTGCGCTCAGTCGCTGCGGGGGTTTATTCAATCAATCAAAATGGTAATTAAAGTTACTGGGACCCAACTAATCAACTTCTTAATCAGTTGCATCTGCCCAAAGAACAATTCCTGCCAAAAGGGCAGGCTGTCCTATTCAGAGTGGCATTCCATTCCAAACGCGAGTTGCCGCTTGTGTTGACTATTGCACTCAAACAGATTGCTTCATTAACTGAAGTTAAGTTGAAACATACGTCGTTATAAATGAAAATTGAAGTGTTAGAAAGCGAAAGGGAGGCGTTTCCTACAATGCTAAAATTGGTCCCGTCTGGATTAGAGCAAGAAGTTCCGTAGACATAAAGGCACGAATTGTTAAAACAACCATTTTGACAGGAAAAAGTAGTAGTAAATCTGTTTACACCTATGCAATATTGTTCAGTCAATGTATTTCCAGTGCAGCTATCAGTGAACAAAAAGCTTCCTGAAGAATTTGTATAATTAAGAGTATTTGTGATGTAATTGTTAAAAAAATCTGTATCGACGCAGGTATTTGATATGCACCTGCCGCTAAGGCAGCTTTGTCCTGCAGGACAACTATAAAGTGAGCCATTAGAAGCGGAACCTGTGCAAAAATACTCGCCAAGAACATTCGGAGTGACGCATGCATCATTTTGGATATAAGTCCCTGATGAATTAGTGAAATTGATGAAACCAAAGGTAGCATAAGTTAAACCGCCATCAGAATCAGTGCATGAAATATTTGCAGAATTACACACACCGCTTGTGCACCCAGAGGTGCAAGTCGAAATAAGTTGCGGAGTATTCACAGCAGAGCAGGCGCCAACGGCACAGGAATAATTCGTAAAGTTTCGGTAAACATTTCCAGTTTGGCAGAAATTACTGCCGCTTAAGCCATCGACGCCACAAGGAGAAGTCGAATTTATTGCATTTACACCAGAGCACGTCCTCTCAGACACATTCTTAGACGAAGCACACGAGTCAGAATAGGAATAAGGTACTCCAGTTTTATTTCCTGAGACCGTTCCTTGAAAAAACAAATTTGCGCCATCGGAATCAGAACAGGAATCGACGATTACGGCAACGCATATTCCTCCCGAACAACTTTGGCCTCCAGAACAGTTTAATAAAGAAATCGACCTCAAAGTTCCAGAACAAATCTGCTCATTTACTGTAACATTATTCAAGCAACTGTCAGTAAAAGAAGAATTTAAACCACTGCTAGAATTAAAATAAGTAACAGTACCAAAAGTCAAAGCATTAGAACCATCAGTATCAACACAAGAATCAACCGCAGCAGCAACACAAACACCGCCGGAACAAGTATTCGACGAACAATCAGAAGGAACAAAACACCCGATTCCCAAACCACATTTACCCGGACAGCTGCCCCCACAATCAACTCCTGTTTCACTACCATCCTTCACAGCATTAGTACAAGATACATTCGAACCCTGACATGCACCAGCAGAACAGCCGCCTGGGCACGACACCTTTTCAAGCGCGTAAGAATTCAGTGAAGAACAATAATATTCCTTAAGCACCAAGTTATTAAGGCAATCATCAGTAAAAATCTTAGGAGGACCTGCACTCAGAGTAACAGTCACCTGACCAGATGTAGAATAGGTAAGTCCTGAATCACTGTCAATACAAGTAACAACATTAACCTGCTTGCATTCACCATTCACACAGGATTGGCTTGCTGGACAGGCAGAAGCATTCAAAAAAGGAAAATGGCCTTCAAGGCAAAAATACTCGACAACTGTCGTACCTGATAAACATTCATCGCGAAATGAGGTAACACGACCGCTGGCGTTGAAATTGACATAGCCCAATGTATCAAAAACCTGACCGCCATCTGTATCGGTGCATATCGGCAATTGGCGACCTACATCGCAACCAAAAACAAAGACCAGGATAAAAAGAGCAGGAAAAATATACCAATAATTTTGTTTCAAACCCATTATTTTTTTCTATTATTTAACAGATATATTAATTTATCTCTTTATCCGAAAATCTCTCCTTTCATAATGATAGGAGTAAAAGAAGTCGGTTTAGAATAATAAACATTCACTTCATATTTAGCCTTTTTCGATTTGATAAAATCACAACTATTCGAAAAAAAAGATTGCTCTGACCCAACATTAAATTCTATAGGTGGATTGCCTGTCGGAACGAGTACACAAAATACTCTTAAATTGGAACTATTTATGTATGCACCCCAAAGCAATAAATCATCTTTCCCGCCATTATAAATCGTAAATCCTGTTGATTCAAAACTGACTGCGGAGTCAGTGCACGGATAAACACTTGAAAAAATGCATCTTTCTGGTAGAAGTTGTGTCGGATCCAAAACACCAAAATAAGCCAATGCAGAAATAACAACCAGTACTACCAGAATAGCCCAGCCATAAGTCATGAGAAATTCCATCGCAGCTTGCGCTTTGCGGTTATTCTTAGACTCAGCGAGTTTATTCGATGGAATAGCTTTAATTTCCCGCATCACCTTACTACTGTCCTTCTAACTAATAAATATTGCTGCTTTGAGAAAAAATAGATTAGGAATTTAATTCAAACATAGCGCCGATTTATAAATGCCGAAAATTCTCCTTTCTCGTCGGAAAATTTGCGGAAATTTCTACCAAAAGTATATGAAGAAGTTGCATTTACAAGATTTTACGCCAGGGTCGCCTAACAAGGTATGGCGCTGCGTTGAGCTCGCAGTGTGCGTAAGCACGTCCCGGTTCAAAAAGGTTTTGCTCAACCTTTGAAAGTCCGGGCCCTGGCGTGTCTTTTCTAACTATTTTCCATACTGCCGATTAATCAAAGCAGCAGAATAAGCAGCGCCGAATCCATTGTCGATATTCACAACAGAAACTCCTGGCGCACAGGAGTTCAGCATTGTAAGCAGAGGGGCTAATCCCTTAAAATTTGCACCATAGCCTACTGAAGTTGGAACTGCAATTACAGGGCATCTCGCAAGGCCTGCTGTCGTCGGGACGCACGCACCGTCCATGCCTGCGATACAAATTATGCATTTAGAATTATAGATTGTATCGACGTTACTAAGCAGTCTGTGCAGGCCTGCAACACCGACGTCATAAAGCCGTTTTACTTCCAAGCCCATGATGTTTGCTGTTTCAAATGCTTCCTCAGCAACCTTCGAATCTGCAGTTCCTGCTGCCACGATTAAAACAGAACCGTATTTTTTTATTGGTTTTTTTACAAATGTTATTGTTCTTCCTATCTTATTATACTTTACTTTTGGCTCAATTTTTTTTAATTTTTTATAGGTTGATTCTGTGGCTCTTGTGAGAAGGATGTTATTGTTGAATTTCTTTAGAGAATTAAAAATTTTGAGTATATGTTCCTCTTCTTTTCCTTCGCAAAAAACAACCTCTGGAAACCCGATTCTGATATTTCGATGGTGGTCGACTTTTGCAAAGGTCAGGTCCTCATATGGAAGCAGGCGAAGCTTGTCAATAGACTGCTCTATTGTTGACTCGTTTTCTTTAAAATCCTGCAATATTTTCTTCAAGTATTCTTGTTCCATGGAATCAATACCTCATTTAATGCGCCAGACCTGAATCCGAGCAAATCCATTGCAACGTATTTGAAACCAAGCTTTTTCATTTGCCTGACAATTTCTTTGTTATGCTCTATTAATATTCCGAAGTCGGATGGATTGACTTCTATCCTGCAAATATCACCATGATGCCGCAATCTGAGCTCCCTGATGCCGAGGTTATGAAGATATTCTTCTCCAGATTCTACTTGCCCTAGTTTTTGTTCATTAACTTCCATGCCATAAGGGATTCTCGATGAAAGGCAAGGTGACGCGGGTTTATCGTAAGTTGAGAGCCCGAGTTCTTTTGAAAGCAGCCTGATTTCTACTTTTTTTAACTTAGCAGCTCTAAGAGGGCTTTGCACTTTCCACTCAGCCGCGGCTTTCATGCCAGGGCGATAATCCGTTGTATCGTCGAGATTAAGCCCATTCAAAACAATAGCTCCAGCAAACTCTCTACCAATCGAATCCAACCTTGAATAAAGCTCGGTCTTGCAATGGTAGCAGCGGTCACCTGCATTTTTTCTATAGCCTTCTCTCTCTAATTCTTTTGTCTGAACGACGAAATGTCTTACCCCAATGCTTTCAGCAAGTTTTTTTGTCTCATCCAATTCTTTTGCTGGCATGGAAGGAGATGTTGCGGTGACAGCGATTACTTTATCGGCGAGCACATCACGAGCAACCTTGAGTAAGAATGTGCTGTCAACGCCGCCAGAAAATGCAATTATTGCAGAATTAAAAGTTACTAAAATCTGTTTTAGGGCTTCCAACTTTAGGTGCGCTTCATCCATGAAAAAAAGAGATAACTGGGCTAGTTAAAAGCATTACGATTATTAAATCTTTTTTCTCGATAGACTTAAATAACCGCTTTTAATCTCTGAGAGCCATGAAAAAATTCATAACATCAGCGCTGCCATACGCAAATGGTCCGATTCACATCGGCCACTTGGTTGAATACATCCAGGCAGATATCTGCGTCAGGTTTCTCAAGCTAATAGGCGAGGAAGTTTTATTCATCTGCGCTGATGATGCCCACGGCGCGCCAATCGAAATAAATGCTGCTAAGCAGGGAATAACTCCTGAGCAATTGATTTCAAAGTACCTCAAGGAACACCAGGATGATTTCGCAGCATTCCACATCGCTTTCGACAATTACTACACGACAAACAGCCAAGAAAACAAAGAGTTCGCAGACCTCATTTTCGAAACCCTGCGAAAAAAAGGATTCATTTATGAAAAGGAAGTGGAACTTACATATTGTCCAACAGATAAAAGATTCCTTCCAGACCGCTACGTCAAAGGAACCTGCCCAAAATGCGGAGCACAAGACCAGTACGGCGATGTGTGTGAAAAATGCAACTCAGCATACAAAACAATTGACCTTATCAATCCTTATTGCGCAATTTGCAAGACAACTCCAGTTCGTAAAAACTCGAAACATTATTTTTTCAAAGTGAGCGCTTTCTCAGACAAGCTTCGCTTGTTCATAACAAATCACAAGCAAATCCAGGAGGAAGTTAAGAATCATATAATTAGCTGGATTGAGCAAGGCCTTGAAGACTGGGATATAAGCCGGGATGGCCCTTACTTCGGTTTTCTAATTCCTGGAGAAACTGACAAATATTATTATGTCTGGCTTGACGCTCCGATTGGATATTTCGCCTCGCTTGCGAATTACGCCAAGAAAAATAATTTTGATCCGATGGACTACCTTAAAGGCGAAGGAAGCTTTGGCCATTTCATAGGAAAAGACATAATGTACTTCCATCTACTCTTCTGGCCTGCAATGCTAATGGGTTCAGAATTTAATCTTCCCTCTTTTTATCAAGTACATGGATTCCTGACTGTAAACGGAGAAAAAATGAGCAAGAGCAGGGGGACATTCCTGACGGCTAAGGAATTTTTGCAAATCAGCGACCCTGAATTCCTGCGCTTCTACTTTGCATCAAATCTCGGCTCGAATGTTTCGGATATTGACTTAAACTGGCAAGATTATTATGACAAGATAAACAGCGAACTAGTCAGCAAGCTCGCGAATTTTTGCTACAGAGCACAGTCATTTTGCGAAGAACATTTTGAAGGAAAACTTGAGAGGCATATAGACGAAAATGTTGAGAAAGAAATTCAACGTGAAGTCGAAAACACAGAAAAGGCATACAGTGAGAGAAATCTAAGGCAGGCAGTAACTCACATACTTGAAATCGCAAGCATCGGAAACAGATATTTTCAGGAAAATGAGCCTTGGAAACTCATTAAAACAGATAAAAAGAAGGCCCACGAAATAATCTCTTATTCAATTTCAATTGCAAGAAGACTTGCAATTATTCTTTGGCCAGTCACACCTAAATATTCTGAGAGTCTGGCAAAACAGCTCAACACACAGATTCTCTGGAGCTCATTGAAAAAACCTTTCGAAAAATTAAGCACAAATAAGCCCGAGATAGTCTTTCGCAAATTAGAAGAAATTCCAGCCCCAAAAATAGCAGCTGATCCATTCAGCACACTTCAAATAAAAGTGGGAAAAGTTTTGTCAGTGGAAGACCATCCTAATGCAGATAAATTGTATGTCCTGAAGCTGGACACTGGCGAGGAAAGGCAGCTTGTTGCAGGATTAAAGCCTTACATTCCAAAAAGCGAGCTTCTAGGCTTGCATGTCTGTGTCCTTACTAATTTGAAACCTGCCATCTTAAGAGGGAAAGAAAGCCAAGGAATGATTCTTGCTGCCGACGATGGAAAAAACGTTGTTCCTCTTTCAGCTCCGCACTCGCAACCAGGGGACAAAGTTTTCGCTGAAGACCTGATTCCTGAACCGGAACCGAGAGAAATAACTTTTGATGACTTCAAAAAGATTCCGCTCATAATTAAAAATAATCATGCAACTTATAACGGCAAAATCCTGCAAACTCAGATGGAAAAAATTGGCGCCACAATAAGCGATGGCGCAAAGATAAGGTAGACTAAATATCGCAACAGAGCAGGATATGAAATATTATTTGCACTCCTGGCCGTGCAGGCCACGATAGGACTGTCCGCGCCCCAAGGTCGCTTGGCGACAATAACGCGCCAAGAACAATTAAGCCCGCGCGGCGACTGAGCGCATATTTATTGTTTTTTATTTATTGAAAAAATATTTTAGCCGAAAGGAAATTTTAATCACAAACTATTTAAACAAAAATTGGGAATGAAAAAACATGGCCGAGGAAGAGGAAGCAAACGCTGTATGCCCGATCTGCCATGCTGATGGGCTAATACTCGCAGAAGATGAAAGGGATATCCCTTACTTCGGAAAAGTCTACATTTTCTCTATGACTTGCAATAACTGCAAATTCCATAAAGGCGACTTGGAATGCGCAGAAGTGCACGAACCGACAAGGCACACAATTGAAGTTTCGGGCGAAGAAGACATGAAAATAAGAGTTGTAAGGTCTAGCAACGGCCTCATAAAAATTCCTCACATAATGTCTATTGAACCCGGTGAAAGTGCACAGGGCTACATCACTAACGTTGAGGGCATATTGCGAAGGATGAAAGCCCAGCTTGAAATGTTCAAGGACGACCCCGAAGATCCTGAAGGATCGACTAAAGCAAGAAATATGCTTAAGAAACTCAACAGAGTCATGTGGGGAGAGGAAAAGGTCAAGCTAATTATCGAGGACCCGACAGGTAATTCTGCGATTATCAGCGAAAAAGCTGTTGTTGAGAAGTTCAAGCCAAAGAAGTAAATATTTATACCTACCTAAGCTCCCTTTCTGCAATGGATTTGAAAAATTCTATCAGAAGCATAAAGGACTTCCCGAAAAAAGGTGTTTATTACAGGGACTTAAATCCCATTTACCTGAATCCTGAAGCTTTTAAGGAAGTAATAAATAAACTGCTAGCGTTCGCGAAAAGCAAAAGCCCGAACAAGATTGTTTCTATCGAAAGCAGTGGCTTCATCATAGGAAGCGTACTTGCGAAAGAATTGGGCATCGGCTTTGCGCCTATAAGAAAATACGGCAAACTTCCTTTTGAGGTTTTGAGAGCACATTTTCCGTCAGATTTCAGAGACACAACCCTTGAAATACAACTTGGAGCTGTGAAGAAAAATGAAAAAGTAATTATTTGCGATGACCTGATAGCAACCGGAGGAACGGCAAAGGTTGCCGCTGAAATGGTAGAAGAGCTCGGAGCAAAAATTGTGGGAATAGCTGCTATCGCCGAACTTGATTACTTAAAGGGCAGGGAATTACTCAAGCAGCACGAGCTATTTACGCTGATCAAATTCAAGAAACAGAATGAGATATGATTAACGCTGTTTCAATAAGTTGTAGTTGTCCCTCATATTATTCCTAATTAATGGCTACCTGATAACCTTCGAATGCAGGTTTCTGAATTAATTGCTCCAATAAATCTCTCAGTTTATCGACGTAATTATCAGGTATTGGACCAAAACCTTCACTTTTTCCATGTATGATGATAGATCCATTGTTTAAATCGTATTTACCTCCACCGATTCCAGAAACAACTAATTTTAATCCGTCTTGCTCAAAAACTAAATCTCGGATTTGCCTTCGGTCATCACGTGGATTATTTGGCCATCTTTTGGGAATATTAAATTCAGGAAACGAATCACCTAATTCCTCGCAAAACCCATGACCAATAATTGAATGCAAGATATACTCTTTTTCGAATCCCCTTAAGTAATTTGCTGTGTAACTTTCCCCACCTTTTTCTAAAGAAACTTCAAATAGAAGATATTTATATCCAATTGCTCGATTTTTTGGTGGCTTAGTTCCCGTAAGGATAGGTTCGATTCCGTCTAATCTAGATTCAAGCATAAGAAATGGATTAATAATAACTATTTAAATATTATCATAGTTACCACTTTCTAATGACAAAATTTATATACTTGGTCTCCCCTAACGAATAGTTATGACAAGGTTCAATTTAAACGAGCTCACATGGGACGATGTTATTCGCGATAAAATACTTGAAAGAATCGCAGGCGAAAGCGTCCCTGATGAAATAATAAATTCTACTAATGAAGAGGTTATGCGGGCGGACTATAACAGCGATCTCTATAAAGTAAGATTTCTCGCAGACATTCTTGGAAAGCAGATCAGGGTAAAGAAAACAATGGCGTTCTGGGAAAGGCAGACATTTGCTTGATTGCTAAGAACTATTAAGTTGTGAATTGCCCAAAAACAGCATTATTTAAAATTTCTTCGAAAGAGCAAGCCTGTGCGCTTCAAGATAGTTCTTTATGAGAATCTTCCAGTCTGCAAGAGAGGCAAGGCGCCTTGCCTCAATCTTGTTGTGGATCCGGTCAGAGCCCGACATCAGCGTGAAAGTAACCAGGGTTTCAGTCAACTTTGAAACAATTTCATCATCTTTTTTTCCTAACCTTTCAAGAACATAAATTCCAGGCGGCTCATCGGGCTTC
>ERZ1292640.2024-Hain-H43-02um-R1-2024-length-16553-cov-44_pt1 | contig 16553 bp, 12 predicted proteins | sample MGYA00564404_ERZ1292640 | MGnify/ENA primary metagenome ERZ1292640 (study PRJEB36523, sample SAMEA6512636) | groundwater metagenome | collected 2019-01-08 | study: AquaDiva: Metagenomics assemblies of 32 groundwater samples
CGGTTTGCTTCGTCACTAGAAGTGACCCCTAACCCCCGGAGGAGCCGTCTGCTAGACTGAAAAAGTTCGATGCAGCGGCTCCTCCCCCTTTTTCTTGGAATCCTCCTTGCCGCCTCAGCCGGTCGCGCGGGCACCGTGCTGGTCATTCCCTTCTCCAATCAGTCCGCTTCGAACAACCTCGACTGGATCAGCGAGAGCATCTCCCAGAGCCTCCGTGAGGCGCTGGCTTCCCGCGGGCTGCTGGTGGTGAGCCGTGAGGACCGCCAGGAGGTCTACCGCCGGCTCTCGATCCGGCCCTACGTCCGGCTGACGCGGGCATCGGTCATCAAGGTCGCCGAAGAGCTGGACGCCGACCAGGTGGTGTTTGGGGAGTTCGAGGTCGCGCCCGGCCCGGCGCCGCAGGGATCGCTGCGCATCGCCGCGGTCCTGCTCGACACCGGACACATGAAAAAGGGGCCCGAGTTTGTCGAGCAGGGCCCGCTGGAAGACCTGGCCAGACTGCAAAACCTGTTGGCCTGGCAGGTGCTGCGTTTCCTGGCTCCCGAGGCGACGCCCTCAGCCGAGCAGTTCCTGGTGGAGCATCCGCCGGTGCGCGTGGACGCGCTGGAAAATTACATCCGCGGGCTGCTGGCGGCCACGCCCGAGCAGAAGCAGCGCTACTTCAACCAGGCGGTACGGCTGGAGTCCGGCTACTCGCAGCCCTGCTTCGAATTAGGCCGGCTCAACTGGGAGAGAAAAGAGTACCGGCTGGCCGCCGGCTGGCTGGCGCGCGTCAAGCCGGCCGACCCTCATTACTGGGAGGCCAACTTCCTGCTGGGCCTGTGCCGTTACTACACCTCGGACTTCGAGGGCGCCGGCGCCGCTTTCGCGCTGGTGGCGCAGTCGGTCCCGCTCAACGAAGTGTTCAACAACCTGGCCGCCGCCCAGTCCCGCCGCAACCTGCCCGAGGCGCTGGAGAACTTCGAGAAGGCATCGGCTGGCGACACCGCCGATCCCGACTACCACTTCAACGCCGGCTACGTCCACTGGAAGCGGAAAGAGTTCGCGGCCGCCGCCGAGCGCTTCCGGGTCGCGCTGGAGCGCAGCCCCGAGGACGTCAAGGCGACGCTGCTGCTCGGCCGCTGCCTGCAAAAGAGCGGTCCCAGGCCCGGCGACCCCGCCAGCGACGGCCTCGAACGCCTCAAACACAACTTCGAGGAGCGCGCCTGGCGCGCGCTGAAGGCGCAGTTCGAAGCGAAAAAGCCGTAGCTTCGGTACAATTAAGAGAGCCTGATGCCCCCCGCGCGTTTGAGCCTGGCGCTTACCCTGTTCGCTTTTGCCTGCGCCGGACAGGTGCGGCCGGACGCCGCCAAACCCGCGCCGCCCCCCAGGCCGGTCCCGCCCTCCCGGCTCGGCGCGGCCGCGCGGCGCAACGAAAACGTCGCCATCTACCGTATCGACAACAACGCCATCAAGGAAGCCAACATCCGGCTGGGCGACAACGTCACCATCGTTTCCGAAACGCCGGCCGAGAACGGCTACTTCGCCACCGAGCACGGCCGGCCGGTAGGAGACTCGCCGTTCCTCCGCCCGGCGACCGCGCAGCCGGAATGGCACGGCGAGCTGTTCGAGTTCCACCAGAACAGCGTGTTCAACGCGCGCACCTTCTTCCAGGCCGGCCCGGTGCTGCCCTCGCGCCGGAACAGCTACGGCGGGCGCGTCACCGGCCGGCTGGGCAAACTGGGCAGCCTGACGGCGAACGCCGGCCAGCGGAAGATCCGCGGCATGGTCAACGGCAACGTGCTGGCGCCGCTGGCCGAAGAACGCACGCCGCTGGCCACCGACCCGGCCCTGCGCGCCGTCGTGAGCCGCTGGCTGGCGGCCTATCCGGCGGCGCTGCCGAACCGGCCCGATTTCGACCCGCGCGCGCTCAACACCAACGCCCCGCAGCGCATCAACGAACTCGACGGCGATCTTCGCCTGGACCGGCCGGCGGGCGCCAAGGGCCGGCTCTCGCTGTTCCACGCCATCAGCCGGCAGCGCGTGAAGGCGTTCCAGTTGGTGGCCGGCCAGAACCCGAACACCGACATCCATTCTCAGCGCTCGCGGCTCACCTGGCGTCACACGTTCTCCCCGGCCACCGAGGCGACGCTGGGCTTCCACTTCAACCGCGTGACCTCGCTGCTGCTGCCCGAGCCCAACGCGGTGGGGCCGCGCGTCCGGATGGGCTTTCAGATCGAGGAGCTGGGCCCCGACGGCATGTTCCCCATCGACCGCGCCCAGAACAGCTTCCGCTACGCGGCGCTGGTCAGCAAGATGGCGGCCGGAGGGAGCCACGCGCTGACGTTCGGCGCCGATCTCACGCGCTTCCAGTTGAACGGAATCGAGAGCAACAACCTGCGCGGCTACTTTCAGTTCAGCAGCAACTTCGGCCGCTCCGCCCTGGACAACTTCCGCTTGGGGACGCCGACCTCTTACGAAGTGACCGTCGGCGAGCTGGCCCGCGGCTTCCGCAACTGGACCCTGAACGCGTACTTCGGCGACAAGTGGAAGCTGGGCCAGCGCCTCCAGGTCTATTACGGGCTGCGCTTCAACGCGGTTGCCGCGCCGGTCGAGGTCAACCGTCTGAATCAGGCCCCCTACGGCTGCGACTGCAACAACTTCAGCCCGCGCTTCTCGATCGCCTGGCGGCTGCCGGCGGAGTGGATGCTGCGCGCCTCCTACACCGCCTCTTTCGGGGAGATCCTCCCGGTAACTTACCAGCAGATCCGCAACAACGCGCCGCGGGTGCTTTACCTCCAGGTGCCGAACCCCGACCTGCTCAACCCGCTCCGCGGCATCGACCTCACCACCGCCGGCGTGCGCAACTCGCCGACCGTCCTGGCGCCGGACCTGGTGTCCCCATACGCGCACCAGTACAACCTGAGCCTGGAGCGGAAGCTGGCGGACGGCTACCTGCTGCGGCTGGGCTACGTGGGCAGCCGCTCCTTCAAGCTGCTGAACACCTTTATCGCCAACCGCGCCGACCCCGTGCCGGGCATCGCGCTGACCACAGCCACGGTGGATCAGCGGCGGCCGGACCCGCGTTACTACGAGGTCAAGAGTATCGTGAACGCCGGCATCGCCTATCTGGACGCGGCCCAGCTCACCTTGGACATGCCGCTCCGGAAGGGCTTCAGCGGCAGCCTCAGCTACACCTTCGGCAAGGCGATCGACGAGGGCGCCGACTACGCTTCCACGGCCGCCAACCAGGACATGCTGCGCGGCCGCAGCCAGTGGCAGTACGACTCCCTGCGCGACAAGAAGTCGCTCAGCCTCTTCGACTCGACTCACGCCCTGCTGGTGAACTACAACTACGATCTTCCCCGCCTGTGGGCTTCGCGGGGCTGGCCGGGCTGGCTGCTGAACGGGTGGCAGGTCTCGGGGACCACCTTGGTGAAATCCGGCACGCCGCTGACGCTCTACATCGGGTCCGACGCGCCGGGCTTCGGCAATGTGGACGGCGGGCCGAGCGACCGGCCCAACATCCTGGATCCCTCGATCCTGGGCCGGACGATCTCCGATCCCAACGCCGCGCCGCTGATCCTGCGGCGCGACCGCTTCGCCTTCATCCCCCCGGGCGAGCATCGCGGCAGCCTGGGCCGCAACACCTTCCGCAAGTCGGGCATCGCCAATTTCAACGCCGCCCTCACCAAGCAGTGGCGGGCCCCGAGGGCACCCCACGGGCGGCGGGAGTGGCTCCTGCTCTTCCGCGGCGAGGCCTACAACCTCACCAACCACCCCCAGTTCGACGAGCCGCAGCGCAACCTGTCCTCGCCGTCCTTCGGCCGCATCACCAACACGCTCAACGACGGCCGCGTCTTCCAGCTCGGGCTGCGGCTGGTGCTGTAGGCGGCAGCCAAGGTCCAGGCTCTTCTACCTACGGCGGCAACTGGGTCACGCATGAAACGTGGCCTCCTCTGCGAAGGCCGGATTCTGAAGGATCTGAAGCGGCTCAGCCCAGACACCCAAGAGCGCATTATCTTGCGCGCGGCCCCCGCCAAAAACGGGAATCTGTCAGGAGTTAGAAGTCGGGAGTCAGAATGCTGAGGCCGGGGACGGAAGGGAAATCGGAGTCGTTGAAGGTCAGCAGGCGGGTGACCCCGTTTGCCTTCATCGTGGCCAACAGGTGGGCGTCATGAATCCGCTTCCCCTTCACTGCGTGCGCAACAACGAGTTCGAGCCAGAGGTCGAGGACTTCCGGGGGCTCGTCGAGCACCGGAAAACGGGCACGGATCTCCTCGATCACCGCCCGGGTGTGCGGTACGGACCAGCCCAGCCCGTTGGACACGGCCGGCCGCGTCGCCACGCTCCAGAACTCCAGCAGCACCTGGAGCGAGACGACGATCTCGTCGGCGGCGCTCAACATGCGGGCCAGCGCGACCTTGGCTGCAGCGTGTTCGCGGGCTGCGGGATTGGCCAGATACAAAAGGACGTTGGTGTCGAGCAGGCAGGCCGACATCAGTCGTACATCGAGTCACGGCGCGTGGCCTCACGAGGCAAGGGAGGGGCCGGGGGAAGGCTTCCTACCCAGGCTTCCAACCACGCGGCCCGCTGCGCGGGCGTCGTCGTGCTCCACCATTGGCGGGCGTCCGAACCCTCCCGCCGCAGGATCAGCACATCCCCGTGGGGTTCGACCGCGTACCGGGTCCCCGGACACACGTTGCCCAGCAGTTCGGCCGGGACGACAAGAGCGCCATGCTCGTCGGCTTGGACGGTGTGGCCCATCAGGGCCCATTGTACCGCCGGCAGCCAGACCTTGGAATGGTTGATTGAGAACGAGAGGGATGGAACGCTGCTGGCGCTGCGCCCGGCGACCAACGCGTCGTGCCGCGGATCGAACAACCGCCGGACGACCGTCTCCGACACACCCAGGCGCCGGACCAGTTAGCTGTTGCTGATGCCGGCCTCGCGCATGGCGAGACAGAGCGCCAGCTTCGGCGCCAGGCACAGACGCTTCCGAGACGGTCTTCCACTTCCGCCATGGGCTCCCGGATGTCTTTCCCGTCGGTCGCCGCGCGCGGAAAGTCGCTGAAACTCCCCTGAGAAAAACCGCTCGCCGCGGACACTAATTATTGCCGATGCGCCGCGTCTTACGCACCGCGCCCGCGTGCGGTTTGGCCTGGTTGCTGGCGGCACAGACCGCCGTGTTGCAGATCCGCGTCCTCCACGGGGAGGGGGCGGTACAGACGACAGGTTCGCGCGTACCCGCCGCCTTCAGCGTGGTGGTCACCGATGAGATCGGCCAGCCGGTGGAGGGCGCGGTGGTCAGCTTCCGGCTGCCCGACCAGGGCCCGAGCGGCGACTTTGGCAACGGGCTGAAGACCGAGATCGTTAAGGCCGGCCCCGACGGCCGCGCATCCGTCCCATCCATCCGCTGGAACGCCACGCCGGGGCCGGTCTCCATCCGCGTCACCGCCGTCAAAGACCAGGCCCGCGCCGGCCTGGTGGTCTCGCAGTACCTCGCCGGCGCCGCCCCGGGCCGCAAGAGCGCCCCGGTCACGGCGGGCGCGCGCGCCAGGAGCCGCTGGCTCATAATCACGGCGCTGGCGGCCAGCGCTGCCGGGGCCGGCTTCGCCGCCGGGTACGCCAGGAACGGCAGGCCGGGGCCAGCCGCCGCCGCTCCGCCCGTACTGGTCGGGCCGCCAACCATAAGCATCGGGAGACCATAGATGTTCCGGCTGGTCGCATCCCTCCTCCTATGCGCGGCGGCCACCGCCGCCCAACCAAGCCTCGGCCCTCCAAGCTTGGGTTGCCTCCGGGATGAACAGAACCGCCTGCGCCCGGTCCTTGGCGTGGCCGCGAACTTCATGGTCGGCGAACCCTGGCAAGCCGGAGTGGTCGCGGCAGCTTGCTCGGGCCGCTTCGCGCTGGTGAAGCTCAGCGGCGCGCTGTTGCTGCTCGACGAGAGCGGCCTTCCGCTCGCGCGCTGGGACGCGCCCGCCGGCCCGGCCCTCTTCGCCTTCGCGGCCGGCGGAGACCCCTCGCTGGTCTGGTTTCCGCGTGCCGCTGCGCTGTACCGGTGGCGGGGCGGCCTCATCGAGCCGGTCGCGGTGCAGGCCGATGCGCTCGGGCCCGACGTGACCGCCATCGCGCCGGCAGCGGGCGACCGCATGATGGCTATCATGTCTGGCCCGGACGGTCTCTGGCTGCGAAGCATCTCGCTCGCCACCGGCCAGGTCGAATGGGAAGAGCGAGTGCACCCGCGGGCCGCGCCGGCCCTGCTCCGCCCGGACGGCACACTGCTCCTGCTGGACAACGCTGAGCTGGTCGTGCGCGGAGGCGATTCAGCCGAGCGGCGGATTCCCCTGCCCTTCCCCGCCTCTGCCCTGGAGCCGCTGGGCGAAGAGTGGGTTGCGGTCGGCCGGGTCCTGGCGCTGCGGCTGCGGGACCAGGGCGCCGAGATCTATCGCCTGCCGGAGGTGGGACCGTGATCCGCCGCGCCGGCTGGCTGCTTTTGGCGCCCTGCTGCGTATTAGCGCAGTTGCAGTTGGCCCTCGTCGAGGCTGGCTCGGAGCGGCCGGCGGCCGGACTGCTCGACTTGGGAACGACCGACGCCGGCGACGTCATCGACGCCCGTTTTCGCCTGCGGAATCCCGGCAGCGCACCGGCGACGCTGCGCGTGCTGTCGGTGGCCGGCTCGGGTTTCACTCTGTCGGGTCCCCCCATCCTGCCCCTGACGGTGGCGGCGGGCCACTGGACCAGTTTCACGGTGCGATTTCAATCCGCCACCTACGGCCTCTTCGCCGCCTCGCTCACGGTGAACACCGAGACGGTGCTCTTGTATACCCGCGCTCGCCCGGCGCTTGTCCTCTATGTTGACGAGGCTAGGGGATTTCGGATCGTGCCCGCCGGGTCCGCAGTGGGTTTCGGATCCGTGGAGCGCGGCTCGGCGCTCTCGCGGCGGTTCCGGCTGGAGAACCCGGGACCCACCACCATGCGCCTCGCGAACATGACCATGACAATGAACGGCGCCTCCTGGCGCGGCCCGGCCGGGCTTGAGCTGCCGCTCACCCTTGCCCCGCAGGAGTCCGTGATCTTCGAGCTGACCTTCGCACCCCAGTTCGCCGGCCCGCACCAAAGCATTCTCACGGTCGAAAACCGTAACTACTGGCTGGTGGCTGCCGCGGTGGAGCCGCCCTTCCCCAGGCCGCAGGTCGTGCTGGGGCCGGGCACGCTCGCCAGCGGGCAGCAGGCTCGGCTCACCGTGCGGCTGGCATCGCCCTCGCGGCGAGCCGGCAGCGGCCAGTTGCGCTTGCAGTTCACTCCCGGCGTGCCCGGCGCCTGGGACGACCCCGCCATCCGGTTCCTCTCCCCGGCCGGGCGCGTGGTAACCTTTACGGTGGAAGAAGGCGCGGATACCGCCCGTTTCGGTGAGCGCGAAGAGGTGGAGTTTCAGACCGGCAGCACCGCCGGCACGCTCGCCTTCACCGTCGCACTGGGCGAGCATGTCGAGCCGGTATTAGCGCCGCTGGCCCCGCGGCCGGTCGTGATCGACTCGGCCCAAGCGAGCCGCGCCGGCGGCGGGTTGGAGGTGCGGTTGACGGGATTCGACAACTCGCGGTCGGTTTCGCAGGCGGTTTTCACCTTCCTCGATGCGGGCGACCGCCCGGTGGAGCCGGGCCCGATTCGCGTGGACCTGGCCGCCGAGTTCCGCCGCTACTTCGAGACCTCGACGCTCGGCGGCGTCTTTGCGATGCGCGCAGTCTTCCCCGTGACCGGAGACGCCTCGCGGATCGCCGCCGTCGAGGCGGAAATGACCAACTCAATCGGCACGACGCGCACGGAGCGGCTTCGCTTCTGATGACGCCGGTCGCCCTCACCATCGCCGGTTCCGATCCCAGCGGTGGCGCGGGCATCCAGGCCGACCTGAAAACCTTCCACCAGTTCGGCGTCTACGGCCAGGCAGTGCTGACGCTGATCACCGTGCAGAACACGCTGCGCGTGGATCGGGTCGAGTGCCTGCCGGCGGACCTGGTCGGGGAACAGATCCGCGCCGTCGTCGAGGACATCCCTCCCGCCGCCGCCAAGACCGGAGCGCTTGGCAACCACGAGATCGTCGAGGCGGTCGCCGCCGCGGCCGCCGCGTTCGACTTTCCCCTGGTGGTGGACCCTGTAATGTTCAGCAAGCACGGCGCCCGGCTCGTGTCCGAAGACGCCCAGGCAGCCCTGCTCACGAAGCTGCTCCCGCGCGCGTTTCTGTTGACCCCCAACCTGCCCGAGGCCTCGGCGCTGACCGGACTCGTGATCCACGACCTGGCCGGGATGCGCCAGGCCGCCGAGTGCCTGTGCCGGATGGGTGCGCGGGCGGTGCTGATCAAGGGCGGGCACCTGGAGGATCGCGCCACCGACGTGCTGCTGGCCGGTAACAAGTTCCACGAGTTTCCCGCGCCGCGCATCTTCACCCCCCATACGCACGGCAGCGGCTGCACCTATTCGGCGGCCATCGCCGCCGCGCTGGCGCGCGGGCTTCGCCTGCCGGAGGCGGTGCACCTCGCTAAATCGTTCGTCACCGAAGCCATCCGCACCAGCCCCGGCCTGGGGCATGGCGCCGGACCGTTGAACCATCACGCGCGCGTGGAGGCGCCCCGCAAACGGGGTTGAACGCATGTCGCCGCGCGAGTTCGACCGCCTGGTGGAGCGGGCGTTGAAGAAGGTCCCGGCGCGCTTCCGCCGCCGCCTCAAGAACGTGGCCTTCGTGGTGGAACCCGAGCCGCCGCGGCCGGGGCTGCTGGGCTTGTATGAGGGCCGGCCGCTGATCCACCGCAGCGTGAGCGACAGCTTCACCATGCCGGACCACATCACTATCTTCCAGGGCCCCCACGAGCGGCTCGCCCGCGACCTCCGTCATCTGGAGAAGCTGCTGGAGGAGACCGTCTGGCACGAGGTGGCCCACTACTTCGGCCTGAGTGAAGCCCAGGTCCGCCGCGCCGAGTGGCGGCGGCGGTTGCGGCGCTGACTCGCTGCGAGGTGCTTAGAAATTCAGCCGCAGACTCAGTTGTACCGTGCGCGGCCCCCGATACCCGAGAATCCGTCCGAAATTCGGCGAGGTCAGGGTCGCCGTTGGGCCGCTCGGATTGACATGATTGAAGGCGTTGAAGAACTCAGAACGGAATTGGAGCAGACGGCCCTCCGCGAACGGGAAGTCCTTGGCCACCGACCAGTCGAGGTTCCAGAAGCCCGGCGCGCGCAGGATGTTTCGGCCCGCGTTGCCAAACGAACCCAGAGGGGGCGCCGCGAAGGCCGCCCGGTTGAACCAGACCGCCATGCTCGGGTTGGACAGCTTCGGATCCCCGACCACGTCGGCGTGGTCGAGATTGACGCCGCTCAACGAGCGATCCTGCCCAGGCCGCACGGTGAACGGCAGCCCGGTCTGCGCCGCCAGCACGCCCGACGTCGACCACGAGCCGATCAGAAAACGCGCCAGCCGGCTGACCGGCTTCACTGTCGGCAGAGTCCACACGTAGCCAAGCACGAATCGGTGCGTGGCGTCGAAGTCCGAGATGCCACGATAGGCGTTCTTGTTGAAAGGGTTGTCGAACAACGGCGAGGTGCCGTTTTCGATGGCGATGTTGTCGATGGACTTGGCCAGCGAATAGCTCACTTGCAGCGCCAGCCTGTCCCGCAGCCTGTGATCGAGGCTCAACTGCATCCCCTGGTATGTCGACAGGCCCTCGGTGGAAGCGGAGTTGACCGCTCCCAAGCCCGCCGCCGCATAGAGCCGGCGTGCGTTGATGTTGCCGCCGGTGCTCTGGCCCGGAATGAACACCGCCGGGTTGGCTTCGTAAGCGGTTTCGAGCTTGGTGCCTTTCGATCCCACGTAGGAAGCCCGCGCCACCAGGTTGCTGCGGATCTCGCGCTCCAGCGTGAGGTTCCAGTTCTGGATATAGCTGGAGCGGCGGTTCGGGTCGCGCGCGCTCAACGATACCGGGCGTGGAATCGGGGTGGTCTTCGAGGGCGGCGGCAGCGGGAAAGGGTTGCCGACCAGGCGGAGCGGATCGGCGTCCGACGGTGGATTGAACACGTCCACCTGCGAGCTGAACGGCGGCACCTGGCCGAAGCCGATGTACGTCTTGGTCGGGTTGATGTCGTAGAACACGCCGTAGCCGCCCCGGACGCTGAACCGGCGCTCGCCAAACGGGTCCCAGGCGAACCCGACACGCGGCGCCCAGTTCAACCAGTCGCGCTGCTGGTGCCCCGATCCGACCCCCGGGTCGCCTTCATAGAGAATGCCCGCCGGCGCGTTCGGGAAGCGTTGCGACTGCTTCCCCGGCGCGAAGGTCGCGCCTCGCCCGAACTTGTCGTGGAACGGCACGTACGGCTCGTAGCGGACGCCCAGATTGAGCGTAAGGCGCCGGCCCACCTTGAAATCGTCCTGCACGTAGAGGCCGTAAAGGGTGCCGCGCATCTGCACGTACTGGCCCCCGCCCTGGACGAAGGAGCTCGGCCTGCCGAGGGCCAGGTCGGCGAGCTGGTTCCCCGAGCGGCTCCCGTTGTAGGTCCAGGAGCCAGTCAGGATGAAGGGGTTGTCGAGCGCCATCTGAAGGCGGCTGACGTTGGCGCCGAAGGCGAACTGGTGGCGCCCTCGCGTGTAGTTCAGGTTGTCCGCCCACTGGAAGCTGTTGCGCGGCGACCGGAAGTCAACGCCGGTGTTGATGCCAAAGTAGCCGCTCACCCCGAACTGGATCTGCGAAGGCTTCGGAGCGTAGATGTTGACGCCCAGGTCGTCGCGCGCGCTCAGCGGCACGCCCAGCGACGACAGCGTCTGCGTGCGGTCGTAAGAGAAGATGAACTGGTTGACCAGGTTCGGACCGAGCGTGTACATGTCGTTGATGGCGGCGCTTTGGTAGCGCGAGTCTTTCCCGCCCCGGGCCGTTACCAGGTTGGTCCCGTCGTAGTAAGACGGCTGCCGGTAGTTGGTGATGAAGTAGCGTCCCGAAAGCTGGTTGCGGGATCCCGTCTGGTGATCGATCTTCACCAGGTACTCGAACAGGTCTTCTTCATTCGGAAACAGCACGAACATGGTGCCCGGCGTGAATCCGGCCAGCGGCGGTGGCGCCGGGAGGTAGCTGTACAGCCTTTTGGCCACGCTGCCGATCTGGCTCGCCGGAATCCGGTTGCCCGCGAACGGCGCCTGCGTGTCCGGATCGACCAGCGGCCGCGTTATCGCGGAGAAGTCGCCGTTGCGCTGCGGCTCGGTGGGCAGGATAACCTGGCTCGAGGACGCGCTGGTGCGTGTCCGCGTGCCCTGGTAGGAGTTGAAGAAGAACGTCCGGTTGCGGCCATTGTACACGCCGGGCACGTAGACCGGACCACCCAGCGAGAACCCGAACTGGTTGCGCTTCAGACCGTCGGTGCGGTTGGTAAACAGGCTCTTGGCGTTCAGCGCATCGTTGCGCAGGTACTCGAACGCGCTCCCGTGCAGGGAGTTGCCGCCCGACCTGGTCACCACGTTCACGACCGCGCCGCCGCTCTGCCCGTAGCGCGCGCTGAAGCTGGCCGTCTGTACGGTGATCTCCTGCACCACGTCCGGATTTGGCATCGGGTTGTTGACGTTGGTGTAGTTGTCGTTGGCGTTGGACCCGTCCAGCGCGTAGTTGACCATGTTGGAGCGGCCGCCGTTGGCCGGGATGCCGGAGCGGCCTGGGAAGCTGAAGGCCTGCTGGAAGCGGGCGACGGGAAAATCGACCGTGCCGGGCACCAGCAGCACCAGGCGCGTCACGTCGCGCCCGTTGAGCGGCAACTCGGCCACCTGCCGCGTGTCCACCACGCCGCGCAGCGTCGAGGTCTCGACGTCCACGTTGATCGCCGCGCCGGTCACCTCCACCGAGGCGCTCACCTCGCCCACCTCCAGACGCGCATCCACGCGCACCGCCTGCGCCGTGCGGATCAGGATGTCCGACTGCGCGAACCGTTTGAAACCCTTGGCCTCGACCGTGATCTCGTAGCTGCCCAGCGCCAGGGCCGGGAACCGGTACAGGCCCTCGGCGCTGGTGGTGGCTGTCTGCGCGAAGTTCGTTTCCACGTTGCGAGCCTTCACCTCGGCCCCGGCGATCAAGCTGTCCGTCGCGTCGGTCACCACTCCGACCAGCGCACCCGTAGGAGTTTGCGCCAACGCCAGGCTCGTCCACACCAGAACCAGCGCCCCTATCACACGATGTGCCATGATTCACCTCCAGAATGAGTGGCCGTGGAGCGCACCGGCTCCACGACCAGTTGCGTGGCTGTCTTCCGGATACGCAGGGTCTGCCTGCCGCCGGGCTTGAGAATCGAAGACCGCGCCGGGAACGCCAGCGGCAGTTCCAGCGTCGCATCGCGCTTTCCAGTCAGCGCCATGACAGTCCCTTCCAGCCGGACCTGCCGCAACTCGACGGGCCACTCCAGGGCGCCCTCGGCGGCATTGCCGGAAGCGAACCCGGGCCGGCCGCACTCGACCAGTTGCCGCCACAGGCCCTCGGTCGAGTCCGGCGCGACCACCGGTGCGGTGGTGACGTTGTCTACGTACCGCGCGCGCACCTGGCTGCCCACCGGCTCGCCGGTCACCCCGCCGATGTAGTGACGCAGAACTTCGTGCACGAACTGATGCGCTGAAACGCCACGGTCGGGCGAGACCACCGGCCAACTGTTCCTCCCGTGGCGCAGCTCCATCGCTACGGCGTGGCGGAGCGCGCTCGAGGCTGCCCCCACCAGACGCGGCAGCCGCGCGTCGCCGCCCAGCGCTTTCTCGATTCGCCCTGGCTTCGGCGGAGAATACGCGATCTGCCGGTGCAGCAGGTACAGCTCCGTCAAGTCCTGCCACAGTTCCGCCGTGTCGCGCAGCTTCTCGAAGTCGTAGCGCAGCCTCTGGAAATCGCGCAGCGCCAGACGCGGCCGCGCCTCCTGGATCAGCCGCAAACCCTCGTTCGCCAGGGCCACTGCATCCTGCTTCTCCCGGCGGCAGCGCGCGATCAGGTCGTCGGGCGGATCGAAGAACGACTGCGACAGCTCGCGCTTCGACGCATCCCACTTGCTCAGGGCGTGGCCCCACAGGTTGTTATCCGCATTCGAGACCGAGCCGATCATGTTGTGGTAGTTGAGCAGCGTTTGGCCCTGCGCAAAGAACGTCTTCTGGGTGATCGCCTCGCTCAGGCGCAGCGCGCGCGCCAGCGCCGGCGCCGCCTCGGCGCCGTATCGTGACTTGGTCCAGCGCGACAGCGATCGGTCGATGTCCGTGTCCGGGTCCCAGCACAGCTCGCTGAAGTAGACCGCGTTGTACTCGTTCGGGTGCCCGAAGATGGGCTCCGGTTCCATCGAAGGAAACGGGAAATCGACGCGGCCGACCACGCCGGCGCACTGCTTCCCGATCGCAAACCGGACGCGGCGCTGGAAATTCTCCGGCGTCAGCACCGGCACGAACGTGCGGCCCTGCCACTCCACGTCCAGGCTGAACTCCACCAGGTGCCGATTCGGAAAAGCGCCGATAAGCGGCTCGTCGGCGATGACGCCGCCGTAAAAGTCGAGTGGGCAGTATTTCGACATCACCTGAACCTGCGGTGGCAACCCGTCATAGGCCTGGCGGATCGTCTCCAGCTCCGGATGACTGTCCAGCGCGTGCGTGAAGGAGCCCTGGAACGTGCGCAGCACCACCTGCTTGCTCAGCCGTCCGCACACCGCGACCACTTCGTCCAGCACCGCCATCAGCCTCTGGTGCTGCGTCAGCCGCGAGCAGCGCTGGCACTTGCATCCGGCGTCGGTGAGCAGACTGAACTGCCCCGACTCGTTGACCGACATCACGACGCCGTCCACCGAAGGCGCGCCCTCGAAAAACTCGACGTACTTGTCGCGGATGAACTGCTTGAGGAACGCGTTCGACAGACACACCGGGTAGCCGGTGCCCTTCGCCTGAGGGTACAAATCGATGAAGCCTGGCGGCAGATACAGCTCGTGGTTCCAGACGAGGAAATCGAGCAGGTTGTCGTGGGCCGCCCGGGCGAGGTCTTCGACCAGCGCCAGCCGCTGCCGCCGCTCGCCTTCCGGGTACAGCCGCGCCAATTCCGGGTACTTCTCGAAGCCGATGATCCAGGCGATGTCCCACCCGTCCCCGGGACGCCCGTTGAGCTCGATGGAGTTCATGCCGTAATCGGCCGCCCGGGGCAGGATCTCCGACCGGATGAACTGGAACCGCTGGGCGAGATGGATCCGCTCGTCCCAGGGCGAGCCGAACACGTGGCTCACCGCGGTCGACCAGCGGCGCACCGGAAAGACCGGCTTGCGCCGCACTGCGAGCGACTCGGGCAGAGACCCGCGCTCGGCCGCTGCCTGCCGCAGTTCAGCCAGGGCATACACCAGCCCGCGCTCTCCGCCAGACACTGCCACAACACCTTCCGGCCGCGCCGTGATCTCATACTCCTCGGCTCCTGGCGGAACCCGGCCGGCCCAACCGGCGTTGGCGAGCGCACTGCGCGACTTGCCGTTTGCCACCGCGGCGACAACGCGAATGGCGCCCTCGCCCTCGAAGTTGGCGTCGATGCCAAGTTTCCGCAGTTGCTGCGTCAGGGCGGATGCCCCCGCCAGCACCCGCGGATGCCGCGTGCCTGCAACCTGCACGGTGACGGTCTTGTCCGTCGGACCACGACCTTGCCCCAGGACCACTCCGGCCCCGGACGCCCCCGCCAGGAACTGCCGTCTTCGCATCCTCAGGTCTCCCAGCTTGCTCCTATTCGGGAAGTTCGGCGTCGTCGATCCAGGCCCGCTCCATCGACGCCTCCATCAGCTCAGTGGCCGCCGTGAGCTCCCGTGAACGGATCAATGCCAGTAGTGTGCCGTGTGTTTCCGCCGTCGCGACCAGCTTCTCTCGTGTCGCACGGGCGTGGCGGATGATCACAAATGCGAAGAGCTTCGGCGCCAGGCGCTCCAAAGCCTCCGCGAGACTGGCATTGCCGGTGGCGCGCCACAGCGCCCGGTGAAAATCCAGATCGGCTCGGTAGAATTCCGCGTGCTGTTCAACCCTGGAGGCTCCGAGCATCTTTTCGTACTGTGTTTCCGCCCCGGTCAGGTCTGCGCGTTCCCGCGCAACAAGCAGTTCCACGGCCAGCATCTCCAGCCGTGTCCGAACCACGTAGATATCGTTAATCTGTCTGCGCGTGAGAACCGTGATACGCGTTTCGCGCGGTCCATTTCGCTCGACGAATCCCTGGTGCTCCAGTTCCATCAGGGCTTCCCGAATCGTCGCTTGCGCGACGCCCAATCTTCGGGCGAAACCTAGTTCGGTCAATCTCTCGCCTGCTTTGAGTTCCCCGTGCTCAACCGCCACTCGAATCTGCTCCACGGCGATCTCACGCAAGGAACGGCGTTCGATGACTCTCAGGATCGAAGCCGGCGCCTCGGGTGACGTTTCAAGGCCTTGTATCATCGCTTATCGTTTTGTTATTATAGATGCCCGTTAAACGATTGTCAAGCCTTGAGAAAGGTTTGGAAACTTGAGAATCGCCATCACGTACCTCTACACGATCTTCCGTTACGGCTATCCGCACTCCGTCGCGGACGCTCTCAAGTCCATCCCCGAGATGCGAAAGTTGGGTTTCCGTTTCCTGGAGATGGAGGGGCTGGGCGCTCCCTTTCTGCGCGCGTTGTACAAGAACCGAAAACAACTCCGGCAGACCGTCGACGATTGCGGTGTCCACGTTCACAACTTCTGCGTAGTCGACCCGGACTTGGTCAGCCTGGACGCCGCCCGGCAGGCCAAGGCACTGGACGGTTTCAAGATGGGCGCCGAACTGGCCAGCCTGCTGGAGGCGGAGACTCTGCACCTCGCCAGCTACGCCCCGCCAGTGCGGTACCTGAAGAACAAGCCGTACCAGCTCGGCGCCAAGGGGGGCTACCGCTTCGCGGACGGCTCTCGGATCCGTGTCCCCAGAGGATTCGACTGGAATCGAGTCTGGGCCGCGCTGGTAAAGTCCTGCCAGGCTTGCGCCGACGTGGCGGCTCAATACGGAAAGACGGTGATCATGGAACCGCGCGTCGGCGAAGTGATCTGCTCGGTTGACTCCATGTTACGGCTCCTCGAGCACGTGGACCGTCCTCATTTCAAGGCGAACTTCGATACCGCTCACTTCTGCGCGCAGAGAGAAAACGTGGTCCTGGCCCTGATGAAGTTGCGTTGCCGCTTCGCCAATATTCACATCGCCGACAATAGACCGGTCAACACCGACCACCTTCCCATCGGTGACGGCATCATTGACTGGATGGAGTTCTTCCGCGCTCTCAAGAACATGGGGTACGACGGCTACCTTGGGCTCGATCTCGGGCCGGCCCCGTCCCTCGTCCGCGACTACCGCAAGTCGGTCGAGCGCATCCAATCGATCGCTTCCCGGCTCAAGCTGAACATCGAAATCTAAACCGCCGCCCGCGGCAGCCAGCAAGGCGTGCAAGTGGCGTGGCCATCGGCTCAGTCTGCTTCACAGCGCGGCATGGCCGCAAACTGTCGCAGATAAGGCAATGACGTTCTCCGGTGTAGTACCGTGTCGGTGAAGTCCAAAATCCATCGACACAAGGAG
>ERZ1292640.2025-Hain-H43-02um-R1-2025-length-16535-cov-8_pt1 | contig 16535 bp, 18 predicted proteins | sample MGYA00564404_ERZ1292640 | MGnify/ENA primary metagenome ERZ1292640 (study PRJEB36523, sample SAMEA6512636) | groundwater metagenome | collected 2019-01-08 | study: AquaDiva: Metagenomics assemblies of 32 groundwater samples
TCGCCCGTGAACTTCGATTCAGCGGATGCGGGATCGCTATTCGCAGCAACGCGAATGAACCCCTCGTTGAACGGGCCGATGCTAAGTGATTTCATGTCCATTTGACTCTCCAGTAAAGGTGCGCCAAGAGCGCGTGTTGCGAATAGTTGGGACTATCTCAACATGAAAGGAGGCGTTGTCAAGCAACCACCGAAGGAGTTTGCATTGCGAGGTATTGGTCATTGCTCATGTCAGCTGGTGTTTCCATGTTTGGAGCAATTCCCGCCAGGGCGATGGTGATGTCGTTCAGGCCCTGCATGCCAATCTGGTGCATCCGAACCGTGAACTGGGTAAGCCGGACTGCGGGGTCGGCCAAGTGGAGAGTGAACTTCACCACGTCCGACGCGGCGACGGATTGCGAGACGGTCCATCCGAGAATCGGGAACATTGCGTGGAGTTTCATCAGCCAAAGAACGATTCCATCCGTAATAGCGAACTGGATCCGTTCAGGCGCCAGGACTAGCGGCTCGCCCTCATAGTCTCGCAAGCCACCGAGCTGAGCGTATGGAGCCATTGCCTCGGCTGGCGAGGCTGCTAAGTACAGGGATGAACGGACAACGTCTTTCAGGCGCTTGTCCATTAACGAATTCAGTTCCGGTTTCTCTGGCCACTCCCCCTGCTTTTGGCAGGCGATAAGGACGAACCCAAGGCGAGGGGCCCGTTCTGGCAGCTCAACAGTCGTTGCGGGGAACTCAGTCGCTTGCCTCGACGACTCCGGAACCAGCCTTTGGAGGTGTTGCCGGATCACGCGAGGGCGCCACGTGGTGATCCAGTCCATCGGCAGGACTCCCTCGAAGATGACGATCCGGGTCTTTTTCCCGAACCAGTTGTTCAAGGCCGATTTGATCGTGTCTCGCGCCGATTTCCAGACGAGAGGTTCGTTGATCAACTCGCACTCCGAAGGAACGATGACGGGCATCATGAACAATTCGCAATACACATCGATGTTTCTGTGCCTGTAGTGAAGCCGACTGATGCTGTTGACCAACTCCTCATGCGCTTCCGCGTTCAGTTGCTGGGCATTCATGATTTCCCAGATCGCAGCCTCATCGGTGCTCTTGATGGCTGTTTGGAGCGCAGCCCGCCACGTCTCAGGCAAAAGCTCAGGATTGAAGTCAATTTCTGCGGTAGTTGTCAATTTTTCTGGGGTCATTTTCTTGATTCTCAAAGTAGCGGCTGTCCTTACGTTAAAGCTATCACGCGAGGCGGCACCGTCAACCCCGCTCAACGCACGAAATTTCCCCTTTGTTCCGATATTTGAGGCCTTTTACCTATGTCGACCGTCTTGACAGATGGTGCGTCCGTGGTTTCATAGATCAAGCCCATCAATGGAGCACCCAAGACATGAACAAAGTATTCGACCTCTCTTCTTCCGCCGCACTGTTTGGCACGCCCGACGAGCCGAGTCTGACCGTGACGGCGGGAGCTACCCCGTTCAGCCGTATGTACACCGACATGACCTCTCATGCGTACCATTCCGACCGAGAGGTTCTGAGCTGCAGCATGCTCAAGCCTCTCTTGATTTCTCCGGCGCATTTCCAGGCCAGCCTTCTGAATCTGCATTCATCGAGCAAAGCGAAAGATTTCGGAAGCCTCGTCCATGCCCTCGTGTTGGAGCCTCAACAGGTGGGCAACGAGATTGCTGTCTTTCCTGGACTGGCGGATGCACGCAACAAGGATTACAAGGCCTTTGAGGCTGCGAATCCGGCACGTCTGGTAATTGACGAACCCACATTTCGCAAGGGCCTTCTCCTTGCCGAGAAAATCAAGTATCGCCGTGTTCGCGGTCGCTTCTTTGGTGATTTCCTCGCCGAGGGGCAGGCGGAGGTGAGCATCTATTTCCAGGAACCGACAACCGGCTTGATGCTCAAGGTTCGGTTCGATCTGTATCACCCGGATATCAGCTTCGATTTGAAGACCACCCGGCACTCCACCAGCTCAGGGTTCTTGCGCGATGCGAACGACATGGGCTACGACTTCCAAGCGTTCATGTATACCTTCGGGCGCTCCCTTTATGAGGGTTCGGCTAGCGCGAAGCCGTTCGAATTCATTGCTGCTGAAAGCGATGAGCCACATTCGATCCATGTCATTACCGCCGGCGAGAGCTTCATGAACAATGGGGCCAAGAAGTTTCAGGAGATTCTGTCGGTCTATTCGAGTTGCATGGCGGCCGAATACTGGCCCGACTCAGGAGGCGATCTGGTCGCGGAGATTGATCATTGGCAGGCGTATTCGCCGAAGAACGACTGGAAGGCTGCATTGGCCACGAATGCCGCCTTATCGGTCTAAAACCTTCTATATCTTGCTCAGAAGGGTCTGGGCATACTCAAGCAGGTCTTCCGCATTTGGCTCGCCCCACAAATCCTTCATTAGCCATTGAAAGAATGCAGCCTCAGAGGCCTTGGTTGCTTTGGTTTTTAGGCGGAGTGCCGGAGTGATTTGTTGCCCGTTGTACTTGGCAATGAGGTCCTGTTGATCATCCTCATCGAGCGCATTGAAGTAGGCTTCAGCCTTTGCAATCTGGTTGGTGCGATAGAGCGCACTCAAGTTCGGCTTGCCCGAGGATGGTGCTGGTTCAGCGCCCTTCGGCTCAACATCCTCCACAGCTTCGCCGTTTATCGCCCATTTCCGCTGCAGCGCCATTCTGAAATACGCGGGTGGGTTTTCAAGTTTTTCCGCCTTTTTGCTTGTCTTTCGCTCGTTGGTATACGCAAGCGTAGCCTGGATCACCTTGGGCGAATATTCCTTCAATAGTCGTTTTGCCTCTGAGGACAGAACGCCAAGTTTCACCATTTGTGCGACTAAGGATGTCTCGTTTTCATCGAGCGGCGCAGCGTCTGCTGGCTGGCGTCCCTTTGCTACCTTGAAGAAGACACCTTCGACAGACTTTCCTGCCTTTGTCTCTTTGAGGATGATATTTATAGCTCCCTCGGCGTTGATCTCGGCTATTGAGGGATTCAGGATCTTTGCCTTAAACACCTTGTATTGCTCATAGGTTTTGCGAGAAGCTGACTCGCCCAAAACGATGTCTCGAAACGTCTTCCATGGCACCGTGGTAGTTGTTCCAACCTTTTCAAACCGGACGCAGTGTTCATAGATACCGATAGACGCCAGGCGCCTGTACTTTCGAACCACCGTTTCGTCGATCAACGCATAGACATCTGGATTTCGAACGTACGGCTTCAGGGGTTCACTCAAGCGAAAGCGGATGGTATCAGCTGTGATCTCTACATCGGGGTACAGCACTGAGGAGATCCACTTTGCCCTTTTCGCTTCTGGAGCGACTACGTCCCAGGCAAAAACAATCCGCTGCAGGGCTCGTGCGGCATCTTTGAGGTATTTACGATTCTTTGAATTGAAGCCAATGTCAATGGTCATCTCATCGATGCGAATTGACCAGTATCCGTCCGCGTCGGGTTCGGAAGAGTTTGCCTTCTTGAGCCAGTTGTTCGACATCTTTCGCTGCACAGCGGTAAGGTCGCCGAGCGGCATACTGTGAACGATCTGTACTGCCTTCCGAAAGGGATCCGGGGATTCCTTTTTCATGAACAGACTGATCTGGTGTTCTGGTGGTCGTGGAGATGTTCCCATGCCGGGGCCTGGTGAAATTTTGATTTCTGATGGTACCTATGTACCGCGATTCAGGCAATTCTTTTCTTGGGCTGTTTCTTTGGAGAACCTATTTTGGGTGTTGCCACCCGTTGTGTATTTCTTTATCTAACACTTTAAGAATTTAATACATTTAGGAAGCTGAAACCCAGCATCCATGCGGGTTGCAGCGGACTATGGTATCTCTCTATGGGGAGAAAGGTCCCCTTTTGTGGGGGGGAAAGTAGCCGTTTGTGGGTGACGGGAACCCTTCTGTGGGTCTTCAGGTATGTGGATATGGGGGCAAAGGTACCCGGCAATGGGGAATTTCCAAGGTACCGGTCTATGGGGTCTTTCGAAGGTACCTGAATATGGGGCCGATCACAGGTACCTGTTTATGAGGCTTGCGCTGGCCAATAGTCAGTTTCTCGTGCCAGGGATGAATTGAAGACGCGGGCTTCCTTCCGTGCATGCGGATCTCTGGTATCCGTTTATGGGGAGCCGAATAGGTACCCGTTTGTGGGGTACGGCGCGGGTACCCTTCTATGGGGTGACGGAAGGGCCCCTGAAGGGTCAGCGATGGACCTCATTCTTTCGGCAACAGGAGCGTTGACTAGGTTGTAGGTACCTGTTTATGGGGCAGCGTGAAGGTGCCCGTTTATGGGGAATTGCCCTCTTCATGGGTCCCTATCTGCGCTTACGGCCTGAACCCGCTCCCCAAGTAACTGGCGCCAGTCAGACTTGGATGTCCTAAGGTACCCATCCATGGGGGATTACTTAAAGTACCCGTTTATGGGGCAGCGTCAGGTACCGATCTATGGGGTGAAAGGTACCAAAAGGAAGGCTCACGGCCCGAAAATGTCACTCTGGGATGTCTCAGGTACCCGTTTATGGGGCGAAATCGGATCATTCTCAGGTTTTAGGCCGCCGAAACCCCATATCCGGGTACCTTTAGCACATGCGTGGCAACTTTCTTTCCGTCTAACGAGCCAAATAGGGCGCAATGCTCCGCTTTTTGGGCCTTTGTTGGTGAGTGGACGCCCACACCACGAGAGCGTCACGCTTGAGCCTTGCCGTGCTTAGATGCTCAGCTGGCCAGCCAGCATCTGCTCAATCAGTGCTTTGAGCTCTTCCACCTTCAGAGGGGGAAGCCCTTTGAACACAAGCTCCAGTTGGCCTCGCGATGGGACGACCTTCAAGGATCCCTTGCTCTCACCATATTTGACGGGATGGGCCTCACCTCGAAGGCGTGACTTCGGTCCGCTAAGTTTCGACGCAATGAGGACGCCCACCTGGTGCCGGCTCAAGTCCAGCTTGGCTGTCTCTTCAATGACGTCCTCGGCCATGTACTCAGCCTTCTCGGGCGCATCTTTGAATTGGTCGGCCGCGAAAATGTTGCTGATTTCATATGCGATGGTCAGAGCGCGAGTTTGGGGATGGTCACTCATCGTCCGAAGCAACCTCTCAGGGATGCGATTCAACCCCATCGTCTTCGAAACGGTGGCCTTAGATATTCCGAGGCTCTGCGCAAGCGAGTCCTGATCCGCATACACGGCTTTGGCCAGCAAGTCCTTCCAGCGAACGGCATCGTCCAGCGCGGTTTGCGCGCTACGCTCAAGGTTGATTCGCCGCGACATTTCATACTCAGCGGCGTCGTCAACGGGCGTTGGAACGATTTCAACATCCAGGGTGCCTAGACCCCCGATAGTCGCACCCTGGAAGCGTTTCACGCCATCTATCAGGAACACTCGGCCAGACTTCACGTATCCAAGCGCGGCAACGTCCTGTCCGTTTGTGCGCAGCGACTTAGACATTTCGTCAAGCTCATCTGTGCTGTAGAAGACCCGTGCTTGATTTGGGCTTCGCGCCAGGAGAAACAACGGAACCGGATGTTTGCTGCCAACTGCGTACAAAGCGGAGATGTCGGTTTCAGCGGTTGGCAAACTGTGAGCTGCGGGCGCCGCTGCCGGCGCGGGAACCGGGGTGGGAGGCCGCACATCGCTCAGCGCCAAGCTCATTGCGGCTTGGTCCGTGTTGCGATGGATATGGCCAAGAACTGGCTTGCGCTTGGAGTTGGCGTTAGTTGCCATTTTTCTTGCTCCCTTTGTTGAACTTGTTGAAAGCTTTGAAAGCTTCATCGACCATCTGGGTGAATTCCGCTTCTGCCTTTTCGCGCTCCCGCGGTGGCATTTCGAAGATGGTGCGTCCCATGCGATGCGCGTCACGCCAGATCTTCCGGTCCCGGACTAAGGATTCGAGAATTGGCACGCCCGGGAGGGCCTCTTTCAGCGCCTCGTAGGCATCCGCGCCCTCCGTGGTATTCCAGGCACCCGGAACTGCGTTGATCGAGACAACCAGCGGGATCTTCCCGTTCTTGTGCTTTGAGTCCGCCTTGGCAAATGCATCTGCCAATTCAAGGGTGGACTCAAGATCGCCCTGCCCCACCCGGGTCGGAGCAATCCACAAGTCGACAATTCGGGTGAGTTCGCTCAGTCGGGCGTAGTCGCGGGCGCCGACGTCCACAACAACCACATCGTACTTCTCGGAGAGCATGCGGATGTGCTCGGTTGGGTCAACTGCTTTGTCGACGATGGTGAAGTTGTGCTGCAACTTGAAATGCGAGCGCAACTCTCCCCATTTGCTGGAAGTCTTCTGAGTGTCTGTATCGACCAGGATGACACTGTATCCCTGCTGTGCAAGATAGGCGGAGAGATTCACTGCATAGGTGCTCTTTCCGACCCCTCCTTTTTCGGCTCCAATTTGTACGATCACGGGACTCTCCTATAGGGTTTTAAGGTTGGCGAAATCGCCAGTTTTGGCAAGCATCAGTCGAAGACGTAGCCGACTTCCTCGCACTTGGCTTTGCCGATGGTTTCGAGGCACACAGCCTTGTTCTTCGCGTCACGCTCCTTCTTTCGATCTTTGAGGCGTTGTTGAGTGACGCTCCAGTCCTCTTCCGCTGCTGCTTTGGCAGGCGGTGGTTTCGGTGCGGATTGTTCGGAGCATCCGACAAGCGCTCCTAAAACGATAGCTGCGCCGAGGACTTGCCCCAGCAGGGAGCTTTTGATGCATTTATCCAGATAACAGGCCACAAGCGGCTCCTCATTTGTTTGTTGGTCTGAAGCTAATTTAACAACAAAGATAACTCTGTCAAGGGGTAATACTGACCAAATTCGGCTTGATGGTGTGCAAATGTTTGTGCGGGCGCCTCGGACTGGTTTCCCCGGGGAAACTGAACTGTTGTTGCATGCCTTGCCATGCCGAATTTCCGTTCATCCAATATGCGTCTTTCAGAATTCGCTCGTCGTTCGGCCGAAGGAGCAAAGGTTTTAACGCTTAATGCGCTACGCGCCGACCAATAGGGGCGGTCAGGCTCCATACTTTCACCGTTAGCTAATGTCGCTTGATATTAACCATCTTCACTAACCTTACTTATTGGAGTTTCACCTTCGATGCGCTTGAAGTTGCCGAGTGAATTTCTTCCCAATGACGTGTCGGAAGTGGGTTGCGCCCTATCGGGTTGAACGACTTCTGGGGAGCGAGTCGCAACTATTCATCAGCTCTGTCAGGCGAAGTCCAGCTTTTGTGCGGGCAGTTTCCCCGGAGAAACTGCGGATCGGCGCGTTGTCGTAAGGTGAGTTTAACGAGTTACTCTGGGCGGAATGGCATTTTTCCTGCCGAGGTTCTGGTAGATGTGTTGCTAGGATGTAGCTCAGTTTCCCCGGAGAAACTGAGCGCCCGCTCTCCCTCCCGCTTCGAGTCGCGCGAAGCTGCGGATGCAACGGCAATTGCTTGTACGGCGGAGACGCCGGGGTGGCAACCCTGGAGAGCCCAGTTTCCCCGGGGAAACTGACTCAACGCACGCTGCCGGCGCTAACGGGTCGTTTCGTAAAGGTGAATTGCAATCGGCCTATACAAGCCTGCACTGAAAGACTCGTTGAGGACTGGCCTCAGTTTCCCCGGGGAAACTGGGTTGACCAACTAACGCTTTGAGGCCAACGTTCAATTTTCAGTCTCCCAGAGGATTTACTTTGCGCGCAGCCTTCACCTTTGCCGAAATATCTTGCTCCACATACTGCGCTGTTGTGGTGATCGATGCATGGCCGAGAAGCTGCTGGGCGAGCTTGAGGCCTTCGTCGCCGTTGTTTTCGCGGAGGACCTCATGTGCGAAGGTATGCCGAAGCCAATGTGTGCTGAATCTCAGGATGCGTGCCTGCAATTCAGGGTCACGCTCTTTTCTGGCCATCTGCCGGAAAAACGTCTTCAGGGTCCGATAAAGCCCGTTCGTGCTCAGCGCGCCATTGTCATGGGCCATGGCCGTGTCGTCTGTGATGGCGCGGCTGCCTGAGCGCACCGGCGCCTCCAGGGCGGCGATGAGGGGAGGGGAGAGATCGAAGGCTTCGATGCGCGCGGCATCTTCTGGCATCAAGGCTCGCCAGTCCGCATGGTGCTCCTCAATCATGTTCACAAGCTTTACGCTAATTGGGACATCACGCTTCTTCTGACCTTTTCCTACGACCTTAATAATCCAATCTTCGGCGGCTCGGCCATCGACACGCGGGTGCTCCAGGCTCGTCATGTTCGCCGAAGCGATCTCCGCAAGGCGCATGCCGGTGGTCAAGGCGAGATGCAGGATCAGGCGGGTGCGGCGGGCCAACGCGGCTTTGCGCAGCGTTTCGGAGGTAAGGCCGGGGAGGGTGGCAAGCGCTTCGCGTACCAGGTAGAGGTCGTCGGCGTGGAGGCTGCGCGTCACATCCATGGGGTGGCGCTTCATCCCTCCGGCGTCGTACTGGATGCTTTCGAACGGATTGCCGGTCACGTAGGCGTTTTTGTGAAGCGCGTTATACATCTGGTACAGCACACCGAGCGCGTAGTTCTGGCTGCTCGCCTCGAGCTTTCCGCGCCACGGTCGCCAACGCGGATCGTGACGCGGGACCCGCGCTGCGGTGGTGTAGCGCGCAGGGATCGCCCGGAGAAACGCCTGGTACTGCTGGGCCAGGCTCAGGGTGATCGACGACAGCGGGCACTTTGCTTCAAGCATGGCCCAGATGTAAAAGCGCTCGACTTCGCGGCGGTATCTGTCGAATGTCTTCAGCTTGCCCGCGGTAAGGTAGCCATTGAGCCAGGCGCCGATGGCCTCGAGGTCGGTCTTCGCGCCCAGATGATTGGGCGTCTGCGTCCTGAAGATGCCGGCTTGTCCGTCCAAGGCAGGCGGCACCAGCAATAGCTCCAGCGGAGCGATGCCCGAGCGAAGCGCCAGCACGTTCGAGGTGGGGGACGCAATGCCCGATGTCTGGCTGTAGGTGAGGAGGGCGGCGGCGGGCGCACGCTGCAGCGGCAAGATGACCTGAGCGATGGGAGGGGCCACTTCCCAGTGGGCACCCCAGCGATGCAACGGTCCCAGTGTGGCGGCGTGGTCTTCGAGCCAGCCCTCGATACGTGCTGCCCGGCCCGGTCCAAGTCCCTTGATGTCGCGGTGCCAGTGGCGGCCGGCGACGGAGATTGACTGCACCACACCGGCCATGGTCGTGACACCGCGGCGGGCAAACGCCTTGACGAGCGACGCGGCCAGCCACAGTTGCGTGCTGTGTTCGGGCTGGGGCAGGGTGGCCAGTTGGGTTTGCAGGGCATTGATCGCCTTGACCTTGGCGGCAACGCTCAAGGACTGATCCGCCACTTCGAGGTGGCCGCCGCTGCCGGGCTCAACACCCTGGTCGGCGAGGTATTCCTTGTAGCGCTCGACCAACTCGTTTTCTTTGTACATGTCCTCGGGTTGCGATTCGGCCCATTGGGTAAAGGCCATGTGCGCCTGCGCAACGGTGGCCGGCGCGACCACGGGCTCGGGGGTCGGGCGTTCCAGGGCCAGCGCCGCCGACTTCACTTCGGGTTTGTTGGAGGCCCGCGCGGCGGCGAGGATCGCCAGCTGCAGGCGGGCGGCGTGGCTGTTGATCTCCGTGCCGTGCGGAATGATCGGGTTGCCCTCGGCGTCGAAGTGGCGGTTCGCGTAGAACTGCTTGAAGGCCACGGCGGGTTTCATGCCGCTCATGACGCCGCGCACAAACGAAAAATCCTCCAGCGTGAGCTGGTCCAGGTTCGCCAGCGTGGGCATGCGCCATCCCACGGGCCGGCCGCGCTTGGGTTTCGGCGGGAGGATGTTGTCGCCGGGGGCAGGGGGCGGCGCCTCCAGGACCACCAGGCCGGAGATAGTGGTCCGTGTCGTCATGCGGCGGACCTGACCACGGGGCGGCGCATGCTGTCGACCACCGTGTAGGCCCACTTCGAGCCGTAGTCCGCTGAGCCGCGCGCGTAACGCTCGGCGCTCTTGATTTCGTCCAGGCTCAGCATGCGCAGTCCGTGCTGCTCGGCGGCCAGCTGTGCGGCGACGAACACCGCCTGCAGCTCGGCCTCGATCCACACGTCGAGCGCGCGCTCTTTGCGTTTTCTGGCTTCCAGCTGGAACGCGTCATGGATGGAGCGGGCCGGTTCCTGATGGGGACGGAAAGGGTAGTTGTCAAAGGACATGGTGGTCATTCCCGGAAAGGGTGGGTGAGGGCAGCGGGCGCTGGTCCAGCGGCGGTGGGAAACCACTGGCGCAGATCCGCTGCGCCAAGGTCCTCGCCCGCGATCAGCACCGACACGGCCAGCAGCGCCCGGGTGTCGAGGTAGGGCACCGGGACCTGGTGCCCAGAGGGCAGCAGCTGGCAGAGCAGGGCGTCCTCGTCCATGTTGAGATGGCTGCGGCAGACGGCCGGACGCTGCGCGTAAATGCTGCAGCGCCCATCCGAGAGGAAAGGGCAGGGCGAGGCGTAGCCGGCGATGGCGGCAGGCGCATGCTCGTCCAGCGGCACCGGGACGCGGCCGATGGCCCGGCCCAGGGCCCGCGCCTCGACGGCACTGATTTTGACGGGGATGTGGCAGCAGTGGTTGCAGCCGGCGCGGCAGGCCGCGTGCGGCGCAAAGGCGCTGGCCAGCGCGTCGGCGGCGCGCCGGAGCCACGCCACGCGCTGGCCAGCCGTTGGCGCTTTCACGGCGACATCGAGCAGGCCCAGCACGCGGCGGCTGGCCGCCGGCGGCACCTTGGCGCACTGGCGCGCGGCCGTCTGGGCGGCGCTGGCCAGGCGTGCGTTCACAGCGTCGGGAAACTGCGCGGACGGCGCCATCGTGACACCGTGGCGCAGCCGATCGAGCGCGGTTTCGAGCGTCAGCGCAGGCGGCGCGCCGGGCGGTGTTGACAGGTCTCTGGCAGAGGGATTCAATGGTTGGCTCATTTCACCGGGTCCTGGCCCCGCCGGGGCATGGTGTAGTTTTCCATATCGTGTAGTTTTCTATATGACCCACGCATCCGCCATGTGCTCGGCCGACGAGCGCCCTGCTGGCGCCGGCGCCGGCGGCACGCCGCCGATCCGCACCTGCTGCTGGGCGCCCTGCCGTCGGCGCTCGTTGCCGGGCCGCGCGGCGCGCGCGTCCACCGGGCTGTTGCGGCGCGGCCACCCAGGACGGGTTTGGGTCGTGATTCTGGACAGGTCAAAGTTCAGTGGCGCAAAAAACTTGTTGAAGATCAAGGGCTTGGACAACAACTTTGGACTTTCCAAATTTTCAAAAATTGAAATCGGGCAAAAAATCGGCCCCGACACCCCTTCATTATGGGTTAATTTTCCGTCAGGTCAATGATACTTCTGCTGACGCTAGAATTAAATAAACCGCGATGCCGGATTTATGCGGCATTCATAAACTGTTTAAATCCGGCATTACGAAGCCTGACAAACTAGACACTAGCCCCGGGCCGGCCTAAAATGACGGCATGCCCATCCTCCACGAGCTCGCCGCCAGTGTGAAAAAGAAGAGATCCGAGATGGGTCTGAGCCAGGAGCGCCTGGCTGAACTTGCTGGGCTCTCCCGTGACACCATCAACGCCCTGGAATCCGGCCGACTGGACAATCTGAGCCTGACCCGCGCCGAGCGGTTGGTCAACACGCTGGGCTACGGCCTGGGGGTCACCGGGACCCGTACCAAGGACGACGGCGACGCCAGTGCCCTGGAGACCGCCTCAATGTCCAGCAGCATCAGCTACGGCGAGCCCATACCACCCGAAGTCCTACGTCACAGCCTGTTGACCGGCGCCATCCCACCTAAACACATCGCGCAGCTGCGCGCCTTGCTCGACGAGTCGCCGCTGACCGTGCTCTCGGGCGTGGCCGAGCAGATCGAGCAAGAAAATATGGTCCGAAGAAAATCCACCTGGGCACGCATGCGCCAGCTCGCCGTGGCGCTGGCTTGCTCACGCCCAATTTGGAGATGAAGCCAGCTCAGTTCGACCGCGCCGGCGTCTGGCGCGAAATCTTTGCGGCCGCACTTACCCTGACGGACCACCTGGCCAGGGTCGTTCGCAAACCGACCTGGAGCTTTGGCGGCGGCACCGTCCTCATGCTGCGCATCAATCACAGGCACAGCAAGGACATCGATTTGTTCGTGCCGGATCCTCAGTATTTGGGGTATTTTTCCCCGCGCCTGATGGAGGCGGCCGAGGCCTTGACGACGCAGTATGAAGAGGCCGCGGAATATGTGCGCCTGGTGCTTCCCATTGGGGAGATTGACGTTGTGGTCGGAACCTCGTTGACGAAGCCTCCTTGGGAACTCATCCCGTTCGAGGGGCGCACGATCTGTGTTGAAACGTGCGCGGAAATCATTGCCAAAAAGATGTGGCACCGTGGTCACATGGCCAAGGCACGAGATCTGTTCGACCTGTGTGCGGTGGCTGATCTGGAACCCGAGGCTATTGATGCGGCTCGGCCGTTTTTTGGGCGCCATGCGGAGGCGTTTATGTCACGCTTGACCGAGTACCGGGACTTCAGCGAAGGAGCGTTCGAGATGATTGACCGAATTGACTACGCACGCCCGTTCAGCGAGTGCCTGGAACTCGCCAGGCATATCCTTTTGGACGACGGCAACTCAGCAGCTACTGCGGCTTCAACATGAGAATTTGCAGCGAAATATGCGATATGGTAAACTTGCTTCACATAATTCGCGAAGGAGAGCGTCATGTCCGACCTGGTTATCGAGTTTGCCGATGAGTTGGCCCCGGGTACCAAAAAACAGGTTGAGGCAGCCCTCGCAGGGCTGGTGCCGGCAGTGGTAGAAAACTTGCGAGAACATCGCAAAATTAATCGTGCGCGTTTGATTGAGTATTTTCTGAATGGCGCGGCCCCCAGTTCGATTGATTTCAAAAGGGCACGCCAGAATGCAAATGCCCTAAAAGCGGTATACGCTGGGACACAGTGGTTAACGGCGGCTGAAATAGGCGCTCAACTCGGCGAACTAACCGGTAAGAAGCCGGCCAATCCCTCGGCGCAGGCAAGCCGATGGAAGACTCTTGGGGACGTCTTTGCAATTGAACACGATGGCAAGGATCGTTACCCACGCTACGCTTTCGGCATCGACTGGCGGCCGCTACCGGTGTTGAAAGACATCATTGCGACGTTCGCACCTACGGATCCGATGCGCCTCGCGGCTTGGTTTGAAAGCACGTCGGCGTTCCTAGGGGGGCGCCGTCCTCGGGAGGTCATCGCTGAAGATGGCGTAAAGGTATTAGAAGCCGTGCAGGATCTGCGCCTTCAACAGGCCCGCTAGCCTGTGCCGATTCCCTGCGACTTCACGAAGCTCGGTACTCTATCCGTCGGGCCAAAGACACCGTGGTATCGCGTCCATAGTTCGGCCTATGGGGCTACAGCTTTTAACGGCGCTGCTGCGGGCAACGCTCGATTCAGTCCAATAAGAGATGTGAGTGCCGCGGTGGTTCCCACCATCTATGCGGGCGAGGACATTAAAACAGCGCTCATGGAAACCGTCTTGCATGACGTCCCTTTTCCATCCCACGGCTTTATCTACTCGCCAGCCCCGCCCGAGAACCGGGTATTGTCAACAATACAGTTGGGCGCGAGCCTTAACTTGGCGGATCTCACGATGATAGGGCTCAAGCGTGTCGGGCTCCTCTCAAGCATGGTCATCGACGGAGACAAGGCAACCTATCCCGATACGCGGAAATTCGCCGAGGCGATGCGCGCTGCACGCCCAGATATCGCCGGCGCAATATGGGACTCAAGGCAGACCAAAAGAAAAGCAATTGTGCTTTTTGGCGACCGGCTTGGTGCCGTCACGATAGTGCAGAACCCATCCAGCCCGTCGGTGTCGATCGACGATGACCTGGTCCGCGACGAACTCACAGAGTTGCTTGAACAACTGGGTGCCAGTTCCATACTCTAGCGTCTAAGAGGGCAGTGCGTGGCGCACTCCTGCCATTCGTCAAGGCTGGCGGGCTTAAAAACCGTTCCCACCTCCCCGAGCGAATGCGGGTCAGCCGGCGAAATGAAGTTGACAACACTTTGGAAATGAAAGTGTCAACACTCAATCAACTTTCCTTACCTTCCGCCTTCCAAAGCACCAACTGGGCGCCAACGAAGTGGGCTTGAAAGAGACAGACTTTCCGATGGACTACGGTTCGCAGCTGGTCTATCCCTTCAGTCGACAGCCAGCGGCGGCAGACGCTTCCGCTGGTGACTACGCGCTCGCCCGCGCCGCTTTCCTGCGCGAGACCGGTTTGGCAGCTTCCGGCGAGGCCGCTGGCGACCTGCGTGCCGCGTGGCGAGCCCATGAGCTTGGACACATCGTGTCCCAGCCCTACCTTGGCCTGCACCTGAGAAGCCACGCCGCAATGCTCGGACTGGCGTGGAGGAGCCGCGATTATCCGGAGGTGCTGGCCCAAGTGCTACGTCTCGCCTTGGCCCCCGTGGGCCACGCACAGCGAGTACGTAAACCTTGATCTAAATATGACGTAATCCTTCTCTTTTAGCCGTTTTGTAAGCTTCGGAGAAAAACGGGTGAATTACGTTTTCCCGATTCACGGGGATTTGGGGTGGACCCTGGACGGAGAGCTGGCAGTCATTGGCGAAATTAGACGTTTTGGACATTTTTGATTAAAATGGACAAAACTCACCTGTGGACTCGATATGGAACAGATCTCCTCAAGCATCGCGAAGCAAAAATTCGGGCACGTCGTCAAAGCGGCAGGGAGCGCGCCGGTCGCTATTGAAAAGCACGGCCAGGTTGTGGCTTATGTGATTTCGCCGGCGAGGTTCAACCAGGCGCAAACCGGCGAACCCCAAGCTGCAGCGCGCCAGCTCGCGCGTGCAAATCAGGCCATGGTCGAGAAAGACCGCCTAAACAGGCATCACCGAATCGCGCTCGATTTGGTTACGATGCCTGCGGCCAAGCGTGATCAACTCATCAAGAACGCGCGTTCGACGGTGAATCGCTGGCGAAATGAACGTCTTTGCAGCGCGGACTATATCCAGAGGTGGGAGCAAATCCTCAATTTGAACCCAGTAGAAATGGCGAACGTCATGGTTTCCGATGCCGATGGATGGGGGCCTGCACTTCGTCAGAATTCGCCGTGGGTAGGTGTTCAAGCTTGAACCTCGAAGCCATCTTTGCGCTTTTTAAGGAAGCTCGGACACTTTCGGGGCACACCGATTTTGTGGTGATTGGCAGCCTGTCCATCCTGGGTTTAGAGCAGAGTTTCGAAATTCCAGATTCCATGACTCTGTCAAATGACGTCGATTGCTATACACAGGCTGATCCTGGTCGTATCTTTGACATTGTTGGATCGCTGGGTGAAAACTCTCCCTATCACGTGAAGTCGGGATACTTTCTCGACGCGGTCTCACCTGATCTGCCGGCGTTGCCTGAAGGGTGGCGCGATCGCCTCATCAAGATTGAGCAGGATGGCTTGAGGGCGTGGTTTCTCGATCCGAATGACGCCGCCCTTTCCAAGTACGCGCGCGGCGAACCCCGTGATCGCCGGTGGATTCAGGCAGGAATACTTGCAGGAGTCGTTTCAATGCCGATCGTGAAATCGAGAATCGGCAGTACAGGTTTTATCGATAAAGCTGAAGAGCGACGAGCGAGCGCATTGGTTGAAGAAGATCGCGCCTGGTTCGATCTTGTCAAGGACTCCCGCTCGGACGCGCTACGTCCGCCCAATGATGCCAACAGTTCTAAACGGCAACTACGTAAAGTTTGATGCGATCGTGAAGGTGGCTGACTGCAGCAAGTTTGACCATCACTGAATAAGAATGGGTATTCTTCTTTCCGGCGGTTTGCGATGGTCAATCGAAGAGTTAATGAAACGGAATTTATCGCTGTTATTCAAAAGGCGGCCGAGCAAGATATCTGGGAGCAGATAGAGGCAAACGATGCAGCTTGGCATCCGGACAGTCTCAAACTCGATGAACTAACAACGGATATTGTTAGAACGTGGCGCAGCCTAGCATCGGTGGAAAGTCTGAATCACATAATGGCTCATTCAAATTGTCCCGAAGTCTCGGCAACTCTCAGAGCATTACCGCGAGGATTTCCAGACCTGGATCAGATTGCAGAGGCTTATCCGCAAGCACAACCCGCGCGCCGTTAGGCTCGTGAGCTTTTCAGCGGCATATTTTTTCACCATATCGCGGAATCTCGATGGCTAAAGTCTTTTTCTCGTATTCGCACGACGACGAGCATTCTCGTAACCAGCTCGAAAAGCACCTGAGCATGCTCAAGCACCAGGGGCTGATCGAGCCTTGGCACGATAGACGAATTACTGCCGGAGCCGCAGTAGACGACGCCATCTCGAATGCTTTGGAAGAAGCTGACATCATTCTGCTGCTGGTCAGCGCAAGCTTTATAGCGTCCCCGTACTGCTACTCCAAGGAAATGGAAAGAGCGATGCAGCGCCACCATGATGGAACGGCTGTGGTGATTCCGGTCATAGTGCGCACATGTGATTGGCACCCTGCCCCCTTCGGGAAGCTTTTGGCTGGGCTTCCCCCAGTTCTCCGGACACATTCAATGACATGATGTGTTCAGGAGAG
>ERZ1292640.2026-Hain-H43-02um-R1-2026-length-16530-cov-5_pt1 | contig 16530 bp, 18 predicted proteins | sample MGYA00564404_ERZ1292640 | MGnify/ENA primary metagenome ERZ1292640 (study PRJEB36523, sample SAMEA6512636) | groundwater metagenome | collected 2019-01-08 | study: AquaDiva: Metagenomics assemblies of 32 groundwater samples
CTCTTTTATAAACTTTCCAAACCCCGCAAGATCTGTTGTAATTGCGCATGTGCCAAGAGCTGCAGTTTCAAGGGGAGTGTACCCCCACGGCTCGTAATAAGACGGGAAAACACCGAGATGGCAGCCCGAGATGCCCTCATAATAGCCAACATCAAGAAGCCTGTCAGCGCCGCTAAGAAAAACAGGGTAGTAAATTACTTTTACGCGGTCGCTAGGCGCATTGAATAGCCTTGCTTCACGCAAGCATGAAAGTATGTCATCTGTACCCTCATCAAAAAGCTCGTGAGTCGAAACTGGAGGAAGCCCCTGCCTCTTGAACCGGAGCATTTTCTTCTGAATACTGAAATAGGAAGATTCGCCAAGCAATCGCTTGCCATCAATTGGTGACTCCATGAATACATCATAAAGCAGCCGCTCCTTGATTATGTCAGACTCGTCAATTAGCTGTTCATGGATATCCTTAAAGTAAGTCATATTTTCGATGAGCTCCGGCCTGATTCCCTTGACATTTCCTGGAACCCAAAGAAAAACAACAGCTGTTTTCTCTGATTTTTTTGAGATTAGCTCCTGGTTTAGTTTTCCAAGAGATTTTATGAAAACATCAATGCCCTTGTCGCGAAGCTCGTGCCTGCCGCAAATAAAATAAAGCATGGTCTCATCAAGCGAAAATTTATAGTAAGGAAAGAAATACTGAATTATGAACTCCTTAATCTTCCTCTTGAAAAGCTGATGCTTTATGGAAGACTCATCAAAAGATGGAAATCCTGAAATGTCAAGGCCGTTAAGCACCAATACATCGGGCTTCCTTCCGAGAAGTTTTTCAGCCTCCAATCCAGTAATCTCGCTGACTGTTGTGAAAACGTCAGTGTTCTGTGCCGCGGCGCGCTCCAGAAGAAATTTTGCCTGAATCCCAAACTGCCTCGCCCTTTGCTCAGGATCAAATGTGCCAAGAGTCTCGTAAAGCGGCTCTCCACTCGACGAAATTGTCCTTCCTAGAATTGTTGCGTGAGTTGTGAACACCGTTGCTATTGGTGCGTTGCGCGCTTTAATGTGGAGTAAGCAACTAGCAGCCAGCCACTCGTGACAATGAACAACCATCTGGGGCAGGCTTAATTCACAAAGCAACATACCGACAGCAGAAGCCCAAACAACTGGCTCATCAAAATCATAATATTGAGTGCCGAGAGAATCAACTTTGAACCAATTCCAAAGATCATTTTTGATTCTGTCCTTCTGGCTGGCAAAAGAAGAAAAATCAACGAGTATAGTTTTCGGCTTTGATGGAATCATCCATTTGCCATACCGGCAAACAATTCCATTCTGGCGAAGCTTTTCAAATGCATCGCGAAATTCGGCAGGTGGTATTTCCTCAACGAATTCGCCAGCTGCTTTTTTCGGGAAGTAAGGGCCAACAGCGACATAATTATCTTTGTAAGCCTCGAGCATATAAGGCACTTTTGAACGGACAACTGTGTAAATTCCGCCAACCTTATTGCAGATTTCCCATGAAACCTCGAAAACCCATGCCATTTGGTTGTTACCGGGAAGAGGCTATAAAAAGATTTATTCCCACTCACGAGTGTACTATAAAGCGAAGAAACCTTTTTAAACACATTGTCCAATATGGAAACACTAGAGAAGGGTTCCATAATGTTAAAGAAAGTCCGCAACAAAGTACTTCTTAGAAAAAGACACACTTCTCTCGAGTATGTTTCATGAAAGTGCTGATGTTCGGGTGGGAGTTCCCTCCATTCTCAAAAGGAGGATTAGGAACTGCCTGCCATGGACTGGTCAAAGGGCTTTCTGGCAAAGGCGTCAACATCCTTCTTGTCCTGCCAAGCTATGATGGCGATAGTCAATTATCAAACGTTAACATAATTGCTGCTGATAAACTTAAAAACATTGAAGTCAGAAAAGTGAAATCACTTCTCGCGCCTTACATGACTCCGGGTGAGTATCTCACCAGATACCAAACAGGTGATTCAAAAAGCAAGGGAATTTACGGCAGAAATCTTTTCGAAGAAGTTGACAGGTTCGCGGCGGCAGCAGAAGAAATAGCAAAATCAGAGCAGTACGATGTGATTCACGCGCACGACTGGCTCACTTACGAAGCAGGAATTGCAGCAAAAAAAGTTTCCCATAAACCCCTAATCGTGCATGTGCACGCAACAGAATTCGATCGGTCAGGTGACAATCCTAATCCTCACGTTTATGCAGTTGAAAAGCGCGGAATGGAAGAAGCTGACGCAATAATTGCAGTAAGCGAATATACTAAGGGAAAAATAGTCAAGAATTATGGAATACCTGCTGAAAAAATTACTGTAGTCCACAATGCAATTGATCAAAGACCGAACGTTTCTTACGCCCCATCAAAGCTTCGGGAAACTGACAAGATAGTTCTTTTCCTTGGAAGAATAACATTGCAAAAAGGCCCTGATTATTTCCTTTACGCTGCAAATATTGTTTCAAAAAGAATTCCAAACGTGAAATTCATACTCGCCGGGACCGGAGACATGGAACCCTTTATCATAGAGAAAGCGGTCGAACTTGGCCTTGCGGACAAGGTCCTGTTCACCGGCTTTCTCACCGGCCCGGATATCGATAAGGCCTACCAGATGGCTGACCTTTATGTGATGCCATCTGTGTCAGAGCCCTTCGGGATAGTTGCGCTAGAAGCAATGGCAAACGGCACGCCGACATTAATTTGCAAGCAGAGCGGCGTTTCTGAAGTCATAAGGAACTGCCTAAAAGCAGACTTCTGGGATGTGCACGATATAGCAGCAAAAATGATTAGCGTTTTGGAGCACCCTGCGCTGAAAGAAACAATGCAGGAAGAGGGAAGCAGAGAAGTTTCAAAATTCAGCTGGAACGAATCATCAAGAAAATGCGAGGAGATTTACGCGAGGCTGCTCGCGGCAAGGGCATAATGGTAAGCATTTGCTTTTATTTCCAGGTTCACCAGCCATTTCGCCTAAGAAAGTATTCTGTTTTTGATGTTGGACACAACCACCATTATTTTGATGAGCAGAGGAACGAGAAAGAGATGCGCAAGATAGCAAACAAATGTTACGTTCCCGCAAATGCAATAATACTCGATCTCCTAAAGAAACATCCTGAGTTCAGAGCTGCATACAGCATCTCAGGAACTGCAATCGAACAAATGAGGCTTTATGCACCTGAAGCGCTTGAGTCCTTCAGAAAGCTTGCGCTAACTGGCAAGGTCGAATTCCTCAATGAGACTTACTACCATTCTTTGTCATCCATATATTCCAAAACAGAATTTAAAACCCAAGTTGAGAAGCACAGGCAGATGATTGAAGATGAGTTTGGGCAGACGCCGAAAGTCTTCAGGAACACAGAGCTGATTTTCAACAATGAAATCGCAAACACTGTAATGAACATGGGCCACACTGCGATACTAGCAGAAGGAGTTGATAGAATCCTGCAATGGCGCTCGCCAAACTTCATTTACACTGCAGCTACAGCTCCAAAATTAAAGCTGCTGCTGAAAAATTACAGGCTTTCCGACGACATCGCTTTCAGGTTTTCTGAAAGAAGCTGGGCTGACTGGCCAATGACTGCGCCCAAGTTCGCTGACTGGGTTTCAGCTGCAAACGGCAACGGCCACGTCATCAATCTTTTCATGGACTACGAGACTTTTGGAGAGCATCAGTGGGAATCAACTGGAATATTCGATTTCCTTCGCGCACTTCCAGCAGAATTGTTAAAGCATCCTCACAATGATTTCGTTACACCCTCAGAGGCTGCATTAAGATTTCCTCCTGCTGGAGAACTTGACATTCACCAGCTCATTTCTTGGGCAGATGTAGAAAGAGATTTATCAGCTTGGCTTGGAAATAAGATGCAGAAGTCAGCAATTGAGCAGCTTTATGCTCTTGAAAAGCAAGTTCTCGAGTCAGAAGATGAAAGAATTATAGATGACTGGAGGAAGCTGCAGACCAGCGACCATTTTTATTACATGTGCACCAAATGGTTTGCTGATGGCGACGTACACAAATATTTCAATCCTTATGAAAGCCCTTATGAGGGTTTCATCTGGTATATGAACGTGATCAACGACATAAAAATAAGGCTCAACGAGCTTAAAATTAAGGTGATAGCATGAAAACAAAAACTAAAAAGAATGTGCCGAACGAACTCCCAAACCTGCCTCACAAGCCGGCAGTGACTGGAATACATCTGGTAGTTTACTCAAACTGCGCGCCAGACAAGGAATTCGTGCTAGCGAATGGAGAGCACCTGAAAAACTTGTTCGAACTCTCTGAATCACTTGCAAGAATAGATGAAAAAGTCTTCTCGCACCACGTCAATAAGGATAGGAACGACTTCTCTAGCTGGGTCGAGCATGTTTTCAATGAGAAAGGACTGGCTGAAACCCTCAAAAAGAGTTCGTCACGCGAAAAGCACGAAATAGTTTTATTAAAACACCTGCTTGGCAAGCTTCTCGACCATGAGAAGAAAAATTAGCACAGTCGAAGCAAACAGAATACTGGCAAGAACGCCTGAACAAGTTAGCTTCTGGCTTTGCACAAACAAGAAGCTGTACTCGCTGAGAGAGCTCTCTGCAACTCTATCAGCAATAAGCGATGAAGTGTTCAGATACCATGTCAACCGCGACAAGAATGATTTCGAGAACTGGATTCGCGACATAATACAGGACAGGGAGCTGGCAAGGGAGATATCCAGGATAAAAACAAAAGAGACGCTTAACAGGAAGATAACCGACAGGGTAGAACAGCTGACAAGGATACTCAAATCAGCAAAGCCGAAAAAAACTGTGAAAAAGAGAGCCAAGAAGAAATCCGGAAAAAAGAAAGCCCAAAAGAAATCTGCAAAAAAGAAACGAATAAAAAAGAAAAAGCGTTAGTTCTCAGCATTAATTATTGTATCAAACTAAAAAATTAAATAATAATTAGCACTCAGGGCCGTGCGGGCCACGTGCTAATTTTTGATTTTGCAGCAAAATGAGGAATCGATAAGCCCGTGCGACGATTGATCACATTTCATTATTAGAAAAAAATACAACACTCGCATAAGCTACAAAACTTCAACCATAATCTCTTTGCGCAAAACCTTTTTATCCATCTCGGGAATTCGCGAGCCCATGCTTATAAAATCAGTCAGGCTAAAGAACATAAGAAGCTACACAGACCACAAGCTGGAATTTCCAAAGGGAACAATTCTCCTATCTGGTGACATAGGAGCAGGTAAAAGTACTGTTCTTTTTGCAATCGAGTTCGCTCTTTTCGGGATAGTAAGAGGGCAATTGGATGGAAGCTCGCTACTAAGACATGGAGCTGACAGGGGGGAAGTTGAGTTAAACTTCAGGATAGAAGATTCTGAAATCACGATAAAGAGGTCATTGAAAAGATCAAAGGAAGATGTAAGGCAGGAATCAGGCTCCCTGACAATAAATGGCGGAGTCATTGTAGCGACACCAGTCGAGCTTAAAAGCAAAATCATCGAGCTTCTCGGCTACCCGAAAGAAGCCCTTACAAAAACTAAATCACTCATTTACCGTTATACAGTCTACACGCCACAGGAGGAGATGAGAAGAATCCTCACTGAAGATGCAGCCGCAAGAAAGGAAACGCTCAGGACTGTTTTTGGAGTCGACAGGTACTCAAGAGCAGCGGAAAATGCACGCTTCATTCTAAAAATACTGAAGGGGGATAAAAGAGTGCTGGAAGCAAAGTTTGAGGGCATAGAACATGATAGAGAAAAGCTTTCTTTGCTGCAGACTTTAGCAAAAGAACTGGAAGATAAGCTCTTGCGAGTTAGCGGAGAAATGACAGGCACACAGAACAAAATAAATGAAAATCATACGAAATTAAAAGAGTTCGAAAAAGACAGAGAAACATACCAAAAGCTAAGGCAGGAAATTGCAGTACTAAATGCCGAAATAACTGCTAAAAGTGAATCGATGAAAAAAAACTCCAATGAAAGAAACACAATACGCTCACAAATAAACTCGGCAGAAAAAGAGCTTAAAGAACAGCCCACAAGAACAAAACCTGAAGTTCCCGAGAATCTTATTGAAGTGCTCGAATCATTAAGAACCCGATTCCTCGAGGCATCAACAAAAAAAGCCACTCTTGAGCAGCAGGTAAAGCAGGCAAAAGACCAGCAAAAGCAATTAACCGAAGAAGTTGGGAGGCTCGAAAAAAAAGTCGGCGAAGCAGAGGTGCTGAAAAAAGATATTCTCGATGGCGAGGCCGAAATAAATAATCTGCCCAGCCTCAACTCAGAAATAGAGCGGCTCGAAAAAAAGACAAATGAATTGCAGAAGCATATAGGAGAGCACGAGTCAGTAACCAAAGAAGCGGGAAGAGTAATCAAAGACGTGGCGTCACTGTCATCTTGCCCATTGTGCCGGCAAAAAATATCAGATAGCCACAGGCACGAGATAACACGTGAAGAGGGAGAGAAGAAAACAAGAAGCGAAGCAGCACTAAAGGAAGTCAATGCAAGCCTTGCAAATGTCACACTTGAAATTAAACATGCAAAAGCAAGAAGAGACAACCTGATATCTTTGAAGTCAAAAGTTGAAAGCCTCAAACGCGAGGTTGCTGGAATAAAAGAAATAATCGAAGAGATCAACAGGAAGAAAAACAGGCTTATGCAATTGGAATCGGTTTACAGCGAAGCCACAATCATACTAGAAACGCTAAGGGCAGAGGAGCTGAAAGCTGAACTTGACCGCCTTTCAATTCTGAAAAAATCAGCAGATGAATACGCGTTAGCATCAGTCAAACAGGAACAGCTGAAAAAAACAATCAATGAACTTGTGGAGAGGGAAGAAAAACTCGGGGAAGAAGTTAATTTGCTCAGAATCGATGCAGGAAAACTTACTTCAAAGTTAAATGAACTAAGCGATAATATGAGCAATCTATCAGGCGCATCAGAAAAAATTGTTGAGCTGACCACACTGTCTGAAGCTCTGAGAGAGCAAGAGAAAAAACAGCTAATTACAATAAGCTCGTCGAAAACAGAATTGGAAGGAAACAAGAGGGAAACTGAATCACTTGACCTGTCAATAACAGGTAAGCAGAACGCTCTGGCCAAATCAGAGAATGTTGCCAGCATAATACACTGGATTGATGAAACCGCAATACCTTCATTCGTGCTTATGGAACAACATGTCCTCGGAAGAGTTTATCATGAGTTCAATGATGTGCTCAGAGCATGGTTCGCAATGCTGCTTGAAGACGAGACGATGAGTTGCAGGCTTTCTCAAGACTTCGCGCCAATAATCGAGCAGAACGGATACGATTCCCCAATAGATACTTTGTCTGGCGGAGAGCGGACAAGCATTGCTCTTGCTTATCGGCTGGCTCTTAACAGAGTCATCAACGACTTGATCTCAAGCATAAAGACCAACGATTTGCTTATACTTGACGAGCCAACTGATGGCTTTTCATCAGAGCAGCTTGACAGGGTGAGGCATGTACTCGCTGAACTTGGACTATCCCAAGTGATAATTGTCTCGCACGAGCAGAAAATTGAGAGTTTCGTTGACCACATCATACGAATCAGCAAGACCCAGCACAATTCAACAACAGCTTAACGATAGTTAAATATTTATATTTGACTTAAAAACATTAATGATGGTTGTTGGTTTTGTAATAACTTTCAGAGAGACTCTCGAAGCAGCTCTAATAATAGGAATTGTTATTAGTTATTTACGCAGAACAAAAAACAGGCAATTTATACCTTCAGTTTGGTTGGGCCTAGCGACAGGAATTATTCTATCGGCTGCATTTGCAATTGGCTTCACTACAATTGGTGGAGGTTTTGAAGGAAAAGCTGAACAAATTTTTGAGGGGATAACATTTACAGTTGCAGTAGTTTTGATAACAACACTTGTATTCTGGTTAATTGGGCACACAACAGTCAGAAGGAAGATAGAGGAAAAAGTATCTAAAGAAGTCAATAACCAAAGAAAAATTGGTTTAGCCGCGCTAATAATGATTTCAGTGCTGCGTGAGGGTGTGGAAACAGTGATTTTTCTTGGAGCAGCTACACTCGCAGAAGAAAGCAGAATAGAACTGGCATTCGGAATTGCTGGCATAGTTGCAGCAGTCGTTATTGCTTTTGCCTTCTTCAAAGGCACAAGCAAGTTGCCGCTGAAAACATTTTTCACTGCAACAACAATAATCCTAATACTTTTCGCCGCAGCAATGGCAGCAGCAGCAATACATGAATTTCAGGAAGCAGAGATCCTACCCGGAGAAGATATTAAAGCATGGAATATAAATCCACAACAAAACCTTGATGGCACTTATCCACCTCTGCACGACAAAGGCATTATTGGAAGTATGCTAAAAGGACTAGTTGGCTACAATGGCAACCCTTCTTGGCTTGAAGTGATAGGTTACTTCGGATACTTGGTTTTCACAGGAATAACCTGGCTGCAATATAAAAAGAAAAGAGAAAAAATTCTTTAGCGCTAATTAAAAGCGAGAGATATATATGTTCCAGTTTACAAAAAGGCAGCCTACTCAAGCCGCACGGCGCCTGAGTGTTTTATTATTATGAATAGTTAGAAAAAATAATCAAAGCAATAATATTAAAAACACCTCTGAACGCCTAACGAACATATTTCGGGGCTGTAGTGTATCCTCAAACTCCGTTTTCGGGACACTACACCCCAAAAAGAACTTAAACCGATGCAAGACACATCTCGTATCTTGTTGTTGGGGCTGTAGTGTAACTTGGCTATCACTCCACCTTGGGGTGGTGGTAATCGGGGTTCGAATCCTCGCAGCCCCATTGAACGAAGTGAAATGTGGATGCGAGGTTCCGTCACGAAAGTGACGATATCTCGCAGCCCCATTATTATCATGATAAAGAATGGAATTACTTTCTAATCAAATGAGTTATAAATAACAAATGAATAAAGAACAATTAACGTACCTATAAAAATGAAAAACCCCTTGAGAAGACCTTCGAGAGTTAGTAAAGCAAAAACAGAGAAAAGAATCCCGAAACAAAAAGAAGAGCTAACAATTGCCAGTTTTTTGATAAAAGCCTGTTGATCGCTTTGAAGGAACGGAAGTTTTGATAGGCCGAAAATGATTGACCAGACCCCGATAGGAGGAATAATAGTCGCCATATAAAAGCTGTCAAATGCTGCCATACTGGATAAACGGAGAAGAGAGATTAAATACTTTTCTAATTAATTATAAATAGAAACCTCTGCCCAGTGGAAGAATGTGCCACGGTCGCATAACCTGGTATTGCACAAGCCTGGAACAGCAATTCCTGCAAGCTTGACCCGCAAGGGTATCTCGGTTCAAATCCGAGCCGTGGCGTTAAATGGACAAAGGATTCAAATTGGATAAGGGGACGATTGTGCTAAACAGGAAAATGACTGAATTGGACTTGTTTGTGAAGGATTTTCTTAGCATAATTGAAAAGCACAGCAAATACTTGATTGTAAGCGGTTTCGTCAGCATCGCCAGCGGAAGGACAAGAGGAACTGAAGACGTGGATATGCTTTTGCCAATCATGGGAAAAACCTCATTTTCAAATCTTTTTAAAGAATTGATATCAGGTGGTTTCTGGTGCCTTCAAGGTGATACATCTGATGAAGTCTATAGTTACATAAAGGATTTTCATAATATACGGTTCGCCCGTGCCAACGAAGTTTTTCCCAATATGGAAGTCATTCCAATTGATAAAATGAGAAAAACGAAGTGGTTTGAATTCGAACACCCCCAAAGAATGCGTGTTGAAACTTTTGAATTCGATGTTCCTCAATTAGAATTCGAGATTCTTTATAAGGAAAGCATATTGAAAGGAGAAAAGGATTTGGCAGACGCCAAACATCTAAGGACATTTTTCAAAGCTATTTTAAAAGAAGAAAAATTTAAGGAGTTCAAACCAATAATAGAGTTAGAATCAAGATGAAAAAACAAATAGACTATGTAAAGCTTTTTGCAGAAAAGTTAAGGGAAGACAACAAGTATTTCGCACAACAAAAGTTGCTCATCGACTCCCAGATTATAGCAAGCAGAACTCTACTACACAACGCATTCTCACCCGATTTCAAGAAATCAGCTCGAGACTACCTCAGAAAAAGAGGGATTCTGAATAAGCTGGATTAACTTTATAAAACTTCTAATAACCTCATGCACATGCCAACAATAACCTTTGGAATGATAGTTAAGAACGAGGAAAAATTCCTGCCAGCCTGTCTGGAATCCATAAAAGAACTTGCTGACGAAATAATAGTTGTTGACACCGGTTCCACGGACAAGACTATCGAGATTGCTAAAAGCTTTGGTGCTAAGATAATCCACCACAAATGGCAGTTAAACATGTCGAAAGCAAGGAATGAATACATCAAAGCAGCGACAAAGGATTACATACTTTCTCTTGATGCAGATGAGAGGATAGCAAAACAAGACATACCGCGGATTAAACCAATTCTTGAGCAGCATCCGAACGTGATGGGTTTCTTCTTTGTCAAAAGGGATTATGGATTCCAAGGAACGGCTAGGCCTCACGACGACCCTTTCGAGGAAAGTAAGGAATTCAAAACCTGGATGGAAGTTCGTGAAGTAAGACTTTTCAAGAACGACAAGCGATTGCACTACACTCACCATGTTCATACTGATCTTTTTCAATCAATCCAAAATCTTAATGGCACTGTTGCAGATATTGAAGGAATCCCAATTCACCATTTTAGACAGCAACTAACGATTGAACAGAAGAAAGCCAAGAGAAAGCTATATTTGCAAATGCTCGAACTCGAAGTGATAGAAAACTCTACTGATCCTTCCGCTTACGGACATCTCGCTGCAGAATACGGTCCTGAAGACCCTGAAAACTCCATAAAAAACTATGAGAAAGCTGTTGCGCTGATAAAAAAACATAAAGCCGAAGGCAGAAAAGCATGGTCTTTTCACCCAGCAATCATTGGGCAACTTGCCTTGATATATATGGAACAGAAAAAACTCGATAAGGCAAAAGAGTTGTTTTCGCTTGCCGCAGAACTAAACTCAACGGACCCAAGGCATTATTCCTCACTTGGCGAAATTGAGTTTTTCGAGAAGGACTACACTAATGCGAACATGCACTTCCTAAAAGCAAGAGAACTCGACCATCCGAATACAGTTTACATAACAGATAGGCTTAATGCATTGTCAAAAATACTTGGGTTGAATCAGGTTTACTTTTGATTCTAAAGAAAGCTTTATAAAAACAATATAATCACCACTATACGATGGTCAATAATATAGAGACACTCGTAATCGCATCAAATGTCGAGGAGTGGCAACTTCACCAGGAAGCTCTTGGCTTCGAAATAGAAGTTGCTGCATTAAATGGCATAGCTGAAGATGGGATTTTTTACCAAAAAGTGCCAAATAGCAGGCTGAAAGATAAATGGACAGAAGAGAATATCCGAAAGAACTGGGCAAGCACAATGCAAAAAGCATATGACGGCCTTAGATCTCAGGGTGTAGTACTTGGAGAGTTTAACGGCTGGCCAGCAGTTTATTCTACTGAGGGAAAGCCAATAAGGTTTAATGGTGATAGACTACGAGTAGAAGGATTCACAAGTATGCCAAATGGCGGTTTACAATTTCTTCTTTCTGATGAAACATATGCTGCTCACGATTTTCTAAGGAATACCCAAAAACCAAAAGCATGGCAAGGCAATCTTCACACAATTAATGGGATAGTTTTGACTAGCGACAATTACTTCACAACCGGATGGAGAAGAGCTCACGTTACAGACCAACAGGTTGAACACATTATACCCGCTGGATTCATAGACGCGAGAATTCTTCCGAAACCTGAAGACTTTGCCGAATCACCGCAAGAGGCAGTTTATAGAAAGTTCTTCGAGGAATTTGGAATGATTGGAACACATTATGGAGAAAAGCCAGTAAGCGCCGCCGTAAGAGAGTTTGGTGAAGAGCTCATTTCTCCTGAAGGGATTGTTGACAGAGCAGCGATAAAGCTTATCGGAGTTGTCTACAACAGCTACAATAATCACGATTATACCTGCACAATGATAATTCCAGTTAATGCGGCAAGAGACCAGATTACTCTGCCTGAAGCACAGCTTTCTGAGCACAGCGGAATAAACTTTACCGCAACAGATTATGACTCACTTGTCAGCAAATTATTCGAAATGAGCATGATGAGGGATGCGACAAGCGGGCACGCAAGAGGAGATATTGCTCTTCTAATTGGACATTTGCACGGTCCTGATGCGTTTAAGGAAGCAATCAAGGAAGCAAGGGACAAGTTAACAACTGCGATAGAATACACACCACGACAGTGATTATGTTCATCGATTATTTTAATAAAACACAAGTTATCTCAACCACATGGTAGAATCCAATAGAATAATTCTCGGAAGCCTCGGCCAAGAATGGGAGCCCTACCAAAGAATTCTCGGGTTTGACCTCGACGTTGTTTGCTTAGATGGTTTGTCCGCAGAAAAAATTATTATTTCCAAAACAGCCAATAGCAGAGCAACAAACAAAAAACTTGGGCAAAAGATAAGAGACAACTGGCAGCTCGCAGTGGAACAAAAAGCAGAACAGCTCGCAACCAAAGGCTTAGTAGAAATTAGGAATGTGAATGGCTGGCAAGAAGTCTATTTTGACGGCGAACGAGTTATGTATAATGGCGAACATCCACGCCTAGAAGGCACCCAAATTACAAGAGAAGGCTCACTTGAATTAGTAATCTCAAGCGAAACATATGCAGCAAACAGATTTTTCTTCTCATCGGAAGAAAGCAAAACCGATAAAGCAAACTTAATCGGAGTAAATGGGATTACGCTAACAAACGATGGCTTTTACTTGACAGGTCTACGAACACAAACAGTGGATTACCAGATAGAATCTGCATTGCCTGCAGGATTAATAGATATAATCAGCACACAAAAAAAATCGTCTTACCTCCCTGAGCATCCCGCTAATGCGGTTGCACGCGAATTCGGTGAAGAGCTAATTAGCCCTGTTCAGCCAAGCATCGCAGATCCCAAGCTACTGGGCATTGTTTACGATGACAAGACTGCGACTTATACCTGCTCATTCGCATTGCCAATTAATGTGTCAGCATCACAGATAAGTTTGCCCCAAACTTCCTTTAATGAACACACCCAGATACTAACTTTTCGAACAGATTATGATTCCCTTGTAGAAAAACTGGCTTCGCTTGCAATCAATCGTGAATCAACAAGCAGCCATCTCCGAGGTGATATTGCACTTCTGATTGGTCATCTTTACCCAGGTGCATTTTTAGACGGCATGATTGAAGCAGCCATCTACGTCGAACCGCGAATGGGTTAGCTTTTTAAACAAAATAAGGCTCCAATACCCTGATGCCTCGGTAGTGTAGCCCGGCCAATCATTTTACCCTCTCACGGTAAAGACACGGGTTCGAATCCCGTCCGAGGCATTTATTTTATGGCATCTTCTAGAACGTAGAAAACTTTATATATCTCTAAGGTATATATCAGTGATATATCTTTAAACAGTGATGTTAATGGACTTTACTTATAATGGAAAGCCAATACTTCCAACCAAGACTGCGATGAATGAGCTAAGTGAAATCGATTTAGATTTGTTCGAAGTTCCTGAGATTTTAGAAAGAGGATTCAGAATCAGGAAAAGGGGCAAAGATGTAATTGAAAGAGGCGTCCAAAAGGGGAATAAGGTTATTAATTTGGTTGTGGTTGATATGGGAAACTGGTACAAGTTGATTCATGCCGGCAAGTTCACACTTAGCAAAAAATTCAAAAATAAGATGAGGGACAAAAATGGAATTTGAAAATCTAAAATTAAAATGTGAATGCGGTGGAAAGATGGAAAAAATAACAACAGAATGGAAGGGCATAGAAGTAAAAGGATGGAAATGCCTTAAATGCCATGAAGAAGTCATTAATCCCAATGACGCGCAAAAAGCATTAGAAATAGAAAAAGCAAGAAAGAAAAATCTCTTAACAGTTAAATTAAGGAGAGTGGGGAAAAGTAGTGTTGTCACAATCCCACAATTTTTGATGGAAGCCGAAAATTTTAAAGATGGGCAAAAACTGGAATGGAAATTTGAGAAGGGGAGACTTTTTTTAGCTCATTGAGTTTTCATTTTTTAGTGAATCCCGTCCGAGGCTTTCTCAATAAATTTTAATATGAATTATCATTCCCTTTACCCATGGAATCACTTCAAACGTTAGTTGCGTCCTTGGAAGTAGCTCCCTATAAATCCAGACAAATTGCGATTGAAATTCTTTCCAATCCCGGAGTGGAATGGGGAAGAATCAAGGATATCAACAACATCGGATTATGCATTGAAGAAGCAATCTATAACGTCAAGAACCACACAGAAGGTCAAAATGCGACCATCGACCTTTTGGTCGGCGATGATGGAATTGTCGTAAGAATCACTGACCAAGGGCCAGGCTTTGATTACAAACTGGCAATTAAATCAATCGAGACTGGCTTGCCATATTCAACCAAGAACCAAGACAGCAAGACCACGTGTGGCAGGGGATTGCCAACTATTCTGGATAAAGCAGATAAAGTGGAGTTTAATGATGCCGGAAACTCGATTAGCATGCATTTCGATTACACTGTGACAGGATAACAATAATACCGCTACTTTTATAAACAAATCCTTAAACCAAAGACAACAGATGAAAAGAAGTTCGAGACGCTGGAAGAAACGCTGGCAAATGAGATGGAAGTGGCAGCGAAAGAGAATGAAGAAGAAAAAACGCGCCCGCAGAAATATTTCTGGTTAAGCACTTTAGTTTATTCTTTAAATGCTCAGCAGGTAAAGAGGAGTCGGATCTACAACCAAACCTGAACGCTTATAGATAAAAACTTCAAGAGATGTTTGCCCTTCGAACACATCCATCAATGGTTTATAATTTAATTGACCATTCTCACTGAAAACATGTGCATTCAAAGTTCTACGAAACATTGAAGGGTCATATGAAATGAATGATTGCTCAGGGGATGTTCCATTAGTTCTTGAGCTGTAAATTTCACAATTAATGAATTCGTCCAAAACGCGTGCGAGAATTCCTTTATCAGAAACTGGCATTCTGAAAGAAGCTTCTATTGATGAAAAAGTTGGGAAATTAGTTGGTGAGCGACCATCATTTGATTGTGTGTTTTCGTTGCTTTGATTTCTTTTTTTTCTTGCCATTTGGTTTGTGCTAATAGGGCTGGATAACATCATTCAGTTAGAAGCCTTCCGATACAATAAAGACCGTTCGGGTTATGAATCAACTCTTTGTGCCCATGAATAATAAATTCAAGATGACCATTATTCCTAATAAGTTCTGCAAGAGGCTTGTATTCCAATTTATCCCTGTCCCTTCCGGCGGGGACAGAGATTTTTGCCGTTCCGGTCAGAGGATTTGAGGGAAAAACCCCTGAATCATATTTTTCATCGCTGAAGGCACTAGCTACTGCCCCATTGGTTGTGCATTGCTTATAAAATTGCCTAAGAAGCTCAACACCGTCACTTTCTCTACAGGAGTCAATTATGTAAGTTTGAGGTTCTGATGAATAGGTTTCTGAACCTTGCGTTACAGAAATATGTGACCAATAACGACTTATTTGTTTCAATGGGTTTACACCGACAACTTTTTTTCTTTCCACCATATAAGAGCGACAAAGTGAGGAATATATAAACTTTTTTTACAAAATAAGGCATGAGAATTTTATTGCAAGAATAAATCATGTGCCAGCCATGCAACAAACGAGAGTCTAAAACATCTTATCCAAGAAAAAAGATTTATCTTTCAGTTCAGCAATTCCTAAATCGTAAGCAGAGTTTTGCGTGTAGCCTGCCCAGTGCATGAACTTGTGATCAGTGAGGTAATCAAGGCTTCTTTCCCACGGATGGTCGAGCATAAATAAGCGAATGATTAGATTAATAAAAATATTTTGCGCTCGGGCGCCGCACGTGCTGATTAACCAGCCCGTCTGGCGTTTGAAGACAAATTTTTATTTATTCCATTCGGGTAATCTATAAAATTAGCCAGGAAATAAGAATCTAAACCAAATCCTAGCTTGTAAGATTATTTTATTTTTAAAGGGGAAACCTTTAAATAGGGCTTACGGTTTTCAAAGCCTCCGCAATTGGTAGTCCTCAGGGGGACGCTGACACAGAGGTGTGTCGCGCGAATGCGTATCTGCGCCTCGCGTAATGGAACCAATTTCTATCACAATCCAAAAATGGATACGTGAGTCTGTGCTCACGTACGACGGAAGCTTTGAAAACAACGCATTGATACACAAGCTCAATGCACAGATATTTCTTGTAACGACCCGCATAATTAAGTATTCAATATCAAGCGACCAAAATAAATACAGGATTTAATAAAACATTACTCGTTGATCCTGCGAGAGATTGCTGCTATCGGGATTCGATTTAGCCATGCAAGTCAGGGGTAGCAATACCCCGGCAGAATGCTCAGTAACACGTCGATAATCTGCCCTTAGGTCCTGGATAACCTTGGGAAACTGAGGA
>ERZ1292640.2027-Hain-H43-02um-R1-2027-length-16529-cov-43_pt1 | contig 16529 bp, 15 predicted proteins | sample MGYA00564404_ERZ1292640 | MGnify/ENA primary metagenome ERZ1292640 (study PRJEB36523, sample SAMEA6512636) | groundwater metagenome | collected 2019-01-08 | study: AquaDiva: Metagenomics assemblies of 32 groundwater samples
CTCCTAATTTCTAACCAATTGAATCTGTGGGACTTATAGCCGGACGCTAGTGATCGGACCAGTATCCCCAGTAGAAGTAGTCCCGGAAGACTTCGATCTTGGAGGGATCGATAGCTTGGCAGGCCGTTCCCTCGACCGGCTTGAAATAGCCCCATCGCCCGGCGATCTCATCTTCGTCCGCGTCCACCCAGGTGAACGCGCGGGCCTCGGGATTATCTCGGAATCGCTCTTTTAGCGATCCGTGCCACCGGGCCAGGAACTTCTCCTTCTCCTTCCTACCAGCCTGATAACCGGTGAGCACGACGCCCGCCTTCTTCAGAGCGGCTGGGACCAGTCCTGGGCGCTCTCGCCCGATGCGGCGACCGCCTGGACGCGCATCAACCTCAGCAACTCGTTCAGGGAATTCTTCGCCGCCTCCTCCCGAATGCAGGCCAAGAGCTCTTCCAGGTAGACCTGCTGCTCGCGATCGAGCATCGCCCTCTTGGCGTCGAGGAAACGCAAGACCTGTTGCCATGCCAGGTAGAAGATCTTTCCTTCCAGTCGCCTGGCCACGTGCCTGAACACCTCCGGAGACGTGCGTTCCACCGCGAGAAATATGAGGCTGATCTTGTCCTCGCCGAATCGGCGCGGCGTGGACGGATCTTGGTTTCGATCACGTCCTCTCAGCTTCCACGCCCGCCAAGGCGAGGATCTGGTGAAGTACCTGCGGGGAGCATCTCCGGAGTAGTACCATCAACACGTTCGTGCAGCGGTCTTCCCCCGTGTGCGCTCTACGAATTGCATCGACCAGGTAATCGACGAATGGCATCAGCCCTTACACATCCCACTCTTTTTGCCACACCGCCCGGGTCTTCTCCTTGTAGGCGAGGTTCAGGATGTGACAGGCGAGCGCGGAGTAGTGTCCCTCGACCTCGTCGCAGTTGGGCCGCTTGCGGGTGCGGACGCACTCCAGCCAGTTGGCCATGTGCTCCGTCTCGGGCGAACCCTTGGAGACGATCTCGCCCACCTGCGCGTTCTGCTCGGCGGGCAGGAACTCGTAGCCGCGGCGGAAGATCGAGAGCCGGCCGCCGGAACCCATGAACACGATGTCGGCCGCCTGCTTGGAGATCAGGTCGGTGATGGTCGCTTCGAAAGTGACGTTCAGCTTCTCCGGGTACTCCAGCACGGCGTTGATGTTATCGGGCGAGTCGCGGCCGTCGTCGTAGCGGTAGATGCCGCCAAGGGCGACGGCGGCCAGCGGCCGGCGGATGTTGAGGAACCAGTGCACCACGTCCACCATGTGCACGAACAGGCCGCCGGTCTGGCCGCCGGTGGAGAAATCCCAGTAGGCGAAGCGGTTGAAATAGCGCCTCGGGTCCCAGGGGATCTTCGGCAGCCAGCCGAGGCACGCGTCCCAATCGAGGGCCTCCGGTTTGCGCTCCATGCCCGGCGGGACCGGCGTCAGGTAGCCGCGGTTGGCGTTCCAGATGGTGCGGACCATGTTGACGCGGCCGATCAGGCCGCTGGCGAAGAACCGCTGCCTGGCTTCGATGAAGTGGGCCATGCTGCGCTGCTGGGTGCCCACCTGGACGATGCGCTGGTGCTCGCGCGCGGCCCGGACCACCTGGTGGCCCTGCATGGGCAGCGAGGTCATCGGCTTCTCGACGAAGACGTCCTTGCCGGCGCGGCAAGCGTCGGCGGCGATCTGGGCGTGGAGGTGGTCCCAGGTGGCCACGATGACGCCGTCGATGTCCTTGTGGTCGAGCAGCCGCCGGTAGTCGAGGTAAGAGGCGACCTCGACGCCGGCGGTCTGGGCCGCTTCGTTGCGCCGGACATCCCAGGCGTCGCAGACGGCCACCCACTGGATGCCGCCAACCTTGTTGGCGACCCGCATCAAGTACTTGCCCCGGTCGCCGGTACCGATGATGCCGAGCCGGATGAGGTCGTTGGCTCCACTCACGCGCGCCGCCGAAGCGGCCGTCACTGCGCTGCCCATGAAACTGCGCCTTGAAATCATGTCCTTGCTCCTGCGGGACTCCTCCGCGCTGGCAAGATACCATAAGACGGAGGATGGGTGCAGCGGGCGACGCAATCGGAATCGCCGGCGGAGGCCGGATTGCGCAGGCATTCGGGCGTCTCCTGCGCGAGCACGGCGAGCCGGTGGCGGCGGTGGCGAGCCGGGAGCCGGAGCATGCGGCCGCCGCGGCCCGCTTTATCGGTTGCCCACACGCGCTCAGTTACGCCGAGCTGCCCAGCCGCGCGTGCCGGGTGCTGATTGCCGTGCCCGACGACGCGCTGGCTTCCGTGGCCGCTGCGTTGGCCGGCGGCGGCCTAAGGGGCGGCGCCGCATTGCACACTTGCGGCAGCCGCGGCCCCGAGGCGCTGGCCGCACTGGCGGCCGGCGGCGTCTCCTGTGGCGCGCTGCATCCACTCCAGACGGTGGCCACGCCGCAGCAGGGGCTCGCGGCCCTGCCCGGCGCCGCCTTCGCCATCACCGCGGAGGGGCCGGCTGCCGCCTGGGCCGAGCGCATCGTCAGCTTGCTGGACGGGCTTGCTTTGCGCATCCCCGCCGAGCGGCGGCCGCTCTACCATGCGGCTGCGGTAATGGCCAGCAACTACCTGGTTGGGCTGGTCGATGCGGCTGTTATGCTGATGAATGCGGCCGGCGTCGAAGAAGACACGGCCCTGCGCGCGCTGGCTCCGCTGGTCGGTGCCAGCAGCGCCAACGCCCTGGCGCTCGGGCCGCTGAAGGCCCTGACAGGCCCGATTGAGCGCGGCGACGTCGAGACGGTGGCGCTGCATTGGAAAGCCTTGGCCGCGGCACCGGCGCCGGTGCGCGAGTTGTATCGCGCGGCGGGTCTGCACCTGGTGACGCTGGCCCGGCGGCGAGGCCTGTCGGAGGCGAGCGCCGTGAGATTCGAAAGGCTGTTCCGGCAAGGGGAGTGACAGCGATGCCTGAAGCGAGCAAGCGGGTGCGGGTACCGGACCTGCGCGAGAAGAAAAGGCGCGGGGAGAAGATCGTGATGCTCACCGCCTACGACGCCAGCATGGCCCGGCTGTTCGAGCGGGCCGGGATCGACCTGCTGCTGGTCGGCGATTCGCTCGGCATGGTCATCATGGGTTGCGAGACCACGCTGCCAGTGACGCTGGAAGCGATGCTCCACCACACGCGAGCAGTCAGCCGCGGGGCGAAACGGGCGCTGGTGGTCGCCGACATGCCGTTCCTGACGTATCAGGTGAGCGTGACCGAGGCCGTGCGCAACGCCGGGCGGCTGATCCAGGAGGGCGGCGCCTCCGCCGTCAAGCTCGAGGGCGGGCGCCCGGTGATCGAGGCCGTCAGCCGGCTGGTCGAGGTGGGCATCCCGGTGATGGGCCACCTCGGGCTGGTCCCACAGTCCATTCATCAGTTGGGTGGATTCCGTCGCCAGGCCAGGCGCCAGCAGGACGCCGAGCAGTTGCTTGAGGACGCCCGCGCGCTGGAGACGGCGGGGGCTTTCGCGGTGGTGCTGGAAGCCATCCCCGACGAGGTGGCCAGGAACGTGACCGCCGAGCTGGGCATCCCCACCATCGGCATCGGGGCCGGCCCGCACTGCGACGGTCAGGTGCTGGTCAGCTACGACGCCTTCGGACTTTACGAAGGCCCCGTCCCGAAGTTCGTCAAACAATACGCCCGCCTGGGTGAGCTGATGGTGGAGGCGGCCAAGCAGTACGCGGCGGACGTGCGGGCGGGGCGATGAACATGCAACTGATCCAAACGGTGGCCGGACTAAGAGACGCGCTGGCGCCGGTCCGGCGCTCCGGAGCCAGCGTGGGTCTGGCGCCAACCATGGGGGCGCTGCACGCCGGGCATGGCCGCCTCATCGAGCTGGCCCGCCAGGAAACGGGCTGCGTGGTGGTCAGCATCTTTGTCAACCCGATCCAGTTCAACCAGAAGGACGATTACGAACGCTACCCGCGCGATCTGGCCCGCGACCTGGAGTTCTGCCGGGCGCGCGGCGTTGATGTCGTCTTCGTCCCCGAGATCAGCGAGATGTACCCGAGCCCGCAGCGGACGTTCGTCGAGGTGGAGCGGCTCACCGAGCACCTCTGCGGCCGGTTCCGGCCCGGACATTTTCGGGGCGTGGCTACCGTGGTGATGAAGCTGCTCAACATTGTGCAGCCGGACCGGGCATATTTCGGCGAGAAAGACGCGCAGCAACTGGCGGTTATCCGGCGCATGGTGCGGGATCTGGACGTGCCGGTCGAAATCGTCCCCGTGGCTACCGTTCGTGAGCCCGACGGGCTGGCGCTGAGCTCGCGCAACCAGCGCCTGAGCGCAGCGGAGCGGCGGGTAGCGCCGGCGCTGTATCAGGTCCTGCAACGGGCCGGGGAGCGCATCGCGGCCGGCGTCACCGACGTGCAGGCGGTCAAGATGGAGGCGCTGGCGGCGATCGAGGGGCTTCCCGGGCTGCGGGTCGAGTACCTGGAATTCGTCGATCCCGAGGATATGCAGCCGGTAGAGCGGATTGCGGGGCCGGTGCGGGTGATGGCGGCGGTCTGGGTCGGCGCCACCCGCCTGATCGACAATGTGCTGTGCCCACTGGCCGCTGTGACTCAGGTCACTGAGATCGCCTGATCCCTCGCTTAGCCTGGAAGTAATGGCCTTGGGGAACTCGCAGCCGCTGCGCCGCGCCGTCCAGCTTCTGTTCGTGGCCTTGAATGTCTGGATTGGCATCGAGTTCTACCTGTTCGTGCGCTTCTACGAGACCGGCGGCAGCACGGCGTTTGTTTCGCGGCCGCCGGGCATCGAGGGCTGGCTGCCGATCGCGGGCTTGATGGGCCTGAAAGCGTTCCTGGCGACCGGGCAGGCGCCGCGCATCCACCCGGCCGCGATGTTCCTGCTGGTGGCGTTCCTGGCGATTTCCTGGGCGTTCCGCAAGTCGTTCTGTAGCTGGCTGTGCCCGGTGGGGACCATTTCCGAATACCTGTGGCGGGCCGGCAAGAGCATCTTCAAGAGGAACTTCGTTCTGCCCCGCTGGCTCGATGTCCCGTTGCGCGCCTTGAAATACATCCTGCTCGGCCTGTTCCTGTACGCGGTGGGCGGGATGAGCGCGGCGGCGATCGGGGCGTTCATGCAGGGGCCGTATGGGCTGATCGCCGACGTGAAGATGCTCAACTTCTTCCGCTTCCTCGGCGTAACGGCGGCGGTGGTGATCGGAGCGCTGGCGCTGCTGTCGATCTTCATCCAGAACTTCTGGTGCCGCTACCTGTGCCCGTACGGAGCGCTGGTGGGGCTGGCGTCGCTGGCGAGCCCGCTCAGGATTCGCCGCGACCCTGACCTATGCATTGACTGCGCCAAGTGCGCCAAGGTGTGCCCGTCGATCCTGCCGGTGGACAAGCTGATTACTGTGCGCTCCGCCGAGTGCACCGGGTGCCTGGACTGTGTGGCGGTCTGCCCGGCAGCGGGCGCGTTGAAGCTGGCGGCCCCCACGAAGCGCCCCGTGCCGGCCTGGGCGATGGCGGCGGGCATCGCCGTCGTGTTCCTCGGCATCGTCGGCTACGCCCAGTGGGCCGGCTACTGGCGCACCGATCTGCCCAGCCAGGTCTACTTCGACCTCATCCCCCGCGCCCACGAATTCGCCCACCCCTAATTCGGTAATTCGGTGACAGGCTACGCTTTCACTAATTTAATGTGGGCAGCGGAAGATTAATTAGTGTCCCCATCGGGGATGGTGGAAACCCCTCGCCTTCAGGCGAAGCAAGATTGGTGTAACGTGGTCGGGTGCGACATTACCGGTTGGGCGCGTACACGAAGACGGACTTGAAGGTTCATCTGGTGTGGATTCCGAAGTACCGTAAAGCGGTGCTGACGGGGGAGGTGGCGCTTCGTGTGCGCGACCTGCTGCGGCAGATCGCCGCAGAACAGGAGCTGGAGATCATGTCCGGGAAGGTCGCACGCGACCACGTTCACCTGTTCCTCTCCTACCGTCCGCACCAGGGCGTGAGCCAGATCACGCAATGGCTGAAAGGGATCAGCTCGCGAGTGCTGCTGCAGGAGTTTCCGCACTTGAGGAAGAAGTTTTGGGAAGGCACTTGTGGGCGTGGGGATACCTGGCGGTCAGCTCGGGCACCATCACCGACGAGATGATCCGCGAGTACATAGACGAGCAGCAGGGCGAGCAGGTTGCCGACGACAGTCGATTTCCAATCGACAACCCATGAACCCCTCGGCTTATAGCCGAGGGTTGTTCAGTGAAAGCGTAGCCTGTCACCGAATTTCATGGCGAGGGTGAGCAGTTCGTCCACCAGGGCGGGGTGGTCGCGGCGGCGGTTGCGGGATTCGCCGGGGTCCTCTTCCAGGTCGGAGAGGAACAGCGCGTCCTCGCCGGTGAGCTTCTGGTCGGCAAGGCGGCCGTCTTTGACCAGCTTCCAGCGGCCGCGGCGCACGGCGAGCTGGCCACCGGAGGACCAGAACAGCGCCTCGTGCGGCGACTTGGCCCCGGCGGCGGCCACGGGCAGCACGTCGCGCCCGTCGATGGTGCGGTCCGCCGGAACCGCCGCGCCGGCGGCGTTCACGATCGTCGGCAGCAAGTCAATGTGGGCGCAGACCTCGCCGATGACCTGGCCGGGCCGGATCCTGCCTGGCCAGCTCATGATCGCCGGCTGGTGCATGCCGCCGTCGAACAGGCTGAACTTGAAGCCGCGGAAAGGCCGGTTGCTGCCGCCCCTGGCCGGCTGCTGGTTCAGCCCCGCCCGCGGCTCCCGCGTGGCGCCGTTGTCGGAGGAGAAGAAGACCAGCGTGTTCTCCGCCAGCCCGAAGCGCTTCACGAGCGTCATGATCTCGCCCACCGAGTCATCGACGGCGGCCACCATGGCCGCGTACATCTGCCGCTCCGGCTCCAAGCCGGCGAAGCGCTCGACGTACTTGCGCGGCGCGTGCATCGGGTAGTGGGGCGCGTTGTAGGGCACGTACAGGAAGAACGGCTTCGAGCGGTTCGCGGTGAGGAAGGCCTTCGCCTCGCGGGTGATCAGCTCGGTCATGTACTGCCCGTCTTCGAAGATCTCAGTGCGGTTGCGCCAGAGGTCGTGGTAGTTCACCGTGCGCGGCTCGCCCCAGTAGTAGCGGTGCGAGTAGAAGTCGATGCAGCCGGAGTGGAAGCCATAGAAGTAGTCGAAGCCGCGGGCGTTGGGCCCGGTCTCGGGCGTCGAGCCAAGGTGCCACTTGCCGGTGAGGGCGGTGGCGTAGCGCTGCGCCTTCAGCAGCGACGCGATCGTCTGCTCGGTGACCGGCAGAGGCGGGCCGTTGGAGGGCACGCCGGCGCGGATCGGGTAACGGCCGGTCAGCAGCGCCGCCCGCGAGGGCGCGCACATGGGCGCGTTCGAATACCAGTTGGTGAAGCGCGCGCCGGAGGCGGCCAGCGCGTCGATGTTGGGCGTCTTCATGTCGGCGGCGCCCTGGCAGCCCAGGTCGTGGTAACCGTGGTCGTCGGTCAGGAAGACGATGAAGTTGGGGCGGACAGCCGCGGCCCCCGGGGCTAGCGCGGCGGTTGCACTCGCGGCTATGAACTCCCTGCGGGTGGCCATACCTGCAATTCTAGGCCCTGGCGCGGGTCCGGGTCTCAAGGCAACCTTCATCGCCGTTCTCTTTGGCGAAGCGCCAAGTGTCCTCGTCGTCGGCCGCACCCAGGGCGCGCAATTCAGCCCTTGACGGTCTTACGGCCGCCCGCCTGCACCTAGCGGCGGATCCGCGGCAAGCCAGGATAACCGCCGCCCTCGTCAGGTCCAATTCCTTCAAATGACAGGCACACCGCCTCAGGCGCTTGCAGAGCCGATCCCAGGGCGTGAACTTCCAGCACGGCGGCGACCCGTTGGCTGGCTCCTCGATGGCGATGAGTGCAAGGTACATCCTGTCCGTCGGTGCCCGCTGTTGGGCGGCCCAGGGGTGATAGCGATCAATCCGTGACCTCCTCCCGTTGGACAAGCTCCAGCTTGCCAAGCGCCTCGGCAATGGCTGGGTCGCGCCGCGGAGCCAAGTACCCATCTGAAGTCGCACGTGCTTCTACTAAGTGGAGACAGGTTTCCACGATAAATTGGTGAAAGCGTAGCCTGTCACCGAATTATCACGGATACAGGCCGCGCACGGCGGTGGTTTCAGCCACCCGGCCCATGCCGAGCATGTTGGCCGCCAGCCGCATGCTCACCTTCCGGTCAACGTGCAAGTTGACCACCTCGGTGAAGGCAACCTTCATCACCCGCTCCAGCCGGTTCTGGACCTCATAGACATCCCAGGACATGTGCTGTTCGTTCTGCACCCATTCGAAATAGGAGACGGTGACGCCGCCGGCGTTGCACAGGATGTCGGGGATGAGGAAGACGCCCTTGTCCTCCAGGATGGCGTCGGCCTCGGGCGTGAGCGGGCCATTGGCCGCCTCGGCGACCACCTTGGTTTTCACGCCGCGGGCGTTCTCGCCAGTGACGGCGTTCTCCAGCGCGGCTGGGATGAGCACGTCGCACTCCAGCGCCAGCAGGTCGTCGGAGGAGATCGCTTCGGATCCCGGGAAGCCGACCACGCTGCCGGTCCTCTCCTTGTGCATCATCAGCTTCGGGATGTCCAGACCGTCCTTGTTGTAAACGCCGCCACGGGAGTCGTTGACGGCGATCACCAGGCTCTGATGGCTGTCAAGCAGCAACGCGGAGATGGAGCCGGCGTTACCGAAGCCCTGGACAACGACCTTGGCCCCCTTCAGGCGAAGCCTGAGATGCTCACAGGAGGCTTCCAGCGTGTGGACTACGCCGCGGCCGGTGGCCTCGTGGCGTCCGTGCGAGCCGCCGACGCTGAGCGGTTTGCCGGTCACCACGCCCGGCACCGGATACCCTTCCTTCTTCACCATGCTGTAGGTATCCATGATCCAGGCCATCACCTGGGGATTGGTGTAGACATCGGGCGCCGGAATGTCCTGGGTGGGACCGATCAGCGGCAGGATGCCGACGGCGTAACGCCGCGTCAGCCGCTCCAGTTCGCCGGCCGAGAACTCCTTGGGGTTGCAGGTGACGCCGCCTTTTCCGCCGCCGTAAGGGATGTTGACGACGGCGCACTTCCAGGCCATCCACATGGCCAGAGCTTTCACCTCGTCCAGGGTGACCTCGGGGTGGTAGCGGATGCCGCCCTTGGCCGGGCCGCGCGCCGTGTTGTGCTGGACGCGGTATCCCTCAAAGCGCTTGATCTCGCCAGTGTCCATCCGCACCGGAACGTTGACGATCAGGATACGCTCCGGGTACTTGATCATCGCCCGCATGTCCTCGGATAGCTCCAGGGCATCGGCGGCCATCTCGAAATTCTCGAGGGCTACGTCATAAGCAGTGTGCTTGGTGGCAACCTGAGTGTTCATGTGCGACTTTCGGGTCTTTAGGGTAAAGACTCCTAAGGTACCGAACCGCGGCGGTTTTGGCAACCACGCGCGGGTTTCGCTATACTTAACCAGGTTGCCGGAATGGCAACCCTCACCAGTGGGCGAGGAATGAACGGGAAGGCGGTGTGAATCCGCCACTGTCCCGCAACTGTGAGCGACCGAAGCACGGCCCGCGTGGTCACTGCCGAAAGCGGGAAGGCCACGCGCCCAACTCCGGGAAGGGCCGGGTCGCAAGTCAGGAGACCGGTTCCTCGCTGAGGGCTGTGGACGGCCACAGCTTACGATGAGCGACACGTTCCGAAGGAGAACGACGCATGCGAATCAGACAGCGAATCCTGCTTGCTTCCTTTTTGAGCCTGCCCCTGCTCCCAGCGCGGCAAATCGCGGTGGAAGGGACGGTGCTGGACCCCTCCGGGCGGCCGGTCAACGGCGCGCGGGTCGAGTGCGCCGGCCGCGCCGCCGTCACCGGCCTCGACGGGCGCTTCTCGCTTCCCGGCGTGCAGCGCTGCGAGGCGACCGTCTCGGCGCCCGGCTTCGCGCCCGGCCGTGTAAGCCTGCTCGCGGCGGCGCCGGCGCGGATCGAGCTGGCGCTGGCCGTGCTGGCCGAGCGGATCGTCGTCTCGGCCACCCGGCGCGAATCCAGCGTCGAGGAAGCCGGCGTGGCCGCCAACGTGGTCACCGGCGCCGACTTCGAGCGGCGGCAGTTCCCGATGGTCTCCGAGGCGCTGCGCGAACTGGCCGGCGTGCACGTGGCCCGCTACGGGCGTCCCGGCAGCCTGACCCAGGTCTTCGCCCGCGGCGCCCAGCGCACCGGCGCCCTGGTGCTGATCGACGGCGTGCCGGTCAACGACCCGGGCGGCGAAGTGAACCTGGCCACGCTCAGCTCCGCGTTCTTCGAGCGTATGGAGGTGGTGCGCGGGCCGGAGAGCGCGCTGTTCGGCGCCGAGGCCGCGGCTGGCGTGATCCAGCTTTTCACCCGTCGCGGCGACCCGGAACGCCGCCTGCCCCGCGGCTCGCTCAGCTACGAGCGCGGCAGCTTCCAGACCGACCGTTGGGTCGCGAGCCTCGCCGGCGGCTCGGGCGCCCGTCTCGACTACGCTCTCGGCGCCGAGCAGTTCCACTCCGTGGGGGAGTTCCCGAACGACTACTTCCGGAACACCTCGGGATCGGCCAATGTGGGGCTGCGATTCTCCCCGGCCACCCAGGCTCGGGTCATCTTCCGCGGCGCCGATGCCATCGTCGGCACGCCCAACCAGGTCGGCTACGGCATTATCAACTACGACGCGCGGCAGATGAACCGCGACGCGCTACTGGCCGTGCGGCTCGATGACGCGCGGGGCCGCAACTACGCGCAGCGGCTCGCGTTCGGCTACCACCGGCTTCGAGAGACTTTTCTCGACAACGGCGTGGGCGGCCCCTACACGCTGGCGGCGCTGGTGCGCGACGTGGCGACGCCGGCGCCGCGCGTACACATGGTTGGCCTGGTCGATCCCAACCTGCCGCCCTCGCTCATACCGGCCGGCACGAGGTTCGTCAAGCGCAACTTCGCCTTCTGGCCCTCCGACCCGTACGTGACGCTGGTCTCCCGCCGGAACCTCGACTACCAGGGCACGCTGACCGGGGCCGGCGGCGCCACCGTGTTCGGTTACGAATACGAGCGGCAGCAGGGCGATATCACCGGCCGCGAGGCCGGCCGCGACAACCACGGCCTCTTCGCCTACCGGCAGCACAACGTTGCTGGCCGGGTGTTCCTTTCGGGCGGAGTGCGGCTCGAGCGCAACAGCGTGTTTGGGGCCAAGCTGGCGCCTCGCGGCGCGGCCAGCTTCCGCGTGACCGGCGAGCGTGGGCCGCTCGCGCAGACGTTTCTGCGCCTCAGCGCGGGCCGGGGCATCACCGAGCCAAGCCTGCTCCAGAACTTCGCGCGCGATCCCTGGTACGTCGGCAACCCCGGCCTGCGGCCCGAGAAGACCGCCAGCTTCGAGGCCGGGCTGGTGCAGGAATGGTTCGCGCGGCGCCTGCGCACCGAAATCTCCGCCTTCGACAACTACTTCCGCGACCTGATCGTGTTCGTCTTCCTGCCGTTCCCGGAACCCTCGACCTGGCGGAACGTCGAGGCCAGCCGCGCCCGCGGGCTGGAGTTCTCGGCCGAGACGCGGCTCGGCTCTTCACTGTCGCTTGCCGGCAGCTACACGCGCATGCGGACGCGGATCACGCGCTCCAGTTCGCCCAACTCGCTGTTCACCGGCGTGGGGCAGGAACTGGCCCGGCGGCCCGGCAGCTCCGGCGCGGTGTCGCTTTCGTGGATGCCCCGCCGGTTCTGGTTCCAAACGGGCGCGGTGCTGATGGGCGAGCGGCAGGACCAGGACCTGTTCGGTGTCACGCGGAACCCCGGCTACCAGAATGTCTACGCTGCGCTCACGTTACGCCTCCACCGGCGCCTGTCGCCTTTCGTCCGGGTGGATAACGTGCTCAACAGCCGCTATCACGAGGTGCTCGGCTATTCAAACCTGTCGCGGAGCGTCACGGGAGGATTGCGCGTGGAATGGTAGTCGCCTGGCTCGCGCTGGCCGCGGCCAGCCTCTCCGCTCAACCGCGGCGCATTGTATCGACGGCGCCAAGCATCACCGAGATGCTCTACGCGCTGGGGCTGGGCGACCGGGTTGTGGGCGTCACTACTTTCTGCCACTACCCGCCGGAGGCGGCCGGCAAGCCGAAGGTCGGCGATTATCTGCGGCCGAATGTGGAGATCATCGTCTCGCTGCGCCCCGATCTGGTCATCGTCGAGCGGACCGGCGTCCGAAAGACCGAGCGGCTGCCCGCTCTCAAGCTGAACGTGATCGAGGTAGACGATGGTACACTAGCGGGGATCTACGAGTCGATTGAGCGCATCGGCGCAGCCGCCGGCGTGCCGGAGCGTGCCGCCGTGCTCAACGCGCGAATCCGAGCTGAACTCGAAGCGATCAGCCGGCGCGCCGCTCGCGTGCCGAAGCGGCGCGTCATGTTCGTTCTCGGCCGCACGCCGGGGCGGCTGGAAGACCTGGTGGTGGGGGGTAAGGGGTCGTACCTGGATGAGGTGATCCGACTGGCCGGCGGCGAGAACGTGTTCGCCGGCGCGGCCGTGGCCTACAGCAAGGTGTCGTTGGAAGAGGTCCTGGCGCGGAACCCTGAGGTGATCGTGGACATGGGAGAGATGGCCCAGACGGTGGGGGTAACGGAGGCGCGGAAGAAGGCCGTAGTCGCGCTGTGGAGCCGCTATCCTTCGCTGGCCGCGGTGAACGAACGACGCGTGTTCGCGGTGGCCTCCGACATCTTCGTCGTGCCGGGCCCGCGAGTGGTGGAGGCGGCGCGGGCGCTGGCTGCGATGATCCTGGGGGACTTCCATTGAGCGCCGCGTTCCACTTGCGTAACCTCGGTATGAGCTACAACGGGACCCGGGTCCTGAAGAGCGTGACCCTGGAATTCTCGGGCGCGCAACTGGCTGCGATTGTCGGTCCGAACGGGGCGGGGAAGTCCACGCTGCTCGGCATCATGGCCGGGCTGCGCCCCGGCTACACCGGCGAGTGCCTCTACGCTGATACCGACGTGCGGCGCTGGCCGCGGCGCGCCTTTGCCCGCCAAGTCTCGTTCGTTCCCCAGAGCCTGCGCGTCGAGTTCCCTTTCACGGCCGAGCAGGTGGTGCTGATGGGGCGAACCCCGCACGGCGGGGGGCTGTTCGAGTCGCCGGGAGACCGGGAGGAGGTTGAGCGCGCGATGGACGTCACCGATACCCTGCCGTTCCGGCAACGGGACTTCCGCTCGCTGAGCGGCGGCGAGCGCCAGCGCGTGATTCTGGCCTCGGCGCTGGCCCAGCAGCCGCGCGTGCTGCTGCTGGATGAACCCACCACGTTCCTCGACCTCAAGCACCAGGTTTCGATCTATCGCCTGCTGCGCGACCTGGCGCAACAGGGTCTGCTGGTGATCGCGGTGACCCACGACTTGAATCTTGCCGCCAGCTTCGCCGGCCGGGTGATTGCGCTGCTGGCGGGGCGCGTCGCCGCCGATGCGCCGCCGCGGGATGTTCTCGTCCCCGGCACTATTCGCGAGGTCTTTGAAGTGGACTCGGAAATCCTGCCCCGGTCGCACGGCGCCCCCTGGATTACTTATGGCGCCTAAGCGCAACACTGTTCTGTTTGCCGTGGTGGGGCAGGCCCTCGGCCTGCGGCGGCCTCGCAGGCCGCCGACGGGAGAATTCCCAAGTTCCTGTCGCACTATCTTAACGTGATGCTGAAAAGGCGACGACTCCCGCATCTCGATCTCAGCGGCCAGCCTCTGTTCGTCACCTTCCGCCTGCACGACAGTCTTCCGCCACATCGCCCTTTTCCGCCTTCGAATCTGAGCTCCGGCCAAGCCTTCGTCACGATGGACCGCCTGCTCGATCAAGCGCGGTGCGGACCCGCCTTTCCTCGACAACCGCCTATCGCTCAACTCGTCCTGACCTCCATCCAATATGGAGCCGAAATTGGGCACTACCAACTGCACGCGTGGGTGATCATGCCCAATCACGTCCATCTTCTCCTCACGCCTCAGGTCAGCCTGTCCAAGCTTCTGGGCTCACTCAAAGCGGCGACCGCAAAACGGGCCAACCTGCTGCTTCACCGGAGCGGCCAACCGTTTTGGCAAGACGAGAGCTATGACCATCTGGTTCGCGACGGCGATGAGTTCCGGCGCATCCAGCGGTACATAGAAAACAACCCGGTCACCGCCTGTCTGGCCGCAACACCGGAGGAATACACGTGGTCCAGCGCCGGGCGGCCTGCGAGGCCGCCGCAGGCCGGGGGCCTGCCCCACGATGAACCGCACTAATTCCATAAGATGTACAAACTCCAGGAACCGGGCGGAAGCCCGGCCCGCATGCTGGAAAGCCTGGCCCCACCGAGGTGGAACGCAACGTGAACACTGTTGCGACTAAGCGGCGGTTTTTGCAGGCCGTGTCGGCCGGGGCGGCGATCCTGGTGGCCGCGGTGCTGTTGCTCCCGCTGGCCGGTTCGGCTTCGCTGGACTTAGGGCGAGCGTTCGCCGGGCAATCGCCCGACTACGAGATCCTCTTTTACACGCGCCTGCCGCGGGTGCTGCTGGCGCTGCTGGCCGGCGGCACGCTGGCGGTGGCCGGCACGCTGTTCCAGGCGCTGCTGCGCGACGCGCTGGCCACCGAGTACACGCTGGGCGTCTCCAGCGGGGCGTCGCTGGGCGCGGTGCTGGCCATCTGCCTGGGCTGGCGCGAGGTGGGCAGCCTGCCGGCCGTTTGGGTGGCCGCCTTCGCCGGGGCGACCGCGGTGCTGTTCCTGGTGGTGGCCCTGGCTTCGGAGGGACGGCGGATGTCCTCCTTCACCCTGCTGCTGGCCGGTGTGACCATCAACAGCATCTGCCTGGCGGCGATTCTGTTCCTGCAATACACCGCCAGCTTCGGCCAGTCGTTCGCCATCGTGCGCTGGCTGATGGGCGGCATCGACCCGCTTCCCTATTCGACGCTGGCGGTGGCGGCGGCCGCCGTGCTGCCCGCGCTGGCGTACGTCTTCCTCCGCGCGCGCGAGTGGAACCTGCTGGCGGTGGGCGAAGACTGGGCGGCGGCCCGCGGCGTCTCCGTCAGCCGGCTCATGCTGACCGGCTACCTGCTGGGTTCCTTCGTCACCGGCTCGATCACGGCGCTGACCGGCCCCATCGGCTTCGTCGGCCTGATCGTGCCCCACGCCCTGCGGCTGAAGCTGGGCGCCGACCACCGCCTGCTGCTACCGTGCGCCTTCCTGATTGGGGCGCCGTTTCTGGGGGTCTGCGATCTGCTGGCGCGCACCGTGCTGGCCCCGACCGAGATCCCGGTGGGCGTGATCACCGCCATGCTCGGCGGGCCGTTCTTCATCTGGCTGCTGCGGTCGCGGCGCAGGAGCTTGTGGTTGTAGCCGCAAAGCCGGCTGACCCCGCATAATAGAGGGTTGGTCAACACCCTCGTCATTGAAAACCTGAAGCACCGCCCGGTGCGCACCGCGCTCAGCATCGTCGCCATCGGCGTCGAGGTCACCATGATGCTGACCCTGGTCGGCCTGAGCCGCGGCATGCTGGACGACGTGGCCCGGCGGGCGCGCGGCGTCGGCGCCGACATCGTGGTGCGACCGCCGGGCACCTCGCTGCTCGGGCTGAGCACCGCGCCCATGCCCGAGAACCTGGTGGCCTTTCTGGAGCGGCAGCCCCACGTCACCCAGGCGGTCGGCAGCATGGTCCACCCGGTGAACGGGGTGACCACCATCACCGGCATTCGCCTGGACGCCTTCAACCGGATGAGCGGCGGCTTCAAGTACCTGGCGGGCGGGCCGATTCGCGGCCCCGGCGAGATCATCGTGGGCGACTTCTACGCGCGGCAGAACAACCTCCGCGCCGGTTCCAGCGTTCAGCTTATGAACCGCGCCTGGCGCGTGGCCGGCGTAGTCGAGGAGGGCAAGCTGGCGCGGTTGGTGGTGCCGCTTAACGTCTTGCAGGATCTGACGGCCAACACCGGCAAGATCAGCCAGGTCTGGGTGAAGGTGGACAGCCCGGCCAACGTGCAGCTTGTCATCACCGCGCTCAAGGAGCAGCTCAAGGATTACCCCATCTACTCGATGGAAGAACTGACCTCGCTGATCTCGGTGAACAACGTGCCGGGGCTGCGGGCGTTCATCGGCGTGATCGTGACGCTGGCCATCGTGGTCGGCTTCCTGGTGGTCTTTCTTTCCATGTACACGGCGGTGCTGGAGCGCACCCGCGAGATCGGGATCCTGAAAGCGCTGGGCGCGTCGCCGGCCTTTATCCTCGACATCCTGCTGCGCGAGACGGCGCTGCTGGTGGTGCTCGGCTCCATCCTGGGCATCCTCTTCTCCTACGGGACGCGCTGGATCATCACCACCTTCGTGCCGGCCTCGCTGACCCAGGTGATTGTGCCGGACTGGTGGGGCATTGCCGCGGCCATCGCGCTGGCCGGGGCGTTGCTGGGGGCGACTTATCCGGGCTGGCGCGCGGCCCGCCAGGACCCGATCGAGGCGCTGGCCTATGAGTGAAGCGCCCATGATCGAGGTGCGCGACCTGCGCAAGATCTACCACGTCGGCGACGTCGATGTGCACGCGCTGCGGGGGGTGGACCTGAAGGTGGCCCGCGGG
>ERZ1292640.1583-Hain-H43-02um-R1-1583-length-18659-cov-13_pt2 | contig 16525 bp, 14 predicted proteins | sample MGYA00564404_ERZ1292640 | MGnify/ENA primary metagenome ERZ1292640 (study PRJEB36523, sample SAMEA6512636) | groundwater metagenome | collected 2019-01-08 | study: AquaDiva: Metagenomics assemblies of 32 groundwater samples
GCACTTCCCTGAAGAGGAAGGGGTCCCCGGTTCGAACCCGGGTCCAAGCACCAATCTGTAATAAACTACATATGTTTATGCAAATCAATTGGAATACGAACATTAAAGAGGCTCTTGATAGAACGGAGTTCATGGCAATTTCTACGGTTGCCGAAGACGAAAGTTGGGTTTGCCCGGTACAGTTTTCTTATGACGAGAAACTCAACCTTTATTTTAAATCGATGCCGAATTCAAGACATATACAGGAGATTAAAATCAATCCAAAGGTATCCATTGCGATTTTCAGCACAGATAGATTACCAAGTGGCGATGTAATAGGAATACAACTTGAGGGAACAGCAACCATCCTTACTTCTCGTGATAATGTAGAAATTGCGGCAAAATATCATTATCGCCGCAGTAAACCAGGCACAGATTACATGACCAGGATTGATGAACATTTAGGTAGCGATGCTTTGTGGAATTTCGCCAAAGTAACCCCCACGGAAGTTTGGTATTTTAATTCAGGGCTTTTTGATGAGGAAGCGCAGGGAAGACAAAAAGTTCCATTGGGGAGCTTGAAAATTGAGTTATAGTTCTTACCAAATATGTAATTCCCAAACGACCAAAAATTCCAATTAATTTTAAAACAGATCACTAAGCAAAAAATTTCGCATGAAGCGAAATTTTTTGTACTTGGTTATTAGTTATTTGTTATAAGTTATTAGTCACCCCTATATCGACCTCACTTTTAATTTCGTCTGTCTTGCCTTGTCGAGTTTAGGCAGACGGACAATAAGGAGACCATGCTTTTCGATAGCCTCTGCTTCTTCGGGATTTACTTCTTGAGGCAACATTACTGTTCGCGAGAAAGAACCCCAATACAATTCTTTGTGGAAATAATCGTTGTCAACGGTCTCGCGGTTTTCTTCCCGCTTGCCTTTTATGGTGACCATATCGCGGGTTATTGATATCTGAAGGTCATCCGGTTTTACTCCGGCCACAATGGATTTAACTATTATTTCATTCGGCGTTTGATACACGTCAACGGTTAATTGCGCTTCCTCACCGCCTTCTTCCGTCCAAACATTGTCGCGCTCGCCGACAGCCGATGCCCCGTTTTTTTTAACTTCCGCTTCCTCCTCAATATTAATGCTCCCCGTTAATCTCTCAAAAAAAGATCGTTTGTCTTTTGACATATTATTTATATTTAAATTATCGAAGCTGTTTTACTTTTTCGAACAAAAGCATGACAATAATTACCGCGACCCAAAGGAAACCAAAAACAACAAAAATATTTTTATCCCCATTGCTTATTATAAAGAAATTAAAGAGCGCATGCAACGCGATAGCTGTGAGTAATCCGGAAATGAGGTGCATGGCCTTGGAAAACGCCCCGCCGAAGAAAGCAAGTCCCATAAATAAGCCAACAAACGCGCTCGACGCGGTATGGAGCACGGACGCGCCGATAAACCTCAAATTTCCCGTTAAAAGCGCGGCCACGGCCCCTTGATTGGCTATCGGGTCTATTAAGAAAATAGTGTTTTCAAACGCGGCAAAACCAAGAGCCACAGTTATCATGTAAATCGCGTAATCCACCGGTTCGTCGGCGAACCTGCTTCCGGCGGCTATGAGGAAAAAAACAAAGAATTTCATCAACTCTTCTATCGCCGCCCAAGATAGAAGCAAGGCCGTGCTATCTGTGATATTGGCGAAAGCGAATTTTTGCATCGGGATAACGAGAACCACGCTTGCCATGCCGGCCAGGAAAAGAAAGAGAATCATACCGCGCGGTTCCGGTTTGGCGGAATCCTCTTTTTGCCAAAACCAAAGCCAAAAGATGGCCGGGATAATTCCCCCTAAAAGAGCGGCGAAAATTGTGCTTGCGGTTGGCATCAGGATTTTGGCCATTCGGCTATCATTAATAATCCCGATGTCTCGGTCGGGACCCCAATTTCGTGTCGGGGTTTAGGCATCATTGACCAGATTTCTTCCGTGACGAAGGGCATAAAAGGATGAAGAAGCTTCAGTTGTTCCGAGAGAAGCGCGTATAGAAGTTTTTGCGCGGAAGCGCGGGTGGCGTTCTTTTCTCCGTATAGAGTGTTTTTGCGTTCTTCGATTATTCTGTCAGCGAATGAATGCCAAAAATAGTGATAGAGTTCATCTCCGGCCAAATAGAATTTGTAGTTTTCCAGATAATCGGTAATTCTTTTTTTGAACAAATTGAAATTTTTCAATTCCTCGGCGTCTTTTTCCGTCAGTTCAATTTTTGTTTCAACATCAAGATCCTCCAAGTTGGAAACAACGAACCGTGTCGCATTCCAAATTTTATTGGCGAAGTGTTTGTAACCGCGGATTTTGTCTTCCGAAACCTTGGAATCGTTTCCGGGGGCGGTACCTATAATAAGAGACAAACGCACGGCATCGGCGCCGTATTTTTCTATCATATCCACAGGGTCAAGGATATTTCCCAGAGATTTTGACATCTTACGTCCCTGCCCATCGCGCACCAATCCGTGCAAATAAACTTTTTTGAAAGGAATCTGTCCGGTCAGGTATGTGCTCATCAAAATCATGCGCGCTACCCAGAAGAAGAGGATATCGTAGCCGGTCTCAAGTACGTCGGTCGGGTGATACATTTCCAAATCTTTGGTTTTTAGAGGCCACCCTAAAGTTGAGAAAGTCCAAAGTCCTGAAGAAAACCAAGTATCAAGCGTATCCGGGTCCTGCTCCCATCCCTCGCCATCTGGTGTTTCTGTTCCAACATATATTTCTTTCGCATTGTTTTGACTTTCAACTTTCAACTTTCTACTTTCTACTTTTTTGTACCACACGGGCACGCGGTGCCCATACCATATCTGCCTTGAAATGCACCAGTCGCGGAGATCGTTTATCCAATGGAAATAAACCTTTTTGAAATTGTCGGGGATTATTTCAATAAGGCCATCTTCTACGACATGGAGCATCAGTTTTTTAAGCGTGGTTTTTTCGCCCGCTTTCATTCCCTCAAGTTCGGAGCGGGGGAGTTTGAATTCTTTATTAACGTCCACAAACCACTGCAGCATTATCTGTGGTTCAATCACACCTCCGCCACGCGAGTTGGCGGCGATGTTGTGAACATAATTTTCATCGGTTTTAACGAGCAGTCCTTTTGATTTCAATTTTTCCACGATGAGGGGGCGAGCTTTCTTTATGTGCAAACCGGCAAATTCTCCCGCGATCGGCAAAAGTTTCCCTTGGTCATCTATAATTTGTTCTTTGTCCAGATTGTGTCTCTCGGCAATTTCAAAGTCCACGGTATCGTGCCACGGGGTGATGGTCATAACGCCCGTGCCGAATTCTTTGTCCACCGCCTTGTCTTTTACGACAGTTGCGGTGATGGGGCCGTTTATCCACTCAAGCTCTATTTTTTGCCCGTGTTTGTATTTTTCGTACCGCTCGTCGTCAGGGTGCATGACTATGTATTTGTCGCCGAATTTTGTTTCCGGACGGGCGGTGCTTATGGTAAATGGCCCGTACTTTAGGTAATAGAATGGAACTTTTTCTTCCTTCCACTCAATTTCAATGTCGGAAACGTTTGTTTGCATTTTCGGGTCCCAGTTGACGATTCTAGCCCCTCGATAAATAAGCCCGTCGTCGTACATTTGCTTGAACGCCGTTTTTACGGCAAAATTTCTTTTTTCATCCAAGGTGTAGGCTTCACGGCTCCAATCAATAGAAGAACCCATGCGCTTGACCTGGCCTACGATAGTATCATGGCTTTCCTTGGCGAATTTTTCCACTCGTTTCAAAAATTCTTCTCGCCCCAAATCATGGCGCGTCTTCTTTTCGTTCTTATAAATATCTTTTTCCACTTTTTCCTGGGTGGCGATGGCGGCGTGGTCGGTGCCCGGAAGCCAGAGAGTTTTCTTTCCGCGCATGCGCTCAAAGCGGATTATGATGTCTTCAATGGCGAGCATGGCGGCATGGCCTATGTGGAGGGTGCCGGTAACATTCGGCGGAGGCAAAACAATAGAATAGGGGATTTTATGCCGCGCGGGCAGGTTATCGGGATTGAAAAAACCGCTGTCTTCCCATAGTTTATAAACGCGCTCCTCCGTTTCCTTCGGGTCGTAGGGTTTAAGAAGCTTGTCTGGAATTATGTGGTTCGTTTCGACCATATTTCTTCAAATAATAACATAAAATAGGGCTTATTCTATAGTGTGCGGGCTTGCGCTAGGCCGTATTTTATTGCAAACTTCCTAAAGTGTTCTTCGGAGGAGCCTGTCTATGAGCAAGGGGATTTCGGAGCGGAAAAATTTACCGAGTACTTTTGTAATTTTGGCCGGTAATTCGGAGTTTAGAATTGCCGTTGAAATAGCGGAAGCTTTCAGCGAGTTTATTTTAAGCAGTAAGCTAAGGGAATGCCATTTTTCGAATTGTGAAATAGTCGCGATTCGTGGATTGTGGGAGGAGCTGAAAGAAAAGAACATTGAAGCGAACATAGAATGGCTCGCGAGAGAATCATTTCCTTGTTCTCGTTGGTGGCCCGTAGCCCATACCTCTTTTACCAAAAAGCTCATTGGAATGTTTCCCGACCTTTGGATGAAATTCAAGAAAAATTGCGAGGGAATTCCGGAGGTTCGCGATTACCTCGGACTTTTTTAAAGTGATAAATTGCCATTGGCGCGGATGCTCTTCTCGGACCGCGCTTTTTTGTTTTTTTCTTTTGATCTGAAGTATCCTGCCACAGCTATCATGATGGCATTGTCGCCAGTCAGAGTTTTTTGAGGCAAATAGACCGCGCAGTTGGGGAAATTAATTTCAACCCCCTTTTTTATAGTCTGCCGGATTTTTTCATTTGCCGCTACGCCACCGCCTAGGATAAGCGTTTTAGCTTTGTATTTTTGCAACGCTAGCAGAGTTTTTACCGCCAAGACTTCAACTACCGCATCTTCAAACTCCCTCGCAATCATTTGTTTCATTCTAGTGTTTTGCAAAACACTAGAGTGATTTTTTGTGAGATTACGGATGAGGTAGAGCACGGCCGTTTTAAGTCCGGAAAAAGAAAAATCAAAATCTTTGGAATAAAGCATCGGCCTCGGCAGCTTGTACTTGGAAGCCGAGCTTCCAAGTACAAGCTGCCGCGCAGACTGACGCAGACTTAACGCAGAATTACGCAGACTGGATACGGGCGAATAGAAGGTTTTTTCGGCGTTTTTCCGCGTTCGTTCCGTGTCCTTCCGCGATATTTTTGCTAACGCAGAAATATATGGTCCGCCTGGATAGGGAAGTCCGAGCATTCGCGCCACCTTGTCAAAAGCCTCACCGACGGCATCGTCGCGCGTTTCGCCGATTATTTTATATTTGAACCAGTCGCGCATTAGCACTAACTCGGTATGTCCGCCGGAGATGAGGAGGGCGAGAGTTGGAAAACGTGGAACTTGTAACTTGTAACTTGTAACTTGTAGAGGATCTCTCAACGTTTTACGTTTTAAGTTTTGCGTTTTACTTTTTTCTTGCGCCAAAAGCGCAGAAAAAATATGCCCTTCCATGTGATTTATGGGAATAATCGGAATGTTCCAAACAAGCGAAAGCGCTTTTGCGAAATTTATGCCGACCCAAAGCGTCGGTTCAAGCCCCGGCCCGTAAGTTACGGCGATAGCGTCCACTTTTGGTTTTTTTATTTTTTGTAATAGGGGAATGAGGGCTTCTGTCAATTCCGGCTCCCGTGTTAGTATTTTTTGCAGTTTTGTTTTTAGTTGTAAGTCGTTAGTCGTAAGTCGTAGGTTATCTCGCCACAATATACTTTCTTTTAACACCTGTTCCAAAATTGGGGCGAGATTTTTTGAGTGTTCTCGCTTGGCCATCATCGGGAAGACCCCGCCGTATTTATTGTGAAGAGGGATTTGCGAAGCGGTGATATTGGCGAGCACGGTAAAATACGGCTTCGTTAAGCCGCCTTTTGCCTCAATTATGCTGACGCCAGTTTCGTCACAACTGGTTTCTATGGCTAAGATACGCATAGGTTGGATACTATCAGTTTGTTAAGCAATAAATCAAACATAGACCCGGTTTTTTATTTCTGTTATTATGGCGATTGTAAATGGACGATTAGCTTCCGCCGATTGGCGGATTGGTAGGGAACGTTAGAATTGAATATGGACGATTAGCTCAGTTGGTAGAGCGACCCCTTGACGTGGGGTAGGCCAGAGGTTCAAGTCCTCTATCGTCCACAAAGTAATCCGCACCCTTAGCTCAGCGGCAGAGCGCTCCCTTCACACGGGAGAGGCCGTAGGTTCAATCCCTACAAGGTGCACAAATTTTGTTGTTTTTTTTCTAGGGGTGAAAACGGCGAAGGTATGGTTTGTTACTTTTTTGCAGCAAACATAAAGAAAGTAGTTTTCCAAATAATCATCTTTCCGTTTTTTATGTATTCTTCCAGATAAGGCTCTTTTTCTTCGCAAGTTATTTCCCAGTGATTGTATAAATCGCGTATACATCGTTGCATTTCTTCGTATGTTGCGGAATAACCAATATCAGTGCGTAGTTGCTCATTGGTCTTTGCATCAATTTCCTCTAACCCAGTTGCGATGCCTAAATAGTTGATGCCACCATTCTTGGTTCCATTTTGAATCGAATGAATAACCTTGAGGAAGTCCTCCTTATTTTCGACGCCATGCTCTATGACACTTTGGGCAATAATTATGTCGAAAGTTTTTGGTTCGATGTTAAATAGCTCAATATCTGCAATATGCGACTGTATTATATCCGATACTCCATGCTGTATGGCATTTTTCTTCAACTTTTCTATGGCAATAGCTAAGAAATCAACACAGACCAATTGCCCTCCATTATTCTGAATCATTTTGGCAATCGGGATGCTGTTTCTGCCTACACCACAACCAAGATCTAAAATGCGCGCATCTTTCTTATCCTCTATATATTTTTGCACGATGTCTAGCAATATATCATCCGATTCCTCAAGCCATGAACCTTTTTCAAAGAGTTTTGTTCGGCTATACAAATTTCCATGATATTCGGCGTTTATTTGTTTAATGCTCTTCATGATTTAACTGTGTTCCAACCCTTATTTTTCTTACAAAAAAGAGGCTTACGAAAACGAGAACACCCATAGAAAGTATGGCGTATGAGTAGCTCATTTTTCCGGAGGAGGCGGTGCTTGCAAGAATGACGCTCCAGGTAATCGGGCCGATAAGCGTGGCGAAGCGCTCGGCGAGAATATAGAAACTGAATGAACTTGCCTCAACGGAGGCATGGGCAGTTTCCGCCACGATTGTTCGGCTGATTCCCCGCATGGGGCCGTAGAAAAATCCAGCCACAAGACAAGCGGCAATGACTAGCTTGAATGATGGGACAAAGGCGATTATCGGAAACAAAACCGACCAAACAACGAGCAGCGTGGTTAAGGTTCGGACACTCCCTTTTTTGTCGGAAATTTTTCCCAGAATAATTGAACCGATGGCGGATAAAGACAATATCCCCGCGGTCAAATATGTTTTAATCGCGTCTGAAGCCCCGTGGACTTTCTCCAGAAAGAGAGGAAAATTATTCGCGAAGGTGAGCAGGGCGTCGCTAAAGAGGAAATAACCGAGCAGAAGAAATACGAGGTTTTTGTTTGATAAAATCTGGCGGATAGTTTGGAAAATTTTCGCGCACTCGTTTTTGATGTTTATTTTTCCCACAAGGGTTGGAAGTTCTTTTTCTTTAAACCAAATAAGCATTGGCAAAACAAAAAGTCCAAGAAGAATAGTCGCGGGCAAAAGGGTTTGCGGACGGCCAGGGGAGCCGAAGAGGTAAATAGCTCCAGTGGCAAACGGCAGGGTAACCAGAAGGCCGATAACTTGGCCGGCATAATTGAATCCCTGTCCTATTCCGGAAACGAAGCCCCGGTTCGTGTCGTCGGAAATGTCATTGATAATGGGGGTGTAGAAAATAAAACTGATTATGTAAAAGTAGAGAGCCATGGTGAAAATTATCGCCGCGAGAAGAGGGTGGGACGGAGCAAATAAAACGACAAGTGATGTCGCGAGATAAAGCAGGAAAATAATGGCGGTTGCCACGCGCACCCCGAACAGTTTTTGGCGAGTCGCATCAAGTCTTTGCCCGATAATTGGCGCGGTTAGTATGAAAAGGACAGACGAAACAACAAGCGTCGCGTTGAACCACCAATCGGGCTTTCCGCTCTCTACCACGAGCCACTGGGAAAAATAAAACAGGAAAACAATCATGGTGATTGAGTTCGCAAAATCGTACAGCGCCCAGAGATAAATATTTTTTTTCATTTAAAATCCAATCCGCTCTCCGCCTTATGTGGTATCAGTATATCATTTTGTCTAAAAAATTGAACGCTACGCGCGCTTAATCTGTGTGGTCACCCGCTCAAATGTACTAGTTTGGTATAGGTGGCAAGTTGCTAAATATTTTGCTTCATAGAGTTGGTCTTTAATTCTCGGCTTGTGTATAATCGGGGCAGTCAAGGTTTTTTTGACACACGATTTCAAATATAGGAGGCACTCAAATGTGCGGAATTTTCGGCGTTTTTAACGCAAGGAAGGCCGCCGAGCTGACCATCATCGGTCTTCACGGCAACCAGCATCGTGCTATAGATTATGCCGGCATTGTTTCTTCGGACGGCTACAATCTGTATCGCGAACGCGGTGTCGGAACCGCGAACGAAGTATTTACCAGAGAAATGATGGACACCTTGCACGGCAAGTCTGCGCTTGGACATATACGGTATCCTACTACCGTTCCTGACAACGACGATAATGATTCAGCATGTCCAATTCTGGATAATATCCAACCAATTGTCGGCAGATACAACGGCATACCGATAGCTATCGCCCACAACGGCACTCTGACGAATACGGAAGCGTTGAAGGAGATGCTCGGCCCAGTAAAGTTCATTTCTTCTATGGACACGGAATGCATTTTGAGGCTCATCGAAGCGCATTGCACCGGCTCAATCGAGGACGACCTGAAACGAGTTTTTTCTCTACTAAAAGGCAGTTTTTCACTCGGGATAATTCTTCCCGGTCGGCTTATTGCTGTCCGCGACCCAAGCGGAAACAGACCGCTTTCAATCGGGCGGCTGGAGGAGAGCTACTTCATTTCTTCCGAAACATGTCCTTTCCCAAACATAGAAGCGGAGCACGTGCGTGATGTGGAACCCGGCACCATGGTTTCCATAGACGAGAATGGTCCGAGAGAAATTCGCTTTGCTCCGAGAGAAGAAAAGAAATGCCGTTTTGAAGGCATCTACTTTTCCCATCCGTCCAGTGTCGTTTTCGGGGAGGGCGTAAGCAGGTTCCGTATGTCGATTGGGCGCGAGCTCGAAAGACTTTTCCCGGCTCCCGGCGGAGCGGATTTGGTTACCCCGATACCGGATTCCTCCAACTTCATTGCTATGGGATACGCCGAAAGCAGACGTTCCGGAGAGTTCTTTCCGGTTATCATCCGCAGCCATCATGCCGGCGGACGGACTTTTATTGCCGCGAATCAGGCTAAGCGCGACGTAAAAATCTCGCAGAAGTTTGCTTTTACGGCTTGCGAAATAAAAGGGAAACGAATCGTGGTAGTAGACGATTCTATCGTCCGCGGTTCGACAATGCCGAAAATCGTGAGGGTACTGCGGCGGCTTGGCGCCAAATTGGTGCATGTGCGGATTGGCAGTCCGCCGATCAAGCATCCATGCCGCTACGGTATCTATACGCCGATGTATGAGGAGTTGGTTTCCGCGCGGCTTTCCCCTTCGGAAATACGCGACTGGGTCGGCGCCGATACGCTTGAGTTTTTGCCCCTTGAGGTTTTGGAACGGCTTTCGCCGAACAAGGAATCGTTCTGCTTCGCCTGCATGTCGGGCAAGTACTGGTGAGAGTTTGTTTTACCAACAGGCCGCGCTCCCGCGCGGCTTTTTTAATACGCAGATGTTCACAGGGTATCTATTCAGGAAGTTTTTGGCTTTCTTGCAAACCATTTTCTATTCTGGACTCACGGCTTTTTTTCATCGGCCAAGAGCCGGAAGAATACTTCCCATCCGGGAAAAATCTGAAAGTTGAAACTTCGCCGTTTTTTTCGTCAAAAAATTTGGTCTGGCGATCGAGGAGTCGGTCACAAATAATTTTCTACTAAAAATTTTCGCTCTCCTTACAGGAGCAGTACACCTTTTGGATATTTTACTTCGCTACTCTCGTAAACTATCTCAAAAGGTCTTGCGGTGCTCCAAGTTTTCGCATCTCACCCGACTCGCGCCGTCGCGCTCCGTCTTTCGACTCTTTTAAAAAGTAAAACAAATTACTTTTTAAAATCATAAAAATTATGCTACGCAAATTTTTGTGACCCTACAGGGAGTCGAACCCTGCTTCTGAGCTTGAAAAGCTCATGTCCTGACCGATAGACGATAGGGCCTAGTCCGCCAGCTGGCGGAATTTACAATTTACAATTTCCAATTTCCAAACGCGACAACATGGGAAATCATAACATTTTTTGCTAAAAATGCAAAAAAACGCTATGATTTTTGAACAGATTTAGTTTATATGTTATTAGTTGTCGGTTATTAGTTATCTATGGAGACGTGGCTGAGTGGTTGAAGGCACCGGTTTCGAAAACCGGCATCCGCGAAAGTGGATCGTGAGTTCAAATCTCACCGTCTCCGTTTATGAAAATCTTTATCATTTGTAGCAAGCATTTTTATCACGGCATTCCTCCAGTCAAGGAAGAGTTGGAGAAGGCTGGACACGTTGTTACTCTACCGAACAGTTACGAAGAACCGTTCAAGGAGGAAGAAATGAAAAAAATAGGGGAAAAAGAACACAGGGCGTGGAAAGCCGGCATGATTCATCTCCAGCTGGAAAAAGTAAAAAATAATGATGCGGTTTTGGCACTTAATTTTGAGAAAAACGACCAGCAAAATTACATCGGCGGAGCGACATTCTTGGAGATATTCCGCGCTTTTGATTTGGGCAAAAAGATTTATTTATATAATCCAATCCCACAAAATATTTTTGAGGACGAATTGAAAGCAATGAACCCCCTGATTATCAACGGCAACTTGCTTTTGATAAAATAATTTTCGCCATACATTGCGATTTTTGACGGCAAAAGAAAAACGCCCCCAGACAAGATCGGGGCGTTTGAACTGACGCGAATCAAAACGCGACGATTTGGTGTTTGACCAGCTTCCTATACGGCTCGCACCATTTCAGAAGCTCGCGGTGTTTGCCCATGCCGACTATTGTTCCTCCGTCTATGACGATGATTTTGTCGGCATCGCGGATGGTGGAGAAGCGGTGGGCGATGATGATGCCGGTGCGTCCCCTCAAGGCTTCGCGCATAGCTTCATGAATTAGAGCCTCATTTAGGGCGTCCAGATTGGACGTTGCTTCATCAAAAATGAGGATTTCCGGTTTCTTCAAAAGCGCTCGCGCTATGCCGACCCGCTGGCGCTCTCCGCCCGAGAGCTTAATGCCATTCTCGCCGATCAAGACGTCAAATTTTTTCTCGCCCAGACGATCGTAGAACTGATCAATGCGGGCTTTACGGGCAACTTCTTCAAGCTCTGCCTCGGTGATTTTTTCCGGATGTTTTACACCAAAAGTCAGATTGTATTTGAGGGTGTTGTCAAACATTTGCACAACCTGCGGAACAAAACCGGCTTTCTCCACATAGCTATCCATGTCAATGTCGCGGAGATTGATGCCGTCCACCAGAATTTCTCCCTCGTCCGGATCATATCCCCGGAAGAGAAGATTAACGATAGTGGTCTTGCCAGCCCCGGAAGAGCCGACAATGGCAACCGTTTCGCCTTTTTCTATCGCGAACGAGACGTTTTTCAGAACCTCTTTGTTCACCGGCTCGCCGTTCTCCGCGTTCTCTGTTTCGGATTCACCGCTTTCTTTGTTTTCAACAGATTCGATAGGATAAGCGAAAGAAACATCGCGGAATTCTATTTTGCCCCCTATTTCAGGCAGAAGCACGGGATTTTCGGGAGCTTTGACGGCTGGTTCGCGAGAAAGCATTTCGTGAAGTTTGTTGATGTCGGCAAGTTGTTGAAGCATGTTTCTTTGAATCCATCCCAGACTTCCGACATTGCCAAAGACGCTTCCCATCCATCCTATCAGCATGACAATTTTTCCCGGCGACTCAACTCCGGTTGAAACAAGCCACACTCCGGCAAGCAAAGCGGCCACTTGGCCGAATGAAACGAGGGTATCACGGGCGTAATAAGCGCCGATGTAATCCGTCCACATTGTTTTGGTCGGGTTAGCCACTTCGTCCCAGTGTTCGCGGTATTCTTTGACCATCTCGGCTTCTTTTCCGGACATCTTTACGAGCTTCACGTTTCGGAGAATCTCGCTTTGATGCTTAGATTGGTCATTCCACTTTCTGCGATTTTCCGAGAATCTCGGATAGAAATTCGCGTTGAAGCGGAATTGTATGGCAAGATAGACAATCGCAAAAGACAGAACGACTACTCCCAGCGTCCAATTAACAAAAATAATTGCTACGGAAGCAAAAATTATTTGAGTTAAAAACGGAAGCAGGGAGTAAATGAAACCATTTAAGAAGTTTCCCATAGCCGAGACCCCGCGGTTTATTACCGTGGACCTTAGTCCGGAATTTTCGTTGATGTGTTGTCCCAGCGAAAATCCGAAAAGTTCCTCAAGCGCTTTCTCGCCGGCTCTAGCCTGAAGTTCCAAAGTAAGATGTTTTACCTCGTATTTCTCGCGGATGTTATTAATCACGTTTGAAACGAGATAAACAGCCAATATGGCAAGTCCCAAATAAAGAGAATCAACAAACAAAGCTTTGGATGCCAGATTGTCAAAAATCTTTCCTTGGAAATAGGGGAGAGACAGAAACATGAGCTGGCCTATGGTTAGGAGGACGAAAACTACCGTTGCCTTGCCGGCAAACGGCGAATAGTTTTCGTATAAGATTTTGAAAAAGTCCTTGATTTTTTGCATGACGTTTCCTTTGTGAAGAACGATAATTGTCAGAATAATATCATTTTTTGACATAGATGTCAAATAGAAAACGATATCTGGAAGGGAAGAGAATTTTCCGAAAAACAAGCTTGAATTTATTTTGGAACCGGGACGCTCCATTGCCGGGGACGCCGGTTTTATCGTTTCCGAAGTTGTTTTGGTGTCCAACAAATCGGAAGCCCAAGACACCCGCTGGATTTACTTGGATGTCGGCAAACTGAACGGACTTTTTGAAACACTGGATGAATCAATCAAATATCCCATTCTTACCGAATACAAGAAAAATGAAGAGGAAGAAAGCGAAGTTATTTCGGCCGGCCCGACCTGCGCTTCGTGCGATATTTTATACGAAAATCACAAATACAAGTTGCCGAAAGGTTTGAGGGAAGAGGACAGAATATACATACTTTCAACCGGCGCTTATACCAGCAGTTATAGCTCCATTAACTTCAACGGCTTTCCGCCGCTACGGGTTTACACCGTCAAAAACCTGAAAGGAGAAAAGAAAAAAGCCAAAAAAAGAACGAAGACAAAATCCAAAAATACAAAATCCAAAAAATAGCCTAAAACTAAAAGTATTAATTTCCAGCGGTCGCTGGAAATTAATACTTTTAGGGTTTGAGAAGGTTTGAGAATTTTCGGCAATTTTTACAAGTAGGGAACTCGCCGGAAACCGCAAGGTGCGAATTGATCCCGTAGTAAAAAATGGCACGGGTTTTTGTATATTTATAAAATAGAAAAAGAAAGATATTATTAAGTATAATTTAAAATAGCGGGTAACGTAGTTTCCCAAGGAGCGATGCTATTTTTCACTACAGGATTGACTCTAATTTGCCGAATGATATTATTTATTTGTCGAGGATTTCGTCCTTGACCTGAGGGGGCTTTAAAGAGAGCAGGACTGTGCCCGCGAGGTGTCTTAATGCCTGGGCTTACGCGGTTGCCCGGGGGACCCTTTCGTTCCCTGGATCATACATAACGCTAATCTTTGAGAGTAGTACGAAGTGCTCTCGCAGTACCTGCGGGAGAGGGGTTCTCTCAAGAACCTCCGTCATACGGGAGCTTGCCTCCGGCGGCGCTGATCAACGAGGAGCCCCCCGGCGAGTCCCGGTCGACCACAGGCGGAAATTGCAGTAATCTGTGCCCCCTCAGTCTCCTGTGGTCTTTTGTTCTTTCTGAAAATTATCCTAAAAAAAGAGGTTTCCAAACCCAAGCTTGCGCTACGCGCAGGCTATATTTTTTGTCCGTTTGACATTTGTGCAAAAATTTTAAACAATAGACACAGCATTCTTTTTGAAAGGATCATAATGAAAGCATGGGAAAAACGAGAAACCATAGATAAATCCTATGGCCTGTCTTGGTTTACCCGCGATATAGAAGGGGTACCCCATGCCGAGCCGAGCGCGATCGTTCGGGACGGCAAAAAACGCCTCGTTCTTGTGCCGAACGAAGCGATGGAAAAAGTGCACAAAAAGCTCATCAATTGCCTGCGCAACGAAATGAGTATCCACAAGCCGAATGTTGTTTGCGGTCCGCGAATTTCGGGGAATATGAACGCCATAAGGCATGCTACCAACATCAACAAGCGTTTTTTCAAGCTTGATCTGAAAAACGCCTTTCTATCGGTTCGGGCGGAGCGTTTGGCTCAAATGATTGTGAGGCGTTTTGATGATTTGGGGACGGAGGTGGAAGTCCGAAAGTTTCTCGAAGAATACTGTTTTGACGAAAGAACGGGCGGACTGGCGCAGGGACTTCCGGCGTCAAACGAACTTTTTGATTTCTACTGCGAGGTTTTGATTGACGGGCCTATCCGCGATGAGATTGATATGAAATGGGCGGGAGGGCTGTTTGACTCGCTTGTTTTCACGCGGTATGTGGACGACCTTCTTATTTCCAACTACGAGCCGATTCCGGAAGGATTAATAAGGCGAGTTCGTGAGATCATAAGCAAGGCAGGTTTCAAAGAAAATCATCGGAAAACTAAATTCCATGACGCGACCAAAAATGGTCCGATGACAATCACCGGTCGTGCGCTAGACCAACACGGCGCAGTCTCTCTTCCCGGGAAATATCTCCGCAGGCTTGAAGGAGTCTTGTGGGTGGCGGCGCATAGGCCGAAGGATTGCCAGGTTTCGTGGGCGGAGCTTATGGGGCACATGCAGTATTTCGAGCACGTGATGTCGGCGCGGATTTATCTGACCAGACGCCAGACGAAAATTCTGAAACTGTTTTCCGAGTGGGCTATCAAGCAAAAAATTGACTGCGCGGGGCTCGCAGAACTTGCGAATAAAGGCGGGTGATTTAGAGTCACTCGCTTTTTTCTAGCCTCAATTTTTTATATGGAATCATTACACAACGGTCGTTGTGTAATGATTCCATAATGGTTATAAATGTTGTCGAAGAATTATTTTGTATGTAAATGCAAATAGATATCCTCAACAGCCTTGACGGCGTCGCCGGCGGCGATATTGTTTTGATGATAGAGGATGTCGGTGGCGTCGCCGGCGGCCCAGATGCCGGGCGTTGAGGTCTTTTGTGTTTTAGGGTCTATTTTTATGCGATTGTATTGGTCAAGCTCCACAAGACCTTTTACAAAATCGGTATTTGGGATTTGGCCGATTTCAACAAAAATTCCTTTCACCGAAAGTTCAACCAGCTCGTCCGTTTTTTTGTTTTTGTAAGAAAGCCCGCTAACAAATTTATCGCCTTTTACTTCTACGACTTCGGCGTTATCAACCGCTTTCATTTTTGGGTTCGCGAGCACTTTTTCCACCACAACGGGGTCGGCCTTGGCATAACCATCGCTATGATTCAAAAGCGTTACAGTTTTAACATAAGCAAGAAGCTGGGCGGCGGTTTCAAAAGCGGCATTGCCTCCGCCTATCACCGCTACGTCTTGGTCGGAAAATAGGGGACCGTCGCACGAAGCGCAGTAGGTGAGACCCTTGTGCTCCAGAGCGTCGGCATTTTTAGCCTGAAGTTTTCTCCGGGAACTGCCGGCCGCCACCAAAATAGATTTAGCGGGGAATATAGTGCCGTCTTCGGTTGTCACCTCAAATCCACCTTCCGTTTGCGCGAAAGTTTCGATCGGAGAGTCTATTTTTTTGACCGCAGTAACTTTTTCGCCTTCTTTTACAGTCAGAATATCACCGGCATAAGTGTTCACGTGCCTTTTTAAGTTTTCGGCGAGTTCGGCGCCGGAGATAGCCGGCGTGCCTATCCAATTCTGTATTTCAAAAGAAACGGCTGATTGTCCGCCGAATTCGTTTGTGATAAGCAGTGTCTTCAAGCGCTTGCGCGCGGCGTAAACGGCGGCGGCGGAACCAGCTGGCCCCCCACCGATAATTATCAAATCATACATACATAGCGTATAGCGTTTAGGGTTTAGGATTTAGTTCGTGAAATTGAATTCACTAAACGCTTTACCCTAAACCCTAACCGCCAGTTTTTATTTCGTCGAGCGAGGATCATGTGAATGTGGCCTATCGGATGTTGATAGGCACCTGTAGACGGTAATCACATTCACAATGTCCGAGCGAAGACGAATTAAAGGTTCA
>ERZ1292640.2029-Hain-H43-02um-R1-2029-length-16522-cov-45_pt1 | contig 16522 bp, 10 predicted proteins | sample MGYA00564404_ERZ1292640 | MGnify/ENA primary metagenome ERZ1292640 (study PRJEB36523, sample SAMEA6512636) | groundwater metagenome | collected 2019-01-08 | study: AquaDiva: Metagenomics assemblies of 32 groundwater samples
GCGCACCCCAATCTTTTCAAGAGGTTCACCCCCCTATGTCAGGAGGTCTGGATTCATCCGTTGTCGCAACGGTGTCATGTGGTGTCTCCTTTCCGGGGAGGGATCGGTCCAAGCGACCCTCCCTGGAGGAGATACTGAGGCCAACGAGGCCAGGGAAGCAAATGGGAAGGCGGCCGACTTGCGGGCAGGTCTTATCTATCCGCCGCGCGCGGATTCAGTTCAACCAGGCGTTGCAGCGGACGGGCAAACGGCGCCCGCCGCTGAACGTCATATTCGTTAGACTGCGACCTCGGCAAACGGGTCTGTTGGGCCGAAGCCTCGGAGAGATCAGGGAGCTGTGGTTAACGCCCATGGGGCGGTGCACGGGTCCACCGGGGGCGCGCCGGGGGCGAATTTCGAGGTTGTGTAGCCTGTCCCCGAATTAGAATGAAGAGTTGAGGATTCTGGTCCGAGCTACGAACTGGCTGGGGGACGCGGTGATGTCCCTGCCGGCGCTGCGAGCGCTGCGCGGGCGGTTCCCGCAAGCTCATATCGCCGTGCTGGCGCGCTCCTGGGTGGCCGGGCTCTACCGCAGGGAAACGTGCGCGGATGAGGTGATCGCGCACTCGTCCGGCAGGTGGCGGCTGGCGCTGGAGCTGCGGCGCCGGCGGTACGACATGGCCGTTCTGCTGCCCAACTCGTTCGATGCGGCCCTGACGGCCTGGCTGGCGCGCATTCCGAGGCGCATCGGCTATGACCGCGACGGCCGCGGGCGGCTGCTGACCGATCCCATCCGGCCGCCGGCCAAAGGCGAGATCCCACCACACGAGACTTTCTACTATCTGGAGCTTCTGCGCCGTGCGGGCCTCGTCGAGGAGCTGCCCGCGGAAGAGCCGCTCCTGCTGAGCGGCGTCGAGGAGGCGCGCCGGCAGGGCGAGAGGTTGTTCCGCGCCATGGGTTTCGCTACGCCGGTGATCGGGATCAGCCCGGGCGCGCAGAACAGCCGGGCCAAGCAGTGGCCGCCGGAGCGCTTCCTCGAAGCGGCCGCGAGCCTGGCCGCCGAATTGGGCGGCGCGGTGGCCGTATTCGGTTCGGCGGAAGAGCGGGAGTTGGGGCAGTCGGTCGCGGCCGTGCTGCGCCGCAGCGGCAGCGCCGTGCTGAACCTCGCCGGCGAGACGCCGCTGGCGGAGTTCATCGCGCTGGCCGCGGCCTGCCGCGTGTTCCTCACCAACGATTCGGGCGCCATGCACATCGCCTCGGCGCTCGGGACGCCGACGGTAGCGATCTTCGGCCCGACCGAGTGGTTTGCGACCGCGCCGGCGGGACCGCGGTCGGTGATCGTCCGCGAGCCGGTCGAGTGCAGCCCCTGCATGCTGCGCGACTGCCCGATCGACCACCGCTGCATGACCAGGGTCTCGCCCGAGCAAGTGGCGCGGGCGGCCTTGGACCTGCTGGAATAGAACGTGGATCGTGGATCGTGGACACCAGGACCAAGATTGTGACGCCCGCTCAGGCCGAGGAAGCGGCGCGGGTTTGCCGGGCGAGCGGCACGCCGGTCAAGGTGGTGAGCGGTCACTTCGATCCGTTGCTGGCCGGGCACGCACGGCGGCTGGGAGAGATCGCGCGGCCGGGCGGGGTGCTGATCGTGATTGTGACCGATCCCCCGCGGCCGCTGCTGGCGGCGGAGGCGCGCGCCGAATTGGCGGCCGCGCTGGCCGTGGTAGACTACGTGGTGCTCGGCGGCCCGCGAGTGGTGGAGCCGGCGGCCGGGATCGGGGCGGACGAGATCTTCAACGAAGAGGCGGCTGACGAGGGCCGCCGGCAAGAGCTGATACGGCATGTCCACGAGCGACAGCAAACCGGGTAGCGCTGTGCGCTCGCGCATCCTGGTGGTCCGCCTCGGCTCGATGGGCGACATCATCCACGCCCTGCCCGCCGTGGCCACCCTCAAGCACAGCTTCGCGGGTTCGCGCCTGTGCTGGGTGCTGGACGCGAAGTGGATGGCGCTGGCGGAGGACAATCCGTTCATCGACCGCCTGATCCCTCTGGAGCGCAGGACCGCGCGCGGGCTGTGGGAGACCTGGCGCCGGCTCCGCGGCACGCGCTTCGATTTCGCAGTGGACTTCCAGGGCCTGGTGAAGTCGGCTCTGGTGGCTTCGGTGGCCCGCCCCGACCGCATCTACGGCTTCCACCAATCGCAGGTGCGCGAGAAGGCGGCGGCGTTGTTCTACTCGAATCGGGTGCGCGCCGGCGCCGCGCACGTCGTCGATCGCAACATCGAGCTGGCGGCGGCGACCGGGGCTTCGAGCATCCTGCGGACCTTTCACCTTCCCGAGGGCTCGCCGGAAGGCGAGTTGCCGCCAGACTACGTGCTGGCCAGCCCGCTGGCCGGCTGGCGCGGCAAGCAGTGGCCGCTCGAATACTACCGGGCGTTGGCGCAACGCCTGGAGAGCGAGCTGGGACTGCCGCTCGTGTTGAACGGCCCGCCGGGGGCCGCCGGGTTCCTGGCCGGCGTGCCGGAAGCGAGAGCGCATCTCTCGGGCGTGCCGGGCTTGATCCATGCCACCCGCCGGGCCGCGGCCGTGGTGGGCATCGACAGCGGCCCGCTGCACCTGGCCGCCGCGCTGGGGAAACCCGGAGTGGCGGTTTTTGGTCCCACCGACCCGGCGCGCAACGGTCCTTACGGCGACAGCTTCACCGTGCTGCGCGGAGTGGGCGCGGTGACCAGCTACAAGCGCCGCCCCGAGATTGACCCCAGCATGTGGGCGGTGACGCCGGACGCGGTGTTCGAAGCGCTGAAAGAACGGATCGCCTCGCGATCGCGGCCCGCCGGTCGCCCTGCCTGATGCGCCGCTACTGGTTTCCCAAGCGATACGCCCACCTGGCGGCCCGCCTGCGCGTGCCGGGCGGGTTTGCGCTGGCGGCGGCGTTCGCCTGGTTGTCGGAGCCGGCGGCCTTCTCGCTGGCGGTGGGCATCCCGGTGGCCGCGCTCGGCCTGTTGCTGCGCGGCTGGGCGGCCGGGCACCTGGCCAAGAACGAGCGGCTGGCCACGAGCGGACCGTACGCCTACACGCGCAACCCGCTCTATCTGGGCACGCTGGTGGTGGCCCTGGGACTGGCGATCGCCTCGCGCCGCTGGCTGCTGGCAGTGTTGTTCGCGGCCGTGTTCGGCCTCCTCTACCTGCCGGTGATCGAGCGCGAGGAACAGCACCTGCGGAGGCTGTTCCCGGCCTACGATGATTACGCGCGGCGGGCGCCGCTGCTGTGGCCGCGCCGTGGCCGGCAGCCCGCGCGGGGGGATGGTTTCCGCTGGCAGCTCTACTTCAAGAACCAGGAATACCAGCCCTTGCTGGGATTCCTGTGCGGGATACTGTTCTTAGCCTGGAAGGTCTGGCACTGAGGCGCTACTTGGCCGCCGGTTTGGCGAAGCGGGCGTCGTCGATCTCCACGTTGTTCTGCACCTCGGTCACGATGATGATGACGGTTTGCTCCGCGGCGCGTTGCTCAACCCGGAACGGGACCTTGATGCCGCCGACGTCGCGGTAGTCCGACATCAATGCCTGCACGCTCACCGGCCCCTGCGGCGTCTCCTGCACCGAATCCTGGCGCAGCAGCAGGAAGCTCTCGACGTCGTAGTAGCGGGTCAGCGGCCGGCCGCTGTCGGGAGTCAACTCGACCACGTAAGCCTCGCGGTTGTTGACCTTTTCTTTCCCCTTGAGTTCGACCTTCTTGTAGATCTCGCGCCACTTCAGCTCGGCGTTAAAGGACGCTTCGCGCTTCGCCTGGGCCAGTTCCACTCCCTCCAGCACGCGCAGGCCCTGGTCGGGACGCTCGCTCCAGGCGACCTCACCGTCGAAGCCCTGCTTGATGTCGCCGAAGCCATCGACGCTGGTCATGAAGAACCGCTTGTTGGGCGCCTTGGCGTAGAACTCCATCGGCGCCTGGCCCCCCTGGGCCGGGATTTCCAGCGTGCCCTTGGCGATGGTGCTGGTCATTTTCTGGCGGGCGTCGCGGCCGCCGGTCGCCTCGATCGACCGCTCGACGATTTCCTCGGCTGTCAGGGTGGGCGCCTTGGGCGCCGGCGCCTGAGCGGCGGCGCTCTGAAACGCAAGTAACACGGCGAGCAGCGTTGGCACGGCTCAGCTCCAGAGGCGGTCGTTGGCGCGGTCCTTATCCCACTGCGGAGTGGGCTCGAAGTAGCCCGGCTCAAGCAAGTGCTGCTTGACCACGTCGTCGTTGAGGGTGACGCCCAGGCCCGGCCCTTCGGGGACCTTGATGAAGCCGCGGTTGACAATGGGCTTCTCGATGCCCTCGACCATGTCGTTCCACCAGGGTACGTCCACCGAGTGGTTCTCCAGCACCAGGAAGTTCTCGGTGGCCGCCGCGCAATGCACGTTGGCCATGCAGGAGACCGGCGTGCCGGCGAAATGCATGGCCATCGGCACGCCGTACTCCTGGGCGGCGTCGCCGATCTTCTTGGTCTCCAGGATGCCGCCCGAAGTAGCCAGGTCGGGGTGGATGATATCGACCGCGTGCTGCCGGCACAGCTCGATGAACGGCTCCTTCAGGTAGATGTCCTCACCCGTCAGGATGGGCACGTCAACGGCGTGGGTGATCTGCTTGAGCAGGTCGGTGTACTGCCAGGGGATCATGTCCTCCAGCCAGGCCATGTTGTACTTCTCCAGCGCGCGGGCGAGCCGGATGCAGGAGTTGACGCCGATGTGGCCGAAGTGATCGGCCGCCAGCGGCACTTCCATGCCGACCTGCTCGCGGACAGCCCCGACATAGTCGGCCATCAGCGCGATGCCGTTATCAGTCAGCTCGAAGCCGGTGAACATGTGCTGGGTCATGCGGTAGTCGCGGGTGGTCAGTCCGAGCGGGCGGCTGAGCGTGCCCGGAATCTTCTCCACCAGCCCGATCCCGAGGTCCATCTTCAGGTAGGTGAAGCCCTGCTCGAGCCGCTGCTTCATACGCTGGCCGTAGACCTTGGGGTCGGGCGACATGTCGGTATCGGCGTAGCAGCGGATGCGGTCGCGGAACTTGCCGCCCAGCATCTGATAGATGGGGATGCCGTAAGCCTTGCCGGCCAGGTCCCAGAGCGCCATCTCGATGCCGCATACGCCGCCGCCCTGGCGGGCGTGAAAGCCGAACTGCTTGAGCTTGCGAAAGATTTTGTCGATGTTGCAGGGGTTCTCGCCGAGGATGCGGCTCTTGAGCATCAGCGCGTAGTTCTTGCTGGCGCCGTCGCGCACCTCGCCCAATCCGTAGATGCCCTGGTTGGTGTCGATGCGGATGAGCGGACAGGTCATCGGCGCGCGGGCCACCACCGCCATCCGCAGGTCGGTGATCTTCAGGTCCGAGGGCTTAGAGGCCGTCCTGGTGTTCTGGAGCGCGGCCTCGAGCGTCTTCTCCGACGAGAAAGCCGCGCCGAGCGCGGCCGCGGCCGAGCCCAGCAACGAGCGCCGCCCCAGCAGGTTCTTTACCGATTCCTTGGTCATCGCCAGTCCTCCCCCAGGGACGAGTTTTGTTTGCCCAGGGGCCTATTGTATTTGCCGCGCGCGGGGTTTGGCAAACGCGCGTCGCGCGGCGACGGTGAATTTCGAGGTTGTGTAGCCTGTCACCGAATTAGGGCTGGGGCAGCGCGAGGGCGCCGGACCAGGCTTCGAAAGGCCGCCCGCCGCGCTCGTCACCTTTGTAGAGCCCCACGTAGGTCATCACCCAGTAGCTCATGAACTCCTCGTCGTCGGGCTTGAGGCGCGCCTGCTCGTTGACCACGCGCCAGGTGCCGGTGTTGGCATAGACCTGGTTCACGAAGCCGCCGGCGGTGGCGTAGACGTTGAGGGGGACGATCTCGTGGTGGTGCGTGTGCCCGTAAATGACGGCGCGGGCGCGGCGGTTCTTGAAGGCCTGCTCCGTCATCGCGTCGGCGCAGTCGGGATTCTCGTTTCCGCGCGGCAGCTTGCCGCCGGCCCAGGAGAAGAACTGGCCGAGCAGGCGGAGCGAAACGCCCTTGGAGAACTTCAAAGCGATGGCGAGCTTGTCCAGCGTGAGCGCGGGCAGCGCATCGCCGCAGCGGCGGACGAAGTCCATATCGAGGAAACGGTCGGCCACCTGGTCCCAGACTCGCTTGACCTCGGCAGCCTGTTTAGGGTCCGCGCAGGTGCGCCGCAACAGGCCGTCCACCCACACCGGCACGATCAGCAGCGGGCGCACGTGGTCGATCTGCCGCAGGCCATCCAGGCACTCCCGCGGGAGGTCGTCGCCCATTGTCCCGGTCACGGTGGCCGAGAACCGGTTGAGCAGATCAATGACGATGGCGTCGCCGATCGAGGAGGCGTCGCGGTCGCCGTGGAAATTAAGGTGGTCGAAAAAGTCGCCGTGGCGAAAGAAGACCTGATGCTGGTCGCACAGCTCAGTCAGCATCTCCGACTCGCCGGGCTCGTAGGGAAAGGGCTGGTCTGGCGGGGTGGCCAACCCCATCCGCTCCACGATCAGTTCGCGGATCTTATTGTAGGGACCGCCGCCGAGGTGGAAGAACCAGTCGTGGTTGCCGGTCATATAGTGAATGCGCACCTTCACCGGCACGCGCTGGGGCGAATCCGGCTCGCGGGAAACGCGGGCCACCTTGCCGTCGGCGGTTGCCGGCGGCAGGGTCATGACATCCGGCGCGGCCAGGCTGCGCAGCACGCTGAGCGACGGCTCGTTGCGCTCGAGGACCGCGGTGGTGATATCGCGCAGCTTGTCCTGGAAGGCCGGGCTGCCGGAATCGGACCAGGGCCGCACGTAGTCAGCGTGGTCTTCCTCCACGTTGGGCCAGCGCTCGGAGCGGATGACGTCCAGGATGTCACCCAGCAGGACCAGGTCGATCTGCTCGATGGGCCGGTAGGCGCCGCCGGCGCGCCAGGAGGCGTCGTAGGCCATGTCGCGCAAGCGCTCGCGGAAGACGCGGAAGGCGGCCGCCGGAATGGTGCGGGTGAAACCGTTGTCGGTGAAATGAATGTCGCTGATGACGACCAGCATGGTGGGCTCCGGTTGCAGGATAAGAAGATCGCGTGCTCCGTGTCAACTGGTATTACAATGGCAGCGGTGGAACCGCCTGAGGAACCAGATCCGTCTCTGGGCCGGCTCGTCGGGCACTACCGCCTGCTTCGCCGGATTGGCGCCGGCGGGATGGGCGCGGTTTACCTGGCCGAGCGCGCCGATGAGGTGTTTCGCCATCAGGTGGCCATCAAGGCGCTGCGCCCCGGGCTGGAGCACGGCGAGATCCGCCAGCGCTTCCTGGTCGAGCGGCAGACGCTGGCGGCGCTGGACCACCCGAACATCGTCCGCCTGCTGGACGGGGGCGCCACCGACGACGGGCGGCCGTACTTTGTCATGGACTACGTCGATGGGGTTCCCATCGACGAGTACGCCAACCAGCACCGGCTCGGGGTCGAGGCCCGGCTGGAGCTGTTCCTGCTGGTGTGCGCCGCCGTGCATTACGCCCACCAGAACCTGGTGGTCCACCGCGATCTTAAGCCGACCAACATCCTGGTGACCGCTGACGGAACGCCGAAGTTGCTGGACTTCGGCATCGCCAAGATCCTCTCGCCGGAACATCCGGCCCGAGTGGCCGGCCTCACGCTGGCGGGCGAGCGGCCGATGACGCCGCAATTCGCCAGCCCCGAGCAGATTCTCGGCTACCCCATCACGACCGCCAGCGACATTTACTCGCTCGGCGTGCTGCTGTACCGGCTGCTGACCGCCCAGCATCCCTACCGGATCCAAACCGGAACGGATCTGGAACTCTACAACGCCATCTGCCAGACGGAACCGGAAAAGCCCAGCGCGATGGTGCGCCGGACGGCGCGGGAAACGGGCGGCCAGGCGCCGGTCGGCGACGGGCGCCCCGAGACCCTGGCCCGCCGGTTGCGCGGCGACCTGGACATGATCGTCATGGTGGCCCTGCGCAAAGAGCCGCAGCGCCGCTACTCCTCGGTCCAGCACTTCGCCGAGGACGTCCGGCGCCACCTGGCCGGGCTGCCGGTCACCGCGCAGAAAGACACGCTCGGTTACCGGGCCGGCAAGTTCGTCCAGCGGCATCGAGCCGCGGTGTCGGCGGCGGTGCTGGTGGCCATCGCCCTGGTGGTGAGCACCATCGTCTCCCTCCGCGAGCAGCAGCGCGCGGAGCGGCGCTTTCAGGAGGTGCGCGAACTGGCGCGTTTCGTCCTGTTCGAATTCGACGACGCCATTCGCTCCGGCGTCACGCCCGCCCGCAAGAAGCTCGTGATGCAGGCGCTGGGCTACCTCGACCGGCTGGTCCAGGAGAGCGGGCAGGACGTAAGTCTGCGCCGCGAGCTGATGGAAGGCTACTTCAAGGTGGGCGACGTCCAGGGCAATCTTTACGGGCCCAACCTCGGCGACCCGGCGGGGGCGCGCGAGAGCTATCGCCGGGCGCTGGAGCTGGCCCGCTCCATCCACGCCGCCTCGCCTCGCGACCCCGCCTCGCGCCGCGACCTGGCCCGCGCCGGGGTGAAGTTTGGCGACCTGCTGGCGCTCGGCGGCAACCGGGCCGAAGCGCTGCGGCAATACCAGCAGGCATTGCAGGCTCTGGAAGAACTGGCGGCCGCCGAGGCCGGCGACCGCGAGGCGCAGCGCAGCGTGCTCGCCCTTCACAACAAGATCGGCTTCACCCATTACCAGCTCGGGCACCTGGGCGCCGCGCTGGCCAGCTACCAACGCTGCCTGGGGATCGCCCGCCAGTGGAACCGGGCCGAACCCTCGAACCGCGAGGCCAGCCGCGCGGTGGCCGCCGGCTACGAGCGCATCGGCGAGGTGCTGGCCCGCGGCGGAAGGACGCCGGAAGGGCTGGAGAATCTCCGCGTGGCGCTCCGTGCCTATCAGGCACTGGCGGCCGAGCAGCCCGCCGACGCGCAGGCGCAGCGCGACGTCTCCAACACCCGCACCATCCTCGCCGACATCCTGCTGGCGGCCGGCCAGACCGCCGAAGCGCTGGTCAACTACCGCCGCGGATTGGAGATCGCCGAAGCGCTGGCCAGGAGCGACCCGGAGAACAAGCAGGCCCGCACCGACCTGCACCTGAGCCTGGGCCGCCTGGCCGACGTGCTGTGGGCGGCGGGCGAGAAGGCGGAAGCGCGGGCGGTGACCCAGCGGGCGCTGCGGCTGCTGGCGTCGCTGGTCGAGCTGCGGGACGCCTCGCAGTACGACCTTCAGAACTACGCCTGGATCCTGGCCACTACACCCTTCTCCGATCTGAGGGACCCGGCGCGCGCCGAGCGCTACGCCCAGCGGGCGGTCGAACTGACGCAGGACAGCGACCCGCGGATGCTGGATACGCTGGCCCGCGCCTTGGAGGCTGGCGGCAAACTGAAGCGGGCCGAGGAAACCGAACTACGGGCGCTGGCGTTGTTGCCGCTGCCGGCGGCGGCCGCGGAAGCCTCGGATCTGCGGAAGGAGATGGAGGCCAACCTGGCGCGCTTCCAGCGGCAGTCAGGCCGCGCGCCGCCGGGCGGCCAGCGCCAGCCCGAGCAAGGCAAACGCTGAGAGGAGCCCGGTCGACGGCTCCGGGATCGCCCCGGCGCGGTTGCCCAGGGCGCCGAAGTCCGCCGAATCCCCGTTGGCGTCGAGCTCGATGCGGTGGCGTACCCCGACGATGCCAACCGCGTAGGGGAAGATCGCCGAGTCAGTGAGCTTCCGGCCGCTGTCTCCCCAGTGGTAAACCGTGAGCGAGGCCGAGAGGGCGTCCCCGCAAGAATCGCCATAAAACAGCGCGCCGATACACAGATCGGTGAAGATCTGCGCGCGCCCACGTCCCACCGGCGACTCAGCCTCCATTTCTTCGTCAAAGCGGATGATCACCGGCGGCGGGTCGATGCCGTAGCCCAGCCCGTAAGCCGCGGACTGGCTGCCGGTAACTCCGAAGCCGGCCTCGGGAAACACGAACCTCAGTTGGGGACCGCCCTGCGGGCCGAGCGCGGGAATCACGGTCACATCCGAGGCCGCGATCGGGATGTACCCGCCGGTCGCGGCGAGGGAGGCGAAAGTGAAATCCTTGACCTGAAACTGGCCGACCATGCAGCCCGTCTCCAGGCTCACATACCAGTCCAGGGTCGCCTGCTCGCAAGCGATCGGGCCCGCGAAAGCCGATCCGGCCAGAAAGGCGCAGGCCGCCAACGGCATCCACCACGTGGTCCTGTGCATTTCGGCGCTCCTCGTACAGCCAGCCTTGAGTCTAGTCGCGCCGGCTGGAACTGTCAAGGTTCCCAGGCGGCGTGGGGTAATGCCTCGGCACGTGCGAAAGAATTGAACGCGGCAAAGCTGTACTCCGCTCACTCGAGGCCGTGAGCAGTTTGTCAGCCGGCGGTCATAGTCCGGGCATCCGGGTTTGTGACGAGTTCGTTTAAGCGTCAATCGGGAGCGCGGTGAACGACTCCCCGAGACTGAGGCATTGCGTTTTATCGGCTTGGTGGCCGCTGGCCCAGCGCCCTTCGCAATGCCTCCGCGTGCTGAGAGGAGCCCGCAAAAAGTTCCTCGGGAAACCTGCGGTGGCGCAGCATCTCCTCGTATATGAATATGGCCCCCTGCGAATTGAGCCCCATCCCGGCCAGGTATTGCAGCCTGAGGTTGCGGTCCCGGTTGATCTGGGCGTGCCTTAGCCAGGGCTGCAAGTCGCGTCCCCGCCCCGCATAGGTGGCCAGCAGATGAAGCGTAGAACCGAATCCCAACTCCCGGAGCGACTTCGCCACCAACGCATGATCCGGGCGCTCCAGCCGCCGTTGGAGCTCGTCAACATCGATCCTGGCGGCGCCGGCCTGACCCAGCAGCACAAGGTCATAACCCTCTTCAAACGCTGTCTCGTTGCCCCAGATCGTGCCACTCGGAAAGACCTCAAGAAACGTGGCGATCTCGCTCTTCACCGTCTCCAAACTGCTCTCGTACAGCGGCACCCACTGGGTGATGAAGCCGCCAGAATTCAAATGCCGCTTGCACAGCTCGAAGTACTCCCTGGTGTAAAGTGTGGCCGAGCCTTTCACCCACGGATGGATCGGGTCGGAGGTGATGATATCGAACGTCTCCCGCGTCGTCCGGATGAAATGCCGGGCGTCGTCGTAGACCACTTCCGTGCGCCGGTCGCGCAGCACGTCATGGTTCTCCCGGCCGAAGTACCAGGCCGCCGCCGGCGGGATCAACGCTTCGATTTCGCAGATGACGATTCTCTCCACTTCGGGGTGCACCACAAACGAACCGGCGGTGACTCCCGCTCCGCAGCCTACCACCAGCGCGGACCGCGGCTTGGGGTGGAGCAGCGCCGGGATGTGCCCCAGCATCCGCTGCAACCGCATGTCCTGCTGGTCGCTCGACGCTTCCACCTTGCCGCTGACATGGAAACGGAGCGTCTTGTACAGATCCGAAATGACGATCGAAGCGTTCATTCCCTCGCCCAGGTACAGGAGGTCCCCCACCAGAGTCCGCGTGGGCAGTTGGCGGCCGTAGGCAACCACTCCCCATGGGACGGCTGGCACGTTCCAGACCAGCAGCGCCGCGGTCATCATCGAAACCAGCAGGAAAGCCGCGCCCCGCAATCTCGCGGTCCACCGCTGCTCAGCCCTCCCCGTCAGGAGAAGTGGCGCAAGCGCGAGAATCGCGGCCACCGCGGACAGCCCGATCAGAAGCCGCTGGGACTGCTGTGTGCCTACTCCGGGGATCGCAACCATGCTGACGGCGATGGCGCCGACAATCGCACCGGCGGTATTGGCTGCGTAGACCCGCCCTACCAGCAGTCCCGGGTCCTGCCCGCGCCGTGCGACAGCGGCCAGGGCCAGCGGGAAACTAGCCCCCCACAGGCAGGTCGCCGGCAGAATGGCCCAGAGACAGTGCGCAACGTCTATCAGGGACCTGAACCAGAGGTCCGAGAGCGAAGGTTTGATGCGCCAATACGGGAGGGGGCGGGCAATCACATACGCGGTCCATGCGATCGCTGCGGTCAGAAGCATCTGGCAAACGCCCAGCGCGATCCGCGGTCGCGCGATCCGGCGCGACAGGTGCGCCCCGGCGCTGCTGCCAATTCCCAGCCCCGCCAGAAACACGGCCAGAATGATGGAAAACGTGTACACCGTCGGCCCCAGCATCAGCGACAACAGGCGTGTCCAGACCACTTCTGCCCCCAGCGCGCAGAGCCCTGAGAGCGCAATGGCCGCCAGCACCAGCCAGGCGCCCGGTGCGCGCGCGGCGCGGTCCTCTATCGGGCCGCCGGACGGGGCGTGATGTGGCAGCGCGGCCGCCAGGCCGAAAGCGATCATCGCTACAGCACCGTTGACGGCCGCGGCGGCAAGGGTTGCCGTCACCGCGTCGTGCACCCTCAGCAGATAGAATCCCGCCAGCAGGCAGCCGAGCACGGCTCCGGCGATGTTTCCGCCATAGAAGAACCCCAGCCAGGACACCCCTCGCGGCGTGGTCTCGATCCACCGTGCCATGGCCGGCAGCGAGGCGCCCATCAGCAGCGTGGGTGGCAGCAGACACACCGCGCAAACGGCTCCCCGCAGCAAGATACCCGGCAAACCGTGCCCGGCGATGGCGGCGTAAAGCCGGTCCAGGTAGGGCATCCCGAACAGGATGGCGATGGCGAAGATCCCGATTCCCAGTTCGATCAAAGCGTAGACGCGCAAGGGATGGCGCCGCCGGCAGACGAAGCGCGGCAAGGCGATACTGCCGAGGCACATCCCGCCCATGAAGGTTCCCAGTAAGACGCCCAGCGAGACTGCGGACGAGCCGATCGACAGTTGCAGCAACTGTAGCCACACGATTTCATAAATCAGCGCCGAACAGCCGCTGGCGACGAACAGAACCAGCAGCACGGGAAGGAACCGGCGGGACACTGGGGGCCCGGCGGCAAGGTCTGGATGCGCGGCAGTCACCGAACAGACGAAAGGCGCTTCTCCGCCCTCAAACGTTACACCCCGGCCGCGACAAGCGCGGGTCGCGCGCCGCACCGGCGGCAACCGCAGCCTCGGCACAACTCTTGCAGGGCTGCTATAATCCTAGGCACGCAGGGAAGGAGGTTTCGCAAGTGCAAGCTAGACACTCTGTCAGAACTCTGTGGAAGACGACTGGCTTGGCCCTGGCCGCGGCGGCTTTGCTGGCGGTGCCCGCCTGGTCGCAATCCAGCACCGGAAGCGTCCGCGGGACTGTTCAAGACCAGACCAAGGCGGTCATTCCGAACGTCACCGTGCTGTTGACCAACACGGCGACTGGCGTTGAACTGAAAACCGTGAGCAACGAAGTGGGAATCTACGTGTTCCCCTCGGTTGTTCCCGGTGCCTACAAGGTGGCGGCCGAATCTGCCGGGATGAAGAAGTTCGAGGCCACCGCCACCGTGCAGACGCAGCAATCGGCGACCATCGACATCACGCTTCAGCCCTCCGGGACGCAGACCCTGGTGACCGTCGAGGACGTGACCCCGGTCCTGACGAGTGACACCGCCACCCTCAGCCACACACTGGAGCGCACCCGCATCGAGTTGTTGCCCATCAACGGCCGGAGCGTCATGAACCTGCTGTGGACGGTTCCGGGCATCACGCAGGGCAGCGACGGGTGGCGCATTTTCGGCGCCCGCGTGGGGACGCACGACGTGATCCTCGACGGCGCCGCCCTGACCGACCAGCTCTACGGCGGCGGCTCCCTGCAACGCATGCCCAGCCTGGACAGCATTCAGGAGTTCCACGTCGAGGTCAACGCGACTTCCGCCAGGTTCCAGCGGCAGGCCAGCGTGATCCTGACCACCAAGGGCGGCACCAACCAGATCCACGGCTCCCTGTTCGAGACCAACCGCGACTACGGCTACGGCGTCGCGCGCAACCGGGACAATTTCACCAACACCGCCGCCAAGCTCATCCGCAACGAATACGGCGGCACAGTCGGCGGCCCCGTGTGGATCCCCAAGCTCTACGACGGCAAGAACCGCACCTTCTGGTTTTTCAACTATGAAGGCTACAAACTGCGCAGCGGCGGGTTCGGCAACTACCGGGTGCCTACCGAGGCGATGCGGAACGGAGATTTCTCCGGCCTGGTGGACTCGGTGGGGACTTTCCAGACGATCCATGACCCGCTGACGACCGGCCCCGCGCCCAATTACCTGCGCCAGCCGTTCAACTACGGCGGCAAGATCAACAACATAGACCCCTCGCGCATCAGCCCGTTCGCCAAGTATGTCTACGGCATTCTGCCGCTGCCCAACATCCCCGGCGCGAATCCGCTCATCGGCAACAATAACTCCGCTCCTTCCCCGCTGACCCAGAACCAGTACACCTGGGGGGCGCGTTTCGACCACAGCTTCGGCGACCGGGATCACGTCTACGGGCGCATCACCAAGTCCATGTCGAGCAACTACCGCCCCGCCGCCAACGGTGTCCCCACCCTGGACGGATTCGGCAACTCCCGCAGCGACACCTACCCCAACGAGAGCCTGTCGCTGGACTGGACGCACTCGTTCTCCCCCTCCTGGTTCAACGAGTTCATGTTCAGCGCCAGCCGCACCGTCACCACCAGTTTCTCCGGCGATTACACCCGCCGTTACTCCACGGAACTGGGCCTGCCTAACCCTGGCAACCAGCCAGGCTATCCGGTGGTCAACAACATCGGCGTCGGCGCCGGGGCAAGCAACTACTTCCAGCCGATCAACTGGAACATGCAGTACTTCAACTACTTCATCCTGGAGAACAACGGGACGAAAATCAAAGGCAAGCACGAGATACAGTACGGCATCCATTTCCGCTACGACCAGTTGACTTACATGCCGCAGCAGCAGCGCACCGCCGGTAACCTCTCGTTCGTAGCCGCCACCACCGCCCTCTACGACCCGGTGAACAGTAATGTCAACAACCGCCTGGCCACGGCCAACACCGGTCACGTGGCGGCGGCGACTTACCTGGGATACTCCAATTACGAGGTCCGCGTCGCCAAGGGCAAGTACTACATGCACCAGAACGAAGACTCCATGTACATCCAGGACAACTTCCGCGCCACGCCGCGCCTGACGTTGAACCTGGGGCTGCGCTGGCAGTTCAGCCCGTACCCGAACGACAAGTACTACATCATGTCGGGCTTCGACCCCAAGAACATGGCCATCGTGCTCGGCAACACTCTAGATACGTTCTACAAGATCGGCGCCACCAGCCCGGCGCTGATGAACGTCCTTACCGGCTACGGGATGAAGTTCGAAACCTGGCAGGAGGCCGGACTGCCGCAAAGGCTGGTTCACAATAACTGGCGCGACGTCGGCCCGCATGTCGGCTTCGCCTATCGCGCACTGGAGGGCAGGAAGAGCTTTGTCCTCCGCGGCGGCTTCAGCACCAGTTACAACCTCATCCCGATCTATGGCTGGAACGACCGCATGCGGGCGAACACACCGTTCGCCGGCTTCTACCAGAACCACCAACTCACCGATTCCGCCCAGTCGCCGGACAGGATCGGAAACTGGGGCCTGGTCAATGTCCCGACCATCATTGCCGGGAAGAACAGCGCCAACGCGGTGACGTTCGACAAGCCAATGGGCATCACCCCTGGCACGGAGTCTTTCCAGATTGCCTACTTCAACCCGCATCAGCCGACTTCCAGGGTGCATGACTGGAACCTCACCGTGGAAAAGGAAATGCCTTGGAACACCGTCCTGCGGATGTCCTATACGGGCAACCGCGCCTCCTACCAGGACAGTTACGACAACGTGAATGAACCGATGCCGACCTACGTGTGGGTGGCCACCAAGAAGCTCCTGCCGCCCACTGGCATCGCGGCCAACACGGCGACCCGGCCCTATCCAAACTTGCCGTTCGGCAACATCCAGGAATACCGGAAGGACGGCTGGGGCAACTCCAACGGCGCGCAGGTGACGCTCGAGCGGCGCTATGCCAAAGGCATCGGCTTCCAGGTGTTCTACGTGCTGATGAATGTGAATAGAGCCGCCGCCAATGGCTGGAACTCTGACTCGATGGTTTCGCCAGTAACTTCCTTTCTGCCCGGCGCCATCCCGGCCGATCATCAAGAGCGCTTGCGGTTGCTTCTCTATAAGCGCGACACAACGGTTCCCAAGCACGAGATCCGCTGGAACTGGGTCGCAGACCTGCCGTTCGGCAAGGGCAAGCCCCTCGCCGGAAGCGCCAACTCCTTCCTGAATGCCGTCATCGGCGGTTGGCAGATTGCGGGCATGGGCCGCTGGCGGAGCAATTACTTCACACTGCCTTCCAGCGGCATCTGGCCCACCGGCACGCCGGTCGAGTATTACGGCCACAAGTATCCCATCGAGGATTGCCGCTCCGGCATCTGCCGTCCGGGTTACTTGATGTGGAACGGCTACATCCCAGCGCACCAGATCAACAGCGTGGATCCGCGGACCGGTAAGCCGAACGGCGTCATGGGGGTTCCGGCCAATTACAAACCGGCTGCCGAACCCTTCTTTCCATACCCTGCCGACTACCGGAACCGCAATGCCGCCAATGACCCCAATTACGGCAACTACGGCACGAACTATATCTGGCTCCCCGTGACCGAC
>ERZ1292640.2030-Hain-H43-02um-R1-2030-length-16522-cov-8_pt1 | contig 16522 bp, 14 predicted proteins | sample MGYA00564404_ERZ1292640 | MGnify/ENA primary metagenome ERZ1292640 (study PRJEB36523, sample SAMEA6512636) | groundwater metagenome | collected 2019-01-08 | study: AquaDiva: Metagenomics assemblies of 32 groundwater samples
CACTTAATGAATATTTGGTTGGCGCAGATATTTTTTTGTATTTTTCAATCGGCAATAACGGGCAAAAATCATCTATTTCGTTTTCCGTCGGCAATCCCTCGGTTGATAATGAAGCGCCGGGATCTTTTTTTAATTTTTCATATTCTTCCCAGACAATCCATTGCTCTTTATTTGTATTTATATTTTCCGTTTTTTTTATTGTTTCAATTTTTTCCATAATGTAAAAATTAAATTATTTGTATTTCGTTTATTCCCATTTGTTTAAGTTTTGTTATTATACTTTCATCATATTTTATTTTATAAGGAGTTTCAATGGTATTTGGTTTCGGTCCGTCGTTAGGAATAGAAATTGATATTTGCGTAGAACCTGCAGGAAACTCCGAGAATATTTTTTGCAAATCTTGCATTAAGCGATTTCCGGAATTTTTCTGCAGATTAATTTGCAAATGCTTGATAGCCGGTTTTTTAGCGGCATTTTTTAAATATTCTTCCAAGAAGTATGTTTTATTGGCTATTATTTTTGGTACTCCGTCTTTATTATTCATCGCGCCTTCAACAACAATCATTTTATCATTTTGCCAAATAAGCGGATTGGATTCCAGGGTGCGGGGGAATACGATTATTTCTATTTGACCGGTAAGGTCTTCCATTTCCACAAAAAGCATTGTTTGATTTTGGCGCGTAAGAATTTTTTTAATTTTATTTATAATGCCTCCGCATATTATATTTCCGTCTGTTTTTGATCGAATTTCTTTTATGGAATCAAGAGCTTCAAGTTGATTTTTAAATTCTTTTAATGGATGTTCCGATATATAAAGACCCAGCAATTCTTTTTCCCACTGGAGCCGTTCGTTTTTAGTCGCGGCTAAACTTTCTTTAAGGCGAATGGGGGGCAGAGTATTTTTATTTTGCCTGCCTGCCGATAGGCATGGCGCATTTTCAAACAGACTGAATTGACCCTGTTCTTTGGATTTTTGAAAATCTCGAGCTAATTTTAAAAGATCTTCAATATTTGCCAGCAGTTTTTTTCTTTCGCCAAGTTCTTCTGTCGCGCCGCATTTGACGAGCGATTCAAGAGATTTTTTATTAAGGTCTTTTGATTGCACCCGTGTTATAAATTCTTCAATTTTATTATATTTTCCATTTTCTTTGCGTTCGGCGATGATAGCCGCCACTACATTTTCACCGACATTTTTAACGGCAGCCAGCCCGAATCTTATTTGTTTCTGGTTTACTACGGTAAAATTGGAAAAACTTTCATTGATATTTGGCGGTAATACTTCTATGTCCATATCATTGCATTCTTTGATAATTTCCGCAATTCTTTCAATATCATTTTGTTCGGAATTCATCAGCGCCGCCATAAATTCCGTCGGGTAATTCGTTTTTAAATAAGCGGTTTGATAGCCGATTGTGGCATAGCAGGCGCTGTGCGATTTATTAAAACCATAACGAGCGAATGGTTCAATGAAGTTCCATATTTTTTCCGTCAGTTCATTGCCAATACCGTTTTTCGTCAATTTTTCTATGAGTTTATTTTTCTGTTCTTCCAGTAGGGATTTTATTTTTTTGCCCACCGCTTTTCTTAATACATCCGCCTCTCCATAGCTGAATCCGGCGAGTTGTTTGACGATTTCCAAAACTTGCTCTTGGTAAACTATGACTCCGTAAGTATTTTCAAGAATCGGTTTCATTTTAGGATGCAAGTAGTTTATTTTTTTTCGTCCGTGTTTGGCGTCAATGTATTCAGGGATGTGTTCCATCGGTCCGGGACGATAGAGAGCGTTCATAGCTATCAGATCTTCAAATACAGTCGGTTTTAGCGCGCGTAAATTTCTTTTCATTCCGCCGGATTCGTATTGGAAGATTCCGGTAGTGTTTCCTTTTTGAAAAAGTTCAAATGTTTTTTGGTCATCCAATGGAATAGTATTGAAATCAATAGTTTCATTTTTAGTATTTTTAATGATCTGTATCGCCGTTTCAATTATAGTCAGATTTTTAAGTCCTAAAAAATCCATTTTAAGCAATCCCAAGTCTTCTATGGCATGCATTTCGTATTGCGTGATAACGCTGTTTTCGTTTTGCGGAGCGCGTTGAAGCGGAGCGTAGTTTTCTAATTTTTCTTTGGTAATTACAACACCGCAGGCATGCGTTGAGGCATGGCGCGCCACTCCTTCCAATTTTCTTGCCGAATCAATCAGTTTCTTGGTGTCTGGATTTGAATTATACGCTTGTTTAAGCTCCGGAACATTGTTCAACGCTTCCTCCAAAGACATAAACATTGGAATCATTTTCGCGGTTTGATCGCAGAAAGCATATGGGTAGCCTAAAACTCTGCCCGTATCGCGCACCGCGGCTTTTGCCGCCATAGTCCCGAAGGTGATAATTTGCGCCACATGATCTTTGCCGTATTTTTTAGAAACATATTCTATAACTTTGTCTCTTCCGGTATCGGCAAAATCTAAATCAATATCTGGCATACTGATTCTTTCCGGATTTAAGAATCTTTCAAAAAGCAGATTGTATTTTAGCGGGTCAATCGCGGTAATATTCAATAAATAAGAAACTATGCTGCCCGCAGCCGATCCGCGACCCGGTCCGACAATTATATTATTGTTTTTCGCCCAAGAGACAAAATCCCATACAATAAGAATATAAGAAGCGAAGCCAGTTTGCTTGATGACCAAGAGTTCGTATTCTAATCGTTGGGCAATAATATCGGTTATTATCCCGTATTTTTTTTCCATTCCTTCCGCGCATAACTGTTTGAGATATTCGTCAGTGGTTTTTCCATTGGGAACTTCAAAGTGGGGAAGTTGAGTTTTTCCAAGTTCTATTTCCAGATCGCACGAATCCGCTATTTTTTGCGTGTTTTCCAGCGCTTCGGGAATATCTTCGAAGTTTTTCGCCATTTCTTCCGGCGATTTCATTGAAAAATCTTCGTCTTTCATCGTTAGACGGTCGGTATCGCTGATTAAACTTTTCGTTTGGATGGCCAATAAAATATCTTGCGCTTCAGCGTCTTCCTTTTTTAAATAATGCATATCGTTTGTTGCTATAATTCCGATATTATTTTTTTTGCCAATTTTAATTAAAGCTTCGTTAGCTATTTTTTGTTCCGGTATGTTTGGGTGGTATCCGATTTCAAGATAGAAATTTCCCTTGCCGAAAATATTTTCGTATTCAAGCGCGGCTTTTTCCGCTTCATCGTATTTTCCGGCGATGGCGAGCCGTGATATTTCTCCGGAAACGCAGGCGCTTGCGCCTATCAATCCTTCCGAATATTTTTTTAATAATTCTTTGTCAATTCGCGGTTTATAATAAAAACCCTCCAGATGAGCAAGGGTTGTAAGTTTAATGAGATTTTTATATCCGATATTATTTTTGGCTAAAAGTATTATATGATATCTTTTGTCGTCAATTTTTGGGCGTTTATTCAACATTCCATTCGGGGCAATATATAGTTCTATTCCGATAATCGGTTTTATTCCGCGCGCTTTCGCTTTTTTGTAAAATTCAATCGCGCCATACATTACGCCGTGATCGGTAAGGGCCACCGAATCCATTCCTAACTCTTTGACGCGATCCAAGAGTTCGTCTATTTTAGCGAGACCGTCAAGGAGCGAGAAATGACTATGGACATGGAGGTGAGTAAATTTTACCCCGTTAGAAATCTTGGGCAAAAAATTTTCTTCCGAAATTTTTTGCTCGTTATTGGATTGTTGAAACGAATCTTTAAGCATATTGCTTTTTAATAATAATTAAACAAAATCATCAGATTTCTAACGGGGTTCATAGTCCAATTATAGCAGGTATTTTTTATAAATCCCAGCCCGAGGTTGGTCCGCCTTGGGCGGAAAAAATTAAATAAAATTAATAAAAATAGCTCATTGATTAATCAATGAGCTATCCTATTTTATTATTGTAATAATTTTAAATCAGTTTTAAATGGTATTTCGGTTCCGCGCATCTCGGCGTTTTGAAATAATGCCGAGAATCCGTATTTTTTAACCCTTTCGTATAAAATTTTATAATCTTTTCCTCTCAGTGTCATTTCCTTTTTGGTTTTAGAAATGACTACTTCTTTTTTTTCCCAAATTTCTTTGCCGTTTTCTTGGTGGCTGGCGAATCTAGTAACCTTGATTTCCACCTTTTCGTCTGTGACGGCGCGGAGTATTTTTAAAAATTCATTGGGAGTTTTCGTTTCTTTATTATTGACAGCGGTTATAATATCGCCGTATTTTATTGAGTTGGGATCATCAATGGCTTGATCTCTTGCGTAGGGATTTGTTATTTTCGTTTTTAACGGCGAATCTTCCATAAAGCCTACCACTAGAACTCCTTCGGTATTTTCTGCTTCAAAGTATAGGGATTTTAATCCTAATTTTTCAAAGAAAGCGATATTTAGCAGATCTTTCATTGCCGTTTTGGGATCGGCTATTATCAGTCCGGAATAACTTGGAGTATGAATTTTTTCTGTTAATATCAATGGAAAAAATTCTTTTATTAAATAATCCGGAATGGCAAAATTTATTCTTGAACCAGGATATCCGGAGCAGGGTTTTCCGATAATTTTTCCTTTATTTTCTCCGGTCATTCCTATTAAGGCGCCGCCGGAATTTCCGGGATTTACATCGGCAATAGTTCTATATCGTTCTTCGTTCAAGGGTGTATCAACTGTTGCGCCGAATAAGTTAAAAAAATTATTTCCTAAATGTATTGGAGGGTAAAAAACTTTTCCTTCACTTAGTGTTCCCTCTATAATATATGGAGACCCTATGACCATAACCGGATAGCCATATTGTTTTTGGAAATCGCTTACCGTTTCAAGGTTGCCTATGGGCAGGGCGGGGATTTTAGTTCTGTTTATTTTTAGAACGGCGTAATCTTCCCTGGGAATCATTCCTATCAATTCCGCCGTATATGAAATAATTTTTTCTTCGCCAAATTTAGTCCGAAATATTTTTTTAATTTCCAACGGCAATTTGTCTTCTTCGTTCCAAATGCTTACTACATGATAATTTGTGTCCATATAACTGGCTTCCGGGTCGTAGTTTTTTTTATTAATGCCATGGTTTTGCATTGCGTCCATATCGTATTCATTCATTTTGAACGCCGGATCAGCGGGTGATATTGAAACGCAAGAACCAAAGGAAAATTTCACCCCAGGCGGTTCATAATAACCGCCTTTTGGTTTGAATGAAACGAGGATCATCCAAACACTTTCTGTCCAGTCTTCGTTTTTGTTCAGCTCATTTTCCAGTTCTTTCAGTTTTTTTACAACTTCCGGTTTTTCATCGCCGGTGTTCGTTATTTTAGCATCCGATAAATCAATATTGACAATTTTTCCCGTATTATAAGATACTATGCGGTTGTTTTCGTAATTCATAAAACCGCAAGAAAGTAATGCGGGAATCATTAAAAGAATAAAAGTCAAAACAGATTTTCTGATCATATCGCCTCCTTTTCATTAAAATGAAATTTAAAAATTTAATATAATTTTTTAAAAAACTTTCGTATATTATAATATAGCATTATTAGTTAATTTTTGGCAATATTATTTTTACAAAGCAACAGTTAAATGAAGATATGTCAATATGCAAAAAAAGTTTGGTATGATAAAATGATTTTGAAATATTATTTTTAAAATTTATTAATTTTCGGAATACTTAAAATGTCGCGAGACGACATTTTGTAGCTGGAAGTTGATATACTGGGTATGAAGAAAGAAGACGCGCAAAAAATTCTTGATGAAACCGTAGCGTCAATCAAAGAAAAATTCGGCGACGGTTCAATAATGAAATTGGGCGAGGCGAAGAAAGTTGATGTGGATGTGATACCTACGGGTTCAATATCATTGGATGTGGCATTGGGCGTGGGTGGCGTGCCCAGGGGGCGCGTTATTGAAATTTACGGACCGGAAAGTTCCGGTAAAACAACATTAGCTTTGCATATCGCGGCCGAGGCGCAAAAAAAAGGAGGTAAGGCGGCTTTTATTGACGTTGAACACGCGTTGGATCCGGAATACGCCAAAAGACTTGGCGTGAATATAAATGATATTTTAATTTCTCAGCCCGACAACGCGGAACAAGCGCTGGATATTGTGGAAACATTAGTTAAATCGGGCGTTGTAAGCGTTATTGTTGTTGATTCCGTCGCGGCGTTGACTCCAAAAAGAGAAATTGAGGGTGAAATAGGCGACCAACACATTGCTCTTCAAGCGCGGTTGATGTCGCAGGCATTAAGAAAATTAACGGCAATAACTTCCAGGTCGGGTACGACGATAATTTTTATAAATCAGATAAGAATGAAAATTGGAATTATGTTCGGCAATCCGGAAACGACGCCGGGAGGCAAGGCCTTGAAGTTTTACGCGTCTTTAAGAATAGATGTTAGAAGAATCGCGCAAATTAAAAAGGGAGATCAAATTGTTGGAAGCAGAATAAAAGCCAAGGTGGTAAAAAATAAAGTGGCGGCTCCGTTTCAGGTGGGGGAATTTGACATTATGTATAATGAAGGCATATCGCGGGACGGCGACATACTTAATACGGCTGTAAAATACGATGTAATCAAAAAATCAGTTTCCACATATTCTTATGGCGATATAAAACTTGGCGTGGGGTTTGACAAGGCAAAAGTGTTTTTGAAAGAAAATCCCAAGATTACTAATGAAATCGTCAAGAAGATTTGGGACGCGGTTAATGCCAATAAATAACGGCGTTAATTAAAAATATTTTTCAGCAAATCCCTCGTTGACAAACGAGGGATTTATTATCCCCAATTTTAATTTTTGACAAAGTGGAATTTGTGTTATAATAAATTGGCAGTGGGAAATTCGGATTTTAATACTATAATTATTCGTTGCGTATAATGAAAAATTTTTTCAGCAGATTATTCGGTAAAATTATCGGCGACAATTATTTTTTGTCGTTAGATTTGGGGAGCAGTTCAATTAAATCATTGCTTTTTAAGATAAGCGAAGACGGAAAAAAAGCGGATATATGCGGTTTTGGCGAGAGCCGACAGTTTCCATTGAGCGATAATGTTGTAAATAATGAAGATGGTAAGATGTCGCGAATTATTTCAGTCGCGCAAAAATCCATAAGCGAAGCTTGTAAAAATACGAAAATTCATATGCCGTTAAGAGTGATTTTGGGCGCGGCGGGCGATCTATTGCGCGGAGACAGTATTACCAAAAGATACATAAGGGAAGATGCGAAAGAAAAAATAAACTTGATTGAATTAAAAAATATAATACAAAAAACGCAATGGAGCGCATGGGATAATATAAGAAAATTTATCAGAGATGAAACCGGTTATTCGGAATTTAACATAAAACTTATCAATTCTCGCATACAAGAAATCAAAGTGGACGGTTATAGAGTTACTAACCCCGTAGGATTTGTCGGCAGGGAAATAGTAATAAGTATTTTTAATGTTTATAGTACGGAAGAACATTTAGAATTTTTAAATAATATTGTTGGAAAATTGAACTTGGAATTATCATGTATTGCCGCCGAACCTTATGCCGTTGCGCAAGCATTAAGCGTCGGTTCGGGTGATAAAGTAAGCGCGTTGCTTTTGGATGTGGGAGATTTCACGACGGACATTACATTTATACAGGAAAATAAAGTCAGGTTTATAAAAACCATCGCCTTGGGAAGTAAAATATTTAATCAACGATTATCAAATGAGTTAGGCGTTGATAATGATGATGCCGAAGCCATAAAGATAAAATATGGCAATAATCTTTTAAGCCCGACAGTTGCGAAGAAAATAGCGCTTATTCTTAAGAGAGATATAGATATTTGGCTTAATGCCTTGGAACTTTCGTTGGCTAACATATCAAAACAAGAAATATTGCCAAGAGATATTTTATTGTACGGAGCGGGGTCTCAGTTGCCCGATTTAAAAACGGCGTTGGAAGACGGTAATTGGCGCAAGAATCTTTCTTTGCCTAAGCAACTTGTCGTTAATTTGCTTTTGCCGGAATCTTTTTTCAATATTATCAATTTGCCGTCGGAATTTAATCGTCCTCAATTTACGGCTTTATGCGCTTTATCGGTTTTATCTTTGGATTTCATAGCGCATGAAGATCAGATTAGTCAAAGTTTGCGCAGAATTTCCAGGATAGTAAGCCAATAGATTGGTACCATATCAATATAATGTCGCGAATTTTTTGTTAAAATTTGCAAATAATTAAACATCGTAGTTTGCAATTTTCAATAAATTCGCCGGATTTATGCGTAAGTTAATCAATATTGATTCGGGAGACATCGTAACTTCCATTATAGATAAATTAATTTCCGAAAAGGCGAAGAATATTTTTTTGTTCATTCCGTCCGATGCGTTATTTTGGCACAGTGTAGTCAATTTAAAACTTTTAAAAAGAGAAGTCGGCAATCTTGGAAAAAATATTATTATTATTAATCCCGACAGGGTTAAGAGAGAATTATCGGAAAGAGTCGGGTTTATCTCTTTGGGCGCGATTCCTCAAGAAACAATAGAGGAGGACGCGAGTGATTATAAAATTGAAGATTCTCTTGAAGATATTTTATTGTCCGGCGTGAAAACGCACGGGGAGAATACGGCGCAAATTGTTGTTCATAAGAAAATTTCTGATATTGTAAGGCGTTCTCCTTTTGAAAGACCTATTTTATCTTCATTTGCTTCTTTGAAAAAATATTCTTCTATGAATATGAAAAAAACAAGAGAAGAGTTGTCGGAAGAAGATGATAGAATTTTATCGGGGATTAAAAATAGTATGACAGCAGACGAAGATAGCCGTAATGTTTACAAAAAATTGGCGGATAAAGAAAAGAGCGAATTGGAAAAACAATTTTTTGACAGAGGAAATTTTGAAGAACGAATAAGTAGCGTTAAAAGCGAGAGAGAGAAAAGCGCGTATATTTCAGAAGAGACGGTTCGCGGAACAATGAAGAAACATATTTTGATGAAAAATTTTATTATTTCATCATTGGTCGTAATTGTCGTGGCGTTATCGGCGGGAGCATCAATTTTTATTTTATCAAAAGCCGAATTGCATATTTTTAGGAAATTGGAATTAATTCCTTTTAATGTAAATATTACAGTTGATCCGTTGATTGGCGTTGTGGATTTTGTAAATAATAAAATTCCCGGTCAGATTTTGACCATTAAAAAAAATGAAGAAAAATCATTCTTGTCTTCCGGAGAAAAAGAAGTGGAAGAAAAAGCTCGGGGTTTGGTAACTGTATATAATGAATTGGATTCAACTTCTCAACCGATGATTCCGTCGCGTTTTAAGGAAGAAAAATCGGGAAAAATTTTTTGGAGCGTTAAATCCATTATCGTGCCGGGAGCGTCCATAAAAGACGGTAAAATTTTATCCGGAACCGTTGAGGTTGAAATTGTCGCCAGTGAAGCGGGAAATAGTTTTAATATTGATTGTTCAGCATTTAGTCCGTGCAGGTTTACCATTCCGGCTTGGCAGGGGACGGTCAAATACGATAAACTTTATGCCGTGACAAATACGCCGATAAAGGGCGGATCAACGGGCAGAGTGAAAATTGCGACAGCTGAAGATATTATCAAGGCGCGGGAAGCGATTGTTTCGGATTTAAAGTCGGCGTTGGCGAATGAATTAAAAGAAAAGGTGCCGTCAAACTTGCAATTATTAAGAGAAAGTTTAACTGAAAAAATAATTAAAGAGTCTGCTGGAATCAAGGCTGGCGACATTGCCAATGATTTTTCCTTATCGATGGATATGGAGCTTTCGGGTGTTGCGTTTAACGGCGATGATCTTAATCAATTGCTTGATTCTATTATTAAGGGCATCATATCAGAAGATGTGGATGCATTATTGGATAAACGGGAAGTTGCCTTTGCCGTTTCTTATGGTACGGATAAAAAAGTTTTAATAAAAGTAAATGGCGAAGAGAGTGTTGCTTGGAAAATTGACGAATCGTCAATAAAGCGAGATATTTTGGGCAAAAACGAAAACGATTTAAGGCAATATTTTAATTCTATTAAAGGCGTTGAAAGTGTCAAGGTGGATTTTTGGCCGTTTTGGGTAAATAAAGTGCCGAATAAAGAAGGTAAGATTGAAATAATTATTGAGAAATAAAAGCAGAGACTGATTTTTTATTGATTATTTTTTTAATCAATTTGATATCGGGGCAATGGTTGACTTATTTTTAAGTATTTGTTAAACTTATTTTAAATGCGATGAGTAGTTTAATAATGAAGACATCTTCATTATTATTATTTATTGCATCAAGTGAATGCAAAATAAAAATGTAATTTTAGTGGAAGGCGAAGTTATTGAGGCCTTGCCTAACGCTTTTTTTAAAGTAAAATTAGACGGAAGCGACGAAATTATTACGCATCTTTCCGGGAAAATGCGCATTAACCACATTAAAGTATCACGGGGAGATCGAGTGTCGGTTGAAGTAAATGAATATAACAAGGAAAAGGGCAGAATAATACGCAGATTATAACTTTACTTCATTTAAGTATTTACTAAATATTATTGTATGTTAATATACGAATCGTATATTCGTAAAAATTGTGAAAGTAAGATCATCGGTTAAGAAAATTTGTGATAAGTGTAAGTGGGCAAAGCGTAAAAGAAAAATTTACATTATTTGTTCTAATCCAAAACATAAGCAGAGACAAGGGTAACGGAAATTTTCAATTTTTCCGCCCGCGGGCGGATCAGCCAGTGGGCTGACAATTTTCAATTTTCAAATAATTTCCAATATTCAATTCCCAAATTAAAAATATTTGATTATTGGAATTTGTGATTTGAATTTTATTTTTGTGCCACGCATAGCGGGTGTAAATATTCCCGAAAATAAAAGAATAGAGATATCTTTAACCTATATATATGGAATAGGGCGATCTTTGAGTCAGAAAATATTAAAACAGGCAAGTATTGATTTTAATACGCGAGCCGGAAAGTTAAGCGCCGAGGAAGTAAATAGATTACGCGATATTGCTGAAAAGAGGTATAAAATAGAGGGAGATTTACAAAGAGAAGTGATGTTGAATGTAAAGTTAATGAAAGACATAAAATGTTATCGGGGCATTAGGCATATCAAGAAATTGCCAGTCAGGGGACAGCACACGAAAACTAATACGAGAACTGTGCGCGGAAATGTTCGCAGAACGATGGGTAGTGGCAGGAAACCATCGGCGGAAAAGACATAAAGGGGACTATTCGCGAATATACGAATTTTAGATAATATACGAATGAGTTAAAAGTTATTTGTATATTTGTGAGTATTCGTATATTCGTGATTACTCTATGGGTAAAAAACATATAATTAAAGAAGAAAAAGCGAAAGAGAATAATAAGGTGAAAGAAGAAACGGCAAATGTCGTTAAAAAAACACCTTCTCTTGTAAGAACCGTTAATGGGAGGGCTTATGTTCACGCGTCTTATAATAATACCATTATCACAATTACCGATTCTTCCGGAAATGTTATTTCATGGGCAAGCGCTGGCGCGGTTGGTTTTAAGGGAGCGAAAAAATCTACTCCGTTTGCCGCTTCCAGGGTAGCGGAAATATTAATGGAAAAAATAATGAAAATCGGAATGAAAAATATAGAAGTATTCGTAAGGGGTATAGGATCCGGACGGGATTCCGCCATCAGATCTTTGGCTTCGCGCGGACTTAATATTATTTCAATTGAAGATATCACGCCTTTGCCCCATAATGGTTGTCGCCCCAAAAAACCGAGGCGAATATAATTTTTATAAATTTTTATACTGGGTATGATTAATAATAAATGCGCAAAATGCAGAAGGGCGGGAGTAAAACTCTTTTTAAAGGGCGATCGTTGTTTTTCGCCTAAATGTGCCATTGTGCGAAGATTATCGGCTCCGGGAGTTCATGGAAAAAAGCGTCCGGGAAGATTATCGGAATATGGAATTCAGTTGAAAGAAAAACAGAAGTTGAAAAGAATTTATGGTTTGCGTGAAAAACAATTCGGAATATATATTAGAAAGGCATTGAAAACACGCGGTGTAAGCGCTAAATTATTGATGCGCAGTTTGGAAATGCGTTTGGATAATATAATTTTTAGATTAGGGCTGGCAAGTTCAAGAAAGCAAGCGAGGCAAATAGTAGTTCATGGATTTTTTAAAATAAATGGTAAGAAAGTGGATAAACCGTCTTTTTCAGTTAAAAAGGGCGATATTATTTTACTTAGCGAGGTAAAGATGAAAAAACCCATTGCCGAGGATATGAAAAGAAGAGTAAAAAAACATAATTCGTTGGAATGGCTGGAGTTGGATAAAGAATTGCTGAAGGGTGTTGTAAAAAGTGAGCCGACGGAAAGTCAAATTGATTCAGGAGTTGATTTATCAAAAATTATTGAATTTTATTCACGGTAATTTTAATTTATTTTAATATTTTAAGCGCGGTTTTTCTTGATATTAATTTTTTTAATTTGGAAAATTCGCGCGTAAATTTATTTTTTGGCGTATGCTTAATATAACATTGCCGGAAAAACCGAAAATTATTGAATCAAAAAACAATACGGCTATTATTGAAATAAACGGTTGTTATCCCGGATATGGAAATACTTTAGGTAATGCTTTAAGGAGGACTTTAATCTCTTCTTTGCCGGGCGCGGCGATAACCACTGTAAAGATTCAGGGAGTTAAACATGAATTTTCCACAATACCTTATGTTTTTGATGATGTAATTCAAATAATACTTAACCTTAAGCAAATTCGGTTGAAAGTTTTTACCGATGAGCCGGTTGTGATGACTCTGAAAGTTAGCGGTGAAAGAGAGATTACGGCTAAAGATATTAAAACATCTTCGGCCGCGGAAATTGTTAATCCTTCTTTGCATATAGCTTCTATAACCGATAAAAAGGGAGTGGTGGATATGGAATTTTTGGCGGAAAGAGGATTGGGTTATGTTCCGAAAGAAACACGGAAAATGGAAAAATTAGATGTGGGAACAATTGCGTTGGATGCTATTTTTACTCCTATTCGAAAAATAAATTACAAGATAGAAAATATGAGAGTTGGCGACAGAACCGATTATAATAAAATAGTGTTTACGATAGAAACTGATGGGACAATCAGTCCGGAAGAGGCTTTTGAATATGCGTCAAAGAAATTAGTTGAGCAATTTAATGTTTTGGCGGAAATAGAAAAAGATGAAGATAAAAAAATGGTAAAAAGCGTTGTAAAAGAACGGGAAAAAGAAGTTGAAAAGAAAGAAGAAAAAAAAGAAGAGGAAGATTCTTTAAAAACGAAGGTGGAAGATTTAAAGTTGTCCAATAAAATAATTAATATTTTAATTTCCAATAAAATAAAGACATTGGGAGGGCTTGCGAAAAAAAGCGAAGATGATTTACGCGTGATTAGCGGTTTAGGCGATAAGGGTATTAAAGAAATAAGAAAGGCTGTCGGTTATTTTGGTTTAACTTTAAAATAAAAAAAATAAAATAATATGCGGCATAGAATAAAAGGGAAAAAATTTAGCAGAACCAATAAGATAAGAAAAGCTTTTATTAGGAGCTTGGTTGTGGCATTGGCGGATAGAGAGAAAATAATAACAACCGAAGCAAGGGCAAAGGCATTGAGGAGCCGAGCGGAGAAATTAATATCTATTGCGAAAAAAAGAAATCTTCAAGCGACGAAGCGATTGCATTCCTGTTTGCCAAAAAATTCAGTTAAGAAAATAATGGATATTGCTGAAAGATACAATGATAGGCAGGGGGGTTATATTAGGATAAGTAAAATATTAAACAGAGTAAGCGATAAAGCCAAAATGGCCATTGTTGAATTTGTTTAGTTGATTATTTTAATAAGTATGCAAAAAGATTATACAATTGACGCATTCGGTAAGATTTTAGGAAGATTAGCAAGTGAAATTGCTGTTTTGTTGATTGGTAAAAATATGCCGGATTTTGTGCCATACAAAGATAATATCTTTAATGTTACGGTGATAAATACGGACGGTATTAAAGTTACCGGAAAAAAGGAGACGCAAAAAAAATATTATCATTACTCCGGATTTCCCGGTGGAATAAAAGCAACTCCTTACGGTAAAATGTTTGAAAAAGATTCGGGAAGGGTTTTAAGAATGGCTGTTTTGGGAATGTTGCCGAAGAATAAATTGCGTTCGCGACGTATAGCAAGGTTAAAATTATATAAAAAAACTCAAATTAGCGATAAAAACTAACGGAATCCGGAATATTTTATTATAACGGTTTCCTAAAAAAATCAATGCCAACAAAGATTGATGATAATAAAAAAGATATTGATTCCGGTAAAAAGATTATTAAGGCGAAAAAAAAGGATAGCGTTAAAAAGATTATTGCGTCTAAAAAAGTTTCTTTGCCTATCGGGCAGGCAGGTTTGCCTGTCGGCGAGCAGGATTTGCCGGAGATTATTGGTGATGATAAAAAAATAGAATTAGACGAGAAGGATATGGGGGATCAAAATGATGCGTTAAATAAAAAAAAGAGATATTATGAAGCGGTAGGACGACGCAAGACATCGGTCGCAAGGGTAAGGTTATGGACGGTTCATCCTTCGGAATCGGCGGAAAGCGGAAATTTTACCGTAAACGGGAAAAAACATACGGAATATTTTCTTACTCCGGAACTTCGTTGTATGAGCGAAATGTCATTACGAAAAATGAAATCGTTTAATAGATTTCAGGTTTCTGTTTTGGTAAAGGGGGGAGGAATTTCATCGCAAGCGGAAGCGATAAGACATGGAATTGCCAGATCCTTGGTTAAGTTTGATTTTAATTTTGGAAAAAAATTAAGAAGAGTCGGATTTTTAACCCGAGATTCAAGAATGCGCGAACGCAAAAAATTCGGACTTAAGCGGGCGCGCCGATCGCCGCAGTGGTCAAAAAGATAAAGTTTTTACTTTAACGATATTTACACTAATTATATCAAAAAACGTCCGCCGATTTGGCGGGCGTTTTTGTTTTTATATATTTTTATATTCTATTAAGGAAATATATCGGAGTAATAAAGAGTGTCGTCACGCAAATAATAAATTACGCCGTTGTTTATAAAAATATCGGATAAAATATTATTTAAAATTGTGTAAGTGTTGCGGGGCGGGCGATTATCCATCTCGGTAAAATAAAGATCATCCGCTAATATCCATATATGGCGATTTGTGATATGCCAAAGAGCATTGTCAATATTGCCATTGTCGGAACTTGCAAGTTCTTCTGTGGTTCCTTGGCGTTTTTGAGGATATTCATTATCATCTTCCATAAAAAACACCCATACTTTATTTTTATTGCCATACAATATTTTTTTTGAATCGGACGTGAATTGCGCGAAATCCAAATCATTGATTATTTTTACATTCCCGCTTGACATTAAAAACAGTTTGCGATTTTTTTGATCCCAAAATGCTATTTTTTTCTGATCAGGCGTTATCAATAATTCGTCCCCATTATTATAATCTAACGGTATTTCGGATAATTTTTCATCGTTTTGCGTAATGAAATTATATCTGCGTATAAATCCCATACTATCCATATAATAGGTATATGAATTAAATGCCAGTGAAATTGTTTTATAATAAATTGCGTTATTTGTCAAAATTGATGATTTTTTATCGCGTAAATTATACGCATAAAGTCGGTTGTCGTATATGAACATTATGGAATTATTTATAGTCGGATGCCATTGTATTTGCAATGGTTGTATAAATCCGTCGGTATCGCTTTTTTTCAGTTCGCTGTTTTTTATTAAAAAATGAGTAATAGTTTGTTCGGAGAAATCAAGAATGTAGTTGTCTTGTTTATTATACGCGATAATCTTCATTTCGTTATCGGTCCATGCTATTTGATTATTTTTTATGGCATATGCAACTTGTTCTTTTTGGAAAGTATTTTGCGGACTAATTGAATATTTTTTTTCTTCATTGATTATAATAATATCGTTTTCCGCGATTATCAACCCATAATTTTTTGACGGCGACGGATATATTTTCGTTGCGGGAGAAAATAACAGATTTTCCTGAATTTTATCCGGCGCTAAAATTATATTTTTTGCTTCACTGACTAATCCCGATTCAATTTTTATGTATTTTTCCCAAGGATAAAAATTTTCTTTTGTGATTTTGATATGAAAATTTTTAGGTAAGAGTCCGTTTATAAGCAACGGCGTGTCGTTTTTCAATGATTTATTATTTAAAAAAATCTGCGCTTTTTTAGGCGTAGTTTGCAAATATATTCCTCCGGTGCGGAAAAAAAACATTTGTTGGAAATCAAAACGGTATCCTTGAACATAAAAAACAATAATGGGAGAAACGGCGGTAAACAGCAGGAATATAAGTATAAGTAAAATAAACCGTTTGTATCGTGTCATATGTCCACTATATATTTTATTGCTCTTCTAATCAAGTTTTTGCGTTTCATTGATTGATGTACATAGTGGATAACTTTATGTTGTTGATATAATAAACTATGGTATAATAAATTTATAATTACCGGATATCAAAATCTCTCTCTCGGATCAAACAATTAGGGGAGGTTTTTTG
>ERZ1292640.1731-Hain-H43-02um-R1-1731-length-17919-cov-15_pt2 | contig 16515 bp, 15 predicted proteins | sample MGYA00564404_ERZ1292640 | MGnify/ENA primary metagenome ERZ1292640 (study PRJEB36523, sample SAMEA6512636) | groundwater metagenome | collected 2019-01-08 | study: AquaDiva: Metagenomics assemblies of 32 groundwater samples
TAGAGGGTAGAGGGTAGAGGGTAGAGGGTAGAGAAATCCAACTTCTATTCTCTACTTTCTAATCTCTATTCCGAGGAAACAACGCGCATAACTTCTTCAATGGTGGTGATGCCTCGCGCCGCCGTAAAAATTCCGTCTTCAATCATGGTCATCATTCCTTCTTTCTTGGCCTGTAACTCCAACTCATCGCTTGAAACACCTTTCAGAATAAGCTCCTTGATTGATGGAGTAACCTTAAGCACTTCGTGAATGGAAATGCGACCGCTGTAACCATCTTCGCATTCCGCCGTTTTTTTGGCGTTATAAAAAGGTATTGTTTCCCATGTATCGGTTTTTTTGACCACATTTTCTTCTTTCAGTGTCGCCAAGACCTTATCCATATCCGCTGACTTGGCTAATGTTTTAAGCTCCGCGGGAGAGAGAATGTGTTTCTCTTTATCCGCGCAGAGACGTCTGACCAACCGTTGGGCTATGACAATATCCAATGTTGAAACCAAGAGGAATGGTTCAACTCCCATGTCAATAAGCCGTGGCATCGCCCCGGTGGCAGAATTCGTATGGAGCGTTGATAAAACCAGGTGACCGGTTAGGGCGGCGTTCACCGCAAGGTCGGCCGTTTCGCCGTCACGGATTTCACCCACCATTATGATGTCCGGATCTTGGCGGACGAGAGAGCGAAGTCCGTTTGAAAAAGTCAGTCCTATTTCCGGCTTTACCTGGGTTTGATTGATTCTTTGCATTTGATATTCTATCGGATCTTCTATGGTGGAAATGTTTACCTCCGGGGTATTCAAAATATCAAGAATAGTGTAAAGAGTCGTCGTTTTGCCGCTCCCGGTGGGCCCCGTAGCCAAAATCATTCCCGTGGACTGCCTAGTCGCCCAATGAACTCTCTCTAGGGAATCGCCATGGAATCCGAGACCCTCTAAGGTAAACCCGTGCTCGTTTTCTTTCAAAAGACGCATGACCGTTTTTTCTCCGAAATAAGTCGGCAGGGTGGAAACACGGAAAGATATTTTCTGTCCCGGGGATGTTATTTTAAACCGTCCGTCTTGGGGCAATCGTTTTTCGTCAAGTTTCAGATTGGCCAAAACTTTTATGCGGGCGGTAATGGCGGGCGCGGCGCTTCTCGGTAAAACCATGGCATCACGCAATATGCCGTCAATGCGGTAGCGAATCAAAAATTGTTCGGTTTGCGGTTCCATGTGGATGTCCGAGGCGTCTTGTATAATGGCGTGATTTAAAAGCGTATCCACAATGCGCACTACCGGTAAATCTTCGGCGAGTCTTTTCAGTTCCCCTTCGGTCGCTTCCCCGCCACCGGACCCTTCACTTTCGGAAATGCTTCTTATGGAAGCCGCTTCGCTTTCTATGATGTCGTCAAATTCTGCCTTGAGACTTCTCCTGTACTGGACAAGAACGCTTTTTATGGACTCTGTGTCGGAGAGGCGCGGTAAAATCCTAAGCCCCACTTTTTTCTTGACGAAATCTATGGCTTCCAAATCGTCGGTGTCGAGCATTGCCACCTCAAGCTCGCTCCCGTTTTTTCTGTAAGCCACGATGTTGTGGTTGCGGGCAATAGCTTCCGGAATAAGCGACAATATTTCAAAATCTATTTTTTCACCTTTCAGATTCACAAAGGGAATGCCGAGAATATACGCTTCCGTGCGCCGCAGGTCATCTTCCGAAATTTTTCCATCCGAAATAAGGAGTTCGCCCACAGGCCGATTCTTTTCTTTGGCCTTTTTTGCCATAGCGTCAAACCCAACGCCGGATATAAGCCCCGCATCCAAAATAAATTTTCTTAATTGTTTTTCGTCGATAACCATGGGTCACGTATCACGTATCACGTATCACGTATCACGAAACACAAAGTGGGTTTCTAGCGCGTGTTATGTGTTGTTTGCTACGTGTTGTTAATTATAGCAAAAATACGGCGCCTTGCGCTGTTAATATCAACTAGACGAAAACTGGAGCGCAAAAATAGATAAACTTGTTAACAAATTTGACTTTTACGGTCACCCGTGTATACTTCACACAGTAATTCCCGTTCCGCAAGGTCGGGTTTTTTAATAACACGATGCTAATATACAAATAACTCAACGAATAATACGAATATTCGCATGCCCCATTTGTTAAGGACATGTACATTAGTATCATTCGTATGTATTCGTAGATTGGCATCGCAATAATACAACCATGCTAGATTTAAAAGTTTTAAATTCCGCCCTCATGCAGTTGGAGGAAGAGCGGAAAATACCGAAAGAAAAAATAATTGAAGCCATTGAACAGGCTCTGGCCGCCGCCTACAAGCGCGACTACGGCAAGAAAGGGCAGATTGTCCGGGCCAAGTTTGATTTGAATTCCGGAAAAACCGATTTTTATCAGGTAAAAATCGTAGTGGACGATACTACCGTCCGTCAGGTTGAAGAAGGCGAGGAAGAGGAGTCTGAAGAGACGACGGAGGACGAAAGAGCGCGCTACAATCCGGAACACCATATAATGGTTGAGGATGCCAGAAAAATAAAAAGGGACGCGGAGCTTGAAGATGAAATTGTTTTTCCTCTTGAGGTTAAAGATGATTTCGGACGAATTGCCGCTCAAACGGCTAAACAGGTTATCATCCAGCGCATCCGCGAGGCGGAAAAGTTTTCAATTTTGGACGAGTTTGAAAGCAAAGAGGGTGAAATAGTTTCCGGCATAGTCCAACGCATTGAACGAGGCAGTGTTTTTATTGACCTTGGGCGCACTACGGGAATCTTAAACATGGAAGAGCAGATGCCGGGCGAACACTACAGAATCGGCGAACGGCTTCGCGCTTATCTCTACTCGGTTGAAGAATCGCCACGGGGCATAAACATCCGCCTTTCGCGCACTCATCCGAAATTCATAGAAGCGCTGTTCAAGATGGAGGCTCCGGAAATATCGAGTGGAGTAGTTTTGATAAAGGCGGTCGCCCGCGAAGCGGGTTCCCGTTCCAAAATCGCCGTTACCTCAACCGACCCGCACATAGATCCCATTGGCTCATGCGTGGGCCAGCGCGGAGTTCGCGTCTCAACCATAATAAACGAATTGGGTGGAGAAAAGATAGACATAATAGAATGGTCGGAAGACCCGAAAAAATTCGTGTCCGGCGCTTTGTCCCCGGCAAAAGTTTCTTCCGTCAAAATAGACGAGATGGAACACAAGGCCACCATAGAAGTGGCCGAAGACCAACTCTCTTTAGCCATCGGCAAGGGCGGGCAAAATGTCCGCTTGGCGGCAAAACTAACCAGTTGGCGCATTGATATTGTGGGAGACAAAGGCGAAGAAGTCGTTGCCACCGACGGTGAAAAGGTGGAAATGAGCGGCTCAATAGAAGAAAAAATAGCGAAAGAAGAGTAAGGGATTGACCGTTCTTTCAAAAAAATCCCCTTTGGGGGATTTTTTGTTGCTGAAATCAAAAAACGCTCTCCGCAAAAAATATATTCTTGTGCTATGCTTCCTTATAATAGTGTTTGGGATTACTTATAATAACTAGCCAAAATTAAAACTACATGAAAAAAAGAATAGTCGGTGCGGCAATTACAACCTTGATGTTTCTCGGTGCGGGCGTAGCGCTCGCCCAAACGGACATGGGGGCGACAAATACAGCTCGTCCGGAAGTTGAGGTTAAAAACGAGGAATTGAAAAAGGACATTGAGATAAAACGTGAAGAAGTGAAAAAAGAGGTGGAAGCAAAAAAGGAAGAAGCAAAAGACGCGCTTGAGGCCAAAAGAGAAGCCGCGAAAAATTCGATCGAGGCAAAACGGGAGAAGGTAAAAAATTCTCTGGAGGCAACTCGGGAAGAAACCAAGAAACAACTGGGGGTCAAGCGGGAGGAGGCAAAAAATTCGATTGAAGCAAAACGCGAGGAGATAAAAAACTCTCTGGAGATTAGGCGTGAAGAAATAAAAAAAGAAATGGAGGCAAAAAAGGCAGAGCTCAAGAACATAACAAAAGAGCGCGGTGATAAAATAAAGAAAGAAATTGAAATAAAAAGGGAAGAATTAAAGAAGAATGCTGAAGCAAACCGAGAGGAAATAAAGAAAGAAATTGAAGCCAAGAAAGAGGAATTCAAAAGCACGACGAAAGAATTCCGTGAGGAAATCAAAAAAGAGATGGAGGCAAAGAGAGAGGAGTTGAAAAAAGACGCCGAAGCAAAAATGGAGGAAGTGAAGAAAGAAATGGAAGCAAAGAGAGCGGAACTTAAAACGGAAAAAGACAAAAGACGCGCGGAGGCTGTCCAGAAATATTTTGAAAAAATGAGCGAGGTTCTAAACGAAAGGATAATTCTGATTTCCAAAGCGTCGGACAGAATTTCTTTGCTTATTGTCAAACTAGAAGAAAAAGGGAGGGACCTTTCCGAAGCCAAGGATTTGCTTGAAACAGCCCGCGAGAAGGTAGCCGAGGCTCAAGCAAAAATAGATGAGCTGAACAAAACGGCCCTTCTGGCGATAGACCCGGCGACAACCGAAACATCTGTTGAAAATCTGAAAACTTTGAGAAAAAATGCCGACACTGCGGTAAAAGAAGCTCGTCGAGCTTTAGTAGAAGCCATCACAAAAATAAAGACCATTGTCGCAACAACTCCCGCACCGACAACTAACGCAACGCCCGCCTCCGAAACCCAAACATCCGAAACGGGAACGAATCAATAATTAAAAACTAATAATCAAAAAACATGGAACAAGACAATTCAACAAACGCAAGGGTAGAGCAAGGGGGTGTGGCCGAAGACAAATCATCGGTGGGACCCACTGTGGCAATAATTATAATTGTTGCCTTAATCGCCCTCGGGGGAATTTACGCGTGGAAAAATTTTAAAAAGAACTCTCCTTCGACCACTCCAGAGACAGCGCAAACGGCAAGCGAAGAAGCGGCGACCATAGAAGCCGAATTAAACAAAATAGATACCAACACAAACCAAGAGTTGGACAACCTGGAAAAAGGGCTCTAGTAAAAAACTCCGCTGAAACAAAAATTTCCCGCCTCATGGGGAATTTTTGTTTTTTGACAAATAAACCGTCTGCCGTTAGGATGTGGTGATATGAAATCCGAAATCAAAAAACTTCCGCACTCGGAAATTGAAATCGTCGGCGAAATCCCCGCCGATGTTTTTGAAAACTACAGACCAAAAGCCATCGCCCTGCTCAAAAAAGATTTTGAACTGCCGGGTTTCAGAAAAGGCCATGTGCCCGAGAATATTTTTCTTGAAAAAATTCCGGATATGATAATTCTCGAAGAGATGGCGGAAATGGCCATCAATGAAACCTATCCAAAAATAATCGAAGAATACAGATTAGACCCCATTGGACAACCGGAGGTGCAAATTACCAAACTGGCTAAAGGAAACCCTCTTTGTTTCACGTTAAAAACGGCGGTTATTCCGGAAACAAAATTGCCCGACTACAAAAAAATAGCGGGTGACGCTATGAAAGAAAAAGAAATGATAAGCGTCACCGAAGAGGAGGTTGAAAAAACAATCGCGGAGATTCGAAAATCGCGAGATCCGAAACCGAACTCACGACCGGCAACCGACGACAAACAAGAATGGCCTGCGGAAAATACATCCTCGACTCAAGCACTGCCGGAATTAACTGACGAATTCGTGAAAACGCTCGGTAATTTCCAGAATGTTATCGAATTCAAAGAAAAATTGAAAGAAAACATAAAATTGGAAAAAGAGCGCGCGGCAACTGAAAAGAAACGGGTCAAACTTTTGGATACCTTGGCGCAAAAAACAGAAATTGATCTGCCGAAAATTATTATGGAGGAAGAAAAAAATAAACTCGTTTATCAATTGCGCCACGACATAGAACGTTTTGGTCTAAAATTTGATGAATACCTAAAAAGCGCGGGGAAAACCGAGGACGACATCAGAAAAGAGTGGGAGAGCGAAGCGGAAAAGCGCGCCAAAATTCAATTTATCATGTCCGAAATCGCCAAAGTAGAAAATATTTTTCCAACCGAAGAAGAATTGAGCCAGGAAGTGAAACATCTTCTTGAGCACAACAAGGACGCCAACGAATCCCGCGCTCGACTCTACCTCTCGCAAGTCCTGGCCAATCAAAAAGTAATGGAATTCTTAGAAAATCAATGAGTGAGCAGACGGCGAACGAATATGATTTTCTTAGTCCAGCTGTATTTTTGCCGTCGCTAAACACAAACAGCGCGCGGCCGAATAGGCCATACCTTATGGGCGAAGCGCTATTTTTGTAAATGTCTCAATCATAACCAACAATGTAGTAGCTCGGTGTGTGTTTCGCAAAAATACGGTCTGCGGTTTAGAAAGCCAGGGAGAAAAGCAGTAATGGAAAAGCTTCTATTGTTTTTCTATTAATTCTTCAACCCTGCGTTTCGCTTCTTCCAAAAGCTCCTTCGCCTTCTTCCGCGCCGCGTGCGATTCTCGCACAAGTTCGGCGATTTTTTGTTTGTTTCTGTTCTGAACGAGCAGAGTGACGGGACTGGTCTCTTTTTTTTGCAAGAACACGGTGGAATTCCCCCCCACACACACCCCTCCTTCCGGCTCGTCCAAGGGAGTCTGTAATGATACTATTTAGTACTTTTCAATATCTTCGCGAGTACTTTATTGGCCGCTACCAAATTCTTCGGGACAAGAGATCCATGCTCTTTATAGTGGATACAATTACGAATATGCCCGACTATTGTTTCTCTTTTGCCGCGAGCTTTGGGGCATTTTATGTCTTTTAGTCCGGCATTTTTAATAAGCCAATCATCAAAAGCGGCAACGGTTTTAATTTTCAAAATATTCCTTGCTTCATTATACATTTTTTCAAAGTCGTCTCTTGGAGAGATAGGTGGATAAAGAAGTTCGTAGAAAAACTTATTCTTTTCAGCAATTTTTTTGAGCAAAATAGTATGCCTTATATTTACCGATTTAATTTTATCCGCCCCTTGTCTAACTGCTAATTGATAACCTAATAAAGATGGGTTTCTATCTTCAGGCTTCTTTTCAAATTCTTTTTGAAGGTCCTTTACAAATTTTTTGAAAAACAATCCTATCTCTTTTTCCCGACCAGAAATATCGCCACGCCCAGATAACTCCGAAATAAGATAGAACATGGAAATAACGTTTGCCCTGTTTCTTAATGCAGGATCTTTATTTTCTGAAAAAGCTTTCTCAAGATAGTTTATAACGTTTAAAATTTTCTCCGCTTCTGGACTTTTATCATTAAAATTCGTATATTCACCGAGAAACTTTTCTATATTCTTAAGTTTTAAATCTTCTTTCACTCCCTTTATGCTCAATAAACATAACTGCGTGCAGACAGCATAATGGGAATATCTAGTTTTGGGCAACGCAATTTTTTCTCCAAAAAATTTCTTTATGGTAAGCCGCTTTTTAATAAATTCGTTCATTTTTCCTAACGTGCCATAAAGATTTTCGCCAAAATTTAATGGGGTGCCACGCTGAAGCCTTTTATAAAAATCGAATACTTCATCACCTTTGGGTTCGGTCAGAACTTCTATGGCAAACTCATAGTCGTCAATTTGGCATTGTACCGTTGGGGGTAGTTTAGAATATATTTTACCCCCGTATTCTCCAGAGTATTCCGAACTCAACGGCAGTTGATCGTCCATAAAATTAAATAAACTGGTTAAACGCTGTTTCCCATCCACACAAGCAAAAACATCTTTTCCTGTTTTCCAAAAAAAGATTTTTGGTGTTCCCCATCCTTTCAAGAGCGAATCTACGAAATGCTGCTGTTTGTTTTTAGGCCAAACTTTGCTTCGCTGAAAAAACGGCTCTAAGTCAATTGATTGTCTACTCTTATTTAACCAATTTGCTTTTTTTGATTCCAGTCTTGTCTTCATATGATCGTTGTTACTTTCTCATACAAAATCGGTAAGCAATCCTGTTTCATGCGAAATTTTGTTCCGTGATTGTGTCCGGTGCGAGCGTCAAAATCCACAAGAACTTTTCCCTCGTCCAATGCCTTCAAAAATCCTTCAAAATTGAATTTCTGCAACATCATCACTTTTGTGTAATGATAAAATTCTTTCTTACGCACAATTTTTACCTCGGCCTGAACATAAAAAGCATTGAGTAGTTTTGTTCCGGCCTTATGTTCCAAATCGTCAAAGCCCCAGTATGGTTGCGGGTCAAGTTCGCCAAGACCAACACGCTTTCTCACCGACTTAACCCACGCTTTGTGTCGCAAGTCAGCACTCTTTGCGTCAAATGAAATCAAAGTCTTTCGTTCTTTTCGGTCAATCACAACCTTGAATCCACGATCACTTCGGGATTGGCCGTGGATAGTTTGCCGGAAACTCATCTCTCCTTTTGGATATTTCTTGCCGTCCTCTTGGTGCGCCCATCCATATTTAGGTAAAAGCACTTGCGGGACAAAGCGAATGGCACGCGGTGATGGTTCAATATGAAAAAGTGTCGTCAAAGAGGTTGAGTTGAGACGTTGCGCTTTCAACTCCCACTCGGCGGCGTTTGGTATTGGCAAATTATTTTCTTTGATACCAAGTAAATCCTCAAGCGTGTTGCCAATGCCTCCAGCATTTCCTTTCCGCGCATTTGGAATAAAACCCATCGCTGAAATTTCTTTCAGTTTGGCTATCAATTCCGGTTTCGTATAAGTTTTTGGTTTATTTTTTGCCATAGTATTACCAGAGTTTAACTTGGGATTGATGTTGTTTTATTCTTTTTCGCGCCATTTCGCAATACTCGGGCGAAATATCAATCCCGATATAATCTCGCTTGAAGTTTATCGCTGAAATTGCCGTTGTGCCTGAACCCATAAACGGGTCCAAAATAATTTTAGCGTCCGTGGCGGAAACAATCCGATCAATCAGATTCACCGGAAAGGCGGCTGGATGTTCGTTATTCATTTCTTGCGTAAAATCCCAAACATCGCCATGAGCGTTCGCTTTTGTCGAAAGTTTGAATTTTGGCTTGGCAATAAGGTAAATGACTTCATAAGTCGGCAAGAAATACCCGGCGTTGAAATTGAGGCCGCCTTTCCGTTTCCAAATTATGACCTGACGAACTGGAAACCCGCTAACAATGTCTTGACGGTCTTGCAATAAGCCGCCCTGTACACGCCATTTGTGGTTGTAAAAAATTGCTCCGTTCTCCGGGATAATCCTCATCATTTCAGTCAAACAATCTCGTTGCCATTTCACATACTCGTCGTGAGGCATACAATCGTTATGGTGCGAATAGCCGTTTTGCAGGGCGGCATTTGCCCATTTCCCGCCACGGCCGTCTTTCATTCCGTTGCCGGTAGAATTTTTGAGATTATATGGAGGCGAAGTAATCACCAAATGAACCGAATCATCGGGTATTTGCTTCATTACATCAACGGCATTGCCACATATAAGTTTGTTTACAAATTTTGCAATATTCGGCTTGTTTCTGTCGTCTGCTTCATGTTTTTTATCAATGGATTGGTAGTATTTTTTTAACTCGCTCAAATCAACCATGGTCGAGCCATCCTTTCCATGTTTTTTTACTTTTCCATATTGAACGAGATAAGAAATATTTGTAGGCATCACTTCTTTGTCGAGATAATCCGTCGCCCACTTTGATGCTTCTGGTATAGATACTAAAGACATAAATATTGTTTAGCTGTTTTTGGTTGACACCCACTGACTTTTTTTAAGAATAGAAATAATTTTCCCCTTAAGCCGCACGTTGTCGGTAAAAAGGATGTTCTTGTAATTCGGATTCTCCGGCTTGAGATAGACATAGGGCGGTTTGTCATCCGACATGAATCGCTTGACAGTGCCTTCATCGCCAATTTCCGCAAAGACAATATCTCCAGAGATAAACTCTTTCATTGTCTGCACAAGCACCGCATCGCCATCATCTATGCCCGCGTTTATCATGGAATCACCGGAAATCTTGAGCATAAAAACGTCCTCGGCAAATTTTGAAACATCCGATGATACAGGATGCCAGTCTCCCGCTATTTCTATAGATTCAGCAGGAAGGCCCGCAGTAGTAGTGCCAAGTATCGGCGCAAGCGGAGGTCGGCCGATTGCTTCGTATCCCATGTGAAGAATGGCAAGACTGCGGGCCCCGCTGTCTTTCTTGATATAGCCGTTTCTGGACAGTTTTCCAAGCAGATCGACAATGGATTGATTGGAGGAAACACCAAGATTCTCGCGCATTTCTTGGAAAGTCGGCGGGTATCCAGTGCTTGCGCAAAAATCATAAATAACCCCAAGAAGCTGTTTCTGGCGCTCTGTGATTGTCTTTTGCATTAGAACCAGTATACCCGACTATTTAGTCTGGAATCAATATAATATATGTGGATAACTCAAAAATTAAATGATACAAAAATATTATATATAAAATCTAACTTCTTGCCACGACGCCAAAGCTGGATTATACTCCCATTGTGACGCGCCATGAATCATGAATTATGAATCACGTAACATAAATTCGTATCTGCTAAAAGCTAACCATGGTAGTAGAAAATACTCGCTACGGGGCGAGAAGTGGTAATATAGATTAATCATCATAAATAAACTTTATACTAAAAAACATGTTAATACCAACCGTTATTGAAAAATCACAGTTCGGCGAGAGGGCCTATGATATTTACTCTCGCCTCTTAAAAGAGCGCATCATTTTTATGGGAGGACCGATTGACGACCATACCGCCAATCTGGTAATTGCCCAGCTTTTGTTTCTCACTTCGGAAAACCCGAAGGAAGACGTAAAAATCTACATAAACTCTCCGGGAGGGTCCGTCACGGCCACTCTTGCCATAATAGACACGATGAATTTCGTAAAGCCGGACGTTTCCACCGTCTGCGTCGGACTGGCGGCCTCCGGCGGAGCCTGGCTTTTGTCTGCCGGGACAAAAGGAAAAAGGTTTGCTCTGCCGAACGCCGAAATAATGATACATCAGCCGCTTGGCGGCGCGGAAGGTCAGGCCTCCGATATCGCCATTTCCGCGAGACATATTCTGAAAATGCGCGATGTTTTAAATAAACTCATGGCCAAAAACACCGGTCAACCGATTGAGCAGGTGGAAAAGGACACCGACCGAGACTTTTTCATGTCAGCCGAAGAGGCCAAAAAGTACGGCCTGGTAGACGACATCATCAAACCCCGCGCCACAAACAGCAAGTAATCAAGTATCCAAGGGGAGTCCTTGGAACAAGCAAGCCTTGTTTTGCAACGTTTTACAAAAGTCGCCTCCGGAGAAGCCGCGATGTTCGTACGGAAGTGTTTTTGGGTAATTAATTTTTTTGATAATTAAAAGAGACTATGTTAAGATGAAAATGTGTCTTTGTTTTGTTAGTTAAGCGGGGCATGCGAACTGTGGTTATCTGCCATCGTTCACAAAGCGTCCAAACAACGTTAAATATTGTATTCGGTTGCATTTATTATTATTTTTCGCCAAAAACTTACTTTCTTCGAAGTTTACTTAACAGAAAATGAAATCCTTTCTAGAAAATTCCGCAAGCAAAGGACAATAAGGAACCTTAACAAACTGGAAAAAGTGCGTTTACTTGGCGTTTGAAACGCTCATGAGTTTAAAAATCATACTGGCGCTCCTTGGAGTGTCGGGGCTCGCCGGAATAGCTATCGGCTATTTTTTGCGCTGGCTTATTACTCTCGGGAAAAAGGGATCCGTAGAAATTGAAGTGAAGCAAATGGTGCTGGAAGCAAAGGAAGAAAGCGCCAAAATACTGGGAGAAGCCGTCAAAAAAGCCGAGGAAAAATCGGTTGAAATCAGCGAAAAAGAAAAGGTTCACGAAATTGAATTTAGAAAAACGGAAGACCGCCTTATAAAAAAGGAGGGATTTCTTGACGAAAGACATCGGGAGCTCGACAAAGAATCGGAAAACGTCAAGACAAAAATAGAAGAAGTCAAAAAGATAAAAGAACGCGTGGATATTCTTGAAAAAGAAGAGGAAGCCGAGCTTCAAAGGATTTCCGGACTTACGATAGAAACCGCCAAGGAAGAAATCCTGAACTCGGTTGAGAAAAAATACGAGGAAGACTTGATGATCCGGATGCAGAAAATTGAAATGGCCAGCGCCGAAAAGCTCGACCGCAAAGCCAAAGATATCTTGGCCACGTCCATCCAACGGCTGGCTTCTTCAACCGCGGCCGAAATCATGATAACTTCGGTATCGCTCCCCAACGACGAAATCAAGGGAAAAATTATAGGCAAAGAAGGCCGTAACATAAGGGCTTTTGAGCGCGCGGCGGGAGTTGAACTTATTGTTGACGACACTCCCGGTTCAATTATTATTTCGTCTTTTGATCCGGTCCGCCGCCAAATCGCCCGCCTAGCTTTGGAAAATCTCATCCTGGACGGCAGAATACAACCGGTCAAAATAGAAGAAATGGTTGAAAAAGCCAAGAGTGACATAAACAAAATTATCAAAGAAAAAGGAGAACAAGCGGTTTATGAATGCGGCTTGTTTAATCTTGACCCGCGAATTATTTCAATTTTGGGACGATTATATTTCAGGACAAGCTATGGCCAAAACGTTCTCCAGCACTCGCTTGAGATGGCGCACATTTCCGCGATGCTCGCCGAGGAGTTGGGAGGTGATGTCACAATAGCCAAGGCAGGAGCTTTACTTCATGATATCGGCAAGGCGGTTGATCATGAAGTGCAGGGCACCCATGTTGAAATAGGCCGTAGAATCCTGCAGAAATTCGGCGCCGACCCGCGCATAATCCAGGCCATGCAATCGCATCACGAGGAATACCCGTACGAAACTATTGAATCAATAATAGTGCAAACAGCCGATGCTATCTCCGGCGGCCGCCCGGGCGCCAGACGCGACACGGTGGAAAACTATCTGAAACGATTGGGCGACCTTGAAGCAATCGCCAATTCTTTTGAGGGAGTGGAAAAAACATTTGCTCTGCAAGCCGGCCGCGAAGTCCGCGTATTCGTTTATCCGGAAAAAATCAACGACGTACAAGCCAAAGAAATGGCCAGAGAAATCGCGATCCGCGTGGAAAAAGAACTCAAATACCCGGGTGAAATCAAGATCGCCGTAATCAGAGAATCAAGGAACATAGAATACGCCAGGTAGACCGACGACTCGCGACAAACAACTTACGACGTTGGCGAAAAACCCTTGGAACACAAGGGTTTTTCGCTTAATATCTCTTTTTTTATTTCTTAGCATTTTGTCGTAAGTCATGAGTTGTAAGTCGTAAGTTGGCTTCGCTTGCCTAAAATACGGCTTACTATATAATCTATTGAGGACTTTTGGTATTAACAAGTGAAAGTTGGTCGAGAATTTTATAAAAATTAAATCAAAAAATATTTTAGTTTTTATGTGTTAGCCCTAAACGCTAATCGCTAAAACCTAAACGCTGTCTAAAAATATGAACAAAACAGATATCGCCAATGTGGTTCATGGTATTGTCGGCGGCACCAAGGTGCAGTCGGAACAAGTTGTTGATTCTATCATTGACACAATCGCGAGTACTCTAAAGAAGGGTGACGAGGTCTCCCTCGCGGGACTCGGAATCTTTTCAGTCAAGAGACGCGCCGCGAGAACAGCACGAAACCCGCGCACTGGTGAAGCAGTGCAGGTTCAGGCCATGAACGTGCCGAAGTTCCGCGCCGCTAAGGCATTGAAAGACGCAGTGAAATAAGCCAGCGCGAACAAGCAATAACCTACTCAAAACGTTTTGTAGGTCAAATGCGAGTTCGCGTGGCGCAATCCCGTATTGAAAAACACCGAATTCCTTGTTTGCGATTGTGTTTTTCTAATACTGGGATAGTTTCTTCTCGAGAAGAAATCAAAAAATCCGCCGTGGCGGATTTTTTGACTTTCTGTGCGGGATACCGGAATCGGACCGGTGTCCACAGTTTGGAAAACTGTTATTTTACCATTAAACTAATCCCGCTTATTTTTAATTAACAATATTCAATTTACAATTTACAAGAATTAATAGCAAATCAATAGGCTTTTTGGTTTTTTGCTGTTAATTGTTTGTTTGTAAATTGTTCATTATCGCGGTTTGATATAATCAAACGCATATGCAAAGTAGCATCCTCGCCAAAATTATCGCAATCATCGCCGGCATCATTGCTTCGGTTGCGCCAATACAAAACACTGCGCCCGAAAACCCCGCGCGGAATACGGCCTCTTCGTCACCACCTGTCGTGGTCGTTGAAAAAACTAAGCTGGACACAGCCACAACAACGGTAAAAAATATCCCCTTGGGTGAAAAAACCCATGAAAAACCAGCATTAAAACCCAAAATTAAACCAGAAATCAACCAGCAGGCAGCCACGAAACCAGTTTCCCCTCCCCCGCCGGCGCCAAAAAAGTTAATCCCTCTTGAAGAGTTAGACGAGAAAGCTAGAAAAGCAACAGTAAATATTCTCTGCACCACAAAAACGGGCGGAGACTTTAAGCCCATCAGCGGAAGCGGAATTATTATAAACGGGCGCGGAGTTATTCTGACCAATGCCCACGTGGCCCAATATCTGCTTCTAAAAGATTATTCCACAAAGGACTTCGTGACCTGCGTTGCCCGCGCCGGCAGTCCGGCTGTCCCCGCGTATAAAATAGAAATTCTTTATTTCCCCGCAATCTGGCTTGCCGAAAATGCCAAGGAGATAAAGCGCGGATCGCCGGAAGGAACCGGCGAGAACGACTATGCCTTGTTTTTAATCACCGGATCAGCGACGCCAAATCCTTTGCCGTCAGCGCTTCCTTTTGTGGCCATAGACACAAACCAAAAGAATATTTTGGGTGAAATTTCCCTCTTGCTTATAGGATACCCGGCAAGTTTTTTGGGCGGCATCGCCACTCAAAAAGATTTGTGGATTACCTCAAGCCCGTCTTTCATCACAAAATTTTATTATTTTAACGACAAAACAAACATTGACGTCTTTTCTGTCGGCTCAAATATCATCGCCCAAAAAGGCGCCTCGGGCGGCGCGGTCATAAGCAGGTGGACCGGCAAAGTTGAAGCCATTCTTGCTACCATGAGTGAAGGCAAAACTACCGAGAGCCGCGAACTATCCGCTATAACTATAGCCCACATCAACCGCAGTTTCAAAAGTGAAACCGGAAAAAGTCTGGATGAATTTTTAAGCGGGAATATAGACGAATCGTTCCAAGAGTTCACCCAAAACACCTTGCCCGGCCTGACAAAAACGCTAGAAACCGCCGTTGAAAATATCTCGGCGAACTAAACTATTCTCTTATTCTCACGAATTAGACAATGGCAACGAGGTCTGTTTAATTTTTTAAATTAAAATAGGCGTTAGCGAGAACATCGAGGCTCGATTCTCCGCGCCCCGCAAGCGGTTGCGGGACCCACCCTTCATTTCGCTTCGCTACATATCGGGGCGCCGAGAATCGGACTCGGTCTACCTGCTCCCAAAGCAGGCGTACTACCGGTATACTACGCCCCGTCTATCTTAACGATTGCCATATATTAACACGCTTCTCTGGCATTTAGATGATTATATTTTCAGTCATTCGTACGCGCGCTCTCTTCCCCGCTATGTCCAAGAAAACTCCGGCTACATCAATCTGCCACGAAACATCCTCATAAATCCCTTTTTCCATCAAATAGCTCTGTATTGTGCGTTGCATTCTCTTTAATTTCTCCGGGTGGACGTTCTCTTCGGGCGAATGGTCGCCTTTTGGCAGGTCAATGTTTTCACATGAAACAGTTTTTACCTCAACAAAGTGAATTATTTCATCTTTTTCGGCAATAATATCAATTTCTCCCCACTTTTTTCTATAATTTCTCAAAATAACATCGTAACCTTTCTTTGAAAGAAGCAGGGAAACGACAGATTCCCCTATTTTGCCCACATTTTCACTATTTTGATTATTATGTTTCATGTGAAACTATATTTATGTATTTTTAGGTCCCTTTTGGCCATTAAAACCCCGAAACATCCTTCTTTTTAGCCATATTTTATAAAAAGACTCTTCCAACCCTCAAAGACGGGCATTTTAACCAGAAAAATGTCTCTTATACACATGTTCACATAGTTATCCACAGATTTTTCAAAAAAACCCTTTTTTCTCCGTGAAATTAGGAAATATTTATAGATTTTTGGATAGAGTCCTAAAAGACACCAATGTCTTTTAGAAGAAAAGGGAAGGGTACCGGGAATCTCCCTCGCCTCTCACCTCGCCGTCGCTCGGTTCGGGCTGGTCACCGCCTCGCGATTTTGCCTACTGGCAAAATAACGCTCCGGCGTTCGATTCCCGGACAAAAGCCAAACTGTTGGCTTTTTTACCCGCACGACTCGCTACGCTCTTTGTGCGGGTACCGGGAATCGAACCCGGGTCATCTGATTGGCAACCAGATGTTCTACCATTGAACCATACCCGCTAGAACCAACTTACAACCCACAACCTACGACTAACAATATAAACCAAAAATTAAAAAATTAAAAGACTTTTTTGTCGTCGGTCGTCGGTCATTGGTCGTTGGTCAATTCGTGTGCGCTCGGAGGGACTCGCCCGCGACTCTCGCCTTGTCGCCACAAGGCT
>ERZ1292640.2032-Hain-H43-02um-R1-2032-length-16513-cov-20_pt1 | contig 16513 bp, 17 predicted proteins | sample MGYA00564404_ERZ1292640 | MGnify/ENA primary metagenome ERZ1292640 (study PRJEB36523, sample SAMEA6512636) | groundwater metagenome | collected 2019-01-08 | study: AquaDiva: Metagenomics assemblies of 32 groundwater samples
AAGCGCCTCCATGTACTTGATCCTCATGTCCGCGTCTTTCATGAGCCTTTCTTTTTCTGAATTCACAAGCGTTTCAGGCACTTCAAAATCAATGCTGTCCAGAAGTTTGTCTATAATCTGCACATCCAGGTCAGCCTCACTATCCTGCTCCAGCTTTAATTTAATATTCTGCCTGACTGCTTCTTTTAATTTTTCCAGACTTTCCAGACCAATGTCCTTCGCGAATTCATCGTCTAATTTTGGTAAAATTTTTTCTTTTTCCTGTGTTCCTTCTTTCGGGACGTTCTGGGAATGCGATTCCCTTAAGATTTCAAGATTCTTAATTACTTCCTCGTCTTTAACTTCTGCGCTTTTCTTTTTTAATTTAAAGCCTTTGTAATTTTTCAAAACAATTTCAGGCTTTGTTTCAATGCTCGCCTTGTATGAAAAACCTTCTTTCAGGTCAAGTTTTACATCTGTTATATCAGGATAGCCTATTGCGTCCAGCTTATTCTCTTCCAATATCTTTTCATAGGTCTCAGGTATCAGTTTTTTCAATACCTCTTCTCTGGCGGTTTTGGAATAATTGATTTCCAGGAGATCTCTAGGCGCTTTACCCTTCCTGAAACCAGGCACGCTGGCATGTTTTCCTATATCATTGTAAACCTCGTCAAAGGTTTGCTTCACTTTTTCCGCAGGCAGGTTCACTTCAACAGCATGCTTGCAGTTTTTTAGCCGTTTGATTGATGATTTCATATTCCCTTCTTGCCTGTAGGGGAGGGTTTTAAACCCTCCCCTACATTTTAAACTTTTCGCCTAAATAAATCTCCCTTGCCTTGGGATCATTGATCAGTACCTCTTTTGTGCCCGATATCAGTATCTTTCCTTCTGCCATTATATACGAATGGTTTGTTATTTCAAGTGTTTCTCTAACATTATGGTCTGTTAAAAGTATGCCGAGGCCTTTATTCTTCAGCTCTCCTATTATCTCCTGGGCATCAGCAACTGCAATAGGATCTATACCGCTGAATGGCTCGTCCAGAAGTATGAATAATGGGTTTGTCACCAGCGCCCTTGTTATTTCCAGTCTCCTTCTTTCCCCTCCTGAAAGCATGTACGCCTTTTTCTTCGCAAGATGGCTTATGTTCAATTCCTCCAGCAGTTCCTTTAACCTGTTCATCCTGACCTGCCTTGGAAGGCTCAGGGTCTCAAGCACTGCCATTATATTTTCCTCAACAGTAAGTTTTCTGAATACTGAAGGTTCCTGTGAAAGATAGCCTATACCGTTCCTGGCCCTGCGGTACATCGCGAGTTTCGTAATATCATTTCCGTCAAACATTATGTTTCCGCCATCAGGCTTTAAGACCCCGACTATCATATAAAAGGTGGTTGTCTTTCCCGCGCCGTTGGGCCCTAATAACCCGACTATCTCTCCGCGCTTTACCTGCATACATACCCCGTCCACGACCTTTTTGCCGTCGTAGGATTTTTTAAGGTCTTTTATTTCCAGAAGATGGCCATTACTTTGCAGTTCCATCATTTTGAATAACTAATTTTGGCCTGTTAGGCAATATTACCCTGCCTTGATCCACTAAATATATTGCCTTTTCGCTGTAAGTTATATTTTCGCCGTTTATTATCTTCACATTCCCCCTCGCAACCACGCATTTAACGCGTTTGGTCTGCGGGTTAAAATAAACATCTATGCGGTCAGCAATAATATTACCCCTGGAGTCTTCAACTTTTACATTGCCATGGAAAAACGCCCTGTTCTGCTTATAATTCAATTCCAGCGGGCCATCGCACGTAATAGTAGTCTGCGGCGCCTGCCCTGAATTATCAGGCGCAGCTCCCAATAAATCGTTTTCTCCTGAAGTCAGCCTGGCGTTTATATTTTGTTTTAATTCAGCGGTCTTGCCTTCCAGATCACAAACAGCCCCTGTGCCGCTGATTTGCATATCAGGCCTTTTTATATTAACAGCCGAATCTGTTGAAACATTTTTGGTTTCAGCATCCCATAGCAGATAATCTGTTGTAAGCTTCGTGCCGTCTGTTGTGGCTGCCACTACATTATCCCTGAGATGCACCAGGTTATCCCCTTTATCAAAACTGCCCTGGTTTGCCTTTAATTTAAGAGTGGTGCCCTGGCCAAATGACAATGCTGACAGATGCTCTATGTTGACCTTATTTTCCACAACCTCTGCTGACTGGCCGTTCAGCTTCCACTTTTGATCTCCGCCTTCTTGATATTGGACAAATGAAAAATCCTTCACCTCCTGCTGGGCTGGTTCTTTCTTCTCTTCTGCAATGCAAATATAAGGCAACCACAGAAATAAAAATGCGCTTAAAAAAATTGTTACAAATCTACCTGTATTCACCCTTCAGCCTCCACCCTTCACCCAAACTAATTCCCCAAAGGCCTTGTCTTCCACCTGTCATGAAACCATACCCAGTGATCTGGAAACTTTCTGATATGATCTTCTATAACCTTTGTGTATCTCTGAGTATTCTCTGAAATATCTTTTCTTCTATCCTCTGTTTTTACAAGCTCGATTGGTTTCTCTATTAAAACTTCATGTCCGAATTCCCTGCGCACGATAAAACACGGCACAATAGTAGCGCCTGTAAGAAAATTCAAAACAGCTGGCCCGCTTGGCGTCCAGGCAAGTCTATTAAAAAAATCCACGAACACGCCGCTGACGCTATCCATATCCTGGTCAGGCATAATACCTGCAAATTCTTTATTTTTTAAAAGACCTACCACTTCTTTTGCAGATGCATCTCTGTATAATATATTTACGCCGTTCTTTTTTCGTATCCTGATTAAAAAAGCCTCAAGGCCTGACTGCCTCACGCGCCTGGCAATCACATTCATGGGCATGCCCATTATGGAAAGATAATGTGCCAGAAGCTCCCAGTTTCCGAAATGAGCGGAGAGAATTATAACAGCTTTCCCTTGCTGTAAAAACTGCTGTAATATGCCTATATTTTTACAAGCTACATATCTTTTTATACCGTTTTTATTAAGCTTAGGGATAGAAATTACTTCTACAAGATTCTTCCCAAGATTTTCAAAGACCTTTTTAGCTATGGCCCTTTTCTCTATTCTGGACTTGGAATCCTTGAAAGCAATATCAAGATTTTCAAGCGCTTTTTTTCTGTCTTTTTTTAGAATATAAAAGCACAGGCTTCCAAAGATCTTGCCAAGCATAAGCCCTATTCTGGTAGGAAGCACTAAAACAAAAAAACTTACGAGCCTGAAGAGTAAAAAAATAACCGCTCTTCCCGGCTTATTCTTTGCCATAGCCAGAGTATGTTAGCATATATAATATATAAAAGTCAATAGAAGAAGTAAAAGATGGGCTCAAGGTTCAAGGCTCAGGGCTGTATAAAACAAAATTGAGCCTACAGCCTAGAGCCTTGAGCTATATGTAAGCTTAATATAGATTTAACTCCAGGGTATGCCGCTGGCCGTTTTCATCAAGCACAACATTCTTCTCATTAATCTCTATTACAGTCATTCCGTTTACCTTATCGCCCAGTTTCACAACGTTGTTATTTATTATGGCGTACGGGCTCTGTCTGTCAGATACTATGCCGTTCAGCTCCATATCTTCCATACCTCGTTCTTTAATATCCGGCGCGTCCAATAAGAAAGGATCCCTGCCCCATTTTACATCGCCCACTGCTCCCACTTCGGTAGGGAACGGTTTGAAACCGTTCCCTACCAATGCCGGATAAGGTTTATCCGCAGGGAATGGTCGCGACCGTTCCCTGCGATTACTAACCTGACCTATGACCAAAAATACCAGAATAATTATGCCTATGCCTGTTATTGTTAATTCTATCTTTTTTTTATTATCTAATCCTTTTAACATTTAACCTTATCCAACCTATCCCGTTCGGCGAACGGAAATCAAATTTTATTCTCCCAAAATACAGGCATTTAATCCTACCTCTGCTTTTATTTTGGGCGATAGGTTTTGATCTTTCCTCATCTCAATCCTCATCACTGAAATTAAAGGTTTTTTATCCAGCTCTATTTTCTCCAGGAAATCGCCTATTGACTGATACCTGGCTTCCAGGCTAAGATTAATAGGCATGCTCTTGCACGGCTGATCCAGAATCTTAAGCTGCGAACCGTGCACATCAGTATAGTTTATCAAATCCCCTGGTTTCATTGAAATAACATTTACTTTAAACTTTACAGCTTTTTCGTTCAGCTGTTTTATTGTATTGGATGCCTCTTTCTCAGAAGGAAAAGCCTGCTCAAGTTCAGCAACATGATTACGCATTATTATCATACTGTCCTTGAGTTTCTCCTCTCCGCCTATAAAATTATAAAGCTCGTTTATCTCTGTCCTTATTTTCCTGTACTCTAAGCTGAGCTCCCTGGCTTGGCCTATTTTTGGAAAATACATAAACTGTAAAAATAAACCAATTATTGCTATAAATACGGCTGGCATCAATATTTTTCTTTTATCCATATTACCTTTTTTTAACATTAGATATTATTTCAAACTTAATTGCTTCTGGCCCAAATCCCTGATTCTGCTCGCTGAAAGAAAGCCTTACATTCTGAAACATAGGATTCGACTCTAATTTTGACATAAATTCTGTCAGGAAATCCTGTTTCAAGGCTATGCCTCCTATAATCACATTGGGCTCCGTATAATTAATAACTAATCTGTCAAAAACTGCGCCTGGTATAACTATATTACTTAGTTCCTTCATTATCTTTACAGCATTCACGCCATTTGAAGAGGCTATACTTATAGCGGAATTATACGCCATTATCTCATCCCGCAATAATTTCACCTCCTTTAAATTATCGCGGTATTGTTTCTGGATACGAACCTCTCTTTTGAGATTTACTGCCTTCGCATACAAAAACGCATAAGAAAGCGCTAGAACAAATCCCAGTATCGCAATAATCGCTGTGATGGAGAATCGCTTCAATGCCTTTTTGTCTTCTGTTTTGAATTTTTCAGGAAGCATATTCAAATCAGAATCCGCGCTTAAGGCAAGCCCGATTGCGCCTGCATTTTCCGGCAATATTGTCAATACCTCTATGCCCATTTCTTTAACAAAATATTCTCTTAAGCCTTTTAACTTAGAGCCATTGCCTGCTAAGATTATCTTTTTAATAACCGCGCAGGAAAATTGGCTTTCGCAATATTCAAGAGAACTGCGTATCTGGCTTGTGAGTTTCTCAAGGACAGGCCTGATAAGAGACAATATCTTTATATCAGATGAAATGCCTTGTTCTATTTTCATATTTTCCGCGTCTTCTTTAGATAATTCCATCCTGCCTTTATCTGAAACAGTAACGCCTGTCATTGCTTCTGTAATTGTATCCCCGCCTGCTAGTATCTCTCTTGTAAAATAAACCTTGTCTTTTTCAATTATTGAGATAAGCGTTTTTGCGCTCCCTATATCCACAATCGCGGCTTTTTCATCCTGAGGTATGATTTTTGAATCATTTATATATCTCGCAATAGCGAAATTCAGAGGCATCACATTCTGAACATTTAAACCCATTTCTTTTAATTGTTTCACCCTTGGTTCAATGTCAGATTCCTGATACGCAAAAGCAATCAGTTCTATCTTTTTCGCGCCGTCCTCTGTTTCTTTTTCTTCCAGGATTTTAAACCTTATTCTTGCCTTATCAATATCAAATCCTACATGCTCTTTCAGTTCCCACTTAAGAGCGCTTTCTATCTCTCCCTGAGGCATTACAGGTATGCTTACCCTTTTTATAACAATGCCTTCCAGATTAAAATTCGCGCACAGTTCTTCTTCGTCTTTCACGCGCATTTTGCCGGAAAGATTCCCAAGCTCCTCGATTTTGTCCACCAGAGTATCCTGGATTGAAAATTCATCCCCTATCTTTTTTATCCTTACAACCCTGAAATACCTGGAACCAATATCCAGGCCAATAAAATTAGTAGTCTTTGGGCCAAAACCCATGCCTGCAAGAAGCGATTTGTATTCTTTTTGCAATTGCTCTAAAATAGTATTCATGAATTCCTTAGCCAATTTTACCCAGCTGTTTCGCTTTGCGAAGCAAAGCGGCGGGGTAAAATTCAGAGGTAACTATATATTGTACCACATCCGCGCTCCTAATCAAAGAGACTCTTTCCAATCATTCTGCGGGATAATTGAAATAGTTCCTCCAGTGCTATAGGTAAAACCAGGCGGCATAGGCGCAAATATCTCCTCATTATAATTAAATATAATTCCTGTGCCATATTGCATCTGAAGATTACCGCCTGCTAAGATAGTGCCATTGAAGGTACTATTTTTTATATTATCAAAAGTAATACCAGTACCAGATATAATTAAGCCGTTGATGGTGCTATTTTGCAGGCCGATTCTTTGCTCAGGGGACCCTACATCGGTACTCATAATATTACTCTGAGTGGCAAGCGCAGGGTAATTATTGCTGGGGTTTATCTGGACATTATTTGCTTTACCATTAAAAGTAATATCCCCTTCAGTAATAATTGAGCCATTGATTACGGCATTGTCTCCTATTGTAGCTTTCCTTGTTGTATACCATACGCCGGTATATGTACCGTTTGAAAACGAAATGTCTGAGGTATAATATTGTCCTGCGGCCTGGGCAAGACTTTGATAGTAACTATAATTTAACACTGGATTAACCTTAGCCAATCCTTCAGTTAGATCGCCATTAATTGTCATGCCGCTATAGTTACTTACATCGACATGACAGCTTATATTGCCGTTTATGGTTCCGCTGGAACTGGTAAAATCAACATTAGATCCATCAGCGTGTATCCCGCGGTCTAAAATCGCTGATGTTAAGGCAACAGATTCTATTATTACCCTTTTTGCCGTACCCGCGGTAGCTATTGAAGTAATGGTATAAACGCTAATATCCGCATTATACAAGGATGTTACTGTATAGGTCCCGATGCTAAAACTTTTGGTTAAACTGGGGTGGCTAGTTGTGCTATAAGTTCCATCTTTAATTAAATATATATAATGCCTGATTCCTGCCTCAGCTATATAAAATACCTGCTGCGCCTGCATATCAATAATAGCGGAACGCGAGCCCGTGGACATGATGGAAGCAACTAAAAGCGCAAGCGTAGCCACTATCAGCATTATGATAATGACTGCTATCAGCGAAATGCCCCTATTGGTGCCAGGCAGCATTGGTGCCTGGCACCAATTAAAAATTCCTCGGCACGCTATCTGATTGCGCATAAAAATTTTGTCCGTCATTCGTAAGAGTCAGGTTTATTCTGACTCTTCTTATATTAGTAGTGCTTGGACTAACCGTGGGCGTGGCAATACTAGCCCCGCTTGAATCATAATAGGTAAATGAAAGGCTTGATACGTTTTGCGCCAGGATATTCGCTGCGCCATCCTTTGTCCTATTAAGGTCAGTGCCTGATAAGCTGTATGTTATGCTGTTATTATTTACATTTGTAAATCTGAATTGCGATGATGAGGCAGTAGTAACATTGGTCAGGTTTTTTATCTCCCGTATCTCGCGGCCCATCCTGTTAATTGCCAGTCTGCCATCCCACAAAAGATCATTCCTTTTGACCTTAAATGTCCACGCATCAACAGCGCCAAGCAGAATATAACCCACGACGCCGGCTATAATGCCGATAATGGTTATGACTATCACTAATTCTACTAAGGTAGAACCACGTTTCATATTAATAATTCGTCACTATCGTCTTCAAGCTCACGCTCCCTGTTATTGAATTAGTTACCCGCGCCTCGACCTGTTTATAGTTTGTCATGGTTGGGTCATCTGCAATAGCTATAGGCACTGCGTCAACCCGAATCTGCCATGAATAGCTGCTGAAATTCCCGCTGAAGGCCAGAGGGCTATCCCTATTCTGATCAGAAACGCCTGCAAAACCCAAGCCTATGACCCTTTCCATCTCGCCCTTTGCCAGCATAGTTGCAATAGTCATTGCATCGTCATAAACAGCGTTTGTATACACGCCTGTGAATACCGCTAAAAGCCCTAAAAATGCAATGCCGATAACTACAATCGATATAATGGTTTCTATTAAAGTGAAACCTTTTTTCATCATATTCTTATCTCGTTGTCATTGCGAGTATCCGTCGCAGGCGGAGACGAAGCAATCTCTATTGCACGCTGATATTCCCTGTCTCCGCCTCAATCCTGACTGTCTTAGAATTTGTCCCGTCTGTCAGCGTCACTATGCCCTGGCTTGACAGCGCCACACTGTTTCCTCCGTAAGGAATGCCTGCTGAATCAAACTCTATTATGTTGCCACTTAAATTTGTGCTGGATATCCCTATTTCTTTAAATTCCATCACACTATCGAAATCCACATCTAAGTTACCTTGCGTTTGCGGATCTGTCGCTTTCGTCGCAGTAGTGCCCCTGTATCCAAAATATGACTCATTAGCCGTATCAAAAGAAATTCCAAATCTCACCTGCTCTGACATAGCCATCTCTTGTATATAGCGCATATCTGTGGCTAATTTCTGGCACGCTGCATGAAGCCTGACAATACCTTTAGGCGAGCCGCTCACCATCACAGTCACGGCTATAATACCTATGATACTCAACATAATAACCAATTCTATTAATGTAAAGCCACGTTTTTTCATTAGCTCCCATAATATACCAACCCCATATTTAATGCCAGCAAATAATCCAACCTGCGACGCCTCTTTAAAATACCTTGTCTCAATAGGGATCTCTGCTATCCTAAGCCCAAGCCTGGCTGCCTTTATCAGGATCTGGCCATCGAACAAAAAATCATCTGAATTATTCTGCCAGTCTACCTTTTCTAAAAACTCTTTAGTATACGCCCTCAGGCCAGTATGGTATTCGGATAGATTCAAACCCAGGGCCTTATTCTCGCAAAAAGTCAAAAACCTGTTGGAAATATATTTATATACAGGCATGCCTCCTTCTAACGCGCCTTTCCCAGTCATCCTGGAGCCTAAAACAATATCAGCTTGATTATTTATTATAGGCTGTATAAGATCTGTAATTTTTCTTGAATCGTACTGATAATCAGGATGAAGCATAACTACTATATCAGGACTTTTCTTCAGCGCCTTTTCATACAATGTCTTCTGATTCCCGCCATATCCTTTATTCTTATCGTGCAAAAGCACAGTAAGGCCTAATCTTTCTGCTATCTCTACAGTCCTGTCTTTACTCTGGTCGTCGCAAAGTATTATCTCAGACACCAGGCCTTCTGGAATATCCCTGTACGTCTTTTCCAGAGTCAATTCCGCATTATACGCCGGCATCACTATTATAATCTTTTTATCCATACAATCCTTCTCAAGACCAGGTCTTGAATACAAATACCAGACAACAAACCAGCGTCCCTGACGTTATTATCGCTCCTATTTTAAACGAAAACGGGTCGTATGCAAACTTTACAATATGCTTTCCCGGCTCAAGATAGACTGCGCGTAAAACATAATCTGCCCTGTAAATCTTGCCTGGCTTTTCATCCACGCTCGCCTTCCATCCTGGATAATACGTATCGCTAAGCACTAAAAACCTGGGCGCGTTTGTCTCAGCTTTTATTTCAACATAATTTGGTTCATACTTTAAAATTCTCACTGACGAAGAATGTTGTTCGAGCGGCCCTGAGCTTGTCGAAGGGGAGCCGAGAACCTCTTCCAATATCACTTCCTTCTCAGGCTCAAACTCTTTGCTTTTCATTTTCTCCAATATCTTTTTCTCATCCTTAATAACAATTGTCTTATCCGCCAGGAATGCCCTGGCTAAAAAGTTTTCGTTTTCATAAATATTTGCCTTTTCAGATTTTCTAACTATTTTATATCCGCCTGCTTTAAACTCCTTTGGTGAAATTACATATTTTACGTTCAATAGGTTCAGCAGATTAGTCTCGTCTGGCATTTTAGATTTGACAATAATATCTATGACCTCTTCATGCCTTTTATTGTAAATAGAACCGTATCCATACGCATCATAAACGCCGTAAATTACTCCTAGATTAGACACCGCTCTTTCTTTAAGGCCCCGCATCCCTTCAAAATAATCTTTCTCTGGCACAAACATGTTGCGCCTCAATGTGCTAGGCGAATTAAATATCCTAAAAAGGGAATTATCATTTTTTAAGAATTCCATAGTCTCTGCCGGCTTTAAAAATTCCTTTTGGCCCATATTCTGATATACGTTTCTATTTGTAAAAAATACATCCAAAAGTGCTATTATTAAAATAATAGACAGCACGATGTTTAAACTTATCCGCTTTTTAATCCCAAAGAAAATAACAACTGATAATACCATAAAAAAACTAATCCCTCTTTTTATGTTGAACAGGCTTGCGTATAATAATTGCTGAACATGATCCTTTTTACTGGCAATGTCCAGCCCAATATTCGATAAGACGTTTTGGAAGAAATTAAAAATCGCCTGAAAATTCAGATTAAATATAAGGTAAAAAAGCGAAAACACAAACCCCAGCGTTAAAATCTGTTTCAAAAATCTCTGAAGGGATAGATCTGTCCTTATATGGCTCCTGTAATACTCCATACCCATGCCTGCCAGGGACGCCAGAGAAAACGCTACCATGAAAAAAAACTTTATAGGATATCTTGAAAACTTGAAACCCGGTAGAATTTTATATAAAATATAATATATAGGTGTATATCTGCCAAAAGAAAGCACTAGCCCTAATGCGAGTATATAAAAAATAATGCACCTTCTCCTTGTCGTGTCAAATTTCATTGAAATAGCCGCAAATATAACCGTAGCTATCCCCATGTAATAGGCTAGTAACCAGCTTTGCCTAGCCCAGTAATCCTTATAGATATAATCTGACTCGCTAAGATAAGGGATAAAAAGGTCTAAAAGCGCATAAGGAGGCAATGACCACATAGACGCTTCCTTAAAATCCATTGCGCTCCTTGAAGAATATCTTAAAAATTCCAAGAAAGGCAGAATCTGAAAACTCGCAAGCCCTAAAAAAACTGCTATAGCCAAAACTATCGGCTTAATGCGCAGCCCCAGCAAGGCGAGTATAAAAAATGTGATATATAAAATTATAGGCTCCCCTCCTAAAAACATCAGAGCCATAAATATGCCTGTAATTATAGAATTCTTAACCCAATCTTTTTTCAATGCCCTTTCGTAAAATAAAATTACAAGCGGAAGCCATATGACTGAAGCAAGCGAAGCCAAAAGATTTATTACAGAAATAATATATCCGGAGAACATAAAAACTACAGCGGATAAAAAACACGCGTAGCCTGAATAGCCCCATTCCCTCATCAGCATATACATAAATAATCCTGCCATGAAAATGTGCGCTATTATGAAATAATTAAATGTATGTGGATAAGGAAATAACAGATATATTGCGCTGAGAGGATAAAATACGCATGTCTGAAGTTCTGCAAGGTGCGGGCTTCCGCAATGGATAAATGGATTCCATAAAGGTATTTTGCCTGACAATAATTCTCTTACGCTAAACTCCCTTAAAGGATAGAAAAATCTTCCAAGGTCTCTATGGATAAATACCTTATTTCCAAATAACGTTTCAGAAAAAAAGATACATACAAGCGCTGCTAAAATAAAAATAGGGATGGCATTTCTTAACCATCCCCATTTATCTGTATTAATCTGTTTCAATCTATCTAATCTCTGCTATTTCACAAAACAAGTCATACTCGTTTTGTGAAATAACGGCTTTTTACCAGGCAGATGTATCCTGCGTGCCGTCTGAATAAGCCCCTACCCTGCCTGAAGCAGATATATACCACCAGCCGTCAGTTGATGTGGCTGTTCCGGACGGAGCAGCAGTTACAGCTCCAACGCTTGTGGAATTATTAAGCGCATTCTTTGGGATAAGACTATCAGCAAAATTAGTAGTGGCTATAGACGAAGGAAAAGCAACAGTCCCAGAAGTAGATGTAGCGCTTTTGGCATACTCTATCGCAGCTGCAGAACGTATTGCGCCAAGTCCGCCTTTTGTAGCGGAAATCCTTGCCTCTGTAGTCAGGTTAACAAATCTAGGGATAGCTACAGTTGCCAGTATTCCGAGTATAACAATTACCATTATAAGCTCGATCAGCGTAAAACCGCTCCTATCGTTTACCTTTACCATACTTCCCTCCTAAAATTTTGCGTAGCAAAATTTGATCCTGAGCAAGCCAAATAATGCTTTGCATTATTTGGCGCGTCGAAGGACCTTTTCACTATACTATTTTAAATAATTATAACGATTAAATCCGACTTGTCAATTCTTTTAATGCTTGAATACAGATATAAGATTCCACATCGGCATAAATATCCCCAAAGCCATTGTTAAAACCATAATACCAAGCACAAATATTAAAATTGGCTCTATAAGAACCGTGAGATTTTTAACAGTATAGTCCACCTGGGAATCATAATAATCAGAAACATTTAAAAGCAGCTCATTCATCCTGCCTGTTTCTTCGCCTATCTTCACCATCTGCACCACAATCCCTGGAAACAAGCCGCTTAGCTTCATAGGCTCTGCTATGCCTTTTCCCTGGCCTATGCCTTCAATAATATTATCTATAGAATCCGCAATAATCATATTGCCCACAGAACCCTTAACAATCTCAAGGGTATTTAATATAGGGATGCCGCTTGAAGAAAGAAGAGACGTCATTCTGCTGAAACGCGATAGAGTTATCTTTGATAGAAGCTGTCCAAATACAGGCGCCTTCAACTTAACGTTATCCCACACATATCTGCCTGATGGCGTATCAATAAAACGCCTGAACGCGACAACTGCTACGACTATTGCCAAGATAATAAGGTACCAGTAATGCGACAGTACAAAATGTAAACCAATCAATATCTTTGTCGGCAATGGCAGCTCTGTATTGAATTTTGCAAAAAGCGCGCTGAATTTAGGTATTATAAATAAAACCAGAACAGGAAAAGCAATGGAAAGGGTAATCATAACAAGCATTGGGTAACGAATTGCCTGCCTTACTTTCATTTTAATATCCTGTTCGTATTCCAATAGGCTCGCCAGTTTATCCAGCACGTCATCCAGCATGCCAGCTGCTTCGCCTGAACGTATCATATTGATATATATATTTGAAAAAATAGACGGAAACTTTGAAAGAGAGTCTGAAAAACTCTTGCCTGCTTCTATATCATTCGTTATTCCTTTAATGATTTTTTTAAAATATGGGCTATTGACTTGTTCGCTTATAGAGTCAAGACTGATTAATATGGCTACGCCAGCGCGCTGAAGGGTTGCTAACTGTCTTGTAAAAACTATTAATTCTTCCTGACTCACTCTGCTTAAGAATTTCTGGATGAAATTAATATTTCTAACGCCAGGCTTCTCTTCTTCAATCAGAATGGGCACATATCCCATCTGTTTGAAATGCTTGGCTATGGATTCTTTGGAATCGCCTTCTATTGTGCCTGTGGAAGCCCTGCCGTGTTTATCGCGTATCTTGTACCTGAAATTACCCACGCGTAATTTACTCCTCCTGCGTTGCCTTGATAACCTCTTCAGTTGTTGTAATGCCTTTCAAAACCTTATCCAACCCATCATCCCTCAGCGTCTTCATGCCCATCTCTATTGCCTTTTTCTTTATAATATCGCTCGACACCTTGTCAACAACAAGTTTCTTAATCTGATCATTCACAATCAAAAGCTCAAATATCCCTATTCTGCCTTTGTACCCGGTATTTTTGCATACATCGCAGCCTTTGCCTTTGAAAATTCCCTTTTTCCCGCTCAAACCCACGGTTTTTAAAATATCATCCGAAGGAGTGTATTCTTCTTTGCACTTTTCGCATATATTTCTGACAAGCCTCTGGGCAAGGATACCTATTATAGAGCTTGAAATTAAAAATGGCTCTATGCCCATATCTATAAGCCTGGAGAGAGCCCCTGCTGCGTCATTTGTATGAAGAGTGCTGAAAACAAGATGGCCTGTAAGAGCTGCCTGCACGCTTATTTCAGCTGTTTCCTTATCTCTTATTTCTCCTACCATTATTATATCCGGGTCCTGCCTTAAAATAGATCTCAAGCCTGTAGCGAAATTCAGGCCTGCCTTAGGGTTTATCTGAGATTGCCTTATCCTGCCCAGATGATATTCAACAGGGTCTTCTATTGTTATCACATTCTTCTCTTCTGAATCAATTGTTGAAAGCGCTGAATAAAGCGTGGTGGTTTTTCCGCTCCCGGTAGGGCCTGTGACTAAGATTATGCCATGAGGATATTTTATTAATTTTTCGAATTCCTTCTGCGTGTCTGAAGAAAAACCTATTTTATCAAGGCCCAAAAGCACCGCGCCTCTGTCTAAAATCCTTATAACAATATTTTCCCCGTATATCGTAGGGAAGGTTGAAACCCTCATATCTATATCTCTGTCCAGGGCCTTCATGTTAAACCTTCCATCCTGCGGTTTTCTTTTTTCAGCAATATCCATTTTGGAAAGCACCTTTATCCTTGACATAAGAGCAGGCTCCAGATGTTTTGGAGGAGAGAACACCTCGTGCAATATGCCATCTATCCTGAACCTCACCACCAATTTATTCTCCTCAGGCTCAATATGTATATCGCTTGCCCTGTCCTTTACTGCCTGCATGATAACCATGTTCACAAGTTTTATTACAGGCGCTTCCTCTGCTATCTCCGCGAGTTTCTTTGAATCAAATTCAACATTAGATTCCTGCAATCTTTTTTCTTTGTCTATATCCTTTATGACATCGTTAAATGAAGAGGCTGTCTTGTAATACTGGTCTATAGCGTTTAATATGGCACCCTCTGCGGAAAACACTGCTTCTATCTCGCATTTGGCCCTGCGGCTCAGGTCATCTATCGCCACTATATCTTTTGGATCAACCATTGCGACAGTTAAAGAATTGCCTATTTTAAAGATAGGCATTGCCTTGTGTTTCTGAGCCATGCTTTCAGGAATAAGCTTTACAGTCTCCGCATCTATAATATAATTTGCCAGGCTCACATATGGCATATCCATGGCCTCTGACATCGCCTGGACATATGCCTCTTCAGTCACCATGCCAGAACGCACCATTACCTTGCTTACAGGCATGCCCTTTTTTTTAGATTCCTCGATTGCCTTGTCAAGCTGCTCTTTTGTAATAACAGCTTTTTCCAATAATATTTGTTCTGCGCTTTTCTTCGTCATACTTTTAATGTTTCCTTTATCTTGGCAACTAAATTATCTAATTCAAACGGCTTTTCCACATATCCGCTGATCTTTTGAAAAGCAAAAAGATCTCTGACCTTTTCCTCTTCTTTGCCGCTAAGCATAATTACAGGAATATTTTTTGTTTTCTGGTTTTTTCTGATTTCTTTAAGGCATGAATACCCGTCAACATTAGGCATCATAATATCCAGAAGAATCAAATCAGGCATTTCCTGTTCAGCGATTTTTGCGCCGCTTGCGCCGTCGCCGGCAGTTATTACCGTAAAACTATCCTGCTCAAGCCTTATCTTTAACAGTTTTTGAATATCCTCCTCATCGTCTATAACTAATATCTTTTTCTTAGTATACATGTATCCCCCTATTTTTTAACAAGCAATTCTTTTATCTTGTCAAGTAGCACCTCTGCTTCAAAAGGCTTGGCAATATAAGCGTCTGCGCCCATTTCCATGCCGAGCTCTTCGTCTTTCTTCTGCGCCCTTGCTGTAAACATTATTATAGGGATGCTTTTATAACTCTCGTCAAACTTCAGCATCCTGCAGACTTTATATCCGTCTAATTTAGGCAGCATCAGATCCAGTATTATAAGGTCAGGTTTTTCAGCCCTTGCCTTATTAAGGCCTTCCTGGCCTTCGGAAGCTGACAGGACTGCGTAATTATTTGCCTCCAATCTTAATCTTAACACATTTACTATATCTTCTTCATCGTCCACTATGAGTATTCGTTTTTTATCCATTACTTTTTCTTCGACCTCCGTAAGTTATGACCTCTCTTATCTTCTCCATTAATTCCTTTGTCTCAAAAGGCTTTTCCACAAAAAACGCTATCTTTTCAAGGATGAAAAGGTCTCCTACTTTTTTCTTTTCCTTTGCGCTGAGTATAATCACAGGGATATCTGCGTATTCTTCATTTTTATGCATCTCTCTGAGAGCGCTGTATCCATCCATAGCAGGGAGCATTATATCCAGTAAAATAACGTGCGGTTTTTTTATTTTAAGGACATCCAGCATATCTTTCCCGTCCACGGCATTCATAAATTCATACCCTTCCGCCTCTATCCTGACCTTGAGCATTTTGACCAGATCCGCATCATCATCCACCACTAAAACTCTCTTTGTATCCATCATGCGCCTCCCAGTACCTTCTCTATTTTTTTAAGAAGGTCTTCAGTTTCAAAAGGTTTTTCAATAAATTCTGCCGCGCCTAATTTTTCTATAGAATCTTTTGTGTTTTTGTTTACCAGCGCGGAAAAAACAACTATTGGTATACGCTTGGTAGATGAGCCTGCCTTCAGCTGCTTCGATACTTCAAACCCATCCGTTTCAGGCATCATAAGATCCAGGAGTATAAGATC
>ERZ1292640.2033-Hain-H43-02um-R1-2033-length-16506-cov-19_pt1 | contig 16506 bp, 24 predicted proteins | sample MGYA00564404_ERZ1292640 | MGnify/ENA primary metagenome ERZ1292640 (study PRJEB36523, sample SAMEA6512636) | groundwater metagenome | collected 2019-01-08 | study: AquaDiva: Metagenomics assemblies of 32 groundwater samples
ATCAGGCAAGCGTAAACCTATAGAAGATCTTATACAGCAGATGAATGAGAAATAACACTATTATACGAGGAGGTGCAGTATGTGGGGCGGCATAAACAGAAGGAAATTCCCAAGGGCAAATTATCCTTGCGTTATCAGCGTAAAAAGAAAAGACCAGCCTGACAGCCTGTCTACCCATACTGAAAACATAGGCATAGGCGGAATATGCGTAATATTGCCCAGAGACCTCGGCATATTTGCGCCTGTGGAAATAAGCCTGGATTTACTGGACGGCCAGCCCAGCATAGAATGCGACGGCACAGTTGCATGGGTAATCGCGAGTAAAGGAGATAAAAAGACAGAATTCTTTGACACAGGCCTGGAATTTACAAATTTAAAAAGAAAAGACGCTTTAAGAATAAATTCTATCATAGAAAAAGTGATTGAAACGCAATAAGTGCTTGACAAATAAAGAGTTAAGTGATAAAATTATAGTATGGAAGAGGAAAAAAGAATTTCCAAAAGAATATCTTTTGATTCAGCTATCCGGTATCATCAAAAAGGTTCTCAGAAGCAATATGACACCGTTGGTAAGGATATCAGCAATAGCGGCATAGGCTTTATTTCTAACGAATTTCTGCCAAAAAATTCCCACATTGTCTTTGAATTACACCCCCCGTGGCACCAGGAACCAATACAGACTCTGGCAGAGGTGGTCTGGGTATCAGATCAGCCTTATTCTGAAAGATTTTACGTAGGCGCCAGGTTTTTAGAACCTTTAATCGCGGTTTAAAAAACAAGTTTTACACAGTTTTTGTCTAATTTCTTGTGTATCATTAATATGTTAACCTTTAAAAAAGAATTAAATTTAAGCTTATTGCTAATACTTCTTTTATTCCTATTTAAAGATACATGCCATGCCAGCCCTGTTTACAAACAAAACCTCAGGGTTCCTCTATCCAGCCAAAATGGCATGACCCGTAGAGCAACATTAGCTGGCTTAGTAAGTGGAGCTGCACTTAAGAAGGCATTAGGTCAGGTTTTAGTTTACGATACGCCCACTCTGCTTACAGAAATAGGATTTTCCATAGACGCGGTTTATGGCAATAACAACATTCCAGCCATGACCCAGCAATTAAATGAGTTTTTTAGAAAAACAAGGCTGTCAGATTTTCAAGATAGGTATAAGAGTATAAAAACAAATGAGGATTATGGAGCAAGGTTGAGAAGTTTATTGGAAGAATTATTTTTAGCATACAACACAGATAAAGGAAGAGGTTACAAAGGGCCGCCTTCCACGCTTCTTATGCAGTTAATTTCAGGATTTAATACCGAGCATAATATATTTGAAGCAATAGAAGCATCAACCAATATTGATAAAAATGTAAAAAAGCGCATAATAAATGAATTTTTAAGGTGTTCATCCAAAGCTATGCTGGGATATATTTCATTGGAATCAATAGGCGTTGACAATGTCTACGGCGCCACTTCTCCGGAACATGTATTTACGGTTATTGGCAGAGGAGAAGGCCTGTACATAATAGCGGATTTTAGTGTAGGCGTATTTAGAATTATAGATGTTTCGGAAAGTTCTAAACAATATTACAGGGAAGGGAATTATTGTTTTTTAAAAGATAGCTATAAGATTTCGGATGACAATATGGCCATTCTCAGGGCTAAATTTAAGAGAGAGGGGTTAGCTGCGCTAAATAATTTTTCAGAAAAAGAAATAATAAATCTTTTTTATCCGCATATTTATATCTCGCCAAGGCTGGATTCAGAAGGCAGGAGAAAAGGCGTGCGTTCTGTTGTGCGCATGGAGCGCGGCCTTGCATTTGAGGATATAGGATTTACAGGCGAGGCATTAAAAGAATACGAAGAGGCCAGGAAATCTGACCCAGCATGTTCTGAAGTTTTGACCAATTTTGCCAAAGGTTTTCTAAGCGTTATTAATATAGGCAGGAGAAAGGGCATGGAAAAGGAAAGAGAAGCCGCTATAAGAGGCGAGGCGCTCAAGATGCTTAAAGAGGCTGTCAGGCTCAATCCGATGAACCCTGCTGCTTACAACGGACTGGGCAATATTGAAAGCTTGCAGGCTAATTGGGAAGAGGCGATAAAATATTTTACAGAATCTCTTAAACTGGATGGGCAATCCTGGAAAAGCATAGGCACTTATTGCAATTTAGGAGACGCCTATCGCTTATCAGGGAGGCTCCAGGCTGCAAGGAAAGTTTACGAGGATGGATTGAAAGTTTTTTCGCAGGACCCGATGTTGATTTTCAAGTTAGGATTGACTTTTTATGAATCAGGGGATTACAAGGAAGCGGACAGCCAGTTTAAAAAGGCTCAGAAGCTAACAGAAGGCAGAGTTTGGGACATTTGGTACTGGCAGGGCATGAATTATTTGAAGTTACCAGGTAACAATGAAGATAAAGCTGTGCAATGCTTTGTGCTGGCTGTAAGATTAAACAAGGAAAGTTTATCTTTGTTGACAGAAAAACAGGGCGTGTCAGACAGTATTAGACAAAAAGTAGAAAGAGAACTTGGCCCTGCCCTGGTTTCAAAAATAGGTTATTTAGCATTCCCGGCATTAACTTCTTTATAATAATATGGTGTTTTCATCTTCGAGAAATATAGAATCCTTAAGCATTGATCTTACCAATAGATGTAACCTAAAATGCCCCCATTGTATTATCCCGCTTAAGCAGAGGAAAACAGCAGGAGCAGTGATTAAACTAAAAAAGTTGAAGAGGTTACTGCCAGTTTTGTTAAGGAATAAGTGCCGGCATATTAAATTTAGCGGCGGAGAACCTATGGCGCACACTGATTTTAAAGAAATCTATCTTCTTGTAAAACGAGCAGGCATGGGGATCACGCTCTTTACAAACGGAACTTATCTGAATCCAGAATGGCTGAATTTCTTTAGGCAGTACCCATTGACACGGCTAGTAGTTACGTTATATGGAGCAAGCGATAAAGAGTATTCCAAGAATTCCTTGAGTGGCGAGAAAAAATTATTTACTAAAATCTGTAAAATTATAGATGACCTGCATAGAACAGGAATTAACTATGCGATACAAGCTCATGTCTTGAAAAACAACCCTGATTTAAGAAATAGGCTTGCTGAAAAACTGAGGAGCAGTGCGGATATCAGCATGGCAATAGCAGTATATCCGCGGAGCGCAAAAGATACCTCCAATGTAAATTGCGCTCTTTCGTTAGAGGAATGTAAGGCCGAGATATTGGAACAGAACCGCATTTTACTTAACAGTAAAGGCAAGTTTTTAAACGCGGACCCGATACGTATGGCTTTAGAAAAGAGAAAGAGTATTCTTGGATGCGGCGCAGGTTATTCAAAGATACATATAACAGCAGACTGGCGGGTTACCCCTTGCGCTTTTTATAGAAACGTATCTTTTGATTTAGGCAGATTTTCCTTGGAAACTATTTTTTATAAGATAATGCCGGATTTATTTAAAAAGAATGTTTCTCCGGAAAGTTTATGTTATAATTGCAATATGGTTAGGTATTGCTCAAGGTGCATTGCTTTAGGATATGGTTCTATCGGGACAAATGCCTTGCGGGAACAGCTTTGTCAATACGCCCAGTTGATGATAAGCGCTGCAGGCAAAAACTATTATGATTAATAGAAATACTGGGTATGGGCCAGGCGTTACTCTTGCTGGAGTTTCAATAGAATTTGATAGGGTTTTATTTAGAAGCATTCCTGATAGCTATATTCCCAGATGCAAGCGCCATGCTGGCTTTAAAGTTGACGCCCATGAAGTGAGTAAATTTCCTCCCATATTTTTTGATAAGAAAAGGAATTTAGGCGGTAATTTGTGGTGCGCAAAAAAAGAAGACATAGAATATTACCATTTTATGGATAGGAATGGCGACACTGGGCCAGTTGCTTTCAGTTATGATACGATCAAAGATATTTATACCTTGTATGTTTTAAGAAGGAGCCGTTATTATTATCCTTTCTCTCAAAATTTTTTTCAGCACCCTTTATTTAATGGTTTTTATGATATTGCCTTTTATTCTGCGGTATTGTCAAATTACCAGGGGTTTTTGATGCATGCAGCAGGATTCTATAAAAATAAAAAGGAAGGTATTTTAGTCTGCGGACATTCCGGAGATGGCAAATCAACTTTGGCTATTAAGCTATACGAGACAGGATACAAGATAATAAGCGACGATTGCGTTGCTATACGCCAATCCCCAAAAGGATTCTATATGTACCCAACGCCCTGGATATGGAAAAAGAATGTCCCATCCAGCAATATCGAAGGTGTTTATCTTTCCAGCATTTATTTTCTTACAAAATGCCGAAGAAAGAATACGCATATCAGGGATATTTCTATGAAAGAGTTTTTTCTGAAATGGCATGAATATGTAAAATTCTTTTCATTTTTTAAAGAAAAAACAGCCTTACTTGCTGATTTATCTTTAGGCATTGCCAAGCAGGCTGAAAGATTTCAATTGTCTTATGTTTTAAAAGATGGTATTAACCATAACACGATAAGATTAATTCCGGTGCAGTAAATAATTTTACAAAGGAGGGAGATTATGAAGACATTTTTCGATGGAATGACAAAAACGCATTACATTGTAAAAGGCGATAGGGAATGCATATTCAGGCAATTTGATAACAATGAATACTTATTAAGCGTTTATAAAGATGGTTTGCAAGGAGACTATCAAGATGAGCAAGGCAATAAAACAGATGAACTTGTCCCTTTTTACCTCTTGAGCCAATCTGCAGCTATAGTCTGGCATCTTTTAGAAAATTGCCCCACACCTGAAAACCTGTTAAGCTTGATTAAAGGATGTTATGCAGATCATGAGTATCAAGAGATTGTAAAAGACCTGGATAAATTCCTTAATAATCTCTACAGGTTTCATCTTATCAGCCTATCTGAAAGCCGGCCAAGCGTAAATACTAATGCCAGCGTTTTTTCATCTTGTGATAGATTAGAACTTAAGCAGATGCTAAAGAAAGAGAAGCAAAAATATGCCCCTTTTAGCATAGAACCACTTATCATAAATCAACATGTTTTTACTGAGTTATCCGCGTGCCTACCACCGCCAGCAGAACAGCCATAAGATTAAGACAAATATCAAAAAATGACTCCCCTTGTTCAATAAGAATATAAATCCGCACCCACCTTGACAAATCTAATATCGCAAGGTATACTTTTTATCACTTATGGCTGAAGAAAAAAATAAACAGAGTATGAATAAGGTTTTTGCTTTATTAAAGCTGATAGACAAAGATAAAAGATACGATCCTGAAGCCTATTCCTTTATCATGGCAAGCCTGGATTTTACAATGAAAAGGCTGAAAAGAAAAGGCCACATAACAGGCCAGGAGCTTGCTGACGGGATAAAGGATTATGCCCTGGACCAATTCGGGCCGATGGCAAGGATTGTGCTTGAAAAATGGGGCATAAAGTCAACTAATGATTTCGGCGAAATAGTATTTAACCTAATAGGTTCAGGATTATTAGGCAAAACAGAAGAAGACCACAAAGAAGACTTCAATAATCGCTACGACTTCAAAGAAGCCTTTGACAAAGGCTGCAAATATTCCCTTCATTAATCTGCCGCGTTAATTCACAAAACAAGTCATACTCGTTTTGTGAATTAACGGCATCACTATTCAAATAATACAAAAATAGTTAATTTTTGCTTGTATATTTTTCTTTCCTGTATTAAAATAACTGTAGCTATGGTAAAAACTTTGATTGTTTTATTATTTTTCTGCGCGGTTTTTGTGACGCCTTGCTTTGCCCAGGAGGATACGATAGAAATCGATTCGCAGGTTATAAGCATAAACTCTGACAAGGAATACGTCATAATCAAAGCGGGGTGGAATCAGGGCATTGAGATAGGCGACGGCCTTATTATACACAGAGGTGGTGATAAAATTGCAGAGGCGCAGGTAATAGAGGTAAGGCCTGATGTTTCTGCCGCGGAAATATTAAACGTAGAAAAAGAACAGATAAAAGAGCTTGTAGAGCAGGTGATCGAGAAAAAAAAGGAAATAAAAGAAGGCGACAGCATCCTTATTGTTAAAAAAGCAAGAAAATATTACGCAAGAGGCAATCAGGTTTACCGCGAGCAAAAAAAATCAAAATGGACTACCCTTCTTGGATCCAGCGCTGAAATTGAGTCAGCCGCGCCTGTAGAAACCGTAGGCTCAGGAGGAATTGAAACCATAAGGCCTGGCAGGGTTCATGTAACGCAGGGAGGCAGCATTGTAAGGGCTGACATAGAAGCTGATTCAAGCACGGTTTTTTCATATGCATTGATGGCGTTAAGGGAAAACGGGTATTCTGTCTTATTCTCAAACAGGACCTCAGGCCTTATTACAGCTGCCACCCCCATAGAACTTTCTATTATGAGCGAGTTGTGGGCAGATGCTCATGCAAGAATTGAACACAAACTGGTAGTATCTCTTGAGCTCAAAGATAAAACAGGGTCTACGGAATTAAATGTATCCGCGTTCAAAGAACATACTCAAAAAGGAAAGCAGGTAAAATTCCCAATCACAAGGGATTCAAGATATTACAATAACATGGTAGAGCTTGCTTCAAAAATAAAAGACCGCACAGGACATTGAAAGATAAAAGACTAAATCGATCTTTATTAAGGCTATATAACTCGCTTTACAGAAAATTCGGGCCAAGGCATTGGTGGCCGGGCAATACCAGGCTTGAGATAATAATAGGCGCCATACTTACGCAAAATACAGCCTGGACCAATGTAGAAAAAGCTATCTGTAATTTAAAAAAAGAAAGGGTTTTGAATACAAAAGCCCTTTCTGTAATTCCGGAAAAAACTCTGGCGGAATTAATAAGGCCTTCAGGGTATTACAATATAAAAGCAGGCCGTATAAAGAATTTTCTGAAGTTTTTGAATACGCGTTACAAGGGTTCCTTAGGTACAATGTTTGGAACTGATCTTTACAGGCTGAGAGAAGAGCTTTTAAGCGTAAAAGGCATAGGCAGGGAAACAGCAGACAGCATTCTTTTATACGCCGGCAATAAGCCCATATTTGTAGTAGACGCGTATACAAAGAGAATATTTTCAAGGCATGGTTTCATAAGCAAAAACGCTGAATACAAAGAAATACAGTCTTTGTTTATGGATAACCTGAGGCAAGATGCCGGATTATTCAATGAATTCCACGCGTTAATAGTGGAATTAGGCAAATCAATGTGCGGGTCAAAAAAACCATTGTGCGATATCTGCCCTTTGAGTTAAAACAGTCAAAACAGGAGGAAAAATGCCGGAAGAGGTAAAGAAAAAACCAGAGGCAGTGGAGAAGCCGACTAATTGCATGAAGTGCAATAAAAGGCTAAAAAGAAAGGCATGGTATTATAAGAACAATGGCTACTATTGTTCTAAGGGCTGCTGGCAGCAGGCTGTTAAGGCTGCGGCTGCAAAAAAAGAGAAAAAAGCGTAACCTATGATTGAGCGCCGTAAAAATCTAAGGGCAAGAAAAAACATACCTCTTAAACTTGCAGACACTGGTTTTGACGTCATAACAGAAACAGTGGACATAAGTTCGTCAGGGGCTTATTGCAGGGTTACAAGAAACCTGCCTCCTATGTCCAGGATAGAGGTGATGCTCCTTGTTCCAGGGAAAGACGACGAAGCTGAAACCAAAAAAATAAGGTGCAAGGGCGTTGTCGTAAGGATAGAGCCCGCGATAATAAAAGACGCTGACAGGGCCCATTATAACATAGCCATATTTTTTACGGATATTTCAAAAAAAGATCAGAAGACAGTGGAAGATTATGTGGCTTCCGGCAACATGAATGCGGCAGAAATACATATAAACCAGTAAGATGGGTAAGGCAAAAAAGCCAAAGAAAGTAAATCTTGTTATAGGAATGCTGGCAAAGGATAAAAAACTCTTCGATAAAGCCGAAGAGTTTTTTATTAATCTCTTTGGACCAATGGATTATAAAAGCCCCTTAATCCCATTCAGTTACACAAATTATTATAAAAAAGAAATGGGCGGCCCGTTAAAAAGAAAATTCATTTCCTTTAAAAAGCTCATTTCTCCGGGAAAAATAGCGAAGATAAAACTCCTTACGAATTCCCTTGAAGAAAAATTCACCGCTCCAGCTGCGTCGGCTGCCTACGGCAGCCGACGCAGCTGGAGCGGTAGGCGGATAAATATAGACCCTGGCTATATCTCGGACTCAAAACTAGTTCTGGCCACTACAAAGGATTATTTTCACAGGATATATCTGACTAGCGGCATATACGCCGAAGTCACTCTCAGGTGGAGGAGAGGCGGTTTTGAGCCGTTTGAATGGACATATCCTGATTATCAAAGCAAAGAGTACATCGATATTTTTAATACTATAAGAAAAAGGCTATGCAAGATAAAGCAAGAGAATATTCCAGCATAAAACACCGAATACAAACCCAAACAACCCCCAGTAAGGTGTATATTAAAAAACTTGAAGACTGGTCAGATAGCCAGAAAATAAGCGATACGCTTTTGTCTGCATGGCAGCATGTTGAACCATTTGCAGATTTTATAGATAATAAGAGCTTTGCCGCCATAAAATTAACCTTTGGAGAAGAAGGGGCCAACGGGTACATAAGAGCCCCCTGGCTGGCAGGCCTTATATCTTCCCTGAGACAGAAAACAGAAAACCTTTTTATAGTGGAAACAAACACGCTTTACAGAGAAAAAAGGTCAAACACAGTAGGGCATTTGAATGTCGCTCATAGCCACGGATACAGCCTGGAAAAAACAGGAATACCTGTAATAATAGCTGACGGATTACATGGAAGGGATGGCCAGAATATACCGATAAAAGGAGACCATTTTGAAAATGTGAAGATAGCCAGGGGTATCTGCGAAAGCGACTGCATGATATGCATATCGCACGCAACAGGCCATATGCAATCAGGTTTTGGAGGAGCTCTTAAGAACCTTGGAATGGGCTGCGCTTCGCGCCAGGGCAAGCTATTGCAGCATTCAGGGACACTGCCTGAAATAACTGTTGAAAAATGCACAGGGTGCGGGGCATGCATGGCTATATGCCCTGCCAATGCAATAGGTATAAAAAAGAAGAAGGCAATCCTGGTTAAGGAAAGATGCATCGGCTGCGGGGAATGCACTGTTGTCTGCAGGACAGGCGCCATAGATATAAAATATGACGAAAATGCTGTAAAATTCCAGGAAAAAATGGTAGAATATGCTCTAGGGGTAAAAAAAGCTTTAAACTCCAGGATCGTGTATGTGAATTTTCTTGAACACGTGACCAAAAACTGCGATTGCATGTCAAAGGATGAAACGCCTATCGCGCCTGACATAGGTATAATATGCAGCATGGACCCCGTGGCAATAGACAAGGCATCGATGGACCTCATAGGCTTGGATAAATTTAAAGAATCTTTCCCTGACATAGACCCTTTTGTACAGATAAGGCATTCTGAAAAAATAAAATTAGGCTCAAGTCAGTACGAACTCGTGGAGTTTTAAAAATGTATCTCATATATACCGCTATACTGCTGGTGCTGGTTTTAATACTGTTTCTTACGTGGAAAGAAGAGATAATGGCAAGAAAAGGCATTACCCACGGGGTAGCAAACAAATACTGGGTGCTCAGGGAAAGAAGAAAATTTGTAAGGTTCCATGAGGATATGAAAATAAGGTATAACAGGCTTGGCTCTGAGCCAAAATCCAGCAATCCCAAGATGTCAAATATATCCAGGGCAGGCCTTTGCATTTCTACTTATGAGAAATTAAAAGAAAAGGATGCGCTGGATCTGGAGATAGAAATACCCGGTTTCTCAAAGCCTGTAAAATTAACAGGCATTGTTATGTGGGTGAAAGAACTGCGGACAGGGGATGGCCACGGCAGAAGGATATTTTATACAGGCATAAAATTTTGTAAAATAACCCCGGAATCAGACGCCGTGCTGATAACGCATCTTAATACGTTAAAAAGGCCTTCATGATAACCATAGAAGAATTTAAAAAACTCAACCTTAGAATTGCAAAAATAAAAGATGTAAAAGATCATCCTGGAGCGGACAGGCTTTACGTGGTAAGAGTAGACATGGGAGGAGAAGAAAGGGAAGTTGTGGCAGGCATAAAAAAAGGCTACAGTCCGGAAGAACTTACAGGCAAGCTTGTAGTTGTTGTGGAAAACCTTGAGCCTGCTGTGATAAGAGGGGTGGAAAGCAAGGGCATGATCCTGGCAAGCCAGGACGGAGATATTCTTGCAGTGCTTTCTCCTGACAGGCCTGTTTCCCCAGGTTCTATTGTTAAGTAACCACCGCGTAGGCGGGGTTTAAACCCCGCCTACGCGGTGAAAAATACACTTACCCCTCGCAACTTGATGAAAGATGGGGTTGCTCGGGGTTAATCCACACATTAAAAATGATTATCGGATTAACAGGCGCCAATGCCTCAGGCAAAGGAGAGGCAGCAGAATACTTGAAATCAAAGGGTTTTGAATATTATTCCCTATCTGATATATTGAGAGAAGAAGCCAGGGTAAAAGGCATAGAGCCATCCAGGGAAAACCTGATAATGTTAGGAAACAAATTAAGACGGGAAAAAGGCCTTTCAATCCTGGCAGAGCTTGCCATAAAGAAGATAAAAGATAAAAGGAACTATATAATTGATTCTGTAAGGAGCCCTTTTGAGATAAAGGCTCTCAGGCAGTTGAAAGGTTTTACGCTGATAGGGATAGACGCGCCTGTAGAAACAAGGTTTAATAGAATCCTAAGCAGAAACAGGGCTGGAGACCCTGGAACCCTGGAAGACTTTATAGAAAAAGAAAGAAAAGAAAACATAAGCGCCGATACAAACCAGCAGTTGGAAAATTGCCTTAAGCTGGCTGATAAAATAATAATAAACGACTCAACAATCGAAGAATTTCACAAAAGAATCTACGAGGTAATTAAAAAAACCGCGTAGGTGGCCGAACCTGTCCTGAGCGAAGTTGAAGGAGGCCTCCTACGCGGTTGGGGTGGTTTTGCAATGAGATCTAAAAGGCCTGAATGGGATGAATATTTTTTAAAAATGGCGTTTCTTGTGGCTGAACGCTCCACATGCCTCAGGCATCATGTCGGCGCTGTTATTGCAAGAGACAAAAAGATCCTCACAACAGGCTACAACGGAGCTGCAAGGGGCGTAAAGGACTGCCTGGAATTAGGGTGTCTGCGGGATGAAAAAGGAATACCTTCCGGAGAAAGGCATGAGATATGCAGGGCAATACACGCGGAACAGAACGCAATAATACAGGCTGGCCTGCACGGGATAAACATCGCCGACAGCATAATCTACTGCACGCATTCCCCGTGCATACTGTGCGCGAAGATGCTGGTAAACGCCAGGATAAAAAAATTTGTAACATGCGGCCATTATGCGGATAAAAATTTTGAGTTACTTTTTAAGGAAGCTGGCGTAGAATATAGAAGAGTAGCTATGCCAAAGTTATCTATAGTAAAATTAGATTAATCATTAGTTCCTTAACCAATTTTGCCCAAAGGGCAAAATTCAGAGGCAATCTATCATGCGAGAAAAACGGCGTTTTATAAGGTTTGACATAGCTCTGAAAGTGGCATATATTGTCCAAAAGGAGCCAAAGGCAGAAAAAAATGGCACCACAAAGGATGTAAGCGCAGCCGGCATGCAGCTATTGACCGGCGATAAGCTGGAGCTGGGGGATAAGGTTGACCTCAAGATATTTGTGCCGGATGCGTTGAATCCAGCGCATCTAAAAGGCATTGTTGTATGGACAAGGGATTTGGAGCCTGCCAGAACGCATTCTTACAGCACAGGCATTGATTTCGGCAAGATAGAAGAAGATAATAAAAATACATTTCTGAAATTTCTGTGCGATTTGATGTATAAAAAGACAGGCAAAAAGAAGGAAAGATAATCCATGTCATTGCGAGGAGCGAAGGGACGAAGCAATCTCTTAATATTATTTTTGTCTCTATCTCTGTTTCTCTCCGGTTGCGCCACGGTATACAATCCTGCGACTGAAAGAAAAGAACTGGTGCTTCTAACAACCCCCATGGAAGTAGCGATTGGCCAGAACGCTGCAATGCAGGTAGCGCAGCAATATACTTTTATAAAAGAACCTAAGGAGATTAACAGGGTTACGGAAATAGGGGAGAAGTTAGCAAAGGTATCTGACAGAACTGACCTCAAATATCATTTTGCTGTGGTAGAAGACAAGGAAATAAATGCGTTTACCATGCCGGGCGGATATATTTATATTAACTCAGGGCTTCTTGCTATGACAAATGACGATGAGCTGGCATGCGTAATAGGCCATGAAATAGGCCATGTTGCCGCAAGGCATATTGCAAAGAAACTGCAAACCCAATTAGGCTATGATATTTTAATGAGTATAGCTCTTCAGAATGCGAATGTAAGACAGATGCAGCAGGTAATAGGCATTACATTTAATCTGGTAGAGCTTGGCTATTCCAGAGAAGACGAGCTTCTGGCTGACAGGTTAGGGGCAAAATATGCATACAAGGCAGGCTATGACCCTTACGCAATGGTGTCTTTCTTAAAAAAATTAAATGAAAAAGATAAAAGCAGCATGGGGCCTGTGTTTTTGCGCAATCATCCATATACATCGCAGAGAATACAGTTGATGGAAAAAGAACTGCCTTCAATAATATCCAAGGCTAAGGCCGGTCCCACTTCAAATCAGATAACGCGGGTTATGTGTCCAAAATGCAGGAGAATATTCCAGAGTACGGTAACCTATTGTCCCTACGACGGGACAAAACTATAAGGGGAGGGAGATGCCTATGCTTGCCGGAACCAATAACAGGGTTTTTGAGCGGGTAAACGGAGAACTTGCGGTAAGGTACAGTCCGCAGGGTACTGATGGAGAATTCTGCTCCACCACCAGGAATATAAGCGGCGGCGGCATAAGAATGCCGTTACTGAAGAAACTAAAACCAGGCACAACGCTGGATATGGAGATATTCAAACATAACACAGATATGGCTTTCAGATGCATGGGAAAAGTAATGTGGACATGGGACTCGCCTATAGATAAAAAAGATGAGGAGATATATGAAGCGGGCGTAAAATTCCTGAATCCAGACCTTCTTTACATCGGGAAGCTTATAGACTCGTTGGCAAAAGCCAGCGCATTGGTATAAAGATCATGTTGCTTAAAAAAATCTTTGATTTAAAAAAAGAACCTGATTTTATCAATGACCGCCGCCAGGCGAAAAGATACGACATAATGCTGAAACTGAATTATTTTGACTCTGCCACAAACAGCCCTGGAGAAACACTCACAAAAAATATATCTAAAAACGGTTTAAGGTTTCCTGTAAACTCAAGGCTTCCCAAAGGGACTCTTCTGGATATAAAAATAGAAGACCCTAACAGCAGTAAATTTCTTTCGCTGAAAGGAAAAATAACCTGGCTGGAAGAGTTTCCAGGAGAGGAAGACGCAGAAACCGTAAGATATGAAACAGGGGTAAATCTTTTAAGAAAGCCTCTTTTTTAAATTTATGCATAATAAGAAGCCTGGCCTATTCAAGTTATTGGAAATAGTAATTATTCTGCTCGTGAGCATACTTATAATAACAAATCTCCTGTATATAAAAGATGCCTGCACAAACAAGCATTGCATAACAACAAATTTATTGACCATAATACTTCTGGTGTGGGCAACTGCTTTCTGGCTTGTGGTCATAAAGCATTCGGATACAAAATAGTGCTTTTTATATCTTACAACACCTCAGGCCTCAGGAATTTTTTAATCCTGGCAATACCCGTATTAATTCTGCTTATCCTCCACGCATTTTCCAAAAATCCAAAAATTCACCAACTCATTTCAAATCTTATATTCATATATGTGGCAGGCTTTTTTATATACCTGTTCTTTTTTCTAAGATTTCTACATTAAAACAATGACAATCGATACTCTGTTTTTAGGCGGGACGTCAATAGATATTATCCAGGACAAGGCAGGGGATGGTCGCGACCGTCCCCTGCTTAATTTTAGCGCCAATGTTGGCGGGTCTGTTACTAATGCAGCCATTATATCAGCTAAATTAGGCCTTAAAACAGGTCTTTTGAGCAGGATTGGCAAAGACCCTTTAGGCAATTTTGCCAGAGAATTCCTGGATTCTTTGAAAATAGATACAAAGGCTATTATCCAGGATTCTGATATCAGAACGCCGCTTGCAATAGCTAAAATAGATAAATCAGGTATTGCAAAATATACTTTTTACAAAAATTCTCCAGAAGATTCAGTTGTTCCTATAAAGAGTGTCCCTAAATATTTATTAAACACCTGCAAGGTTTTTCATACTGGTTCAAGTTATTCATATCAGAAAGAAACTTTTGAAGAAACCCTGAAATTTATAAAATACCTCAAGAAAAGAAATGTTTTTATTTCATATGACCCGAATATCAGGCCAAACAGCATAAAAATAAAAGACCATTTAGCTGTAAAAAACAGGGTTTTAACGCTCCTGAATTTGGCTGATTTGGCCAAATTAAGCGAAACAGATCTGGAATATCTGACAGACCGGAAAAATCCTTTAAGAGGTTTGAAAATGCTTAAAAAACAGGTTAAATCTGAGATTATTCTAACTCTCGGCTCAAAAGGTTCTATTTATTGCCACCGATCCAACTCCAGGAGTTGCCGTGCACGGCAACTCCTGGAGTTGGATATGGTCAAAGTGCCTGCATTTAAGGTAAAAGTAGCCGATACTATCGGCGCCGGAGACGCATTTTCAGCAGGGCTTATTTACAGTTTCATTAAGCAGGGAAAAGCCAAATTCTTCGCCAACATCAAATCCAATATGATATTCGCCTCAGCAGTTTCAGTCATTATCTGCACTCAAAAAGGCGCAAATCAAGCCTTAAGAAGTATAAAACAGGTTAATTTATTCCTATCCAAACATAGCATGGGGAGAGTAGCCAGGAGACGTCTACCAACTTAATCAAGAACCTGTCTTGGATTTGTTCGGGAAGATGGCAATTGAAAAAGCTATATCACAGAATAGAGAAAGATAGTAAGAATTTTGGTAGGATTTTCGTGCATTTCAGGTTTTAACAGAAAATGTTCTTGTACCGTTTGCAAATTTCCTCACCAATTTGTCCCAAAATCATGCTCCAAAGTGTCCCCTAGTTAAATTTCCTAAAATAATTAAAGATTTTTGAAAGAAAGCAGTATCCCAGATGTGTCTTATATATAGGTATAGGTGGCACATTTTGCTGCCTTAAACAGGAGGGAGGCATAGCATGAAAGAGCTTATTCCACAGGAAGTAGTTGAGCGCAGGATATTTGTAATCCGGGAGCAAAAAGTTATGATAGATAGAGATTTGGCAGAGCTTTATGGGGTTACGACAGCACAGCTAACGCGACAAGTTCGTAGGAACATTGATAGATTTCCTGGTGATTTTATGTTTCAGCTTATGAGAGAAGAACTTGAAGCCTTGATGTGCCAAATTGGCACATCAAGTTGGGGCGGAACGCGAAAATTGCCATACGCTTTTACTGAACAAGGAGTTGCAATGTTATCAGGTATCTTGCGTAGCAAAAGGGCAATTTATGTAAATATTGCCATTATGAGAGCATTCGTGAGGCTTAAGCAAGTTCTTGCCACGCATAAAGAGCTTGCTGAAAAACTAAAGAAACTTGAGAGAGAAGTTGGTAAGCATAATAAGTTAGTAATAGAGATATTCGATATCATTAAACAGCTCACGCCGGCGCTTATGCCACCTATAAAGCTAAAACCCCAGATAGGATTCCACCAGGATCCAAAATAGCAATACCTCTGGCAAAGTAGAAAATATAGTTATCCACAGCATTTACACATATTGACGTAACTTGTTGCAATACATACAGTTACGTTATATTTTCAGATATAGCCAAGTTAACATAAGATACATTATAGGCGCTTTGTGCTTGACTCAAACCGCCTATTTGTTTATAATGTACCCTGTATAAGCTTTAAGTTTAGCTATTCTAAACTATTAGTTTATTATGAGTAAATTAAGAATTCTTATATTCTATTGCTCTCTCGAATTTTCTGATATTAAAAATAAATTGTTATTGGTGGCGGGTCTAATTATTATAGTAACTCTTATATTCTTGATTATATTGGCTTGATTTAACTAATGCTGCTTCTATATTTGCGAAAAGCTGTATTATAGGCACTTTTTCTCGGTCTCAAGACATCCCATTAAATGGTTATATGCTACGTCCAAAGCAGCCGGTTCAATGGCGAGGTCTCTCAAAGGATTATTAGGCGCTATAAAACGCGTTTAAACGATATTGAGGTGCTTTTAAGGGTTGTTGACCTTGCAAGGTAGATATCTAATAAAAATCGAAGTAATTATGGATACTAAGGCAAGAATAATCATGGCCCAAGAAAGAAAAGAACTTTTTCTATTGAAATCTTTTATTGCGAGAGTATTACGACGAATTAGTTCTCCAAGCAGGGTATCAGTATTTGTTACGCCTCTAAAACCAAATAATTTCA
>ERZ1292640.2034-Hain-H43-02um-R1-2034-length-16506-cov-7_pt1 | contig 16506 bp, 14 predicted proteins | sample MGYA00564404_ERZ1292640 | MGnify/ENA primary metagenome ERZ1292640 (study PRJEB36523, sample SAMEA6512636) | groundwater metagenome | collected 2019-01-08 | study: AquaDiva: Metagenomics assemblies of 32 groundwater samples
CATAATGAAACCATGAGTCACGACAATTCTCTGATTAGTCTTATCATCATCTTTGACTGAATGAATGTTGACTCTAACACCATTGACCCCGGGTTGTCCAACGTATTTAACACGGATTTTATCAACAGGTTTTTCTAACATTATTTCCTTATCGTAGGTATAATGCCAATGCGAATGCCATTCAGGAACGCTTGCACGATATGCAAGGTTCCATTCATCTGAATCACCAGGCGCATACCATATCTCGTTCTTGGTATTTACCGCATCTTTAAGATGATAAGTGCCAAAATATCCACCGAGACTCACCCATTTTATATTTCGTCCGGGCGGCGCTGAAAAGAGTAATTCCATCTCGCCTTTAAGCCTTTGGGTAAAACGCTTGGGATCATAATCCTCTGGTTCTTTGACCCAATAGCGACTCATTTCTTTCCTATCGCCCATGTTCGGTATCTGCAACCACTGTGTAGTTGGCAAACCATGCTTATCATATAGCTTGAATTTGAGATGATTAAGACCCTTTCTCAGTCTTGGCAGTGAAGCAGGAGCAACTTGCACCCATGTCTGTATCCGCATGGACTCAAGAATTGCCTTATCTTTCTGTCCAATCAGTGAAAATTTAATCAGATATTGATAACGCTCTCCCCGCAGATATTTAGTCAAATCCAGCGTTGTCTTCCCTTTATCGCTAACCGACATTACCTCAGTAAACGATCTACCGTAATCCAGTGAAATGCTAACTTTAAGATTACCGCTTGATCTGAATTTGACTACCGAAGCCTCACAGTCATCATCAGGATCATCCAAATCGCCGACTAAAGGAACTATCACATAAGGAGAAAGGATTTCAAATATCACTTCACCTTCTCCATCTTCATCCAGCGTTATCCCGTCATCTATAAGCATCACATTTCTTTTATAAAAAACGCCATCTTGAAAATCCCCTGAGCCTTTTTGCAGGCACGGATTGTAGTCAAAAAGCCCATTTCCATGCGTCCAGATGCTAAATCGAGGATGATTGCCTTTTGCGCCATAAGGTTCGCTCGTTATCAACCTGCGCCACCAATCATCTTGAACATCGTCTTTTTGATGCGACCATCTTCCGCCCTGAGGTCGCCACCATCTGGTAAAACTCTCCCCTTTGCGCAGAACATAGTCCATCGTTGAACCATAGTGAAACCATCGGTAATAATAGTCCGCAGGCTTGGCGCAATAAGTTTTTGCATAAACTGACAAATCAGGATCTTCCGGAAAGAATGGCTCCATTTTACGTGATGGGTTCGTCCATAGCGTAGGATCATCAATGACGTTTTGTATGCTGGCAATTGTCTTTCCATCACGCCTGAAAATCACTCCACGCAGGTCAGTATCAAAGTAGTGCCAATCACCATCATACCAGACCTCTGTGACGTTATGATTACACCCCGGAATACCGATTGATCTAGCTTGCTCAAAGCCCATAGCCTCTAATAATCCAGCCGTTGTAGGTCCAAACGCCCCACAGAAACCATAGCCGTATACATTTAGCATTTTGATAGGGTCACGGATAATGCGAAACTCCCAATCTATCGGATCGGTGCCTTCACGTATCGGCTGATAATGGAAAACACCGGTTTCTGTCCCTATAAAATATTTCCAGACTGACAGCGCAAGTTCCTGACCTGTTTTATCCTTCCATCGCTGATCGTTTCTGAAAGCCTCAAGTGATGAGGTATCCGCAATATGTTCAGATATCACCCATGGAGAATAAACTAGCCCTTGTGCGCCAAAGCAAAAAATACAAAGCAAGAGCATAACCAATATAAATATAGTAACGCACATAAAATAACACTCCGTTAATGATTACGATTATACCATTTTTATAATATTATTGTGAATAATTTCGTAGGGGCGAAGCATTTGCATTGTTAAACGTTTGATATGGAGTATACCTTAATATGCAAATGCTTCGCCCTTACAATGCACACCTATAAAATCAAACTGAACTTACATCAATTCCCCCTTTGAAAAAGCTGACAAGGGTAGTGCTTGACCAGATTAATTCTTATGATAATTGAACCCTTAACTTTTCAACTTTTAACTGATTATTTACGTTCCGGGGATAAAACTCATCAGTATTCGTTCCACCTGAGGACCAAGCGTCTTACGGGTCTTTTTGGTAAATGTGCTTGTCAGTTTATATGCGGTCTTATCTGCTAAAACAAATATTTGCTCTTGATAAACTCTAATATTCTCGGCAGGATACCAGCGAAAGACGATCTTATAAGCAGGAAAACCATTGGAAAGGCTTATCTTTTCCTGTTTGAGAAGAACATAACTCTTTAGGCTGTTCTCCAAAGACGTAATCTGAATATCCGCATACTGCTCAACAGTATTACAGGTGATCCCATACTCTACGTTGATCAGCACGTTATGCTGAATTCCATCTTCCACAGGACCAAAAAGCGTATGGACAGTTTTATCGTTCCATTCCTCAGGCTGTCTAATGGAAAAACTGTTGCCACGATACATGCGATTGGGGTCTATAACCTGATCTGTTTCTTTCTGATTACTTTCTTTTTTTCTGAATAGCATAGTTTATGCCCCTTTCAATCAAATAGCTTATCCCCAACAATAAAGACCATAATATAATAGCGGTAACTATAATAATGAAGGAATAACTATATTTAGGAAAGCTGAATGTCCAGTTATGATGCCATTTAATATAGCTTGGGTAAAGGTAAGGCAGTTTAATTTCCGTAATATCCACAAATTTTTCAGTGCCAAGATCAACAAAGACGTTATCATTCAAGCGAAAAAGGTCTTTTTTGCCATCTCCATTACAGTCATAGAAGATCACAACGGGCGAAGTCACTGTGCCGAGATGATTATCTGCATCAACGTTTCTAAATTCTGCGATGGTTTTTCTTTGAACTGTGCCATTTTCTTTCCAAATTATGGCAAATGCTTCTGAACCTAGTCTAAGAGATCGAGATTCATAAGAAATATAATATTTTATGCCATTTACTGTTACCTCTTTTGGATTTTCCACGAATACGCAAAAATAAAGATAATGAGCAAGCAAAGCCAAGCAGAAAATTGCAGAAAAAATTGATATTGACAAGATGATTCTTTTATTCATTACAATTAAATTTTTAAATCCCCCTTGATCCCCCTTTTCCAAAGGTGGAATCGACAAAACTCCCCTCTTATGAAGGTTAAGAAATTAATCAGGTAATGACTAACACACCCCCTAACCCCTCTCAAGAAAAATTTAGGTCGATTCCCCCTTTGGAAAAGGGGGATCAAGGGGGATTTAAAAACTTTCTCACTGGATTACCCCATTAATTATTTAACCTTCATGAGAGGGGTCCGGGGGTGTGTAAAAAACGTTGCAAATTATCTTATAGGTTCTCAAAACGTTGCGCTCATCATGCGATTAACGAACATATCCACAACCCAACCCGTAATATTATTATATGCTTCCCAAAACGTTGGAACCAAAATTCCGGGACCAGGATCACTATAAATATTAATAACATCCAAGCGTCTTCCTGTTCCACCAGCATAAGCGATTGCACCATTGAATACTTCAGTTTTAACTGGATTTTTCCACGAGTCACTATTACTCATATTAAGCTGTTGGCGAAATTGGACAAACCGTTGTCTTCTTGGATCTTGATTAGTTATATAGTATGAGCGAAACTGTTGAGAAAGCCTTTGGCTTGCATTAAAAGGAAAAACACAAGCGTCAATATTTCCTCGCATATCCGCACCACTTGCCCAGTTATTATAACATGCTCTAAGTGCGGTATCGTCACGCACCATTGCCATATCACGAAAAGATCGCCTTCCTCTAGGTCGCCCCGAACATGGAGTCTCATTGTAATATTCAACTACGACACTGCCCAAATCCTCAACCCATGTTGCAACCTCAACATTGCTTCTAAGACGAATAACAGATATAGTTATTCCCCAAATACTTGGACCCAATTCCAATCTTTGCTGATAATTTTTTGCATCTAAACCTGCGAAAAAATGACCTATATCCACAAATCGCCCATCAGCCGATAAATCTTGGTTTTCCGTTAAATAAGTCAACGTTAAGGCAATGTCAGGACGATTCCTTATAGATGCAGGCATATTAATACTACTGGCACGAGGGATAATCAAATCCCAACCTCCGCCCGTATAGTATAACTTGCGAATATAAGTTACAAGCGTTCTTGTGTCGGATACCGCTCTTTCTAAAGCCTCTATCTGTCTGCAATAGGTTTCCAACTGCCCTAAGCTGATGATGGCTTGTTGACCGCTTGAGCCTGTCGGAATAGGAACATAAAATCGCGGATTATTGGTAAGGCTAACCTGAATCCGAAGCGGATCTGGATAGGCTTGCCTAAATGCTTGATTGGCTGGAAGGCAATAGATAGACCTCCAATCGCCATAGCCGTAATAAAGGCATATAGCAGCTAAGCTATCGCCCTGCTCAAGGGTGCAACCATAATAACCACTATTGCCTATCATCTCAGAAGTTGGTTCAAGCATACCTAATTTCCCTCACATTTTAACCATTATCTTTAATCTTGAATTTTTAATCCTCAATCCTCTTTGTGCCTTCGTGTCTTGGAGTCTTTGTGTTTATCATAAAAATAATTCGGTTGACCATTAGCAATTTAGGACCCCGGATTTGGCAATAACTCTATCCACCATTGACCCGGCGGAACGTCTCTTTCCCTTATCCATCCCTCTGAATCGGTTCTTCCTCGCCTAGTTTGTCCGTCAGGTAAATGCAGTATATATTCATGGTTCGGGGCAGTCTGTCCAGTGCCATCATCAGTCCTGATCTCTATCCAATCCTTAAACTCCAACAGACCCGAATCCGCAAAGATTCTGCCGATTGAGACACGGAAGAAGTATTCCGGTGGATTATAACCTTGCTCAACTTCCCAATCAGTTGGAATCTCGTCGGTATCCTCATGATACTCATAAGCCCATTCCACTTGAATTCTATTGCTTTCAACTAATCCCCGTAATTCGGTTATCAAGTCATGCGCGCTGTCCTCATCATGCTCATAGATAACGATCCTCGCCTCAGTTCCTTCGGGAAAATTTGCGGTATCTGCTGATAGAGTGACAACATCGCCTCGCCTAGCCTCTGTTTGACTCCATCTTGCGTTGGTAATTGATCTTGCGGGAACGATTATAAGTTCCTCAGAGTCTTTTCTGATTCCATGCGCACTTAAATCAACCTCATAATAAATAGCGTCACTCGCCCTGTCAGTAACCGTCCATCTTCCTTTGCATCTGTTGCCGTAGACTTGCGCAGTGATCTCATCAAGCCTTCTGCCAGACCGATTTTTGATGGTTATTTTCGCTTCGGAATCGTCGCCGACAAAGTGCGTATAGACCTGAAACTCCACTTCCTCACCGATGGAAGCGACTCCCCTATCCCACACAGCACGGTCAATTGATGACAGCAATTCTATTCTATGTTCTGCGTCTGTTGGTCGCTGATATTCATACATAATGTTCAGACCTTGTATAAACCATTGAAAAAAGTATTTATTCTTTCTAATGTGCTGTTTTTATCTCGTGTTATAAAGTAATAATTCATTATATCGTCAATCTCTGTTATTATATTATCACTGATAATTAATGGTAATTTTTTAAGATAATTTGCTGAGTTATTCGCAGTATGATTTATCGCTTTCATCATTTTACTACATACTTCGGAGTTTAAAAAAGCAAGTATATAATTAAAGTATTTGTTATCTTTTGGAAAAATTCCGACTATTGATTGATCAAATAATCGTTTTTCTAGCAAAAATGCGTGGAGATGATTGCCTCTAACCATAGGAACACCGATTCCTTCTTTGAAGTAAAATTGGGAATTCTGAAATCTTGCTTTCTGATCACTTCTGTAAAATACAACGGTTTTACTATCCCATAATATATACCATTCTGTTTCTTTAGTAAAACAACCATTTCCACCTTTTAAGATTGGGATATACTTTTTTTCGTCATTCAAACCCTCTATTATTTTGGGTTGTTGAAGATATTTATCCTCAATTAAAGATTTATCAATTATTGTATAATGCTTTGCATTTTTAATATCACAATCAGTAACTGCAAGAAATTTCTTATTATCGCCTGAGTAAAAACCAGTAACGCAATCAGCAATATCACCAAGCCTTACATCAGGTTCATTCACAAAATTTCGGATTTTTTGATCTCCACCTATCAAAAAAGCCATATCCAGTGATTTAATTACCTCTTTTTGGTCAATTTCCTCAAAACTACTAGCAACGGATAGATTCCTTTTTGCTATTTCATAGAGATTGCTAATATCATCAAGCACTGATATTATCTTTATTTTATTATCTTTAATAATTCCATTCTTTTGAAGAGTTATTATACAAAGATTGGAATAGCCAAAATTAACCTTTGGAAAAAAACTTGATGGGATAAGTAGAATTTCTTTAATGATTGTATCTTTTAATATTTTTTCTCTAGTTTCTTTGTGTAAGTGTAGCGCTAAAAAAGTATCAGGAACAATAAAAACCAAAATTCCATCTTTCTTTAAAAGATCAATACATCTTTTAATAAAAAGTGAGTAAGTCTCCCTAACATACCCGCCATATATCTTTTTTAATAGGTTCCTTTTATCATAATCCTGCCATGCTCCATAAGGAGGATTTCCTATTATCTTTGTGTAATAACCATTACAATTAGCAAATAAATCTAATGTTGGGTCAAGTAGCGTATCAGCATGTCTTACAGAAACAAAGCCAGTATGAAATCTTTGCCTTAATTTTTCTACTGCAACAGGGTTAAAATCCAATGCGTCTATTTTATAACTATTTTCTGTCGAAGCAATAATCTTCTCAATAAAATCACCATCTCCAGCACATGGCTCAAGTATAATATCGCCATCTCTTATATCCAAATTTTTTATCATATAGGTCAAAATTGGGTCTGACTCTGTATAAAAAGAACAGAATTGGCGACGAGTTCTTGTTTTTCCCTGTATAATTTTATCTACCATTCTAAATATCCAATTAAATCATTGTCTTTCAAATGCTTATACATTTTTGGATCAAAATCCTTTTCCCAATCAATGTGTTCCTTTAACCAACTTGAAAGATCGTAACCTGTAAATTGTCTTATTTGCTCATAAGTTTCATTACCGCAGTAGACAGTCCATAGACCAGATTTTTTTAGAATTTGAAGGTAGTTATTATTTTTATCTTCTGATGATCTGACAAATAACAGGCATTTATGCCCTTCTTCAAGTATTTTATACACACTTGCCACTAATAACAACCTATTTGTATTGCCCTTTTCATTTGAGCCAAATCCACTCTTAAAATCCACAATGTATTTATTTTTTCCATCTTCAAAATGTATATCAAGCTCAAGATTGATTTCTCCTGAATTGACAAGCGCCCAAATTTTTTGGTAATATTTTCTTAATTCCTCTTTTTCCTTTTTGGAAACTTTTAGCTTTTCAATAAAATCATCCAACTCCATTGAAAGCTTTTCTCTTACATCCTTGAATAATGGAGGAACAAAATAACTGATATTTTTATTTATTGGATATTCCCAGCACAATTGGCAAAATGGTTCCCATAATTCACCAATTCTACGGGCAAAAGTCATATATTCATATTGCCAAACATTGTTTCTTGATTCCATCATCACAACATAATTGGTATAGGTAAGCATCAAAACGCTTTCTAATATTTCTTGAGATGCCCAATTCTCTTTTTCTGACTTCTGATTAAGCGTTTTTATAAGTATCTCTTTGGTTTCATTCAAGCCCCTATTTATGGCAGAAACTCTTTCTTTGTATTCAGATTCGCCATATATTTGACTTACTTCTGAAATTAGCTCTTTCACTCTGTTTCTATAATAATCAAGGAAATCAGCTTTTCTATTTCTGTTTTTTCTGTCAATTAAATTATTCATGATTCAGTAATTATTTAATAGCCAAAACTTTCTTATCCGTAGCGATAAACACTTTCCCAACGCTGTCAAGCACAGGCTGAGTCATAATCGTTTCGCCTTTCGCTACCTTAAACGCCCATGCTTGCTCGCCCGCTTTGTTTATGCACAAGAGTTTATCACAGTCAGACACAAGCAACATCCCATCATTACTTACAGAAGCCAATTGACGCTCTTTATCAGTTCCAGTAAGTTGAAATTCCCATAGTTTCCCACCGTTAGAAAAAGCCTCAACTTTTGACGATCCGATCAAAAAAACTGTTGATTCTTTGCTAATAATCGGCGGTTGATTAGGTTGAGCAATAGAAGTTGCACACTCCCAGCGAACATTACCCTCAAAATCCATCGCTTTGATAAAGCTTTTGTTTTTGATCCTGCATACCATATAAATCAGATTATCTATGCCGATACTGCAAGAGATTGGCGAAAACTCAATCTTAATTTCCTTAACTTTTCCAATGCTATCAACTATTGAAATCAAGTTATTTTGAGCTACGACAATATTTCCATCAATAGAAACAGGCGGTTCTGGTATCATTCCATCGAAAGCGAGACCCCATTTGTCATTATATCCCACATAGTTTTTTTCCAAAAACACAAACCTTCTTTTAGGTATATTAGGGTTCCCAAATTCCTGTATTCCTGAAATATAAGTATCTACTTTAGGAATAAAAACCATTAGATTTGAATATTCGCCAAGGCCAGGGATATAATAGTCGTCATCGGGAGGAGTTTGAGATGTCTCATACTTGGACTTATATAAGCGATAACCAGAAAAGGCATAGAATTCCTGCTCGTTAATTGGAATTATAAACGTATTTGTGGATTTTCTCTGAAAACCCAAAACTTTCTGACTAAAGGCATCAACCACAAAATAAACTATTGAATGATCGAGTATCAGCTTTGAATCGTCAAGCATAATTAATGAATTAGCACCGCCGGGTATATCCTGAGTATTATACTCTAATTTCCATGCAAGAGTGCCTTTAGCAACTAAATTGTATGGCAACAATGAATCTAATTTTAGATTATAAAAAGGGTGATTAATTGTCATTTTCTTTACCTCTTTGCTTGGATTATTCTTTGTTATCTCAGCGTTACCTCTGCATGACGCAATCAAAAAAACGAAGGCTAGTGTGATTAATTTTATCCATGTAGAGTTGCACACTTTTATCCCCTTCTCATTTGATATGTTTGACCTCGCTTACCGTTAATCCACCTTACAAGGAAATTAAGATCGGTCAGAGTAACATCATTATTAGCCACTTTATTTGTTCCTGACATTGTATAAGGCAATAGGCCAAGCACGTATCTATAAATGCTTATTTTGTTTTGGAGAGCGTCAACTTCAAATTCATCATCATCATAGCCATTCCCATAAAATGGAGGCTGAAAATTGATTGAGGTTCCCCCATTTGCTTTAACAGAAATCTCAAAATGATCGTGTATAGTTGAGCCTTGAAAATAGTAGTGCGGCGAAAAGAATACAAATACTTTCTTAAAATCGCTGTCGGATGGACATTCAAGATAGAATTTTCCTTCTTCATTCATTTTTCTATTAACTTTGCTCTGAAAATCTTTAAGGTAGCGCAATTTTTGTTCAATATTTTGCCAAGTATGGGAAGAATAATCATCAAAAAACCATTGCAACCTACTGCGCACAACTAAGACGCCATCAATGCCAGACTGAGTCGGTATTGCAATTCTTGTTGATTCATCTTCACCCATTTTATAAAGTCTCAGGTCAATCTCAGCATAACCTCCATTTTCTACATTATTCTCACTATGAACAGGCTCATAAATATTGGTCATTGAGGCACTACGAAAGTATTTAAAGTTCTGGCTGGTATATTCTGCATGGAATACGGTGTTCCCTGTAAGGTTTTTAACTCCGTCAGTTTGGTTCATCCAACGTGCATAGTGCCAAAACATCCTCAATCTTGGGGCTTGATTGTATCTCATCATTGATATTTCATCCCAGGGATAAGGTCTGCCATCAATAAAAGGCTGATCGAATATTGGTAGGATCGGGTTCCAGGCTCCGCCATGCGGGAGATTAGCTGCAGTATCCTCTTCCAGAGATTCCGGATATTCGTCCATTAATCCCATAGCATGACCAATTTCATGAGCCATAGTAAAAAATACAAAGGTTTGCCCATTCTCACTTACAGTACTTCTAACAACTGTTGTGGTAGGGACATAATCATCAGCCATAAAATCTCCGCTTGTTCTTCCCATGCTTGATCTTGCGTTTCCTGCTGTATGGACAGTAACTTCGCATTTATAAGGGTCATCGTCCCTGAATTCATAGAAAAACACCGGTCTAACCTCAATATCTCTGCCAGAGGAACCGGGTCTTCGCTTAAATTTATACCCCTTTTGTTCCCATCTATTTTTTGCGTTAGTCATGCCTAATCTGCGGAAATTTTCAATTTGCGCATTAGTGACACCTGTATCAGCCTCAAACTCACATGACCAATATACCAAAAGTGATGATACAACGTTATCGCTCAAATTCAGAGTATCAACAAAGTAATGAAGTTCAATATTTCCTGCGACACTATGATAGGGTCTTATAACTTCCTCGCCATAATGAACGCTTGTATCATTCAAGACTGCCGCCCTTGCGCCGATCAAATCGCCCGCGCTACGCTTATCCGTTATATCGTAAAATCTGCCATTTACAGCAAGCACTCTTGGATGATTGCCAGTAGTTCCCATCGGGAAGAAGTTTCTGTCAACCGGTCCCTGTGTCCAATAGGGTCTATTCGTCTGAGGGTTGTTGATGCCCATATTGATATTAAAGAAAGTGAAATGATTATTTTGATTCCATGATGATTCATATTCCAGACCGCTGTTTGTAATAACAACCGTATCCAACTCAAAAACTATGGGATTGGATGAAGTAGAATTTCCATTTACGACTCCGGCATTTTGAAATGGCAATAAGTTGCGACTATTTGCACCAAGTTTCGCCTTCCAGTTCTTTGACGACCAAGATTCAGGTATATCATAATGCTTAAACCTTTCTTTAAGTTGCATTGCCCGAACTGAGCTTCTAGTCCGACTTACCACTCCTGCGCCAGTATCAACATAAGTGTTAGTCGTTCCGAATTTCAGAACGATCTTACTAGGATTTCTAGTGTTTCTTAAATTCCTATCCTCTATCCACGGAAGGCATATACAATTATCCTTAAACACGTTTGATATTGTCACCGCATTTTCTTCGCTAACATCCTCGTTATATCCGTTGAGTATTATATATTGCGGCACCATACGCCGAGTTTTTGCGTGTTGATCATAAAACTGGAAGCCGACATATTGCCACTCAGGAGTCAATATCACTGGAAGATGACCGCTAGCGCCACTTAAAGGATTTGCCTCTAAATTTCTAAAAGTGCGACTAGGTCTATCATAAACCGCAACGTTATCAATCGTCCAGGTTGAGTTTTTCAGGTTGAACCTCTGAGGCAACATGAAAATCATATTCGTTATCGTATTAAGGCTGTTTATATTATTGTCGTGTATGAGTGTATTTGATGTTATATTTATATAGGTTCGTTGACTGAAGTTAAACTCAAAGTATAGATTTGTCCTATGTTCAATAAAAAAAGTGATCTTTCCCTGAGCATCAGTAGATAATGGATTGCCGGAGTGCGGAGTTTCAGCCCCACCGTTGTCAACATATATGATGTTGACAGGCGTTCCGCTTGGGAATGGCACATTGCTATCTGTCACAGGATTATGATACATAAATTGAAGGTAGCCATACCTATTATCCATTCCGATATAGCGGTTTCTACGATGTGTCTGTGCCTCTAGTCTTCCTTCCGTCATAATTCACCTTTTCAATATAGTTATTTTTATGCCGAAACCTCGTATTTCACTGGTAACAATCTTTCCAAATTCAAATGCTTAGAAGCATCGATGATCTCTATACCCACTATCATATCATCTTCGCCAACATCAAGCACAATATCCTCAGAAATCCGTTTGTTTATCACCTGTTGTTTTTGATCATCTAAACGAAGATAAAGCAAATCCGTCTTGGAGTTATACAGTATTTCCATCTTATTTCTCCCATTTCCCATAAAAAACATAAACAGTTACAGTCACTATAAAATCCTTTTCTAAAGTGTAAATAACTTCTACTCTCTTTTGTCCGTAATACTTTCCGTTTCGTTCCTGTTTGAAATCATAAACTTTCGCTTTTCCTATACGATCATATTTTGCCGATATAGTAAAACCTGTCCTAATTACATCTTCGATCTCTGCTTCATTCGTTCCACGTTCTTCAGCACGTTCTAATGTATGAATATCAATTTGAATTTTCAATATTTAACCCCTATGCCGATGTTACGTTAGGCGTATCGGGGAACCTAACGCCGCATCTACCCGGAGTCACATCCTCTTCTCGCTTAAATCCGTTTCCATCAAGATTGCCTCTGCGAACCTGTCCACTAGGTAAATATAAGATATATTGCTTATCGGCGATAGGTTGATATGCAGAATTAGTTAATTCCAACTCTATCCAATCCCTATATTCCAGTAGGTCTGACCTTGTATAAAGGCTTCTTATTCTGACGAGAAAGTAAAATTTGACTGATGAGTATCCTCTTCTTTCCTCATTTCCGCTTTCGTTGACTTCTCTCGGTTCAGGATATACATACCGCCATTGAGTCTCAACAGTATTGCCTTGCGTTTGTGCCTCAATGGATGTAATGAATCTGTCTGCGCCGATAACGTCACGTTTATAAATATCAAAGGTTGCCTCTGTGCCTGTTGGATAGCCTTCAACATCGGCGGTTAAAGTCACTTCATCACCGACATTAGCCTGTTGGGTAGACCATCGTGCATTGCTCAAGTCCATAAGCGTCACAGTTCCGTGTCCAGCATTGCGACCTGACCAATAAACCTCGCCATTAACGTCTAATTTTCCTTCTGATTCGTCTCCATTTGGATTGACGAATTTATATGGAACACCGCTAATGAATTTTCCAGTGCTATCCACAAATTCATACTTAATCCAATGAGATTCGCCACTTATAAGACCGGGACCTTCGCCTTGAATTATCGCAGCGCCAGCAGAAAATATTGCGTCAACCGATGCGGTTCCGGGAGTTGTGCTTCCTCCGCTACCTGATCCTCCGCCAGCACCACTATAAGCGCCTCCGCCTCCGCCCGCTTCTCCTATAAGCACGGTAAAACATCCTAAAACTATGACATCAGGCGGACCCACGCACACAGCCATATCCCCCATTCTAGCCGCAGGCATATTACCGATTAACACTGTCGGACTTCCAATTCCAATTGGACCGCCGACATGCGGAACAAGGACTGTAACCATAGGGCATACATGCATATCTGTTGAACGTGCGGCTGCCATACCACCGATCAGAACAGTTGGTAAACCAACTGTAATAGCCCCGCCATGAGCGGTCATATCTCCCAATCTTGCTGCTGGCTTTCCCATGTTTCAATATCCCTCTTTAATTAATCTTAACCAATGTGCCCTTTAATGTCAGAAGTGTAGACGCCTCAATTGATACCTTAGCTCCTTTTACAGAATAATCAGTGCTTTTACCGGAAATTGTGGTTGCCTCCAGACTAATCTCTGCGTCAGCTTCTATTTTGACATTCGTCCCGACCATAACTATATCACTATCGGCTCCCATATCAATATTTCCTCTTGCATTCAACCAGATTCTATTGGCATCAATGTTGACATCACCAGAATCGGCTTTTATATCGATGTTTCCTGTTTTGCTCTCAATAGCAATCCCACTACCGGCAGTTATTGTCCAGCTATTTTCACCGGCAGAATCGCTGGCGACAATAGTTCCTGCGGCGTCGTTAATTTCTATGATATGCCCGCCAGTGCTTTTTATATCAATCTTCTGGTTTTGGTCATCAAGCACTATTTTATGCCCGTTTTCGGTCTGAATGGTTATATTCTGGTTCATATCGTCAAAGACCATCAAATTAGCTTTGACTGTTGATATTGTGATACCCTGAGTCGCTGTCCCTTGCGCGAGATGGATAAAGTGGCCGTCAGCAGTAGAAATGCTTATGTTGTTTCCATTATCGCTTTTTGTTTCACTTCCATCTGACATTGAAATAGTCTCTCTGCCACCGGTATTTAGGATAATAGTCGTTCCCTTGTCGTCAAAAAGCAGACGGTGATGATATGGAGTCAAAATGAGGTTTTGAATCTTATTCTGCGGTTCGAGATGGGGCATGTTATCGCCGTTATATACTCGCCCTGTTATTATCGGTCTATCGGGGTCGCCTTCCAAAAAGCTAACGATAACTTCGTCACCTATAAGCGGAGTAAACTGAATTCCATGCCTTTGGCCTGCATATCCATCGCTGACCCTAACCCAACATGAGCTATTTTCATCGTTCAGCCCTTCACGATCCCAATGGAATTGAACCTTCACCCTTCCATAATCATCAAAGTATATGTCATCTCCGCTAGGACCTACAACAAAGGCTGTCTGAGCGCCCTCTACAACAGACTTTTGAGTTTTTCTAGCCGGGCGATATGAAATAGACGATTGGATACACTCAAATTCGCTTGAATATTTAATACCTTCTTCAGATAAATTTTCACCAAGCGTTTGAGTGCCGTTGCTCGTAACACGAGTGATAAGATATTCTTGGTTAAAGCTAGTTCTGGCATGATCGGTGAGTTGGAATCTATAACCGGGGACAAGCCGACGGCAGACGCTACTTCCCATGAATATCTCTAAATTCGTTCTTAGAGCGTTTAACCTTAACTGAGTAACATCATTACCTGTTCCCTGATCTTGATATAATCCGGGATAATCATATACTACATATCCTTCTGATCCTTCACCTGCCATTTTTTCGATTTCTAAACTAAGCGTTGGGTTTAGATAATTATAGTCACGAAGTATAACCCTATCGGGTCTTAATCGTCTTTGAAAGCGAAATTCATATATATATTCCTGTTCCTCTACCATTCCAGATGGTTCGTTGAAGGGGATTTCTGGAGATTCTATGGATTGATGCGTTGCCGGGCTGTCTGCTATGACCATTATATGCTTTTCTTCATCATACTCAAAGTAATAGAAAATCCCTTCTTCCTCCATCAAACGAGACATGAAGTTAAATTCTGATTCACGATATTGAACGCAATATTCACGGGCGTTATGCGTGCCTTGCAACTCAAACCGATAACTGTCGCTTGGAACACCAGCCTCTTGGAACAGTTCTGTCATAATCTCCTGGACAGTTTTATTTTGAAAGATACGGCTATATGGCCTGAGATTAAGAAGCCAAAAATATGGCACAATTTCAGCGTCATATACGGTATAGCGGTTTCCTATACCGCCTTGAGCAAATCTGGAGATTATGCCATGAACATATCTTTCGCCTGCGTCGCCACGTATTGTAAGATGCCCGTCCTGACCAACAATAGTGCTGAGATCGATCTCAGGATTTAGCACGCCAATTTTAATGTTGTATCGAAAAGGCTCTGAAATCCCTTCAACTCCGCTGAATTTTAGCACTCTAAGTTCCTCAGTAAAGTCTTCTATCTCGAATAAAAAGTCCGCTTCTGAAGACCGATTAATAAGCACCATTTTCCATCATCTCCCTTTTGCTTTTCCGATACTATTAAAATAAATAACGATGTATTCTTCTTATCAAACTATAACCGCCTATGTCATTCCACATTGGTAGGGCTTCAATCCATGCTTCATGAACAGTTTGACCGGTGCTAAATATGTATCTATCCCAACCAATTGCACTTAACGAACTTTGTAAAGAATTATAGATCGCATCGTTGCTCAAATATATTGTAGTCGAGTTTAATCTCATTACTGCTACTATATGAGTATTCTCAATCTCCCAGTATTCATTTATACTGGAAGCATAAATATACTCCACAAACTGAAAGCCGGCTTCTTTTAGCAACTCCACTGCGATAACAGCATATCCATCGCAATCAATGACATGACGATTTCCTATTCTTTCGCCCCGTAGCACTTCTGACCAGCTTTCACACGTGTCTCCAGCTCCACCTGGGTATGAAATATATACTCCTCGACGGGCAAGATAGAAACAATCTAGGTAACTCCGAAAGGCACTATCTATGTCTACTTGCCTACCGTTAAGATACCGAAAAAGCTTGCGAACTTGATCAGGAGTTGGCGGATCTGGAATATTCTCAGAATCATTATGGTTTGCGAATTCCTCACGCATTTGCCTGATAAATTCTACTCTATCCGTGGTATAAGTCATAGTTAATATTCCTATTCAAGATTTGAAAATCAATTAGCATCCCATCTCGGTATTTCTCGATATTATATTGCCTGCTAGTATTATGCCACTTTTGTCCTATATTGTCAATAAACATGAAAGAGAGTTAAAGGTTGAAAGCTAAAAAGTTAAAAGTTTAAGATTAGGAATTCAAACCCGCATTTTCAACCTTTAACCTTTAACTTTTTAACCTTTAACCACTTAGCATCTTTTCCGTGAAAATCCGTGTTTCATTCCCAG